>ENA-ORXB01001454-ORXB01001454.1-sediment-metagenome-genome-assembly--contig:-NODE-1454-length-27939-cov-26.348037_pt1 | contig 27939 bp, 20 predicted proteins | sample MGYA00237863_ERZ511475 | MGnify/ENA primary metagenome ERZ511475 (study PRJEB26305, sample SAMN06343858) | sediment metagenome | isolation source: hot spring sediment | place: Canada: British Columbia... | reverse complement strand
GAAGATGCTTTCGTGCATCGCAAAAGTCGCTTTTTCACCGCCGAGCGAACGACGTGCACCAGGAGCGGCGGGCGTGAACCCGCCGTGGCTTCAGGAACCGCGCCTCCAACGACAATTTCCCACACATTCGGACACGGTCGTCGCACACGCACCAAGAGCGGAGGGCGTGAGCCCGCCGTGGTTCGGGAGACGCACTTACAAAGGCGTTACTGCACTTGCTCGGTAGACGGCCGCCGGTGTGTTGGCGGACGCCCTTCCAATCGCGTTGTCGCAACCACGGGGGCTTACGCCCCCCGCTCTTGCTCGCGCGCCGTTCGCCGGCCGACGGAATTGCGACTTTTGCGATGCACAAACGTACATGCACAGGAGCGGCGGGCGTGAGCCCGCCGTGGTGTGGGAATCGCTCATGCGAGGACAATTCTGCACACGTTCGCACACGATCGCCGTGCGCAAGCCAGGAGCAGCGCGCGTGAGCCCGCCGTGGCTCGGCAGGCGCATTTGCAAGAACGCTTTCGCAAAGTCGCGGCAGACTGCCGACGGTGTGCTGACGAACGCCGGTGCAGACGCGGTAGCGGAACCACGGGGGGCTTACGCCCCCCGCTCTTGTTCGCGAATGTGCGTTCGTCCATCGCAAAACTCGCTTTTTCAACGTCGAGCGAACGACGTGCACCAGGAGCGGCGGGTGTCAGCCCGCCGTGGTGTGGGAATCGCACTTGCTAAGACAATTCCGCATACATTCGCAGACGATCGTCTTGCGCAAGCCTTGGAGCGGCGGTTGTCAGCCCGCCGTGTTTGTGGGAAACGCACGTGCAAGGATGACTAGGCCCGGGTTCACACAGCGTCGTCGCGCACGCATCAGGAGCGGCGGGTGTCAGCCCGCTGTGTGTCGCGCTGACGCACTTGCAAAGGCGTTACTGCACTTGCTCGGTAGACTGCCGACCGGCGTGTTGGCGCACTCCGTTGCGGTTGCGTTGCCGTAACCACGGGGGGCTTACGCCTCCCCGCTCTCGACGGGCGACGTCGGTCCGCGAACATGGGCAGACTCGCCGGTGCAGACGCGGTAGCGGAACCACGGGGGGCTTACGCCCCCCGCTCTTGCTCGCGCGCGTTCGCCCGCCGGCGGATTTGCGACTTTTACGATGCGCAAACGCACACGCATCACGAGCGGCGGACGTGAGCCCGACGTGTGACCGGTAATCGTGTGGCCGGCGCGATTACGTACACATTCGGACACAGTCGTCGGACGGGTAACCAGGAGCGGCGGGCGTGGGCCGGCCGTGGTGCGGGAAGCGCACTTGCAAGAACGCGTTCGCAAAGTCGCGGGAGACTGCCGCCGGTGTGCTGACGAACGCCGGTGCCATCGCGTTCGTGTAACCACGGGGGGCTTACGCCCCCCGCTCCTAGGCGTCTGCACGGAAGAATGCGAGCGTGCACAAGTCGCGTTCCACTGCTAACACGTTTCGTTGACTACGGGGGGCTTACGCCCCCCGCTCTTGGTCCTCCGCGCGACGTCGGTTCGCGGACACGGGCGCACTCGCCGGTGCAATCGCGGTAGCGAAACCACGGGGGGCTTACGCCCCCCGCTCTTGTGTTGCATCGCGGACGCTTGCCAGCCAAACGCCAACATGCGCCCTGCTAGGGTAATGGCGAAGGCGGCATGCGCCCTGCTACGATAATGGCGAAGGCTCCGGGAACTGCCCATGACTCGCGAGCGTGTGCTGGTGCTTGACCTGGACGGAACGCTGGTGGATTCGCTGCCGCACCTGTTCCGCGCTTTTCGTGAAGCGGTCAGGCCATTTGTGCGGCGAGCACCGAGCGACGCCGAGATCGTGGCGACATTCGGGCCGGCGGAACGCGGCTGCCTGGAACGGCTGTTGCGGAATCCCGATCTGGCCAGACCCGACTCGCTCGCTCATCTCGAGGACGCCCACGCCACGTTTCTGCGGCTCTATCAGGCGAATCATGCGGAAGGAGTACGGCTCTTCCCCGGGATGGAAACCGTGCTGCGCGTGGCGGAACAATCGGGCTGGCAGCTGGCCGTCTTTACTGGCAAGGGTCGCCCCTCGGCCCTCTTTACGCTGGAGCAACTGGGCGTGTTGCCACGCCTGGCCGTGGTCGTCACCAGCGACGATGTCCCACGGCATAAGCCCGCTCCCGATGGGATTGTGGCGATCCTGCAACACTGCGGCGTGAAGGCAAGCCAGGCCCTGGTAGTTGGGGATGCCCCAGCCGATATTGTCGCGGGTCGCTCGGCCGGATGTTGCACTGCCGCCGCCTTGTGGGGCGCTTTTTCCCGCACGGACCTGCTCGCCGCACAACCCGACTACATCCTTCACCAACCGACCCACCTGCTGCCGATCCTCCGCGAGTTTCGTCGCGACTAAATCCCGCCGCCTTACGACGAACACCGCATGTTCATGGAGCCGTTAGCCTTCCCTTTGCTCACAGTCCATCGTTACTCGTGCCACCGCCGTTGCCGTGCAGGTCGGTAAAAAGAAGTAAGCGCTCGGCCGCTTTCCGCAACCGCGAAACTACCCGCGGCCGCACCGGCGGATAGACCATCCAAGCGGTTCCGCCTGGTCGTGATGGCTACAATGGCGCTTGGCCAACGCAGATCACGGTAGCCCGCACCGTTACCGCCACGGCACCAAGTTTGCCACAATCCGCGGTACCCGTTTGCTTTTTCTGATTCGTTTCGTAATGTGAAACTGAGGTAGTGTTCTGGAAAAACCACACACGGAGCCAGCCATGTCGTGCCAACCTCGGCGGTATGCGCGTGCGATTCGGTTCGTCTCGGTGTCAGCGCTAATGCTTTGGCCAGTGGCGCTGATGCTGCTTTTGGGCCTGGCATGCCTCAACGCCGTTGCCCAGGCTCAGCCCGGCACTGGCGGTAAAGGGGATTACTATCCGCTACTGCCTGGTACGCGCTGGGAGTATCGCGTTCAGGTCGGCGGGGAGACCAAGGGCTCGATTACCGAAGTGGTGGCCGCGATCGAAACGATCAACAACCTCCCGCTGGCGAGGCTGGAGTCGCAGGTGCAGGGAAAAGTGGTAGCCACCGAGCATCTTCGTGCCACGCCGCAGGGTGTTTTTCGCCATCGTGCCCAGGGAAGCGAAGTCAAGGTACCGGTCCCGGTCTTGCGTTACCCGGTCAAAGCCAACGATTCGTGGGAGTTCGACACCAGCATCGGCCAGGAGCGCGTCAAGGGCAAAGTATCCACACGCTTCGAGGAGGTGGAAGTGCCGCTCGGCAAGTTCAAGGCCCTGGTACGGACATCCGCTTTGAACTGGCTGGTAAGCCGATGCAAAGCACCATCTGGTTCGCCGAGGGATCGGCAAGGTCAAGCAAACGCTCGACCTCGGCGGCGTGCAAGTCGCATTGGAACTGGAGAAATTCACTCTGGGAAAACCGCTACCATAACCGAATTGCCAACCCCATTCCCTTGCGCTCGGGGAGGAGAATAAAGCCGGGGAAATCCGCGAACGACACGGGAGCTGGCCATGCCCTTGCGCTTTGTCACGGCAAAAGAGATGCAAGTGGAACAATTACCCTGGGGGCCTCACGATTGGCTCTGCCGACCGGGTCTGGTAGAGGCGGAGCAACTACTGCTGGTGCGGGTGCACATGCCACCAGGTAAAGCGCACGCTTTCCATCGCCATCCCGAGATGGAGGAAATCATTTACATCCTCGAAGGCACCGCCGAGCAGTGGGTGGATCGGGAAAAACGCATTCTGGGTCCCGGCGAAATCGCCCACATTCCTAAGGACGTGGTGCACGGCACGTATAACATCGGTCAGCAAACGCTACGGTTCCTGGCCATTTTATCTCCCGCCAAAATCCAGGGCCCACCTCTCATAGACATGAGCCAGCAAGAACCCTGGAAATCCTTGCGTCCGTATTCCGGCTAAGCTTTCGCTAAGCAGAAAACCTGACCAGCACCTGGCTGGAGACCGCAATAATACCCACCAGCGTTGGGCGTAATACCTCTTCGCAAATCGGTGACGTTTATTGACGGTATAAGTCTACGTGTGTACAGTATTGACGAGCCAACCAATCCACGTTACAAGGAGAAGCAACCGTGCATTTCCATGATGTGCAGGTTGTGAGATTTCAAGTATGGGTGTTGCCGGCCCGCTGGTCGTTGTATTATGCTTTCAACAAGACTTGTTGGTGGAAAAAGTTTCGTGAGCGGGTGAAGGAGTACCTAGGCCCAGCCTGGCAGCTGTGCGCCTGTCCGTTGGGTTGTCAGGCAACCGACTTAGACGAGGAGTGGGACTACGACCGCGAGGCGCGAGTGAAGCGTTTCAAGGATGCGCGGTTTATCTGCAAGGGTTGCCATTGGGTAAAGTCGCCTGAGTTCCGACAGGCCACCTGGAGAAGGCAACAGGAAGGTCGCCTGCCTCCGCTAGAAGGCGAACCGCATATTAAGCGTTGCTTAGGGTGGAGCGATGAAAAAATTGAGGAACTCAGGCGGATTGATATGCTGGATGAAATTCGGGATGATTGTGTCAAAAAAACACGGGACTGCGTCAGCGGCAAACTAAGACTAGAAGAATTCAAAAGCATACAAGACGACGCGAAAAATCGTGGAGCAATCCCCGCTGACTATGATATTGCTGATCTACTATCGCGTGTCCATGAGAAAGCCATACACTTAGTGGATGAAACCAAGCTGTGGGATCTGGACCTATCCGGCCTGTCGAAGTTCGGATACACGGATAAGGATATTGCTGACGCCTGCGAGAAGATGCAGTCCTTGGCGCGAAAGAGAATAGATTCCGGCGAGGTTTACTATAGTCACGATAATCTAGACTCTTTGCGGGAACAGCTCGCCCGCCTCGCTGTAAGGTAGTACACACCATTGTAGTTTTGCGAGGTTGTCTTTTGACGTGTGAGACCACAGTGTGGTCAGCGCAGAGGTTGGGAAAAGTGGGCCGATATTCCGTGCCGTCATTTCTGGGAAAACGCGTTTGTGCAGCCTAAAAGCCACTTGCCCACCAAGAGAGGATCGCGTGTGAAAGTCGCAACCGTAAAGCGTCCGGCTGGGCCCAGTTAGCGAGCAAGTGCGTCAGCCCATCCTAAACCCTCCCCGCCCGCATGCGGTGTACAAGCGCACATGCCCAGGAGCGGGGGCGTGAGCCCGCCGTGGTTCGGCAACCGCACTTGTAACGGCACGTCTGCACGCCATCACGGGACGACGTGGCGCGCGTGACGCCACGCGTGGGGGGCGTGAGCCCGCCGTGGGGATCGGGAAGCGCCCTTGCGAGAGCTATTCCGCACACATTCGCGGACACTCGTCGCGTGCGAAAGCAGGAGCGGCTGGCGTTAGCCCGCCGTGGCTCGGCAGGCGCATTTGCAAGAACGCTTTCGCAAAGTCGCGGCAGACTGCCGACCGGTGCGTTGGCGGACGCCGGTGCAGTCGCGGTAGCGAAAGCACGGGGGGCTTACGTCCCCCGCTCTTCTTGCTCGGAACACGCGTTTGTACAGCGCAAAAGTCGCTTTTTGTCAGCCAGGCGCTCGTCGCGCACAAGGAGCGGCGTTCGTCAGCCCGCCGTGATTGCGAGATGAAACGTTTCAGCAACGGAACACGCCTTCCCGACGGTCGCACTTTCTGGCGCGAACGAGAGCGGCGAGCGTCAGTCCGCCGTGATTCGGGAGACGCACTTGCAAGAACGCTTCCGCAAAGTTGCGCAAGACTGCCGACGGTGTGCTGACGAACGCCGGTGCAGTCGCGGTAGCGAAACCACGGGGGGCTTACGTCCCCCGCTCTTGTTGCGTGCGACGTCCGTCCCCGGGCAGCTGCGGAATCGTTTCTGCAAATGCGGTTCTCCACAGCACGGGGGCTTATGCCCCCCGCTCCTGGTATCGCGTGTGCGGGTGCCACCGTGCGATAGAGCGTGTTCCGATGCATGGGCGTTTCGGTGAGCCACGGGGGCTGACATCCGCACTCCTGGCATCGCGGGGCGAACGTTGGCCGCCGCAATTGCGACTTTTACGATGCACAAACGCAGGTGCACAAGAGCGGCGTTCGTCAGCCCGCCGTGATTCGGGAAGCGTACTTGCAAGAACGCTTCCGCAAAGTTGCGCAAGACTGCCGACGGTGTGCTGACGAACGCCGGTGCAATTCCGTTTGTGAAACCACGGGAGCTCACGCCCCCCCGCTCTTGTTGCTCGGAACACGCGTTTGTACAGCGCAAAAGCTGTCCTATCACCGACAAACCTTCGCGCACTCAATACAGGAGGGGCGTTCGTCCCGCCGTGGGTTCCGTGCGACGTGCGTCTCCGAGCGGCTGCGGAATCGTTTCTGCAAATGCGGTTCTCCACACCACGGGGGGCTTACGTCCCCGGCTCTTGTTGCTCGGGGCCGGGGGCTTCGCTTAAACAACACGGGGCGGCGAAACCAGAGGCTTCGCCACCCCGGCGGGGTTAGGTAGGCAAACAGGCTTGAGAAGTTGAAGAGCGGGGCTTTGGTCGTTGTTATTATATACGGCGTCAAGGGCGTTATTCCAGGTCCTGCAGACTGAATTGCTGACCGTCATCGCGAATGCAGGCCAGCACCAGCACGTCCAGCGCCACGCTGTAGCGAACCCGGCGAATGGATCGATCGGCCATGACCGCATTGAAGCTGCCCGGATGAGCCGAGCCGAAGGATGCCGTATTGGTTATGCCACGGGTATCCTGAAGCGGCTGGCTGTTGCCCTGGCGAACGGTGTCGGCGTCAAATCCGGCCACATAGCCTTCATTATCACCAGGATCGGCACCGCTGTTGAGGGTAGATAGGTTGACATACTTTTCGGCGAAGAGGATGGTATTGCTGGTACCGTCAGGCACGCCGCCATCGAGACTGCAAGTGCGAGTGAACCAGCTGGGTCCACCTTGCAGGCCGTTGCGAATGATGATACCGCTGCATTCGTAAGCGCCGTAAGGTGGGCTGTTATAGACGAAGCCAGTTGCGGTGGTGTAGGCACCACTCACGCCCCGAGAAGCCGCATAATCCAGGAAAGCGATCGGGAACGGGGCCGCTGGAGGCGGAGAAATCTGCGTGCCGGTCTGATCCACGGCCGCTACCAGGTTCCAGGGCGTGCGGTTGTAATCGATCGCCGTCGGGCGACGCCGACTCGGACAGAAATAGGCGTTGATCGGCGTGCTCAGAATCGCAGCTTCCTGACCAGCAGGGAGACGGAAAAGTTGATCTTGTTCCAGATAGGGGAGAATCTGATAGGCCCAGCCCCAGTTCTGGTAAGGCGAGACCGCGGGTTGGCCATTGATGATCACCCGCGGCGACTGCTGGTCCCAGCCGGCACCGGGGAAGATGTTGTAATCGTTGTGGAAATTGTGGGCGGCCATCGCGATTTGCGAAAGGTTGTTGGCGCAACGCATGCGGTTGGCAGCTTCGCGTACCCGTTGAATCGCGGGTAACAGCAGTGCCATCAAGAGGCCGATGATCGCGATCACCACTAGCAGTTCAATCAGCGTGAAGCCACGGCGAAAGCAAGGGAAAGTCATTCCAGTGTACCTCCCTGGGTGAAAGTTTTGCGAGTCCCGGTGGTTGGATGGAAATGGGCGAGCCAGGAGAGTAGCGAGGCAACCCCTTCGCGTGCATGTCGCTGCATGCGGACGGTGAGCGCCGGCGCGACAAGTACACCGCCCTGCGTCGCGGCGCGTGCAGAAGCAGATTGCCTCGATTGTGGTCAGCGGTCGCAAAAAGGCGACGAGTTCGTCAGGCGGGAGACCTTCTCTGTTGCGTCGTTGCGGCCAGAAGGGAAGCCGCCAGGCGGGAAAGTCATTGCACCGCTATCCTAGGTTTTAGACGCCGCAGCGTCAAGAAAGTTCCGCGCACTACCGCGAAAAAACGATTAAGGGTTGATGTGAATGGATTCGGTGCCGTCGAAGCGGACGCGATTGTCGCGTCGCCAGAACCAGATGCGTTTGGCGCGAACCGGTTCGTATTCCCCACCGGGAACCTTTTGCCGGTACAACGTGGCGCCACTGCTGCCCTCGAGAACGAGCAAATCCTTGGCTTCATCGAAGGAGACGCGGTCGGCGTGAGCGTAGAACTGTCTGGCACGCACCCGCACTCCTTGCAACGCTAACAATTCCTGAGCGGAACCGCCGTTTTCCAGTTTGCGGTTAGTGATCTTCAGTTGGCCACACGACAAGCTCAGCCCGTCGTCGGGCAAGCGGTCGGGATCAACTGGTTCGTCCGGGTCAGAAGCCGGGACATGCACCAGCTGCACTCCGCCGGTGAAGGTAATGACGTCAGTCTGTCTGTCGGCGGCTTTGGTGGCCTGCATGTGGCCATCGTACCGGATGCGCGTCAGTTTGAAACCGTTAGCTGCCGATGGCGCGACCGGGTTTGGTTTGGAGGCAGGCGGAAGCGTGCTCGACGGATTACCGGCTGCCGGCCCGGTTGGGCCGGATGAAAAAGCGGAACCCGTGTAGCGCTGGGCGTCGCTGGCCGGTTGGAACACCTGCACCACGCCCGGGCCATACGCGGTAAGCGTGGCGGTTTCGTGATCGTAGGCCAGCTCCCGGGCCTCGATGCGCTGCAGGAGTTGATAACGGTCGGCTTCGAGGACGGCTTTTTCGAGGCGGACATCCTGTTCGCACATCAACCGCGACAACGCCGCCGGAGTTTCGCCACGGTTCAGCTCGGTGGTCTTCTGTTCGCGCAGCGAGACCTTGCGATCCAGCAGAAGCGAGAGTCGGCGACAGGCTAGCCGGGAATTCCCCTGCACGGCCTGCACTCCGCCGTCAAACTCAGCGAGTCGGCCATCGAAAAACATGCTCTGGTTCCAATCCACGACAACCTCCGCGGGTTCGCGGAGAGGGTTGCCCTGGAAATCGCTGCGTGTCGGCAAACGCATCGAACCAAGTCCCTCGACATCCACGGTATTGAGCACCTGATCGATTTTGATCACAGGACCCCGCATGGCCAGCTGGCCGAACTGGACGCTGGCGGGTTGAACGGGTGTACCTTCCAGTCGAAGGATGTCGCCGTTGGCCGTGCGCTGCAGATGCAACAAGCCGCAACGAATTTGCCAGGGGCGATCCTGTGGTGAGGCTGGCGGTTGTTCCACTTGCACTTGTCCCTGGGCAGAAACAGCCCGGAGTTCGGCACGAGTAGGCGAGCCGGCAGCGATCGCTTCAATGGTACGGGCACGCAGGACCAGAGGCGGGCGGTTCGGTTTCGTGGCTTGGCCGGTTTCGGTGGGAACTGCAGATTTGTCCATGCCACTGGCCGACGGGAGGGAAGCGTCTGCTAGGGCAGTTCTGCCGGACGCTCCGCTGTGCGACGGTGCACTTTTTCCCCCCGCTCCTGGTGGTGATGCTGTCGGCGACGCATGGCGGTTGTGCTCCGCGGAATGCGTTGGCTGGCCCGTTGCCGCTGCGGATTCGGATACGATGGCGCCGGGTGTGGCGGCAGTAGCTGGCTCCGACACGGGAGGGGTGGCGACGGCTTCGTTATGAAGTTCGACGCGGAGACGGTCGGTGTGCGGCACCACAAATGTTTCCGATTGCAGCGAAACATTCCCCGACGCCTCCAGACAACGCGGGATGCGACCGGCAGCAGCTTTTTCTGTCTGGGCAGAGCCAGCGATCGGCGTGGGTGCGGCTGTTGAAGAACCTGCGGCGCCACCGGTCGGGATCGGGGTTTTTGCCGGGGCAACGGCAGTGCCGGCGGAAGCGGTTTTGGGTGCGGCCAGCTCTAGCCACAGCAATAGATGGTCGGCACGAAGCGAACCGCGTTGGGGTTCTTCTAAGAGCACGTTGCCGCTCAGCAATAGTCGTTCCAGCGAGCCATCGCGCACCAGATGCATTTGCTCGCGCCAGCGGACAATGAGTGCGACCTGATCGGCCTGACGACCTCGCAGCCAGGCGGTTCCTGGTCCGCGTGCCTGGGCCTCCCGGAGTTCGCGCATCTGGTTTTCCGAAGCCCGCAGGGTAAGCGTACCGGTTACCTGCAAGCGATGGCCATCATAAAGCGCCTCCAGGGGCTTGCCGACCAGCATGGCGGAATTACTGGCGCGGTCGAAAACTAGTTCGGTACCGGTGGCGTGGAGACTTTCGCTCTCGACATGCAATTCCACAGGTTCGCCGACGGCGCGGGCCGAGACCAGTTCGATCGCCGCTTCCGCATCTTCCGGTTTGGCGGGCTGGCTTGCTGCTGTTCCTCCAGGCTTTAGCGAACTGTCGCGGTTCTTGCGGCGGAATTGCAGAGTCAGCGATTGGCAGTGCAACTCATCCAGCCAGGAAGAGCCTTTTGCTGGTGCGGAGGCTTCCCGCGAAGGCAAGCAAATAGCATCTGCCGGAACTAGGCGAATCAGGTGAACGCGATGATGAAACTCCGCGCGGTCTTCCGGGACGCGGTAAATAAACGGCCCCTCGGCGATAACCTTGACGGGAGATCGGCGAGCGGGTTTGGCCGGCACTAGGGAAGCGTGCGCGGCCAATGGCGTTGTCGAGGAGGCCTGGCGGCGATCGGCGGCAGCGGCATCGGGTGGCCGAAGGGTCGGTGGAGCAGCAGGCGAGACGGTGCTGGTGCGGCCAGGTTTGCCCGCTCCGCCGAACAGCGCCGTGTGAGCTTCCAGTTGAAAATACATCTGGACGTTGCGTCCCAGTTCGACACTGCGCACGCCCGTAATCGTGCCGCGCGCAGGTTTGTTTGGCGCCTTGCTGGGCGATTCCGTTTCCAAGAACACCTCCAGGCCGATGCCGGTTATCTTGCCCGTATCCGGATCGCCGTCCACGATTTCTACCGCAGCGTCCGTCCAGATGCGATGCTGGCGGTCATCGTACTGCAGCCAATCGGTGTACAGGTGCAAATCATCGTCGGGATTGGCGGTGCGGCGAGAATGGCGGAGATGCACCTGGTTGATCTTACCGCTGGCGGGGTCCAGACCACCTTCGATTCGCCCCGCTACGGGTTTGCGGTTGGCCACATCACGGACGCTGGTAAGCGGTTTGTCGAATTCAATGATGGCCCGGTCGCCTTGCAGAGTACAAATATCGGGCTCGGCGGGGTCGGTTTTTTTCTTACCAAATAGCGCGACCGAGACCTGTTCTAGTTCGAGTTTGCCGTCGGCGTTGAGGAAGGCTTTTTGCGCAGCCAGCACCATGCCATGTTGAACGGACTCGATGAGGATAGGTCGTTCGGCTTCCTTAGCCTGAGGCCCAAAGGCCAGCCGGAGTTTGCGTACGACGGGGGGTTCGGGATTGGGCGTGTCGCGGATCTGGGGCAGTTCATTCACCTGGCCAGGCCAGTATTCTGCCGGCAGTGGTGTCAGGCCATCATAGCCGCCGAGAAAAAACAGGTACACCTGGTACAACGCCAGGCAGACGAGCAGGCCGGCTAGCATCCACAGCAGCCGTTTCGGTGGCAGCATGAGTTCGTGTTGCCGACGACTCAGGTCCGCTGACTACAGCGGGCTTGCACCGACGGACCACGCCGGGTTCGCGTCCGCTGCTCTCCGCAATGTGTCCAGCTCAAGAGCCGGAGCAGCGTGCCAGGGAAGGTTTTTCGGCCCAGGAAAGTTCGAGGGCGTAAAGTTTTGCCTGCCACGACGCCGCCCAGCTCCAGGGTGCTGACCGGCAGCCGAGTCGGTCAGCCATCGCCGAATGGGTCGCGCCCAGACCCATCCGAGCAGTATCTCGCGCGGTTAGATCAAGCGGCCCGCGCCCGCGTGGCCGATTCCGCAGCGGTTTCGCCAGGCATCCAGTTCAGCACATCGGTGATGTCGAGCAAACCGACGGGCTTGCCCTCGCCATCCACCACCGGCAATTCACTGATCCGCTGCTGGCCCATGATCTCAACCGCATCCCAGACCCGCGTCCCCACCGCGACGGTGATGGGGGTTCGGGTCATGACTTCGGCAATGGGGCGATCCAGTGCTGCGTCCCGACGCTGCTCAAATAGCCTGGCCAGATCACTATCGGTAAAAATGCCCGCCAGTCTGCCGGTTTGATCTACCAGCAGGACGGCCCCGGTGCGTCGCCCTTTGCGAGCACAGCGGGCGAAGACCTGTCGTACCGTTTCCGCGGCTGGCGCGATCCGCAACTGTTCGCCTCGCCGCATGATTTGCTCCACTTTCATCAGCCGCCGACCCAGACTGCCCGCCGGATGATAACGGGCGAAATCTTCCTGACCGAACTTGCGCATGCGACTCAGGACAAAAGCGAGTGCATCGCCGACAGCCAGCATGACCGTGGTGCTGGTGCTCGGCGCCAGGCCGAGCGGACAGGCTTCCTGGATCGGCCCCAGAATAATTGCCACATCCGCCATCCGCGCCAAACTCGATCGCGGTTGGCTGGTCAAGGCAATCAGCGCCAGCGCCAGTTGCTTCAAACTCGGCACCAGTCGCACCAGTTCCTCACTTTCGCCACTGTGTGACAGGGCCAGGACAACATCCTGCGGCGCCACCATGCCGAGGTCGCCGTGCACCGCTCGCGTTACGTCCAGCACATAGGCGCGGGTGCCGGTGGAATTGAGCGTGCCGGCGATTTTCTGGCCAACATCCGCGGACTTGCCCGTACCCGTAACGCACACGCGACCCGGACAGGAAAAAATCAGGTCCACGGCCTGGAGAAACGATGGCCCCAGACGCTCCGCTACCTCCTGCAGTGCCCGCGCTTCGGTGTGCAGGATTTGCCGGGCATAGTCCAGCCGATCGAATTGCTCTTCCGCATCGCCCAGGCTGTTCCGGCCAGGCTCTTTGTTTGCCTCGAAGCTGCCGGAGAGCATCACCGTTTCGTCCGCATGCATACTTCACCTATCTCGCCAGTCAGCGCCGCGTTCGAAGCGATAAATCGCGGCCCAAGATATTTCCCCACCGCAGCTTATACCGCCGGGCGAAGATTTTGCAAGTGCAGGCGGGTAGAACCAGCACACCCCGTTTGTCGAGCACACACATTCAAGAGCGGCGGGCGTTCGTCAGCAGCCGTGGGTTCCGATGAACCGCGCTTCTGGAGAAAACCACACATACGCAGCACGCGCGATTCGCTCCGCGTAAAGAGCGGCGGGCGTGAGTCCGCCGTGGTGCGGGAAACGCGCCGGGAGGATGATTTCATTTCCATGCGGAAAACACTGCCGGCAGTGCGGCGGGTAGGCGAAGGTTGCGGTTGACGGCAGAACTGCGGTCGTGCCATAATCCGGCTTCTGCGATTGGACAGCGGCGTAGCGCTTCACTTTGCGGCAAAAGTGGCGGGCAAGCCTGCCCTGGCTCGCTTGGAAAGTGCCAGCGGTGGCCGCATTGCCCGGAGTCCGCGATCAGTGCCATCGGGCGAGGAAGCTGAAGGAGGCGGCTTCCGTATTTTCGGACAACGATTGGCCACGCTACAGTCAAGCGATACAGGCACGCGGATATTCAGGAGGCAGAGAATGCGACGATTTGGGAGCGGGCTGGTATGGTGTGCTGCGGTGGTGCTGATTGGCTGGCTGGGGAGAATACTCGGCCAACTGACTGGGCCGGACATTGCCGACCGCGCGACCTGTGCCAGCGACGCCGCCATTCGTTCCTTGTGGTTTGTGGACGAGCAAGAGGGATGGGCCGTGGGCGATGACGGCCTGATCCTGCACACGATTGATGGCGGGCAGACCTGGGAACGCCAGGCGAGTGGGACGCGCGCTAACCTGCGGCAGGTGCAATTCGTTTCGCCGTTTGTCGGTTTCGCCGTGGGGGAAGACGCCTGGCCGGAAACTCCGCTGACCGTGGGCGTCGTGCTGAGCACCCGCGACGGGGGTGCCCATTGGCGAACCTTGTCGGACCGGCAGATGCCCGGTTTGTGCGGCGTACATTTTTTCGACGAACGGCGCGGCGTCGCCGTCGGGGACAGCTGCGACGTTTTTCCGAGCGGGGTCTGGCAAAGTGAAGATGGCGGAGCGACTTGGCGAGCGGTTCCCGGCACGTGCCAGCCGGGTTGGTACGCGGCAGCGTGGTTGCGCCCCGACCTGGCTGTTCTGGCTGGGCGACAGGGAAAGCTGGCTCTGCTGAACCGACCGGCTTCCGCTTCGCCGCAATGGCAACCGATTCTCTATCCGCTACCGGGCGGCGAAACGCCCGACTCCCATGCCGGCGTTGGCCATCGCGCCTTGCGGAGCGTCTGCTGGACGCAAGGAACTGGTTGGGCCTGCGGGGATCGGGGCCTGCTATTGGTTTGCCGCGATGCCCAGGGTCGGCACTGGCAACCGGTCGCTTTGCCGCTGGATGCTTCCCTGCTCGAGCTCTGGGACTTTCACGCGGTGCACTTTGTCGGGGAATTCGGCTGGATAGCAGGTCGGCCCGGTTCGGTGATTTTGCACACCTGGGATGGCGGCAAAAGCTGGCAGGTACAACGCACACCGCAATCCCTGCCGATTTACTCGCTGTATTTCGTCAATGAACGATACGGCTGGGCGGCTGGGGCTGGCGGCACTATTCTCCATACCCGCGATGGGGGCAAAACCTGGCAACTGCAACGGCGTGGTGTGCAACGTGCGGCTGTGCTGATCGTGACCGCACGCGGCGAATCGTTGCCTTGCGAACTGCTGGCGAGTCTGGCGGCCGATGCTGGTTACTACACCGTAGCCGTGCGCGTTTTCAGTGAAGACAGTTCCCTGCCCGAAGACACTGCCGCCTTTGCCGAACGCTTCCATTCCGCCGTGCGTCGGCTGGGAGGTGTTTGTGGCGAGACCTTGACTGGCTGGCAGGTGCCGGAGGTGATCGAAACGAGTTCGGCAGAAAAGCTGGCGGAGTTTCTCGGCCAGGGCAACGCTGCCCGCGCTATGGAACGGTTGCAGCGACAACTGGTGCTGGCATTGCGGCAGTGGCGCCCCGATGTCGTCATTACCGATCATCCGGACGTGCGTGGCCCCAGCGGCGCGGAAGGAGCGCTGGTGGCGCTAGCGGTAAGCAAAGCCTTTCGCCTCGCGGATAACGCCGACGTTTTTCCGGAACAACTCACCCGGTGGCAACTGGAGCCTTGGCCGGCCTGCAAATTGTACTGTTGCTGGGACAGTGCCGACGGCGCCACGGTCAGCGCCGACTGGAACGTGCTGCGACCTGCCCTGCGTCGCACCGTATGCGAATCGGCACTGGCGGGTCGGCATCTGCTGGCGCCGCTCACCTTCCGTCGCTTTCCCAGCAACACGATGCCGACACCCCATCGCTTCGACTATTTCCGTTTGTTGGACAGTCGGCTGGAAGGGGCAGAAAAACCAGGCGGAATACTGGACGGCGTACACGCGCCGCCGGGTGGACCGAACCGCCGTGAGCCAACCGCCGTCACCTGGGACGACGCTCAGGCCGAACTCGCACTTCGCCGCTCACGCAAAATGGCAGAACTCCTCAGTTTGGCCGACCGACTCCTCGCTTCGCCTCAGTCCGCCGAACCCTGGCTAGCTACCTTGCCGCAGGAATTATCCCAACTCACGGAAACGCAATCGGGGGAAATCCTCTGGCACCTGGCCAGTCAACTGATCGCTCGTGGCCAATGGGGATTGGCCAAGGAAGTTTTCGTGGTGTTGCTGGAACGGCATCCGGACAGCCCGCTGGCACCATTGGCGGCCCGCTGGCTGGTGCTGTTTCTGTCCAGCAGCGAAGCACGCCGACGCGCGGAATTACGCCAATTCCTCTCCGATTTGACCCAGCAGCCGGAACGCCCCCAGACAGGAACTGGGATGTGGGGCGTCCGCTCGGCGGTACCTGCCGGTTCGCCTGCACCAGCCTCGCCACCACCGCGCACATCGGAAAAACCTGGGGAGATGAAAGCTCCCACGGCTGGAGCAATCCCGACCCGTGCTGCGGACGCCAACACCATCCTGCAGCGTCGCCGCGACGATTGGCGTTCCTGGGAACGCGGCGCTTTGCTGGCCGGGGATGTCCTGACTGCTTATGGTTCGCTCTTCTGGCTCGATCCACGGGTGCAATTCAGCTTGTTGTCCGTGCAACGCCGACTTGCCAACCCTGCGGAAGCCCTGGCCGGTTACACACGTTTTCGCCTGCACCTGCAGGGTGGCCCGTGGTACGAAGCGGCAGCTTCCGAAATCACTTTCCTGCAGCCGGGCGATACGTCGGCACCGAGCCAGGCGGAATCCACTCCGTCTTCTATCCAATTTGCCCGCAAACGCGCTTATGCGTGTCAGTGGACAAACCAACCGCCTTACCTCGACGGCGAATTGGAAGAAGAAATTTGGCAGAGTGCCACGCCGATATTATTCCGCAACGTTATCGGGCAAACCAGCGACACCTTTACCACGGAAGCCCGACTCGCCTGCGATGCGCGCTTCCTTTATCTGGCTCTGCGGTGCCGGCATCCGCTCGGACACAAGCAGGAACCGGTGCGACCGCGTAGCCACGATGCCGATCTTCGCGGCTTCGATCGCGTCTGCCTCTTGCTGGACCTCGATCGCGATTATGCTACCTGCTATCGCCTGGAAGTGGATCAGCGGGGTTGTGTCTTGGAAGAATGTTGGGGGGATCGGAGCTGGAACCCGAAATGGTTCGTTGCCAGCAAGAGCGACGAGACAGCCTGGCAGGCGGAAATCGCGATCCCGTGGGCGGAGCTGGTTCGTGAACCGCCAAATGCTCGCCAGGCCTGGGCGTTCAACCTCGTGCGTATTATTCCCGGTCACGGCGTGCAAGCGGTAAGTGCGCCCGCGGGGGTGTTGCCCCGACCCGAAGGCATGGCTATCCTCACCTTCCCGGAACGGCGATAGGTCATTCCGCGTGGTTGCGGCACGTATAATCTAGCAAGCGCCCGAAGGCGAGCACCGGGTAGATGGTGCTGGCCCGCGGATGGATGCCGACATAGAAACCGACGGCCAACGGGCTGGCCTCTATTTCGGAATGCTTGCCGACTTTCTCGGACTACAAGTCCGTCCTCCCAGTCGAGCGAATCGGAGGGGTGCCAGAGTGGCCGATTGGGCCGGTCTCGAAAACCGGTAGGCGGGCAACCGCCTCGTGGGTTCGAATCCCACCCCCTCCGCTGCTCGGCCAAGCCTTCGATAGAGCCTGGCCGATGCTGGCTATCGGATGGCGCAGCGGGCACGACGCGGCCAGGATGACGTCAGGCCAGACGCCGGTGAATCTCCGCCAACCGTTTTGCGAACGCGGCCTCATCTAGCACCGGCTCGGCCCCGGTGGTGGGCAGCGGCTGTTCGAGCGTGACCCAGCTGCGACAACCGGCGTAGCGCGGCAGTTCCGCCACCGTGTGCGGTTGCTCCAGGCGATACACTCGCAGCACCAGCAACCACAGACCGGGACGTTTGTAGGCGAACCGCTGGCGGATAACCTCCTCCGTCCACAAATGCAGCCCGCGCAGTGCGAGTGCCTGTTCCAGCGCACGGAGTTCGACCGCGTACTGCACCTGGGCGTAGAGCTGGCAACGTACGGTGCCCGTTGCCGACGCAGCGACGCTCTCCACTTCCGCGAGCAATGGCCAGGCCTCCGCCACGATTTCCTCACGCCGCTGATGTTCGTAAGTGGGATAGAGCCAGAACTGCTCCTGCTCAGTCTGGAAGACCCCGGAGCGTTCGTGAATACCGCCCTTGCGCAAGGTGATGATTTGCCGACCCAGTTCCAGGGCGCGACAGACCACTGCCCATTCCTTCAAGGCCATCGCACTGGCAGCCAGGATCGCCATGTTTCGACTCCCGGAGATAGTACCAGCGAACGGTGGAAGTAAGCCCGCCGTGGACGGATGCCTTCGGCGAAGCGAACGACCAAGGGGAGAATCCGTCGCCGATCCCGCGGCCGGAGCGGGGCTCCGCATCCTGCGTCAGTTTATATCAGCCGCTTCACACGCCTGCAGCCGACCGTCTCCGGAGCCGCGCCATCCGAGCCCATTATAATAATGGGGCGGAATAGATAGCGTGTAACCAGCCGCCAATAGGCAGCCACTAACGAAGGATTTTCCATGAGCGATGCCGCACCGGAAGACGCCGGCGAGAACGGCCAGCAGCCAAATAGTACGCCGCAACCACCCGCTGATGAATCCTTGCCGCCAGTCGAACCGCCCAGCGCCCGGCTGATCGCACAGTTGTTCCTGATTCCCGGTCTGGTGGTGGCCGTGCTGGTGGGACTGGTGTGGCTGTTTTTCGGCTGGTTGGCGCCCGGCAGTTACGAACCGCAGGATTTCTTGAAAGGGCTGCGTTCCACTCACGACCCGGTACGCTGGCGTACCGCCCAGGACCTGGCCCAGATTTTGCCGCGAAAACAGGAACTGCGGTTGAATGTGGATTTCGCGCTGCAACTGACGGCCTTGCTGGAGGAAGAACTTGACCGCGACCGTGCCAGCGCAGCCTCGCCGGACGCTCACGATCAGCCAGCTGCTAGCCACCAAGCCCCGCATCTGGCGGAATTTCTGCCGGCAGCGGTAGGACATTTCCACGTGCCGGTCGCTGTCCCTGTTCTGTGCCGGATTATCCGCGACCATGTTCGCTATATCGCCTGGCTGCCTGGCAGCGGCGAGGGCTCCGGAACTGGGGTGATTAACGTCTCCGGTTTGCGGGTTCGCAACAGTCTGGTCGCCCTGGCAACGCTCGGCAACCGACTCGAAGAACTCGAACAACTCCCCGCTGACGTGCAGCAAGACCTCCTTGCGGCACTTCGCCGCTTTGCCGATCGCGGCGATGCTCAGGCCCGCTATGCCCGGCTGGCTTGGGAATACCTGAGTCGCCGGCTCGGCCCGAAAGTTTCGCGTGAGTCCGATGCGGTAACGTCTGCCGAGCACGACGCAGCTGGCGATGTGCCTGGCGCTATTTCGTCAGCCTCCGACGCTTCTGTGCCGGAACTGGTTGCCGAACTCCGCGATGCCCTGGCCCTGGCTGTCGCCTGCAACGATGAGATGAGCCGCAAGTATGCCTGTCTGGCACTGGCCAACTGGCCCGAAGTCGAACTCGAACCGCTACTGCTGGAGCTGTTGCGAGGCGATCCGCCACCGACTCTGCTGGACAGTGCCACACCCCAGCGGGCCGTTCTGGAAATCCAGTACAATGCCGCACTGGCTCTCTTACGCCGTCGCAGTCCCCGTACCCCCTGGCGCTGGATCGAAGAATTGCTCGACGAATCGGCACTCCAGCAACGTTACCGCGATGACTCCCCCCAGGGATACAATGTCGCCGCCGTCAGCATGGCGGAGCTGGCTGCCTTGCGCACGCTCTCTCAGGTCGAGCAGAAGCATCCCGGTTTCGTCCGCGAGCATCCGACGATTGTGCCCTTGCTGGAAAAGCTGCAAAGCAGCAGTAACGCCGCCGTGCAGGTGGAGGCGCGACGGCTGCTGGGGACGGAATCGGTGTCTGGATTGCCGACGCGTCGTATCAGCCGCGAAGTGCTCCTCCTGGTCGGGGTCGGACTGGGCGTGGGAATTTTGCTGCTGCTGGCGGTTTTTGCTCGCTACAAACGCCACAGCCTGCCCGCTGCCGGCTCGACCCCGTCTCGCGAACCCGCCAGCTCTGTATAACATCTACCAAAGTCGCATTCCCATATCCTCACACCACCTCACCACAGGAGATGGATCATGAGCAAACCCAGCAAAGAAGTGCTTGAGGCCCTGCGCAAGGCGTATTGCATGGAGGTCGAGACGGTCATTAACTACCTGGCCAACGCTCTCGACCTGGAAGGCGTGCGCGCCGATCACATCAAGCAGTCGCTGCTTTCCGATATCCAAGGGGAACTCGGACACGCTCAGCAACTGGGCAACCGGATCAAGCAACTGGGCGGCTCCATTCCCGGCAGCCTCTCCCTGGAGTTTGGTCAGAAATCGCTTCAGCCCCCGACCGATCCCACGGACGTTGTCGCCGTCATCCAAGGCGTCATCGCGGCCGAGGAGGAAGCCATCGCCCACTACGAGAAAACCATCGAACTCGCTCGAAAACATCACGACTACGTTACCGAAAACCTCGCCATCGAAATTCTCAGCGACGAAGAGGCCCACCATCAGCAATTCCTCGGCTACCTGAAGGAATATACGAAGTAAGTTTATCGCCGCTTCCCGCCGGGCTTACGCCCGCCGCTCTTGTGCACCTGCGTTTGTGCATCGTAAAAGTCGCAATTGCGCCGGCCAACGTTCGCGCCGCAATACCAGGAGCGGGGGGTGTGAGCCCCCCGTGGTGTGGAGAACCGCGCTCGCAGAAACGATTCCGCCGCCGCTCGAGGACGGACGTCCCACGAAACAAGAGCGGGGGACGAACGCCGCTCTTGTTCGCGTGAGAAAGTGCGACCGTCGGGAGGACGTATTCCGTTGCAGAAACGTTTCATCTCGCAATCCCGGCGGGCTCACGCCCGCCGCTCCTTGTGCACCTGCGTTTGTGCATCGTAAAAGTCGCAATTGCGCCGGCCAACGTTCGCGCCGCAATACCAGGAGCGGGGGGTGTGAGCCCCCCGTGGTGTGGAGAACCGCGCTCGCAGAAACGATTCCGCCGCCGCTCGAGGACGGACGTCCCACGAAACAAGAGCGGGGGACGAACGCCGCTCTTGTTCGCGTGAGAAAGTGCGACCGTCGGGAGGACGTATTCCGTTGCAGAAACGTTTCATCTCGCAATCCCGGCGGGCTCACGCCCGCCGCTCTTGGCGGTGTGCGCGAACGCGGTTGACGGAAAAACGGTTTCCGTCGCATGTGCGTTGTCCGTTTGCACGGTGGGCTGACGCCCGCCGCTCTTGGCCGGGTGTGTGAACGCGGTTGGCGGAAAAACGCTTTCCGTTGCAAACGCGCTTTCCGCGATGACGCACTCAGCTGGCGGCGAGTCTAACGAATAACCGCCAGGACACGAAGACGCCGGGAAATACGAAGCCAATACTTGGTATTCCCTTCGTGTCTTCGTACCTTGGTGCTTGGCAAATGTCGAAATTCGACTACGCCGCGCACGTACGCAGCGGCACCGCCTAAAACCTTGGTGGTTGGTACATGTCGAGATTCGACTCGGCGGAACTGCGAGGGGTGGCTCAGAACCAGTTGCCCAGCCACGATTCGAGAAATGGCCAGACGGTCGGCCAGACCTTTTCCAGGAGTTGCCAGGCCTGGTAGATGACGGGGATCAGTACCAGCACGTTGATAAGCCGCAACTGGCTCGATTGCACCTGGTTGTGCAGGTCGGCAATCTGATGGTGCAATTCGCCCAACTGCTGGTGCAAACCGGCCATGAGTTCGGGGATGTGGTAGCGTTGCAGCAAGGCGTGGAATACAGTCTGCTGGTGGCCGATCTGTCGCGTGGAGATGAACGTCTGCTCGTCGAATTGCCGCAGCAGTTCCGAGGCCAGACCGGCATAGCGGATGGCTTGTTGCAATACGCGTCGCAACTGCCGACCTCGCAAGCGGTGCTGCAACCAGACGTGCAATTTGCTGTCGAGTTCGCTGCGGAAAAGCAACAGGCAGGCTCGCAGGGCCCGAATGATCGCGTTGTTGTCCACGACGGCCCGCTGCACATAATCGAAGCCATCCCGGCTGCAGAAACGGTCACGGGCGACGTAAATCAGCCCAGTGTTGAAATGCAACAATTGCAGTTCCTCGACCGTGTAGGCCAGATTGCTGCGCAAAATCTCGTCCATGGCCCGGTCCGTATAAATCTGCCAGTCCTCAGAGCGTACCCGCACCAGTCCCGTGACCGCACGTTGGTAACGTTGCAGGTTGGCCTCCGTCCAGACGACGCGTGGCTCGGTATCGAGAAGCAGTGTCCAGAGAAACGGCTTGTCGTCCAGCCGTACGCTGGGGAATCCCGTGGCGGTTTCGTTCAATGCCTGCATCAGCAGCCGATCCAGCCAGCGGGCGAAGCGTTTATATTCCACCAGTGACCAGCGACAGCCGTGCCCCTGACCGAGGTTTTCCGCCTCCAAGATGAAGTGGCAGGCACCACACCAGCCCAGGTGGGTTTGCGGCGCCAGCAGCGACCATGGAAGCCAGTCCACGCGAGGTTCGGCAAAGCTACCGCATTCGGCTTGCGGCACGCTGGTCGCCTGCTGTACCAGTTCCATCAGCCGCCGGACGAGGCCGGTCATCCGTGCCTCGGCCGCTTGGCGATCGGGAGCAACGCAGTAAAAGCTGAAGATCATCCGACCTACTTCGACGTGGGTCAGTTGCCCTTCCGCGGGCGGTGCGCTGCCCGCACTGGCAACGCTGGCGTCAAGCGCTGGCTGGACTTGGCTCGGTACGGTTTCGGCAAGCGACGGATGAACGCCACCGGCATCTTCGCTGGCCAACGTGGCGGCAGCACTGGTCGCAACTGCGTTCGCCGAAGCGGACGCAGGCTCGGCGGTGATCCCGCCACCAGGATCGCTTGCGCTGGTTTGCGGTTTAGATTCCGACTTTTCCGAGGTCGTGGCCTGCCCCGGTTCTGGCTCTCCACGGTTCAGTCCCAAAAGGTCTTCCAGCCAGTTGCCGAGGTTCTCAGGTAACCAAGACGGCTTGCTCATGGCATTGCTCCTGCGTGTCAAGGTTTGATGGTTTCCTGTGCCAGGCGGGCCACCGGACGGTACATGCCGTTGAAGTAGTGGTGGATGACCACTTCCGGCCCGTTATCGAGCAAGGCACCAAGGGAAATGCCCATCGCCACCGGGACGTTGGTGAAAAGCAGGACCCGCGTCGGGCCGTATTGCCGCAACTGCTGCACTTCCTTGCGCACTGAATCGAGAAACTTGTGCCACTCCTCCATGTCGTCGGAGAACAGTTCCGGGCGATGCACTTGAAAGATGGCCAGATGCTGCTTTTGCTGTTGTTCCAGGTAACGCTGGACGCTGGGGCGAATGTCCTCGCGATTGGAAATGATGAATACGGCTTCCGCCGCACTCCGTTCGCCAGCCAGTTGCTCCAGACGTTTTCGCATTTGGCGAATGCGGTACCAGTTTCGCAACTCGGCCAGGGCCCAGCCAACCACAAAGGCTACGGCCGCTCCAATACCGCTACGCAACACCTCGTTCAGCCATTGCAGCATAATGCTTTCTCCGGATTCGGTTTTTCCTGTTGGGGCAAAGACTGACCGTAGGCATGCTGCCGAAACACCCCAATTGTTAAACGTGTGCTGGCAGGGATTAGTGACACACGAAACTCCTTGGCCAGAAGCTCGTGCAACACCGTGCCCGTGGCAATCGCTGGTGGCTGGCTGCATCTTCCGGGTTTTTCAGGAACGGGGTGAACAAAAAACGAATCGGGGCCAAGGACCGCCACCAGGCAATGACGTCATCCAAAGGCAAACCGATGCCAAGTTCGCTGCCGACTCCGCCAGCTGCCCGATCTTTGTCGCGATCCCAACGCATCCTGGGGCAAACCGATCTCGAGGCCGCTGCGGATGCTGCCAGGGTCTCAGCCGATAGTCGCGGAACGGCTATGCCAGCGCAGCCAGATTGATTGGGCGACTGGGTTTAGGCCGGTTCGATGGTTACCGTCAGGCCTTTGGAAGCGAACTGCTCGGCGTAGAGTTCCGCCCGTTCCTTGTGAGTGACCAGAAGCAGTGCCACGCCGTTTTTGTGGGCCTCGAGCATCCGCTCGGTGGCTTCTTGCCGACTGAGCGTGGTGAGTTCCAGAATTGTTTGCACGACGTAAGCCATGTCATGGACGTCATCGTTATGCAGCAGAAGTTTGTAAGGAGGTAGGCGATCGATGCGGCTGGTGGGTTGATCGTGGGGGCGAGCCTGAGATGGATGGGAACGCGGTCGAGTGGCGCCGGGTTCGCCGCGTGGCTTGCGTGGCGTGTCGCTCATGGTGACCCTCCTGTGCGCAGCACGAAAAAATGCTCCGGCATCCCGCCCCGCCGTTCGTCCTGGAAGTCCCCCTATTACAGGATAGCGGCTCACCCCCGATAGGATACAAGGGGAAATGGGGAGTTGGGTATAAAAAAATCCAGCTACTTGCCATCGCCCCTGGCATCGAGAGCAAAGTTTGCCCAGGCCACCGGGTAGAGCTTCTCCTGCGTGATCGGTCTGGGATTCAGGAGCCGGGCTAAGACAAGGGGAGTTGGCCTGTAAGCCGGGTTCTGTACCCCGCACCACTCCGGCGCAGCCCTGCCTGTCAGAGATGGGCCGGAATGGTGCGAGGTGATGGTCATTCCTCTGGGCCGACAGTTACCCGTCGGCTCGAGCGGCCTACCCAGGAGTGACGCAGGCCTCGCCAAGAGCCTGCCGGGGCCGGACCAGCCCTCCTCCTTTACTTGGCCTTGCTCCCGGTGGGGTTTGCCGAGCCAGTCGGTCGCCCGACTGCTGGTGCGCTCTTACCGCACCTTTTCACCCTTACCTGATCCCGCAGGACGCAGCCCACGGGCCATCGGCGGTGTGCTTTCTGTTGCACTTTCCCTGGCCTCGCGGCCGGTGGGCGTTACCCACCACCGTGTCCTGTGGAGCCCGGACTTTCCTCTCCCCGACTCGGTTCCAGGCGTATGCCTCCTGGCGAGAATCCTCACCAGGCCGAGCGGAGAGCGACCATCCGGCCAACTCCCCGAAGATTATACGCAATTGCCATGCCGAGACCCACCGGGTGCCGCAAATGCGGCGCGATTTTCCGTAAGTGGTGCAAAACTTGTGCGTTGCGGAGACGGCCACTGCTGGCATCACGTCCATAGCGAACAGCGGCCTGGCCGCAGCGACTACGCAAGTTTACTTCTTGCTGCCGACTTTGCCAGTCCTGCAGCTTTCTTAGGCGGCACCCGTGAATTCATCGCGTATCGTAACTGCCTCGGTTGCTGCCAGGGTTTCGCCTGGTAGCCCTGCCGTTCATTTCCGCTGCCTACCGCGCCCTGGAGCTGTCCGCCCAGCACTGCCGATTCACTATACGCGTTATCGCGGGCGGATGATAATTTTCCTGTCGCCACCGGCATAAAACAGGGTGCCGGTTTTCGTCCCGCCGAGCCAGAAGACGGCATACACGGCATCGCGGGGCCCAGGAATTTCCTCGCGACAGCCGCAAGCCTGAGAAGCGTCTTTGCCCGGCGCAGACAACGGGAGGATACAGACGCGGTGCTCCTCGCCAACACAGGCTAGATATTGCCCGGAGTTCTCGAAAGCGACGGCATAGACCGCCTGGCGAAACGGACCGAACGTCTCTCGTAGCTTTCCCTGCTCGGCGTCCCACAGCCGGACGGTGCGGTCGTGGCTAACGCTGGCCAGGAGCCGTCCGTCGGGCGAGAATCGGCAGCGATAGACGTAGCTGGTATGCCCGCGGAGAACACGGCTGTCCTGGCGTTGCCAGTTCCACAGTCGCACTGTGCCATCCTCGCTCGAAGTGGCCAGGACTCCGTTAGACGAAAAAGCCACCCCGTAAATTGCCCCGTGGTGTCCGGTAAGAGTCGCAGCCAGTTTGGCGGTAGGAACTTCCCAAACACGGCAGGTGAAATCCTTTTCTCCGCCGCCGGTGGCCAGCCAGCGTCCGTCCGGCGAAAACGCCAGGGCATAAACCGGGCCGGTGTGTCCGCGCAGCATATGCAGTGTGCGGAAACTAATGGCGTCGAAAATGTGCACCTGTTCGGCACCGTCAGCGGTGGCCAGCAGTTTGCCGTCCGGACTGAACGCGGCATCGTACACCGGCCCGTCATGCTCCAGACTGACCAGGCATTTGCCACTCCGCCAATCCCAAACCCGTGCGGTGCCATCCTCCGATGCCGAGACCAGACGCTGACCATCCGGGGCCATCGCGAGGGCGTACACGTTATCGCGGTGCCCCGCAAGAATCCGCTCACCGACATCCCCGCTGGCTGCCCCGAGCCAGGCACCCGGCCAGAGCACGGAACCCGTGGGTTTGTCGGTGACGAGTCCGGAGCTGGCCGCCAGCCACGTTGCCATCACCGCCGACACGAAGCCGCTTCGGTAAGTTGGCGACACGGCATTGCACCTCGTTGGGCAATAGCCGCACTGGGCCCCCGACACAGCAGCGGCGGGCCTAAGAACGCCCTGTTGTTCAATCGTTTCGACTGCCGCACACGCTGATTCAGGGCCAGCGGCTATTCCAGAAGCAAAGCCCAGCCACATGACCACACCACATTATAGCGGCCGAATCGGTGCAACCGTTACCCTCGGCTTCACCGACGCGGCAGCTCTCAGCATCACCGACCAGCAAGCGAGCCACGAGGTGAACTTGCTCTCGTTCAGCGAGCGAATCTGTGCTATGCTGACACTATGCGACGATGCCTGGTCACGGGTGGTGCCGGATTCCTTGGTTCGCATCTGGTAGAAGCGCTGCTGGCGCGGGGCTATCGGGTGCGCGTGCTCGACGACTTCAGCAGCGGCAGGTGGGGAAATCTCGCCCCATTCCTGTCGCAAATCGAAGTGCAAGCAGCCAGTGTGACCGACCCGGCAGCGGTGGAGTCCGCAGTGGCCGGTTGTGAACTCGTCTTTCATCTGGCGGCGATCGCCTCGGTGCAACGCAGCCTCGAAGCGCCGCTACTGACCCATGCCGTCTGTGCCACGGGCACCTTGAACGTTCTGGAAGCGGCTCGACGACAGGGCGTGCGCCGGATGGTCTATGCCGGCAGCAGCAGTTGTTACGGCGACGCCTCGGCACAAGCGGGCGGTCTGTCGGCCGCAGAACCGTGTCCACGCCGCGAAGAGGATCCGCTGCGGCCTCAGTCCCCGTATGCCGCCGCAAAACTCGCGGGCGAAATGTACTGCCAGGCGTTCACCCGGACCTTCGGGTTCGAGACGGTGGTGCTGCGGTTTTTCAACATCTACGGCCCACGCCAGGACGCGCGGAGTCCGTATTCGGGCGTGATTGCGCTATTTGCTCAGGCCATGCTGCAACGACGCCAGCCGACCGTGCATGGAGACGGTTTACAATCGCGGGATTTCGTCTTCGTCAGCGATGCTGTGCAGGCGCTGCTTCTGGCGGCGGAAACCCCCACTGCGGCCGGACAGGTGTACAACATCGGCACCGGTAAAGCGACCACCGTGCTCGACCTGGTACACCAGTTCAACCAGTTGCTGGGCACGAACATCGCGCCCCAGCATGGTCCGCCACGCCCGGGCGATGTGCGCCATTCGCTGGCCGACATTTCCCGTGCCTGTCGCGAACTCGGTTACCAACCGCGAACACCGTTGCACGAGGGTCTGCGGCTGACGCTCGACTGGCTGCGTGCGCATCCCGGAGTTATTGCCCAAACGCCATGATGTCAGGCGATCACTGTCGCTGTAAATCCACCGGTGTCGCTTCCAGCAGCGCAAACGAGTCCGACCGCTGCCATACCCCGTTGCCAGCGCGAACGCTTGCCCGCGCAATTGCGACTTTTACGATGCACAAACGCACATGCACAGGAGCGGCGGGTGTCAGTCCGCCGTGGGGATCGGGAACCGCGCCTCCAACGACAATTCCGCACACATTCGGAGACGGTCGTCGCACACGCACCAAGAGCGGAGCGCGTGAGCCCGCCGTGGTTGTTGCAGACGCACGTGCAAGGATGATTACGCCCAGGTTCAGACAGCGTCGTCGCGTGCGAAAGCAGGAGCGGCTGGCGTTAGCCGGCCGTGGTTAGGGAAACGCACCTGCAAAGGCGCTATCGCAATTGTTCGGAAGACTGTCGTCGGTGTGTTGGCGGACGCCCTTGCAATCGCGTTGCCGCAACCACTGTTGTGACGGCCGCCGTTGAACGGGAATCGAATCGTCTTCCGAATCGCCGTTTCACGAACCACGGGGGATTCACGCCCCCCGCTCCTGTTCGCGCGCGTTCGCCCGCCGACAGAATTGCGACTTTTGCGATGCACAAAAGCACACGCACCAGGAGCGGCGGGCGTAAGCCCGCCGTGCTTCGGGAATCGCGCCTGCAAGGACAATTCCGCATACATTCGGACACGGTCGTCGCACACGCACCAGGAGCGGCGGGTGTCGGTCCGCCGTGCGTCGCGCTGACGCACTTGCAAAGGCGCTTCCGCAATTGCTCGGCAGACTGCCGCCGGCGTGTTGGCGCACGCTGTTGCGATCGCGTTGCCGCAACCACTGTTGTGACGGCCGGCGTTGAACGGGAATCGAATCGTCTTCCGAATCGCCGTTTCACG
>ENA-ORXB01001450-ORXB01001450.1-sediment-metagenome-genome-assembly--contig:-NODE-1450-length-28059-cov-5.073083_pt1 | contig 28059 bp, 28 predicted proteins | sample MGYA00237863_ERZ511475 | MGnify/ENA primary metagenome ERZ511475 (study PRJEB26305, sample SAMN06343858) | sediment metagenome | isolation source: hot spring sediment | place: Canada: British Columbia... | reverse complement strand
CGCCGGAAGGGCGTTAGTCCTGGGCGCCGGTCCGATCGGCATCCTGGCGGCGCTGCTGCTGCGGCTGCGGGGCCTCGAGGTGGCGGTGCACTCGCTCGAGCCCGAGGATCACCCCCGTGTGGCGCTGCTCGCCGAGGCGGGTATCGCCTATCGCCCGCGCCTGGAGGGCCCGGCGGCCGATGTCCTGATCGAGGCGGCCGGCTCGGCGGAGGCGGCGCTTGCAGGACTGGAACGTCTGGCGCCGCTCGGCGTCGCGGTCATACTTGGAGCCGACGACGCCTTCGGGCGCTTCCCCTTTCGACAATTGATTGTCGGCAACCGCTCCCTCATCGGCAGCGTCAACGCCGGTCCCGGCGCCTTCGCCGCCGCGGTGGAGGACTTGGGCCGCTTCGATCGCCGGATCCTCGACCGCCTTTTGCTTCGCCTTCCGCTGGCGGCAGCGGCCGCCGGCATCCTGGGCCCGCCTGAGGAAGCGCCCAAGCGGGTGCATGTGGTCGCCGATTGAAATACACTGAGTCGAGAAGAGTTCCTGGCCGGCCCCCGCCCCGGTCTGCGGTACGCTCTTCCGGATCCAGAGTGAGGAGCTATGAGCTACCGATTTCGCCACGCCATCTGTAACGAGATCTACAAGGGCTGGTCCTTCGCGGAGGCCTGCCAATCGATGCGCCGCATCGGCTACGAGGGGATCGAAATCGCTCCGTTTACGCTGGCCGAGGATCCGGCCGCTCTCAGCGAAGAGAAGCGGCGCGAGTACCGGTCCGTCATGGAGGGCGAAGGTCTGTACTTCGTCGGGCTGCACTGGCTGTTGCTTGCTCCGAAGGGATTGCACGTCACCACGCCGGATCGGGAGCTTCGCAAGAAGAGCTGGCGGCACGTCGACCGGCTGATCGATCTTTGCGCGGATCTGGCGGGCGACCGCGCCGACAACGGCGTGATGGTCTTCGGCTCGCCGCAGCAGCGCCGCACCACGGGCGGCTTGAGCCGCGAAGCCGCCACGCGGCACCTGATCGAAGGGCTGGCCGGCGTGGCTCCGCACGCCGAACAGCGCCGGGTGACGATCCTCATCGAGCCGCTGCCGCGCAACCAGTGCGACGTCATGCTGTCGCTCGAGGAGGCCGTGCGCGCCGTGCAGGAGATCAACAGCCCCGCGGTGCGAACGATGTTCGATACGCACAACGCGGTCGACGAGGTCGAGCCGCATGCCCAGCTTGTCGACCGCTATTTCGACTTCATCCGCCACGTCCACGTCAACGAGACGGACGGCCGCCATCCGGGAACGGGCGACTACAATTTCGTGCCGGTGCTCGAGGTGCTGGCGCGGCGCAATTTTCCCGGCTGGCTTTCGCTGGAGGTCTTCGACCTTTCGCCCGGCGCCGAGACAATTGCTCGCGATTCCCTACGATATATGCAGGCGCAGATCGCCAAGCTGAGGCTATGAAACGCTATGTGGTGACCGGGGGAGCCGGCTTCATCGGATCGGCGCTGGTGCGGCGCCTGCTCGAGGAGGGCGACGCGGCAGTGGCGGTGATTGACAACCTGCTCACCGGCAAACGGGACAATCTTTCCGAGGTTTGGGACCGAACTGAGTTCCACGCGGTGGACGTCCGCGACTATGAGGCCATTCTGCCCTTGGTGCGCGGAGCGGACACGGTCTTTCACCTGGCGGCGATTCCCTCGGTGCCCCGCTCGATCGAGGATCCCGTACCCTCGCACGAGGTGAATATCGACGGGACCTTTCAATTGTTGCGGGCCTGCGCCGCAGGGGGGGTGCGGCGGGTGGTCTACGCGGCCTCCTCGTCAGCCTACGGCGACACGCCGGTCCTGCCCAAGGTGGAGACGATGGCGCCTCAGCCGCTATCGCCTTACGCGTTGCAGAAACTCGCCGGCGAATACTATGCCCGCATTTTTCACCTCTGCTACGGCCTCGAGACGGTCTCACTGCGCTATTTCAACGTTTACGGCCCGCGGCAGGATCCTTCAAGTCCCTATTCGGGAGTGATTTCGCTCTTTCTGCGGGCGATCCTCGAGCGACGGCGGCCGACTATCTTCGGCGACGGCGAGCAGTCGCGTGATTTCACGTTTGTGGAGGACGTGGTCTCGCTGACGGTGAAGGCCGCCCGGGCGCCGGGTGTGGCGGGCAAACTCTACAATGCCGGAAACGGCGGGCAGTATACGCTGAACCAGATCTGGCGCCTGCTCGAAGAGATCGAAGGCGTCTCGCTTCCGCCGGTCTACGCGCCGCCGCGGCCCGGCGACGTCCGGCATTCGCGCGCCGACACGACGGCAGCCGTGCGCGATCTCGGGCACCAGCCTCGCTTTAGTCTCGAGGAAGGGTTGCGCCGCACGCTCGACTGGCAGCGCAGGACGTTGGCGGCCGCGGCCGGCTGAACCGCCGCCGGCGCTACAATGCCAGCTTCCTGAGCTTCGCTGTCAGCTAGCAGGCTTCCGATGCTGATCCGCAGAGAGTTTTTTGGCGCCGCTCTGGCGTGTCTTGCTTCCTCCGGCGGGCGGGCGCGGCAGAGCGACGAGCCATTCGCCCGCCAGACATTTGAAGCCGACCTGATCCCGGCCCCGGACGACCCGAAGCTGTGGCCGGCCTTCCGGGAAGCGCTCGCCGCCTGGCGGCGCAAGCGGCGCGCCGAGCTGAACTACGACGACAGCCTGTACCGCCGCAGCGAGTTCGCTTGGGCCGCTTCCTCCTTCGCTTGTTGCTTCCTGCTGGTCTGGGATGAGGATTTCTGGCGAGTCGATGAATCGCGATACCGCCTGGCGGAGTGGCTCGACGAGGGCGAGCGCGAATTCGGCGGCTACGATTCGCTCGTTTTTTGGCACGCCTACCCGCGCATCGGCGTGGACGAACGGAACCAGTTTGACTTCTACCGGGACTTGCCCGGCGGGCTGCCCGGTCTGCGCGATCTGGTCCATTTGCTGCACCGCCGCGGAGTGAGAGCCTACGTCGCCTACAAGCCGTGGGACACCGGCACCCGGCGGGAAGGCAAAGAGGACGTCGAGGCGGTCGCGGAGCTCGTCGCCGCCACCGACGCCGACGGCATCTTTCTGGACACGCTGAGGCAGGGCGACACCCGGTTTCGCGCACGTTTGGACGCGGTGCGACCGGGCGTGGTGCTCGAAAGCGAGCTGGCGCTGCCGCTCGAGCGGCTCGATGATCATCATCTGTCGTGGGCGCAGGGCTTCAAGGACAGTCCCGTTCCCGGCATCCTGCGCAACAAATGGTTCGAGCGGCGGCACATGCAGCACCAGATCCAGCGCTGGAACCACGACCATACCCCGGAGCTGCACACCGCCTGGATGAACGGCTCCGGAGTGCTGGTCTGGGAGAACGTCTTCGGCAGTTGGGTTGGGTGGAACCTGCGCGACCGCTCCATTCTTCGGGCCATGTTGCCCATTCAGCGCATGCACGCGGATCTGTTCGCGGGCGAGGGCTGGACGCCGCTGGTAGAGACCGAAGCGCCTCGGGTCTACGCCAGCCTGTGGGAGAGCGCCGGCACGAGGCTCTGGACGCTGGTGAATCGGATGGAGACAGAAGTGAGCGGGCCGCTGCTCAAGGTTGAGGCCAAGCCGGAGGAGGAATGGTTCGATCTCGTTCGCGGGCGCCGGCTCCAGCCGGTGATCACCGGCGGCGTGGCGTTGCTTGAGGGCGTGATCCGCCCCCGGGGCATCGGCTGCTTTCTGGCGCGGCCGCCCTCCGCCCGGCGGCCGGGCGAGCGGGAGTTGCTCGAGCGACAGGCCGGCTCCGATGCCCGAGCCTCCTCCTCGAGGCTCTTTCCGGCGCGGCAAACCATGGCGCGAGCCTGCCGGGCTGCGGCGGCGCGCAAGGTTCCCGCCGGCATGGTCGCCATCGGGCCGGTCGATTTCGACCGGGATTCGATCTACCGAATCCGCGAGTGCGGCCAGCTCACCTCGCTCGATTACGTCCCCGGATACGGCCATCCCCATATCCACCAGTTGATTCGGATCCGGCGTCGCACTCGCCTAGCGCGCTATGCGATCGATCTCGCGCCCGTCACCAACTCCGAATATGCGCGCTTCCTTCGCGAGTCCGGTTATCGGCCGCGGCATCCGGAAAACTTCCTCAAGCACTGGCGCCGCGGTCGGCCGCCGGAGGGTCTCGAGGACCATCCGGTGGTGTATGTGGATCTTGAGGACGCGCGGGCCTACGCCCGGTGGGCCGCCAAGCGGCTGCCGACCGAGCTCGAATGGCAGTATGCGGCCGAGGGTCCTGACGCGCTGGCTTACCCTTGGGGAAACGAGATGCTTCCCGGCCGGTCGAACGACGGCTCTGGTGGCGGCACCACGCCCGTAAAAGCCTTTCCGGACGGCCGCTCCCCGTTCGGCTGCTACGACATGTGCGGCAATACATGGGAGTGGACGGAAAGCGAGTCTTCCGACGGCCGGACGCGCTTTGCCATTCTTCGCGGCGGCTCGTACTTCAGAGCCGAAGGCTCGCGCTGGTACGCCGACGGCGGTCCCCAGCCGGCCGCGTTCGGCATGAAGTTTCTGCTGATGGGGCCGGGGCTGGATCGTTGCTCCACCGTCGGCTTCCGCTGCGCGGTTTCGCTCGAATCGGAGGCCTAGGCGGCCTCCGGGCCGCCCGCAGCCGCGGTGCTAGAATGTCGGGTAGACCGCATGACTCAGTGGCCTGGGAGCCGGCAGGATGTCCTTCCTTCAGAACCAGTTTGAAAAGAATTTCCTGACGACGACGGTGGATTATGTTTTTAACTGGGCGCGGGAGTCGTCGCTTTGGCCGCTGACGTTCGGGCTGGCTTGCTGCGCCATCGAAATGATCACGGCCAGCACGGCGCGGTTCGACATCGCCCGGTTCGGGGCTGAGGTGTTTCGGCCCAGCCCGCGTCAGTCCGACCTGATGATCGTCGCCGGCACGGTGACCTTGAAAATGGCGCCGGTGCTCAAACGGATCTACGATCAGATGCCGGACCCGAAATGGGTGATCTCGATGGGCGCTTGCTCGAGCGTCGGAGGTCCGTTCAACACCTACTGCGTGCTGCAAGGCGTGGATAAGATCGTCCCGGTGGATGTCTACATCGCCGGCTGCCCGCCGCGTCCGGAGAATCTCTTCTACGGGCTCATGAAGCTCCAGGACAAGATCGACCGGATGCCTTACCTGGTGCGGCGGCCGACGGAGGTGCGCCTGGACGAGAGCATGCTGGCGGAGTTCAAGCGCAAGGTGATGATCGCTCAGACGCCGCACCCGGCCTGAGCTCCTTGATGTCTGCCGCGCTGCACAAGCAGGGACCCGTCTACCGGATCGCCGCGCTCGAAACCTGTCGGTGGCTGGAGCACGGCTTCGGAACCCGGAACACCGACGGCTGGCCGGACCGGAGCCGCCTGGTCTACTTGCGACAGATTCATAGCGACATCGTGCGCGTCGCCGGCCGAGCCGCAGGATGTCTGGGCGAGGGCGATGCCCTCGTGACGGATCGTCCGGGCCTGCTGTTGGCCGTCAAGACCGCCGACTGCCTTCCGATTCTGATTGCGGATGTGAAACGCCGTGCCGTCGCCGCGGTGCATGCCGGCTGGCGGGGAACGGCGGGCGGCATCGTTTTCCGGACGGTCGAAACGCTCTGCCGGCGGTTTGCCTGCCGGCCGGAGGATCTTCTGGTGGCAATCGGTCCCGGAATCGGCAAGTGTTGCTACGAGGTGGGCCCGGAGGTGGCGCAACGGTTCCGGAGTCTGCTGCCGGAGCTCGAAGAGGTTGAAGGAAGCGTGTGGCTCGACTTGGCAGAGGCCAATCGGCGACAGCTCATGACCGCGGGAGTTCGGGCCGACCGGATCTGGGCGGCCCGGCTGTGCACCTGCTGCCTTCCCGAGGAGTTCCACTCCCACCGTCGGGAGCCCTCTAGCCGCGCAAGGATGTGGTCGGTGATCGGGATCCGGACGGCCTGAGACACGAAGGGCGCGGGAAAAGCTCCCGCGCCCCGGTCGGAACGATTTACGCCGCGTTGACGAGGAGGTCTTCGAGTTCCTCCTCGGTGGCCTGCTGCTGGTCGATCGCCTCCTGGCAGCGGATACAGTATGGAGCCCACGGGACGGCCGCGAGCCGCTTGGGGTTGATCGCCTCTTCGCAGTGCAGACAGATGCCGTAGCTGCCTTCGTCCATGCGCTGGAGCGCCAGCTTGACCATGCGGAGAAGTTGAGACTCGCGGTCCAGGTTGCGGATGGCCAATTCCCGCTCGGCGGCGTGCTGAACTTCGTCAATGGCATCGGCGCTTTTCTCGATCGCGATGGCCTCACGGTTGCGGAGCATGCGGGCGAGCTCCGCTTGCTTCGCCTCGAGAATTTTCCTGAACTTTTTCAATTCGGTCTTGTTAACCATAAGTCTTCCTTCTCCTTTCCGACCCGGAGGGTTGCCGGTTAGCCACACCTCGTCCCACAAGCCAAGCGCCTCCCTCTTCGGCCCGGTCCGTTGCTCGCACCTCTCTGGCTTGCGCTTTAGTAAAGACGCTGGAACGGCAGGAAAGTTGCAGAAACCGTAACGCCGGATGCCTCGAAGAGGTTGGCGGAAGGCTCCGCTGACCCGTCTTCTCCGGCTGAGACCGGCTGGGCAGCGCCTGACCAAAGATCATACCACAGCAGTGACGAGTTTCTTGACAGAAAAGTTTCAGAAAGCGGTGCCGTTTCGAAAACCCTCCGGAATGAGCGGCTGATCGCATGCGCCTTATCCATATCGGCTGTCCTCGGTCCCTCCAACAGAGCAGAGCAGGCCGGCGGTGCGGAGCGGGCGCCCCGCAGCGCCTCTAGCGGACGGCGAACAGACCGAAGGCCAAGCCGAGCTCACGGTTCTCACCCGGCGGCGAGAAGGTACGCTCCACCTCGAGCGAAACCAGAAGTGACTCTTTTCCAATGAGTTCCTTGGAAAGGGGAAAGCGGAACTCGAAGCCTGCATCGGCCTTGGTGAGCCTCCTCCGCTGCGGGGGGCCGCCCTCAACGCTGACCCTGAACTCAAGCGGACCCTGCGCGAGCTGGCGCGCCGGACAGAATCCCGCCACAAAAAGGACTTCGCCGGGCTTCTGCGGTCCGCCCAATCTGAGCTCCGCCCTCCGGCCCATCCACCGATAGCCGCGTTCAATCGGCTCCCAGCCGGCACCGATCTGATCGGCGAACCACGGTTTGCCGGCATCGATCCAGCGCGCCGGGGGCAGGCGCTCCGGGGGACCGAGCGAGGCGCGAAACAGACGTGTGACGTTCTTGGGCCTGCGGCCGGAGACGTCGTAGACGACGGCTTGGTCGGCCCGGAGCAAGCGGGCTGCGGTTCGGGCTGGAAGCTCGTACTCGGTAAGCTCGGCCAGCTCTGGGTGGGGTTCGATATTTTCGATGGATCCTGGGGCGAGGTAGACGTAGGCGGCGCCGACCAAAGCGAAGGGTCTGTCCTTCACGCAGCTCCAGAACATCTCACTACTAACCCCTTGAAGAAGGATAATCTTATCAGCGTGGAGCTCTTGGGCATGACCGATGCCCAGCATGAGCCGCCGCACCTGCTCGGTGCGCGCCAGTTGCCAGCTCAGCGTGGCTTGGCCCCCGGCGCCCGAAACACCGAGGTAGAGCCCGGCAACCAGAACCGCTGCCAAGCGGCCGCGTCCTGTCTGCCATGCCGAGGCGAAAGCCCAACCGGCGAACAGGGCGGCGCCGATTGCAGGGAGGGTGAGGTAATAGCCGGAGAAGTGGTATCGGAGAGGCAGCACGGGTGCCAGGAAAATGAGGAACCAACCGGCGAAGAACACGGCCCGCCAGTCGCCGTGCCCGAGTTTCCAAGCGAAGAACGCCCCCAAGGCGAGGATTCCGGCGGCGGTGGCGGGCAGGCCGAGCCAGTGCCATGGGCTGGCGGCGAAAGCTTCCTGAAAGCGCACGCCGCCGAACATCCACTTCAAGTACTCAATCAGAGTTAAGAAGATATCCCATTGCCAATGAAACGCATAGGGGCCCGAGGCGGGCTTGGGCGCCACGAGGGTGTGGAGAGCCGTGTAGGCAGCGGACACGGCGAACATCGGCAAGGTGCTGATGAGGTGGGAGCGCGCGCGAAGCAAGGCGTAGAGACCCGCCAGGGCGGGGTAGGCGGCGTTCAACTCAAGCGCGCCGAAGCCGGCCAGGAAAGCAAGCCACTGAGCTGCGTAGTAGCGGCGATCGCCCGATTCCGTGTAAAGGAGGAAGAGCTGGAAGGCTGTAAGGACGAAGAAACAGCACAGGATTTGGTTGTAAGTGGATGTCCAGGAAAGGCTTGTGGCCACGCCGGCGTTGAGCGTCCAGAAGACTGCGCCGGTGGCCGCCGCCAGGCGCGAACCACTGAGGCGCCGGGCGATGAGCGCCACGAGGACAAGGTTGGCGGCCTGCGTCAGATAGAGCATCGCACGGTAGGCAAGGGCATCCAGGCCGAACCACTGGTAGAAGGCGATGAAGAACAGCCGCTCGCTCAGAGGCCGGATCGTGCCCTGAGCAGCCGGTTCCAGGGCCAGCCGCCACAGGCTATGGCCTTCGGCCAGCCGGAGGTTCAAATTGAGCCACGCAAAGTCGTCTTGGACGAACCAGATGTAGAGGCCCTGCCAATAGAAACCCAGGAAGACGGCGACGGGAGAGGCCAGCCAGGCGGCGCGCAAGGCGCGCTTCATTTGAGCTCGAGCCCGACCGACGTGACCACGATGCCCAGCTCGCGCTGGTCCACCTCGCCGTGCACTGGGGCCGGCGCTTCCGCGGGCGCGGCGGGCTCTTCGCCCCGCTCGACGCCATCGTCCTCCTGCGCGGCCGGCGCCTGGCCTGGGACCGGGTGCTCGACTGGGTGCGCGACACCCCGGCCGCCGCACCCCTCTACCTGCTCCTGAGCTACCTGGACCGGCGCGGGCTCGTCCCCCTCGCCTCCGAGGTCCTGCGGGCCCTGCGCGCGAGCCAGCGCGGCCTCGGGCCGCTCAACCTCCGCGTCGCCCACGCGCTCGTGGACCGCTACATGGTCGACGGCCAGCGCTTCGGGCGGCTCCTGGCGCCGCGCGGCGTCCGCCGGCTCTGGCAGACGCTGCTCGCCCCGCGCTCGGCGACGGGCAACCTCCTCCGCGTGCCCGGCGCCCTGCTCGGCCCCGGCCGCTGGCGCGCGGCCGGCACCGCGCTCACGCGATCCGGATGATCCCCGGCTCGACGGGCTTGAACCGGTCGGCCACCGCCGGGTCGTGGCCGGCGACGACGAGCCCGTCGGCGCTTGCGAGCGCCCGGATCGTCTCGAAGCCGCGGAGCATGTCGGGCAGGCTCGTGACGATCTGCACGGGCTGCCCCGTCTCCACGTTGCGGTAGAAGTGCGAGGCGTCCGAGGTGAGCACCACGCGGCCGCGCGGCGTGTCCACGGTGACGATCTGGAGGCCCGCCGTGTGGCCGCCGAGGCGGTGCACGCGCAGGCCGGGCAGCACCTCCCGGTCGCCGTCGAGGATCCGGACGCGGCCCGCGTAGGTCAGCGTGACCAGGCGGGCGAGCGCCTCGGCGTTGGCGGACTGCGCGAAGGCGTCCCACCGGCCCCAGGGCCCGGTCCAGAAGGCGACCTCGTCGCGCTGCACCCAGAACTCGGCGTTCGGGAACAGGCTGTGCCCCTGCCAGTGGTCGTAGTGCAGGTGGGTGACGAGCACGAGCGGCACGTCCCCGGGGGCGACGCCGGCGCGCGCGACCATCGCGGCGGGGCTGATGTAGTCGCGCATGCCCCGCTGGCGCGCCTCGTCCTCGAGGAACCCCGTGTCCACCAGGACAGGGTGGGGCCCGCCGAGGATCAGCCAGACGTAGTAGTGCAGGGTCAGGCGCTCGTGCGAGGCTTCCCGGTAGAAGAACTGGCAGGCCGTCGTGTCGCGCTCGGCGTACTTCAGGGCGTAGACCTCGTACATGGCGTCACCTCGTCGGCTCGGGGTGTCGGCGCCGCGGAGCGGCCGCGCGCCGCGCTCAGGCGCCTACCGCCCGCCGGGCCGGTAGCCCAGCGAGCCCTCGTACTTCGCCTGCTCCTCCGCCGGGAGGTACTCAGCCTCCCAGGCGCGGATCCGGTCGAAGCCGGCGAAGCCGTGCAGGTCGCCGAGCGGGTGCCGGGCGAACCGCTCCTCGAAGCGGAGCTCGGCGAGCGGGCCCTCCTCGCGCAGCGCCCGCGCCAGGTCGTAGACCGCTTCGACGGTGACCCGCAGGGTCGCGATCGGCAGGATCGCCACCGCGATGCCGAGCTCGCGGAGCTCGTCCAGGGAAAAGCGCGGCGACAGCCCCGTCTGGTTGTAGAAGATCGGGCCCTTGACCTCGCGGCAGATGCGGCGGACCTCGTCCACGCTCGTCGGCCCCTCGACGAACGCCAGGTCGGCCCCGGCCTCGAGGTAGGCGTTGGCGCGCCGGATCGCCTCGTCGAGCGAGCCGCCCTGCGCGCCGCGCGCGTCGGTGCGGGCGATCAGCACGAAGTCCGGGTCCAGCTCGCGGCGGACCGCGTCGGCCGCGCGGTACTTGCCCACCGCTTCCTCGAGCGGGATCACGCGGCGGCCCGCGACGTGTCCGCAGCGCTTGGGCAGGGCCTGGTCCTCGAGGTGAATGCCGGCCACGCCCGTCTGGATGTACTCCCGGACGGTGCGGATGACGTTGATCGCGTTGCCGTAGCCGTTGTCGGCGTCGGCGATGACCGGCACGCCGACCGCGTTGGCGATGTAGCGCGCGTTCAGGTGCATCTCGGTCATCGTCGTCAGGCCCGCGTCGGGCAGGCCGAGGAGCGCGAGCGAGGTGCCGTAGCCCGTCATGTAGACCGCCGGGAACCCGACGTGCTCGAGGATCCGCGCGGTGAGGGCGTTGTAGCAGCCGGGGACGACGAGCGGCGTGGCGGAGCGGAGCAGGTGGCGCAGGCGCGTGGTGGCTCGCACGGTCGACCTCCTGGCGGCGCCGGGCGCGGCGCGCCGGCCGCCGCCCGAAGCCTAGCGGAGACCGGCGCGCGCCTCAAGCGCGCGGCCCGCCGCGTCGCCGCCCGGCGGCGCGCGCGCAGGCGTCCCGCGTCCGGCCTCCTCCCCGGCGCCGGCCGCCGTCGGGTACACTGACGCATCCAGAGCGGAGGGTCGAGGCCTATGCGCGAGCAGGCACCTCAGAAGGTCTACCGGACGGAGCTGACACCCCTGAGCTTCCTGGAGCGGAGCGCCTACGTCTACCCGGACAAGGAGGCCGTGGTCCATGGCAGCCGCCGGTACAGCTACCGGCAGTTCCAGGCGCGGGTGCACCGCCTGGCGTCGGGGTTGCGGCGCGCCGGGCTCCGGAAGCACGACCGGGTCGCCTTCCTCTGCCCGAACACGCCCGCCATGCTCGAGGCCCACTACGGTGTGCCCGCCGCCGGCGGGATCCTGGTCTCCATCAACATCCGGCTCGCCCCCGACGAGATCGGCTACATCCTCAAGCACTCGGGGGCGCGCTTCCTCTTCGTCGACGCCGAGTACGAGGGCCTGGTGAAGCCGCTCGACCTCGGCACGCTCCAGGTCGTGCGCGTGGACGACACCGGCGACCGGGGCGATCCCTACGAGGACTTCCTGGCGACGGGCGACCCCGGGCCGGTCGAGTCCTGGCTCGAGGACGAGGAGGAGACGATCACCATCAACTACACCTCGGGGACGACCGGGCGCCCGAAGGGCGTCATGTACACGCACCGCGGGGCGTGGATCAACGCCGTGGGCGAGGTGCTGGAGGCCGGGCTCACGCACGACTCCCGGTACCTCTGGACGCTGCCCATGTTCCACTGCAACGGCTGGTGCTTCACCTGGGCGGTCACCGTGGTCGGCGCCACCCACCTCTGCCTGCGCAAGGTGGACCCCGAGCGGATCTGGGACCTCCTGGACCGCGAGGGCGTGACGCACTACAACGGCGCGCCCACCGTGCAGCTCGCCATCGTCAACCATCCGCGCGCGCACCGGCTCGAGCGCCCGGTGACGGTGACGGTGGCGGCGGCGCCGCCCTCGCCCACCCTGCTCGCGCGCCTCAAGGAACTCAACTTCCGGCCCGTGCACGTCTACGGCCTCACGGAAACCTACGGGCCCCACACGGTCTGCGCCTGGCACCGCGAGTGGGACGCGCTGCCGCTCGAGGAGCAGGCGCGGCTCATGGCGCGCCAGGGGCAGGGCTACGCGCTGTTCGACCTGGTGCGCGTCGTCGACGAGCAGATGCGCGACGTGCCCCGCGACGGCCAGACGCTCGGCGAGGTCGTCATGCGGGGCAACAACGTCATGAAGGGCTACTTCGAGCAGCCCGACGCCACGGCGGAGGCGTTCCGGGGCGGCTGGTTCCACTCGGGCGACCTGGCCGTCTGGCACCCGGACGGCTACATCGAGCTGCGCGACCGCAAGAAGGACATCATCATCTCGGGCGGCGAGAATATCTCGACGATCGAGGTCGAACAGTGCATCGCCCGCCACCCGGCGGTGCTCGAGTGCGCGGTCATCGCCATCCCCGACGAGAAGTGGGGCGAGCGGCCCAAGGCCTTCGTCACCCTCAAGCCCGGCCAGAGCGCCACCGAGCAGGAGATCATCGAGCACTGCCGGCACCACCTGGCGCACTTCAAGGTCCCCGCGGCCGTGGAGTTCGGCGAGCTGCCCAAGACCTCCACCGGCAAGGTCCAGAAGTTCGTGCTGCGGGAGCGCGAGTGGAAGGGGCGTGACAAGCGCATCAACTGAGCCGGCCGGGCGCGGCGTCGTCACCGTCGCCCCGGGCGTGCGCCTGCACTACCGGCGCCAGGGCGCCGGCCCGCCCATGGTCCTGCTCCACGGGTTCCCTCAGACGGGCTTCATGTGGCGCAAGGTCATGCCCGCGCTGGCCGCCCGGCACACCGTCGTCGCGCCCGACCTGCGCGGGTACGGCGACAGCGACAAGCCCGCCACCGGCTACGACAAGCGCACCATGGCGGCGGACATCGCGACGCTGATCCGCACCCTCGGCCTCGGGCCGGTGGTGCTCGCGGGCCACGACCGCGGGGCGCGCGTGGCCCACCGCTTCGCCCTGGACCATCCCGGGCTCCTCACCCACCTCGTCCTCCTGGACATCGCGCCCACGCTCGAGGTCTTCGAGCGCATGGACGCCGCGGGCGCCCGCGAGCGCTGGCACTGGCTCTTCCACCTGGTGCCCGACCTGCCGGAGGCGCTCCTCGCCGGGCGCGAGGAGCTCTACATCCGCGCCCTGATCCGCCTCTGGGCCTACGACCCCAGCGCGATCGAGGAGGAGGCCGTGCAGGAATACGTGCGCTGCTTCCGGCTCCCGGGCGCCGTGCGGGCGGCGATGGAGGACTACCGCGCCGGCGCCGGGATCGACCTCGAACACGACCGCGCCGACCGCGACCGGAAGGTGCGCGTGCCGACGCTGGTGCTCTGGGGCGGCGCCGGACGGCCGCCCCAGGCCGCCGACATGCTGGCGACGTGGAAGACCCGCTGCGAGGCCGTCGAGGGCGGCCCCATACCCGAGTGCGGCCACTTCATCCCGGAGGAGGCGCCGGCGGCGCTCCTCCAGGCGCTCGAGCGCTTCCTCGCCCGCGCGTAGCGCCGTCCTCCCCGAGCGGGCAGGGCGGCGCCGCGGTGAACATGCGCCCGTCCGGCGAGCGGCCTCCCCCGGGGGCCGGAGCCCGCGCCGACGGCGACGGCCGGCGCCGGGCGGCTAGAGACGGCGCCGCGCGCGCCCGTCGCCCAGGAGCCAGTCGAAGGCGAAGACGCTCACGCGGTACTGCGCGGCGGGCCCGGGCGCGGGGACCTCGAAATAGGCGCGCTCGCCGGGCATGAGCGTGCCGTCGGCGAGCCACTCGACCCGCTGACCGATCACCTGGCCCGCGCCGTCCAGCCCCTCGACGAGGAGCTGGACGCGAATCGCGGGCAGGCCCCAGGCGTTCTGGACGTACCCCCACACGACCGGACGCCCGCGCGCCTCGCCGACGCGCCACTCGACCGTGAAGTAGCGCTCCCAGCCCTGGACGAGCGGCGCGAGGCGCTCGGCCGCGGGCGCCCCCGTCGCGCCGAGCGCGAGCCCTGTCCCGAGCGCGAGGCCGAGGAGCAGTCGGCGTGCGGCGTCGTGCACGGTCTCTGCCTACACCCGACGCCGCCGGCGCGCAAACCCACCCCTCGTGGGCCGACGTCCTGGCGCGCGCGAGCGCCCTCCGCACCCGACGCCCCATGGCTGTGCAGGCTGCACGCCGGCGCGACAGCGCCCGATGTCGGGCCGGGGGATCTGAAGGCGCTGTGCGCGGGCGGGCGCGGGGTCGCCCCGGCGTGGGCGGGTCTGGTACCGAAATTGCCGGCGCGAGCGAGCGGCATGCGGCGGGAGCGGATCCGGGCCAAGCTCGAGCGCGGCGAGCTCCCCGACCAGCGCGAGCACTACGGGCCGATCACGGCCGTCCGCTTCGGGATCAGCGAGGGCGCCGTCTGCTCGGCGTGCGACGAGCCGATCAAGCCCGGCACCGCGATGGCCGAGTACACGTACGCCTCGGGGCGCGTCGTCACCTTCCACGACGAGTGCCGGCGCCTGTGGGAGCTCGAGCGCCGGGGCGGCGCGGGCGCCTGAGACGAACCCGGGGCGCCGGGCCCGCCGACGCCACGTCCGGTACGCTGGCGCCGCCCTCCGCCACCTGCGAGGCCCTCGGCCGCGCGGCCCGGGCGCTCGTCTACAATACGGCCGCGTGAGCCCGGCCCGTACGCCCCACGACCCCCTGCGCAGAGCCCGAGACCGACGCGTCCCGGTGCCGGCGCCCGACGGGCGCGGGCGCCGCGCGCCGGGGTCGAGCGCGCGGCGATGATCGTCGACGTCCACGCCCACCTCTACCCGCGGGCCTTCATGGAGGAGCTCGCCGCGGTCGGCCCGCCCCACGGCGTGAGCCTCACGGCCGACGACCCGCCGGCGCTCTGCTTCGAGGGCATCCGCTTCTGGCGCTACACGCGCGCATTCCACGACGTCGACGCGCGCCTCGCCCTGCTCGACCGCGCGGGCGTGGACCGCCAGGTGCTCTCGCTCGGGCCCCCGATGGTCTACTGGGCGCCGCCCGAGGTCGCGCTCCGCCTGTGCCGGATCCACAACGACGAGCTCGCCAAGGTCGTGCGCCGCCACCCCGACCGCTTCGCGGGCCTGGCCGCGCTGCCGCTGCACGCGGTGGACCTCGCCCTGGCCGAGCTCGAGCGCGCGGTGGGTGACCTGGGCTTGCACGGCGTGGGCGTCGGCACGAACCTCCAGGGCCGTCAGCTCGACCACCCGAGCCTCGAGCCGTTCTGGGCCCGGGTGGAGGCCCTGGACCTGCCGGTGTTCGTCCATCCGATCAACCCCGCCGGCCACCCGGACCTGCACGACTACCGCCTGGACCTCGCCGTGGGCTTTCCGTTCGAGACCACGGTGGCCGCCGCGCGGCTGATCTACGGAGGCGTCCTCGAGCGCTACCCGCGCCTGCGGGTGTGCCTGGCGCACCTCGGGGGCGCGCTCCCCTTCCTGCGCGAGCGCATCGCCCTCGGCTACCGTGTCGGCCGCGAGCACTTCGGCGCCGCCTTCCGCGCCACCGGCGACGTCGAGGCCGCCATCGAGCGCTTCTGGTTCGACACGATCTCCTATTACCCGCCGGCGCTCCTGGCCGGCGTGGCCTGCGTCGGGGCCGAGCGGCTGGTACTCGGCAGCGACGCGCCGTTCGCCGTGGGCGATCTCAAGCGCTCGGTGCGCGACATCCGCGCCTTCGCGTTCCTGCCGGCGCGGGACCGGGCGAAGATCCTCGGCGAGAACGCGCTCCGCTTCCTCGGCGAGCGCCGATGACCGGGACCAGGGCCCAGGCCGTCGATCGCCCCTGACGTCCGGCCCGAGGGCCGCACGCGGCCCGGGGGGCGCCGCGGCCCTCTAGGCTTCGCCGAGCAGGGCCAGCGCGGTGCCGCCCAGCACCGCCGCCAGCGCGCGCTGCAGCCGCGAGGCGCCCCGCACGCGGTCGAGGGCGGCCGGGTCGCCGAGCGGGAACGGGCAGTCGGTCCCGAACAGCAGCCGCTCGGGCCCGACCGCCTCCGCGAGGAAGTCCAGGCGTAGCGCGTCGAAGACGATCGTGTCGAACCAGCAGCGGTCGAGGTAGACGCTCGGCCGGCCCCGCTGCGGGGCGCGGCACTCCGGGCGCGTCTCCCAGCCGCGGTCGAGCCGGCCGATCTGGTAGGGCACGAATCCGCCCCCGTGGGCGAGCACGAGCCGGAGTTCGGGGAAGCGGTCGAGGACGCCGCCGAAGACCAGCCGGGCGAAGCCGATGGTGGTGTCCAGCGGGTTGCCGATCAGGTTCGCGAGGAAGTAGGGCTCGAGCCGCGGCGGCGGCACGGGGTGGTGCGGGTGCAGGAACACGAAGAGCCCGTGGTCCTGGATCCGCCGCCACACCGGGTCCAGCGCCGGGTCGTCGAGCTCGCGGCCCGCGACGTTGGCCGCGATCTCCACGCCGCGCAGCCCGAGCCGCTTGGCCGCGTACTCGACCTCCTCGGCCGCCTCGAGCGGGTACTGGAGCGGCAGCGTCGCCGTGGCGCGGAAGCGGTCCGGGTGCTGGCGCACGACGTCGGCCAGCGTCTCGTTCTGCAGGCGCGCCCAGCGGGCGGCGGCCGGCCCCTCGATCCAGTAGCCGCAGAGCTCCATCCACGTGGAGAGCACCTGCACGTCGATGCCGGTGGCGTCGAGCTCGGCCAGGCGCGCGTGCACGTCGCGGAGGCGGGCGAAGACCGGGCGGGTGACGACGCCACTGTCGAAGATCAGCCGGTCCCCCTCCGGGGTGGGTTCCACCTGGAGCGCGTAGTCGGCGGGGTGGCGTCGCGCCTCCTCGAGGAGCGCGGGCGCGACGAAGTGGGCGTGGATGTCGACGACGCGGGGGGCGGTCGCCATGGGCGCCTCCGCGGGGTCAGCAGTTCAGGTACTTCGGGCTGACGAGCGGCCGCGCGACGCCCTCGGCGGTCCACCGCGTGCGCGGCAGCCCCGCGAGGTCCAGGCCGTAGACGTGGATCTCCACGGTATCGCGCGCGGTGGGGTTGTACATGGCGTGCACCTCGTCGCCCGGGACGAGGCACGAGACGTCGCCCGCCCGGTGGCGGAGCACGCGGGTCGGCTCGAGCCGCGCGCGGCCGCCGCCGAGGTCGACGACGCGGTAGCGCGTCTCCTCGATCTCGTTCTCGACGACCCCGATCACGCCCCACGTGCGGTGGTCGTGCGGCTCGGCCCGCTCGCCCGGGGTCCAGACCACCGCCGTGACGTTGAAGCGGGGCGCGCGGTGGAGCATCCAGCGCCCGCGCCGCCCGTCGGGGCCCCGACGCCGGAACATCGTGGGCACCGCGTCGGGCGTGGCGCAGAGGCGGGCCAGCAGCGGGGCCACGCGCGCCGTGATCGCCTCCGGGGCGTCGGTGGCCGCCGTGATGCGGTCGAGGTCGGCGATGAAGTCGTCGAGCGTGTAGGCCATCTCAGCCCTCCACCGGGGTGTCGGCGCGCCCACCCCACTCGGTCCAGGACCCGTCGTAGACGGCGACGTCGGGGCGCCCGAGCCGGGCCAGCGCGAAGGCCAGGACCGCGGCCGTGACCCCCGAGCCGCAGGTCGTCACGACCGGCTTCGCGAGGTCGACGCCCGCGCGTAGGAACGCCGCCCGGAGCCCCTCGGGGTCGAGCAGCCGGCCGTCCTCCGCGAACAGCCGCTCGTAGGGCAGGTTCACGCTGCCGGGGATATGCCCGCCCCGCAGGCCCGGCCGCGGCTCGGGCTCGGTGCCGGCGAACCGCCCCGTGGAGCGCGCGTCGACGACCTGCTCGCGCCGCGCGTGGAGGTTGTCGAGCATGGCGCCGAGGTCACGCACGAGCGCGGGGCGGAAGCGCGCCGTGAAGCGCCGCGGCGGCGGCGTGGGCTCGCCCGCCTCCACCGGGCGGCCCTCGGCGCGCCAGGCCGGGAAGCCCCCGTCGAGCACGGCGACGCGGTCGTGGCCGAACACCCGGAACGTCCACCACACGCGGGCCGACGCGACGAGGTAGCGCTGGCCGTAGATCACGACCCGGTCGCCGTCGCCGATGCCGAGCCGACCGACCGCGCGCGCGAACGTCTCCGGGTCGGGGAGCATGTGGGGCAGGGGCGAGGCCCGGTCGCAGATCTCGTCGATGTCGAAGAACACCGCGCCGGGCACGTGCGCGGCGCGGTACTCGGCCCGGGCGTCGCGCCCGAGGGTGGGCAGGTACCAGCGGGCGTCGACCACGCGGAGGTCGGGGTCGCGCAGGTGTGCGGCGAGCCACGCGGTCGAGACCAGGAGGTCCACGGTCACCCCGCACCGGACGGTGCCATCGACGGCCCCCCATTCTAGCCCCGGGCGTGGGCGCGAGCCCCCGCGCGCCGACCGTCCCCACGATCGCGCCCCGGGGAGCCGGCGACCGGCACCGGGCGCCGCGGCGCACGGGCGCGGGCGATCCGGCCCGGGCGCTGTCGACGCGCGGCGCCGGTGCCGATCACCCCCGGTGTCGTCGCGCACGGGTCGCCCGGGGACTCCGACGTGGCCGGCGCGCCGGCGGTCCCGACGGGGCCACCGGCGACCGGGGCGCGCGCTCAAGCGCACCCTCGTGCTCGGCGCGTTCCTGGCGGCGCTCGGGGCCACCTCGCCGGACGCCACGAGCGCGGTCGTCCGAACCCTTCCGCTCGGCGAACCCCTGGCCGGCGCCTTGACGGCCATGCTCGAGGACCGCGGCCTGCTCTTCGTCGCCGGGCTCCTGACCGGGCTCTGGCTGCGCCACGAGCACCGCCGGCCCCCGCCGAAGCTCCCCTACCCGTACCTGGAGATCCGCAAGGGCGTCTCGCGCGTGCCGCCGGACGACCAGCCGCTCGAGCTCCCGTAGCCGCGCGTCGCGACGGGCGCCCGCGGCGGCCGGAGCCCCCGGACCGGCGCGAGCGCCGACCGCCCTACCGCGCGAGCCGCGCGGCGGCCTCCATCAGGCTCTCGGCCAGGGTGGGGTGGGCGTGGATCGTCGCCGCGAGGTCCTCCGCGGTGAGCGCGGCCTCGAGCGCGAGCGCGGCCTCGCCGATGAGCTCCGCGGCCCCGGGGCCGACGATCCCGACGCCGAGCAGGCGACCGCTCTCGGGGTCGGCCACGAGCTTGGTGAGCCCGTCGGCGCGTCCGCGCGTGGCCGCCCGACCCGAGGCCGCCCACGCGACCGTGGCCACGCGCACCGGACGGCCCCGACGGCCCGCCTCCTCCTCGCCGAGGCCGCACCAGGCGACTTCCGGGTCCGTGAAGACCACGGCCGGGATCGCGACGTTGTCGAACGCGAGCGGGCGGCCCGCGAGCGCCTCGGCGGCGACCACGCCCTGGCGCATCGCGCGGTGCGCGAGCATCGGCTCGCCGGTCACGTCGCCGACCGCGTAGACGTGCGGGTCGTCCGTGCGGCACCGCGCGTCGACGACGACGGCGCCGGCGGCGTCCACGCGGGCCCGCGTGGCCTCGAGGCCGAGCCCGGCGCTGGCCGGGCGGCGCCCGGCCGCGACCACCACGCGGTCGAACTCCGCCGTCGTCCCGCCGAACCGCGCCTCGACGGCGCCGCCCACCTCGCGCAGGCGCTCGAGCTCCACGCCCACGCGCAGGCCCTCGAACCGCCGCTCGCAGTGCCGGACGAGCGGCTGGAGGAGGTCGCGGTCGACGCCGGGCAGGAGCGCGTCCGCCGTCATGGCGAGCGTCACGCGGCTGCCGAGCGCGGCGTAGATCTCGGCGAGCTCGACGCCGATGTAGTCCACGCCGACCACGAGCAGCCGCTCGGGGATCTCGGGGAGCTCGAGCGCGGCCGCCGCGTCGAGGACGCGCTCGCTGCCCGCCAGGGCCGCCGCCTCGGGCACGAGCTCGGCCAGCGGCACCGGCGCGGCCCCGGTGGCGACGACGGCGTGGCGGAAGCGCAGGCGCCGGAGGTCGTCGCCCTCGACGCGGAGCGTGCGCGCGTCCTCGAACACGGCGCGCCCGGCCACCACCTCGACGCCGCGGGCACGGGCGAGCGAGGCGAGCCCCCGCGCCAGCCGGCCCACCACGCGCTCCGCCTTCCACTTGCGGAGCGTGTCCAGGGCCACCTGGGGCTCGCCGAAGTCCACGCCGAACTCCCGCGCCTCGGCCGCGAGCCCGAGCACGGCCGCCACGTGCAGGAGGGCCTTGGACGGGATGCAGCCCTCCCAGAGGCAGGCGCCGCCGAGCCGCCCGGCCGCGTCGACGACGACGGTCTCGAGCCCGAGTTCGGCGCAGCGGAAGGCCGCGGTGTACCCGCCGGGCCCCCCGCCCACGACCGCGACGTCCACCTCGCGGACGAGGTCGCCCATCACCACGGCTCAGACCTCCAGGAGCAGCGCGTCCGGGTGCTCGAGGCGGTCGACGATGGCGGCGGCGAAGCGCGCCCCGTCGACGCCGTCGGCCACGCGGTGGTCGAACGTGAGCGACAGCGGCAGGAGCAGGCGGGGCTCGATGCGCCCCTCGCGCACCACCGGCTCCTCGCGGGCGCGGGCCACGCCGAGGATCGCCACCTCGGGGTAGTTGATGATCGGCAGCGCGCCGGTCCCGCCGAGCGGCCCGAGGTTGCTCACGGTGAACGTGCCGCCGCGCAGCTCCTCGAGCGTGACCCGGCCCTCGCGCGCCCGCCGCGCGAGTGCCTCGAGCTCGCGCGCGACGTCGAGGAGCGGCTTCCGGTCGACGTCGCGGATCACGGGCACGATGAGGCCCCGGTCGGTGGCCACGGCCACGCCGAGGTGGTAGTAGCGCTTGACGATCAGCTCGCCCGCCGCCGCGTCCAGGCTCGCGTTGAAGTGCGGGTGCTCGCGGAGCGCGAGCGCGCACGCCTTCAGGATGAAGGCCGTGAGCGTGAGCGTCACGCCGCGGGCGCGCGCCCGGTCGAGGTTGCGGCGGATCAGCGCGTCGAGCTCGGTGATGTCGGCGCGGTCGAAGTGCGTGACGTGGGGCACGAGCGCGGCCGCGAGGGCCATGCGCTCGGCGATCGTCCGGCGCAGGTGGGAGAGCGGCTGGCGCTCGATCGGTCCCCACTGCTCGAACCGCGGCAGCGGCGGGACCTCCACGGCCACGGGCGCGAGCGGGCGGCCCGGCCGGCGCGCGACCTCGGGCGCGACGGCCGCCGCGGCCTCCGCCGCCGGCGCGGCCGTCTCCGCGGGCGAGGCCGGGCCCGGCGCCGCCGCGACCGCCGAGGCTGGCGCCTCGGCGACCGCCGGGGCCGCGCGACGCGCGGCGGCGGCCCGGACGTCGGCGTCGGTGATCCGGCCGCCGGGCCCGGTCCCGACCACGGTGCGCAGGTCCACGCCGAGCTCCCGCGCGAGCCGTCGCGTCGCCGGCGTGGCGGGCGGCGGGCCCTCGCGCGCGACCGGCGGCGCCGCCTCGCGCGGGGCCGCGGCGGCCCCGGCCGCGGGCGCCCCGGCGCCCCCGGCCTCGGCGTCGGCGAAGGTCACGAGCACCTGCCCGACCCGGACGACGTCGCCCGGGCGCACGTGGACGCGCTCGATCCGCCCGCGCGTCGGCGAGGGCAGCTCGACGCGCGCCTTGTCGGTCTCCACCTCGAGCAGCGGGGCGTCCTCGTCGACCACGTCGCCCTCGCGGACGAGGACCTTGAGGACCTCGGCCTCCGTGAGCCCCTCGCCGAGGTCGGGCAGGACGAATGCGCGCGCCATGGCGGTATTGTACGGGCGGCGTCACGGCGTCGCGCGGCCTCGGCCCCCGCCGGGAGCGCGCGGGACGACGCGGAGCCGATCGGGCGCGCGGCTCGGCGGCGCGTGCGGGATCGCCGACCCTGGCGCCCGGAGACGGAGGAGCGATGGCGCTGCTGATCCGCGACGCGACCGCCGCCGACCTGCCCGCGATCGTGGCGATCTACAACGCCGCGATCCCCTCCCGCCTGGCGACGGCGGACACCGAGCCCGTGTCGGTGGAGAGCCGTCGTGCGTGGTTCGCCGAGCACAGCCCCGGACGTCGCCCGATCTGGGTCGCCGCGCGGGGCGAGACGGTCGTGGGCTGGCTGAGCCTGCAGTCCTTCTACGGGCGCCCCGCCTATCGCGCGACGGCCGAAGTCAGCGTGTACGTCGCCCCGGAGCACCAGCGTCGGGGCGTCGGCCGTGCGCTGCTCGCCCGCGCGGTCGCGCACGGCCCGGACCTCGGGCTCCGCACGCTACTCGCGTTCGTCTTCGCCCACAACCTGCCGAGCCTGCGACTCTTCGCCGCGTTCGGCTTCGAGCGGTGGGGCCGGCTGCCGCGGGTGGCCGAGCTCGACGGGGTGGAGCGGGACCTCGTCATCCTCGGCCGGCGCCTGGTGCCGTGAGGCCGCGCCGCCCGGCGCGGGCGGGCCAGCCACGCCGCGAGCGCGAGCTCGGCGTAGACGCCGTCGTGGTCGGACGGCCCGCGCACGCGCCCGTCCGGGCCGCGGCCCGGACGGTCCAGGACGACCCGGCTCGCGCGCACCTCGCCCGGCACGCCGGCGCCCAGGCCACGCCACGTCGAGGGCGCGCAGCTCCGCGACGACGAGCGCGAGTCGGGCCGCGAGGTGGGCGCCGGCGTGGGCCGGCCGGCACGCCCGTCAGAACGCGAGCGTCTCCCGGCACGCGTCGACGACCCGCGCGACGTCCGGGAGCACGGCCTTCTCGCGCGCGAAGCCGACGTAGGGCACGTCCCACGCCGCCACCCGGCGCACCGGCGCCTCGAGCGACAGGAACGCGCCCTCCATGATCGAGGCCGCGATCTCGGCGCCCGGCCCGAAGCTCCGCGGCGCCTCGTGCACGACGACGGCGCGCCCCGTCTTCTGGACCGAGGCGACCAGCGTCGCGCGGTCGAGCGGCGAGAGCGTGAGCAGGTCGATCACCTCGCACTCGACGCCGTCCTCGGCCGCGAGCACCTCGGCCGCCTCGCGCGCCACGCGCAGCATCGCCCCGTAGGCGACGAGCGTGAGGTCCCGCCCCGGGCGCACCACCTGCGCCTGGCCGATGGGCAGCGTCTCGACCTCTTCGGGGACCTCCTCGCGCCCGGCGTGGTAGAGCGCCTTGGCCTCGAAGAACACGACGGGGTCGGGGTCGCGGATGGCGCTCACGAGCAGGGCGCGCGCGTTGCGGGGCCCCGACGGGATCACCATCTTGAGCCCGGGGATGTGGGCGTAGAACTGCTCCTCCGACTCCGAGTGGTGCTCGAGCGCCCGCACGCCGCCCCCGTAGGGCATGCGGATCACCATCTGGCAGTGGAACCGGCTCTGCGTGCGCATGCGGTAGCGCGCCGCGTGGTTCTCGATCTGGTGGAAGCACTGGAAGGCGAAGCCGGAGAACTGGATCTCGCAGATGGGCTTGAGCCCGTAGAGCGCCATGCCGATGGAGGTGCCGACGATCGCCGCCTCGGCCAGGGGGCTGTCGATGACCCGCTGGCCGCCGAACCGCCGGTGCAGGTCGTCGGTCACGCGGAACACGCCCCCGTCCACCCCGACGTCCTCGCCGATGATGACGATGTCGGGGTCGCGCTCCATCTCCTGGTGGAGCGCGAGATTGAGCGCCTTGACCATGTTGAGGCGCGGCATGGCTCAACGGCGCGTGGTGCGCTGCCCGCGCATGGGTAGCGCCGGGCCCGGAGGCGTCGGCGGCGGGGCCGGCCCCGCGCGGCGCAGGCGCGCGGCGAGCTCCTCGCGCTGCGCCTCGAGGTGCGGCGGCCGCTCCGCGTAGACGTGGTCGAAGATCGTGAGCGGGTCGGGCGGGCCCAGGGCCTCGAAGCGCGCGATCGCCGCCGCGATCTCGGCGTCGATCTGCGCCTCGAGCCCCTCCTCGAGGAGGTTCTTCTTCTCCAGGTAGGCGGCGAAGCGCGTGAGCGGGTCTTTCCGCTCCCACTCGCGGACCTCTTCCTCGGAGCGGTACTTCGTCGGGTCGTCGGCGGTGGTGTGCATCGACAGGCGGTAGGTGACGCACTCGATGAGCGTCGGCCCGCCGCCGCCCCGGGCCCGGTCCACCGCCTCGCGGCTCGCCGCGTACACGGCCAGCACGTCGTTGCCGTCGACCTGGATGCCCGGGATCCCGTAGGCGAGCGCCTTCTGGGCCAGCGTGCGCGAGTGGGTCTGCTTCTTGAGCGGCACCGAGATCGCCCACTGGTTGTTCTGGCAGACGAACACCACCGGCACGTGCCAGACGCCCGCGAAGTTGAGCGCCTCGTGGAAGTCGCCCTCCGAGGTCGCGCCGTCGCCGAAGTAGACCATCACCACCGCGTCGTCGCCCTTGTAGCGGGCGGCGTAGGCGAGGCCGACCGCGTGCGGGAGCTGCGTGGCCACGGGGATCGTGATCGGCAGGTCGCGCTGGCCGGGCGCCGGCTGACCGCCCTCGGCGTGGCCGGCGAAGAAGGCGAGCAGCTTCTCGATGGGCCAGCCGCGCCAGATCATGGCGGCCGTCTCCCGGAAGGAGGGCACCATCCAGTCCGTCGGGCGCAGCGTCGCCACGCTGCCGATCTGCGCGGCCTCCTGCCCCTTGATCGGGGCGAACGTGCCGATCCGGCCCTGCCGCTGCAGGCGTACCATCCGCTCGTCGAGCCGGCGGCCGAGCAGCATGGCGCGGTACAGGGCGCGCAGGGTGTCGGGCCCGAGGTCGGGCTCGAGGGCGGCGTCGAGGTTGCCGTCGCTGTCGAGGATCGACAGGTACTCGACGGCGAACCGGGGCTCGAGCACTGTCCTGGGCATGGCGCGCCGCGCTGGCGTTCATGCGTATTGTACCGTCGCGTCGGGGCGCGCGCCCGGCACCCGCGCGGGCAGGGGCGCGCCGGGACCGGCCAGCGGGCGGGAGGGACCGGGGGCCGGAGGGGGCCGCGGCCCCCTCCGGCTAGGCGTGCGCGGCTACTCGTCCCACCGGGCGATGACCGCGAACAGGCCGGCGCCGCTGATCTCGCCGACGATCCAGGGATCGCTCTGGCGCTCGCGGAAGTAGGCCGGCACGGCGACCCAGAACTTGTCGAAGATCCCCTTCTGGACCGCGTCGTCCCACTTGAGCAGCGCCTCGTCCGGGATCCGCGGGCGGTAGCTCTCGATGGGCTCCAGCGTAGCGGTCCGGATGAACCCGAAGCGGAAGGGCAGCGTGCGGCCGATGCGCTCCTGCAGCTGCGCCAGCGTGTAAAGCGGGCCGTAGTGCAGCCGCGCCATCTCCACCCGCTCCGAGAGCATCTGCCCGGGCAGGCGGGCCCGGATGGCGCGAACGCGCGCGGCCAGGTCCTGGGACTGGGTCTCGGCACTGGTGGTCTGCTGCGTGATCTCGGCCATGACGGTACCTCCCAGCGAGCCCCGGGGCTGCAACCGCGCTGCCACCGAGGTGGCGTCAGCGGGCCGATGGGAACCGGGGCGGTCGCTTCTCGCGGATGGCCTGGATGCCCTCGCGGACGTCCTCGCCCGTGAACGTCAGCATCTCGAGCGCGAGCGAGTGGTCGAAGATGGGGCCGGCCACCCGCAGCGGCTGTGGTGCCGCCTGCATTGCCGGCAACATGCCCTGTACCGGCTGTCTCGGCCCCACCAGCAGGGTGATGGATCAAGGGGCCAAGGCCTTGGCCGGCCTGGCTTCGCTTTTGGACGCCAGAGACGAAGCGCAGGTGCTTGCCATTTTGGAGGGTTTGCCGGATCCGGCGGGGGTCTTTTACCGCTACAGCGTTCCCGCTTCCCTGTTGGCCCGGGCCCGGGGGGAGGTGAAGCATGAGCCGCACGGTCGTCATTGATCCCATTACCCGCTTGGAGGGCCACGGCAAGATTGCCGTGTTCCTCAACGAGCAAGGCAACGTGGACAGGGCGTACTTTCAGGTCCCGGAGCTGCGGGGCTTTGAAAAGTTTGCGGTGGGTCGCCCCGCCGAAGACATGCCGCAGATTACCTCCCGTATTTGCGGCGTGTGCCCCACCGCGCACCACATGGCCTCCACCAAGGCCCTGGATGCCCTGTACCAGGTGGAACCTCCATCAGCGGCCAAGAAGATTCGGGAGCTGGTGTACGCCACCTTCTTTGTGGAAGACCACGCCCTGCATTTTTACTTCCTGGGCGGACCTGATTTTGTGGTGGGACCGCAAGCTCCCAAGGGGGAGCGCAACATCCTGGGGGTTTTGGGGAAAGTGGGCCTGGAAGTGGGCAAGGAAGTCATTGGCCTGCGCCGGGAAATGCGGGAGCTCATCACCCGTGCTGCCGGCAAGGTCATCCACCCGGTTTTTGGCTTGCCCGGTGGCATTGCCAAGCCCTTGACCCAAGAAGACGTGGAAGCCTTCCGCAAAGGGGCCGCCCACGCCGTGGAGTTTGCCAAGTTTTCCTTGAAGGTCTTTGCCGATGTGGTGTTGGCCAACCAAGCTTACGTGGACTGGATTACCTCCGACATCTACACCCACAAAACCTACTACATGGGCCTGGTGGACGAGCAAAAAAGGGTGAACTTTTACGACGGCAAGCTGCGGGTGGTGGACCCTGCGGGCCGAGAAGCCGCGCTCTTCCCGGTTTCGGAGTACCTGGACTACATTGGCGAGCACGTGGAGCCGTGGAGCTACATCAAGTTCTGCTACCTGAAAAAGGTAGGCTGGAAGGGCTTTGTGGACGGTACCGACTCCGGCGTGTACAGCGTTGCTCCACTGGCGCGCCTCAACGCCGCTGAAGGCATGGCCACCCCTGCTGCCCAGGAGGAATACGAGCGCTTTTACGCCACCCTGGGCGGCAAACCCGTGCACTTTACCTTGGCCAACCACTGGGCCCGCCTCATCGAGCTCCTTTACGCCGCTGAGCGCATGGCGGAGCTGGCCGCCGATCCCGAAATCCTGGATCCCCACGTGCGCACCTTGCCTTCGGCCATCCCTGCCGAAGGCGTGGGGGTGGTGGAAGCCCCGCGCGGCACCCTCATCCATCACTACCGCACCGACGAGCGCGGCATCATCACCGCTGCCAACCTCATCGTGGCCACCCAGAACAACGCCGCCCGCATTGCCATGTCGGTGGATAAGGCGGCCAAGGGGCTCATCAAAAACGGGGAAGTGAGCGACGGGCTTTTGAACATGGTGGAAATGGCCTTTCGGGCCTACGACCCCTGCCACGGCTGCGCCACTCATGCGTTGCCCGGCTCCATGCCCCTGATCGTCCGCCTTTACAACCCCCAGGGCCAACTGCTGCGCGAGATACGCCGGGATGGCTGAAAAGCCGGTGCTGGTTTTGGCTTTGGGCAACGACCTCATTGCCGACGACGGGCTGGGTCCGGCGGCAGCTGCTCTTCTGGCGCCACACCTCTCCCCCCAGGTGGAGCTTAAAACGAGCGCTGCCGCCGGCATGGAGCTCCTAGAAGAGCTGGTGGGCTTTGAAGCCGCCATCATCATTGACGCCGTAAAAACCGGCGCCGCCCCAGCCGGCACCATCTTCCGCTACCGGCTGGAAGACCTTTCGCCCGTGGCGGCCCCCTCGGCGCACTGGGCGGGTCTGCCGGAGGCCCAAGCGGTAGCCCACCACCTGGGCTTGCCTTTCCCCCGGGAGGTCGTCATTTTCGCTGTGGAAGCTCAGGACCTCACCACCATCGGCCACCCTTTAAGCCCCCCAGTTCAGCAGTCCCTGCCCGCCCTGGTAAAACAGGTGCTGCGGGAACTGGGAAGCTCAGGCGTTCGGTTAGGGCCCAGTGCGAAGAGTGACGGCTCCCGGCTTTGCGGTTCCGCGGGTGGCGAGGTGTTTAACGGTTTTCCCCGGCGGGCCTGACTGAAGCGGGGCTTGCGCCTTAGCCTTCCGTAGCGCAAAAGCTGAGGCCACGGCCGCTTGCACGAACGCAGACGGCCGCCACCTGGGGCTGTGGGGGCCCCCGGCATTCCTTTCCTGAAGCGCTGGCTACGGGGTGTGGGCTTGGGCGGACTGGGGTTTTTGCGGGGTGGGGTCTTTGCGGACCGCCACCATGGCGGAGACCATCACCCGTTTGCCGCTTTTCAGGGCTCCCACCAGCTTTACCTCCACAAACACCGGTTCTTCCTCGGGGCCAACGGAAGGTGAGCTTTGCAGGGCTTGGGCTTGGCGCTCGTGGAACAGCTTTTCGGCAGTGAGGAGGATGTAGTCGGCGACATCCTGAGCGCGCAGGGTAAGCTCCAGGTAGGGGCCCA
>ENA-ORXB01001447-ORXB01001447.1-sediment-metagenome-genome-assembly--contig:-NODE-1447-length-28145-cov-8.693102_pt1 | contig 28145 bp, 27 predicted proteins | sample MGYA00237863_ERZ511475 | MGnify/ENA primary metagenome ERZ511475 (study PRJEB26305, sample SAMN06343858) | sediment metagenome | isolation source: hot spring sediment | place: Canada: British Columbia... | reverse complement strand
CCACGCCCTGGGTCTGGGGCCGCCCGGGGGAGGGAGTGAAGGTTTATGCGGGGTATGCGGGAGGTGCAAGTTTTGAGCTACGACGAGTTCTATGTCAAGCACTACACCAACGCCTCCTTCCTGGTGAACCCCGAGTTCAAAACCGCCACCGAACTGGATGGGCTCTTCTCTGGGTACGATCCGGAGAAGCGCACCTACGACACCAGCACCTGGGCTTACCAGGTGGACGAGAACGGCCAGGTCAGGACCGACCCCACCCTGCAGGATCCCCACTGCGTCTTCCAGCTTTTGAGGAAGCAGTACGAGCGCTACACCCCCGAGGTGGTATCCAAGATCACCGGGATCCCCGTGGAGAAGCTCTTGGCCATTTACGACCTTTACTCCTCCACGGGCCGCCCGGACCGGGCCGGGACCATCACCTACGCCATGGGGGCCACCCAGCACACCTATGGTACCCAGCACATCCGCACCTACGCCATTGTGCAGCTTCTTCTGGGCAACATCGGCCTGCCCGGGGGTGGAGTGAATGCCCTCCGGGGCCACTCCAACGTGCAGGGCAGCACGGATTTCGCCCTTCTTTACCACGATCTCCCCGGATACCTGGGCCTGCCTACCGGGGACAAGCCCACCCTGGAGGAGTGGATTGCTTCCAGGGTACCCAAGGCCAACTACGCGCCTTCCGCCAACTGGTGGCAGAACTATCCCAAGTACTTCATCAGCCTGCTCAAGGCCTGGTGGCCCGAGGTGGATCCCAAGGAAGCCTACGGTTACCTGCCCAAGCTTTCGCCTCACAAGGGAGGGATTCCGGATAAGAGCGCCGATTATTCCCACTACGCCATTTTCCACGCCATGTTGGCCGGGCGGATCGAAGGGCTCATCGCCATTGGTCAGAACCCGGCCAACTCGGCGGCCAACGCCAACCTGGCCCGCAAGGCGCTGGACAGCTTGAAGTGGCTGGTGGTGGTGGACCCCATGGAAACCGAAACCGCTGCCCACTGGAAGCGGCCCGGGGTTAATCCCAAGGAGATCCAGACCGAGGTCTTCCTTCTGCCCTCGGCGGTGTGGGCGGAGAAGTCCGGGAGCATCACCAATACCGGCCGCTGGGCCCAGTGGTACGACAAGGCTCTGGATCCTCCGGGTGAAGCCAAGGAAGAACTCTGGATCCTCACCGAGCTGGTACAGCGCCTGAAGAAGCTCTATGCGGAGGAGGGTGGGCCCAACAAGGAAGCCATCCTGAACCTCTCCTGGTGGGAGCACTCCGAGCATATGGCGGAGGAGGTGGCCAAGGAGTACAACGGCTACGACCTCACCACCGGTAAGCTCATGGCCAAGTTCGCCGACCTCCGGGACGACGGCACCACCGCCTGCGGCAACTGGCTTTACTGTGGAGCCTTCACCGAGGAGGGGAATAAGATGGCCCGGCGCGATCCCAGGGATACCCATCCCCTGGGCCTGGGGCTCTTCCAGAACTGGGCCTACGCCTGGCCCGCCAACCGGCGAATCCTCTATAATCGGGCTTCCACCGACCTTAAGGGCCAGCCCAGAAACCCTGCCAAGTGGCTGGTGCGTTGGAATCCCAAGGAGGAGAAGTGGGAAGGGGATGTGCCCGACGGCGTAGCCCCGCCCGATAAAGCCCTTCCCTTCATCATGCTTCCCGAGGGGGTGGGGAGGCTCTTCGCTGCCCAGCTTAAGGACGGCCCCTTCCCCGAACACTATGAGCCTTGGGAAAGCGCCTTGGCTAACCTGATCTCCGGCCAGGACAAGAACCCGGTGTGCAAGGTCTGGGTGGGCGACCTGGACGTCTACGGCACCCCCGAGGAGTACCCCATCGTGGCCACCACCTACCGCCTCACCGAGCACTGGCACACGGGGATGATGAGCCGCAACGTCCCCTGGCTTTTGGAGATCCAGCCTGACCCCTTTGTGGAGATGGACGTGGAGCTGGCCAAGAGCCTGGGGGTCAAGAACGGGGAATGGGTGCGCATCAAAAGTGCCCGCGGCGAGATGAAGGCGGTGGCCCTGGTCACCCCCAGGGTCCAGCCGGTGAAGGTGGGGGACAAGACCCTGCACCAGGTGGGCATCGTGATCCACTGGGGTTACCAGGGCGGGAACCCCGGCGACTCCGCCAACCAGCTCACGCCCCAGGCCCTGGACCCCAACAGCTTTATCCAGGAGACCAAAGCCTTCCTGGTGAGGATCGAGAAGATCTAGGAGGTGGGGGATGCCTAATCCGAAGGACTATGCCATTTTGTTTGACGCCAGCCGCTGTATCGGCTGCAAGGCCTGCCAGGTGGCCTGCAAGCAGTGGAATGACCTCGAGGCGGAAAAAACGGAGAACCGGGGAAGCTACGCCAACCCCCCCAGGCTTACGGCCCATACCTGGATCTCCATGCGCTACTACGAGGGCTTGAGGCCGGATGGCGACCCCTATTTTGACTTCATCCGCGGGTCTTGCATGCACTGCACCCACGCCCCTTGCGTGGCGAGCTGCCCCACCGGGGCCATGGCCCACCGGGAAGGTGGGGTGGTCACGGTGGACGAGAAGACCTGCATCGGCTGTCGCTCCTGCGTTCAGGCCTGCCCCTATGAGGCGGTCCACTTTGACGAGGCTCGAGGGGTGGTCCACAAGTGCACCATGTGCTACGACCGCATCTCCAATGGCGACCAGCCGGCCTGCGTCAAGGCCTGCCCCACCGATGCTCTGACCTTTGGGACGTACCAGGAGATCCGGGCTATGGCGGAAGAAAGGGTGCGGGTGCTCAAGGAGCGGGGTTATGCCAGGGCCAATGTTTACGGGCTAGCGGAGCTTGGAGGCACCCACGTCCTCTATGTGCTCACCGAGCACCCGAGCCAGTACGACTTACCTAAGGCGGTCCGGGAGGCGGAGAAGCGGGCGGCTACGGGCTGGCTTTCTGCTGGCATCGCCGCTGCGGCCCTGGGGGCGGGGCTTAAGTTTATCGTGGAGCGGCGCGAAGCCCTCAAAGGAGGCGGTCAATGATCACCATAAACCTTCCTAACCCTATGGGCGAGGAGCACTGGGGTCTTTGGATTGCCCTTTACTTCTTCCTAGCGGGAACCACAGGGGGGGCTTACCTGCTCAGCGTCCTCTTCTACGGAAAGGACCAGGGCTTGGTGCGTCGTAGCGCCCTGTGGGCGTTCCTGGGGGTGGCGGTGGGCGCTGGCTTGCTGGTCATAGATCTAGGCCAACCTTTGCGGTTTCTCAACCTTCTTTTGAACGGCTTTCACCCGGCCTCGGTCATGTGGCTGGGCAGTTGGTTCTTGGTCTTGGCTGGGGCTGGGCTTTTGTGGGTCTACCTTAAGCCCACCTCTAGGGGAGTGCAGCAGGGAGTGGCGGTGCTGGTGGCCTTGGTGGTGGGGTACACTGCGGTGCTCCTGATGCAAACCGCCAAGCCCTTCTGGAACGCCTCCCCCCTGCTCCCCTGGCTCTTCTTAGCCTCGGCCGCCACGGCGGGAGGGGCGCTCTTGCAGCTTTGGTATCCCCATGAAAAGCTGAGCCGTTTGGTCATTGCCTCCGCCCTCGTGGAAGGGGCAGTCTTGGCCTTGCACCTCATCTGGACGTATCCGGCTGCGACTCCTGGCGTTTTGGCCCTCCTGGTAGGTCCTCTGGCTTGGGCCTTTTGGGGGTTTGTGGTAGTAGGGTGGGGTCTGCCCCTCTTCTTGGAGCGGAGGAACGTGGCCCTGGCGGCCCTTCTCACCCTGGTAGGGGCTTTCCTGCTCCGCTACTTCGTGGTGATGGCAGGCCAAGTGTAACCTTAAAGCCCCCGCCCCTTTAGGGGCGGGGGTATCCTTTACCCTGTAGGAGGTAAGCCCGTGGAAACCCTGGAGGCGGTGCACCGTAGGTTGAGCCAGCTTGCGAGGCGCCGCGAACCCTGGCCGGAAGCTTTAAAAGAAGCTCTGTTGGATGTGCAGCAGGCGGTGGAGCAGGTGGCCCCGGGTCTACTTTCCGGCGTGCGGCTTCCTACCCAAGACGAACTCTTGCAGGATGCGGAGCGCTTGCGAAGGGGTGAGGTTCCGGAGGATCCAGCTTATGCTTTTTGGCTTCACCAAGCCTTGCGGCTTATCTCCTGGCCGGAAGAGGGGGATGGTGGCCTCCCGGGAAAGGATTGGGCGGAGCGTTGCCCTGCGTGTGGAGGTTTTCCAGATGTGGGATACCTCGATGCGGAAGGGCGTCGCTTTCACGTCTGCGCCTTTTGCGATACGAGCTTCCGGGCCTTGCGCTTAGCCTGCCCTTACTGCGGAGAGGCTCGAGCGGACCACCTGGTGTACTATGAGGAGGGTCCTTACCGGGTTTATGTGTGCCGTTCCTGCGGGGAGCGCTTTGTGGTTCAGGACCTGAGGCTGAAAGCGGAGCTGGATCTACCTGTCCTTAGGGCCCGGGCTGCTTGGTACGCCCTGGCGGAGGAAGAGGATGTGGAGGTTTGAAGGGGGTCGCTTTCAGGAGGAGGCCTATTCTTTGCCGGAGGAGGAGCGATTCCTCCTTTTGGTGAACGGCAGGCCCTGGGCTTCCTTCAGCTATACCCCTGGGGATGAGGTCTACCTCGCCCTAGGCCATCTCTTCCTGAGCGGGGTGCTCTCGGGCCTCGAGGGGGTGCGCTGGTTAGTGGGCGAAGGGGTGGTGGCCGTGGACCTGCCGGGGGATCCCGAGAGGGGGGTGGGGGTGCGGGATAGCGGTTGCGCTGCGGGGCTACGGTATGGTGAACCCAGGCTTTCTCCCTTGCCGAAGGTACCCCTGGATCCCGAACTGCCCCTAGAGCTCATGGCCCAACTGCGCCAGCATGCGGTGCGCTACGCCCGGACCCGGGGTATACATGGAGCGGCCCTCTTTGACCTTTCTGGGCGGCTTCTCTACGTCAACGAGGATATCGGTCGCCACAACGCTGTGGACCGCCTGGCGGGGTACATGCTCCTAGAGGGTGTGCGGCCTCCCGTGCTCTTGGCGGTAACCGGCAGGGTGAGCCAGGAGATGGCGGGAAAGGCCATCGGCATGGGGGCGGTGCTCCTGGCGAGCCGGACGGGGGCCACCCTTCCTGCCGTAAACCTAGCGCGCCACTATGGCCTGGCTTTGGCGGCCTACGTGCGCCCAACAGGCTACCGCCTCTACGCCCCAGGCGGTATGCCAGTGCCCGAGGGAGTCCTCAGGCCTTAGGCTCTTCCTTCTTTTCCTCGCCCTCCTGAAGGCCCTTTTTGAACTCCCTGGCCGACTGGCCAATGCCCCGGGCCAGCTCGGGAAGCTTCTTGGCGCCGAAGAGGAGGAGGATGACGAGAAGGATGAGGAGGATTTCCACCGGACCTAAGCGCATGGGGCCATTGTAGCATGCCTTGACCCTCTTAGGGTCAAGTGTTATCGTGGCCTCTGGGGTGGCCTTAGGCCCCGGGGCGTAGCGCAGGCCGGTAGCGCACCTGCTTTGGGAGCAGGGGGTCGCCCGTTCAAATCGGGCCGCCCCGACCACGCGGGAGTAGCTCAGGTTGGTAGAGCATCGGCCTTCCAAGCCGAGGGTCGCGGGTTCGAGTCCCGTCTCCCGCTCCAGATGGCCGGGGTGGGGCTTCACCCCGGCCTTGCTTATGGGCCCGTAGCTCAGTGGACAGAGCAGCCGCCTTCTAAGCGGTAGGTCGGGGGTTCGAATCCCTCCGGGCCCGCCAGGTCCAGGACGCAATGCTTTACCCCCCGGTAGCATGGCCGGGGGGTCTTTGTACGGTTGGGGTACTGCTTTTGCCGCCGGTTCCCTTTGCCGAAGGGGCCGGGAAGGGGTCTTAGGCGTGGTATCCTCAAGGCCGGCCCTTGTGGCCCGGTCCATGCTGAAACTGGAGAACATCACCAAGCGCTTTGGTTCCGTGGTGGCCAACCGCCGGATCACCCTCGAGGTGGCCCGGGGGGAGGTCCTGGCCCTTCTGGGGGAAAACGGGGCGGGGAAGACCACCTTGGTGAGCATCCTCTACGGCCTTTATGCCCCGGATGAGGGGAGGATCCTCCTGGAGGGTCAAGAGGTGCGGATCCCGTCCCCCAAGGCCGCCCAGCGGCTGGGCATCGCCTTGGTGCCCCAGCACCCTGAGCTCATCGAGGCCCACACCGTGGCCGAGAACCTGGCTTTAGGCCTAGACCTGCCCCTGGCTTTCTCCCGCCGGGCTCTGGTGCGGCGGCTTGCGGCGCTTTTGGAGGGGCATCCTTTGGGCGTGGACCTCGAGGCGCCCGTGGCCCGCCTTTCCGCAGGGGAGAAGCAAAGGGTGGAGCTCCTTCGCGCCCTCCTTAACCGCCCCCGGGTGCTCGTCCTGGACGAGCCCACCAGCGTCCTTACCCCCAAGGAGGCGGAGGGGCTCTTCCAGGAGATCCGCCGCCTCAAGGCCTTGGGCCTGGCGGTGATCTTCATCAGCCACAAGCTGGAGGAGGTCCTGGCCATCGCCGACCGGATTGCCGTGCTTAGGGCCGGGGAGAAGGTGGGGGAGGTTTGGCGGCAGGAGGCGGACAAGGACCTCCTGGTGCGCCTCATGGTGGGCCGGAGCCTGGCCCCGCCCCCCAAGGTGCCCCCGCCCCGGGAGGAAGTGGTCCTCGAGGTGGAGGACCTTCTGGTGCCCCGACACGGTTTTCCCGTCCAGGGGGTTTCCTTCACCTTGCGGGCAGGGGAGGTGCTGGGGATCGCGGGGGTGGCGGGAAGCGGGCAGGCGGAACTCGTGCAGGCCTTGGCGGGTCTCAGGCCCCACCAGGGCCGGATTCGGTTCCTTGGCAAGCCCTGGCCCCGGGATCCCATGGGCCTCTTCCGCCAGGGGGTGGCCCATATTCCCGAGGAGCGGAGCATGGGGGTGGTGGGGGGTATGAGCGTGGCCGAGAACCTGGCCCTTAGAACCTACCCTCGCTTTGTTCGCAGGGGCTTGCTGGATTACCGGGCCATGGAAATGGAGGCGGAGGGCTTGATCCAGCGCTACGGCATCCGCACCCCCTCCCCCCGCACCCCGGTGCGGTTCCTCTCGGGAGGAAACGTGCAGAAGGTGATCCTGGCCCGGGAGCTTTGGGGGGGGCCTCGCCTTCTCTTGGCCATGCACCCCACTTACGGGCTGGACGTGGGGGCCACCGAGGAGGTTCACGGGCGTATCCTGGAGCTTGTGCAAGGCGGTGCGGCCGTGCTTTTGGTCAGCGAGGATCTGGACGAGATCCTGGCCCTCTCCCATAGGGTGGCGGCCCTGTACCACGGGCGCTTCGTGGGGCCCGTTCTCCGGGAGGAGGCGGACCGGGAGCGGCTGGGGCGGATGATGACGGAGGGGCGGGTATGAGGTGGGAGCTGGATCCTAGCCCAAGCCCCTGGAAGGTGTTCTTGGCCTATAGCCTGTTCGTGGCCCTGGCCTTGTTGCTTTTAGGCCTTCTTTTCCGCCTCTATGGGGTATCCCCGCTAAAGGCCTACGGGCTTCTCCTCTCCCCCCTGGGGGATTCCTTGGGCCTGGCCGAGGTGGGGCGGCGCACCATCCCCCTCCTCCTCATCGGGGCAGGCTTGGCCCTGGCCTTTAGGGTAGGGTTTTTCAACATCGGGGCGGAGGGGCAGCTTCTCATGGGAGCGGTGGGAGGAACCTACGTGGCCCTTTTCCTGCCTCCTGGACCCTGGACCCTGCCCCTCATGTTCCTTTTGGGGGGTGGTCTGGGGGCGGTTTGGAGTGGGCTTGCCGCCTGGCTTCGGGTGCGCTTTGGGGCCAACGAGATCCTAACCACCCTCATGCAGAACTACCTGGTCTACTACCTGGTGGTCTACCTGGTGGCGGGACCCTGGAAGGGGCAGATGGTCTTCGGCTTCCTCTACACGGATCGGTTTCCCCCGGAGGCCCAGCTTCCCCGCCTGGGGGATACCCTGGTGCACTGGCCCACCCTGCTTCTTGGGATTGCGGCGGCCTTGGGGCTTCAGCTCCTGCTCTTCCGTACCCCCTTGGGCTTTGAATGGCGCGTCCTGGGGGAAAACCCGGAGGCCGCCCGGTACCTGGGCCTTAAGGGGGGCAGGCTGATCCTCTTGGCGGCGCTTCTTTCCGGTTTCCTTGCGGGCCTGGCGGGGGTGGGGGAGGTGGCGGGCATCCACCTGAGGCTTTTGGAGCCCGCCCAGATCTCCCTGGGGTACGGCTTCACCGCCATCCTGGTGGCCTGGCTGGCCCGGGGAAGGCCCCTTTGGGCGCTCTTTACCGCCCCCCTTCTCGGCCTCATCCTGGCCGGGGGGGATGCCTTGAAGCTCGCCCTTTCCATGCCCTTTCGGGTGGTGGACGTGGTGGCGGGGCTTTTGCTCCTTAGCCTCATCGGGGCCGAGGCCTTGAGCCAACGTCGCTTGGTCTGGAGGCGCTGATGGAAGAGGCTCTGGTGCGCGCGGTGCTTTTCGGAACGCCCATGCTCTTGGCCTCCCTGGGGGCCCTTCTTTCCGAGCGGGGAGGGGTGGTGAACCTGGGGGTGGAGGGCATGATGGCGCTTTCCGCCCTGGCCGCCTTTGCCGCGGCCCTCGAGGCCGGGCCGGTTTGGGGGGTTCTTTGCGGGGTTGGGGTGGGCTCCTTGCTGGGCCTTTTCCTGGGCGTCTTCGCCGTGTTTCTCCGGGCCAACCAGTTCGTGGCGGGGCTTGCCCTGGCCGCCTTGGGCCTTGGGGCCTCGGGGCTTTTGGGGAAGCGGTACGAGGGAACCCCCTTGCCCGACCCCCTGCCGGAAGGGGTGTTGGCCGGGCTGGCTTTGATCCTGGCCCTGGGCCTCCACCTCCTCCTTTCCCGCACCCGGTATGGCCTTTACCTGAGGAGCGTGGGGGAGAATCCCAAGGCGGCGGACCTCTTCGGGGTGAGCGTGGATGGGGTGCGGTACCTGGCCTTGGCCCTGGGGGGCGGGATGATCGGCCTGGCTGGGGCCTACCTTTCCCTGGCCTACCGCCCCTCTTGGACGGACGGCATGACCTCGGGGCTGGGCTGGGTGGCCATCGCCCTGGTGATCCTGGCGGGCTGGCAGCCTTTAAGGGCCGTGCTGGGGGCCTACTTTTTTGGCCTCCTGTTCTTCCTGCAGTTCCGTTTGCAGGGCAGTGTACCTATACCGTCGGAGGCCTTTGCCGCCATGCCCTACCTTTTGGTTATCCTGGTCCTGGCCCTCTCGGGCCGCGCCCGGGCCCCCAAGGCCCTGGGCCAGCCCTTTGACCGGGGGAGGTGAAGGATGAGGAGGATTCTGGGTTTGCTGCTATTGGCGTTGGGGTTGGCGTGGGCCCAAGGGGATAAGCTCAAGGCCTGCTTTATCTACGTGGGGCCCATCGGGGATGCGGGCTGGACCTACGCCCACGATCAAGGGCGGAAGAAGGCGGAGGCCGCCCTTCCCTGGCTGGAAACCCGGTATGTGGAAAGCGTGCCCGAGGCCCAGGCCCTTCCGGTCATCGACCGGTTTGTGAGGGAAGGGTGCCAGGTGATCTTCGCCACCAGCTTCGGGTACATGGAGGCGGTCCTCGAGGGGGCGAAGAAGTACCCGAACGTCATCTTTGCCCACGCCACCGGGGTCAAGCGGGCTCCCAACGTGGCCACCTACATGGCGGACTTCTACCAGGTCTACTACCTGAACGGCCTGGCCGCCGGGGCCCTTTCCAAGACGGGCAAGGTGGGGTACGTGGCCGCCTTCCCCATCCCTGAGGTGAAGCGCCACATCAACGCCTTCACCCTGGGGGTTAGGGCGGTGAACCCCAAGGCCCAGGTGCTGGTGCGCTGGATCAACGCCTGGTACGACCCGGCCAAGGCCCGGGAGGCCACGGAGGCCCTTCTGGCCCAAGGGGCGGATGTCTTTGCCTTCACCGAGGACACCCCTACGGTGATCCAGACGGCGGCCAAGAAGGGAGCCTACTCCTTCGGCCACTACACCCCCATGCTGAAGTTCGCCCCGGACCACGTGGTCTCCGGCCAGATCGTCCACTGGGATGTCATCTACATCGACTTTCTCAAGAAGGTGAAGGAGGGGGTCTACACCGCCAAGAACCTGCAGAATGTGGATTACTTCTGGCTCCTGCAGCACAAGGCGGTGGAGATGGGGGCGGACTACGGGGTGCCCATAAACCCCAAGCACGTGCCCCTGTTGCAGAAGGCGGAGATGACGGTGGGCGGGAAGAAGGTGAGCGTCTACGACCGCATCATGAGCCTGCTTAAGGACATGCAGAGCCCCAAGCCCACCTTCGACCCCTTCACGGGTCCCATCCAGGACCGGAAGGGGGTGGTGCGGATCCCGGCGGGGAAAAAGGCCACCCTCCAGGAGCTCCTCACCATGGAGTGGGCGGCGCCAGGGGTGGTGGGGGACTGGCCCGGAGAACCCAAATAGAACCCGAAGGTTTGGGGCCAGGGAGGACCTCCCTGGCCCATTTTCCATCTCCTGGCCTTTGGCCGAACCGCTTCGCTGGGTATTGCGCCCTGTAGTCCTTCCGGCATGGCCCCGGAGAAGGGTCTTCTGAACCCCTTGCCCTGGGGCAGGAGGGCGCTAGAGCGCCTGGAAGACCTCCTCGAGGATCTCCAGACCCAGGGCCGCCTCCTGTTCCGTGAGGATGAGGGGCGGGGCGATGCGGAGGGCGGAAGGCCCGGCGGGGAGGAGGAGAAGCCCCTTCTTGAAGGCCAGCTCCACCGCCTTGTCCCTGAGGTCGGGCCGCTCCTCCGTTGGGGTGCCGAAGTCCAGGCCGATCATGAGCCCCCTCCCCCGCACATCCCCCAGGAAGGGGAAGCGGCCCTGCATGGCCTTGAGCTCCCTGAGGAGGTAGGCCCCCACCTGCCTGGCGTTTTCCATGAGGCCCGCCTCCAGGAGGTCCAAGGTGGCGTGGGCGGCGGCGGCGGCCACCGCCTGGCCGCCAAAGGTGGTGCCGTGGGCCCCGGGGCGCCAGCTTGCGAGCTCCTCCCGGAAAAGAAGGGCGCTCAGGGGGTAGCCGGAGGCCAGGCCCTTGGCCAGGACGTAGACGTCCGCCTTGACCCCCTCGTGCTCGAGGGCGAAGAAGAGCCCGGTGCGGCCAGCGCCCGACTGCACCTCATCCGCCACCAGGAGGATGCCGTGCCGTTCCAGAAGAGCCTTGAGCTCGGGGATGAAGCCCGGCGGAGGCACCAAATATCCCCCTTCGCCCTGGATGGGCTCCAAGAAGAAGGCGGCCACCTCCTCCGGGGGCACCACGGTGCGGAAGAGGTGCTCCAGGTATTCCAGCACCGCTTTCCCCACCTCTTCCGGCCTTGCCCCCAGGGGGGGGCGGAAGGGATTGGGGAAGGGGACGTGCACTACCCCGGGAAGGAGAGGGGAGAAACCCTTGCGGTAGGCGCTTTTGCTGGCGGTGAGGGAGAGGGCGCCCAGGCTCCTGCCGTGGAAGGCCCCGGTAAAGGCCAGGAGGTAGGGCCTACCCGTGTGGTGGCGCACCAGCTTGATGGCGGCCTCGATCCCCTCGGTGCCGGAGTTGCCGAAGAAGACCCGATAGCCTCCGCCGAGCCTCCCCGCCAGCCTTTCCGCCAGGGAAAGGGTGGGCTCGTGGGTGAAGTCGGAAAAGCACACGTGGGCGAAGCGCTCCGCCTGGGCCCGCACGGCTTCCAGCACCCTGGGGTGGGCGTAGCCGGTGGTGTTGACCGCTATCCCCGCCATGAAGTCCAGGAAGATGTTCCCGTCCACGTCCTCCAGGAACACGCCCTGCCCCCGGGCGGGGACAAAGGGGTAGGGGCGGATGTAGGAAGGGGAGAGGACCGCCTGACCCCTTTCCAGGAGGGCCTTGGCCTTAGGACCGGGAAGCGGAGTGTGGATGCTGGGTTTCATACGGGGCCAGTCTACCAAGCCCCTGGCCCCTTTCCCAGGCGCGTTTTATGCACCCAGATACGGCTTTTTATACCCCTTCCCGCCACATCGTGCCCCACAGGGGTATCCGGGCGAGGGCAGGGTGGGGGGTATTACAGGAGGCCTTCGGCTTCCAGGTGGGGGCGGGCGTAGAAGAGGGTGAGGGCGGTGGAGGCGTCCTGGATCTCCCCGGCCTCCAGGAGGCGGTAGACCTCGGGAAGGGGGAGTTCCACGGTTTCCAGAAGCTCCCCGTCCTCGAGGGCCGGCTTGGCCACCACCTCCGCCTGAAGGGCCAGGAAGGGGTGGAAGACCACCGCGGTGAAGGAGGGCTGGGGGTGGAAGGGGGGAAGGGGGAAGAACCGCCTGGCTTCGGCGCCCACCTCCTCCAGAAGCTCCCTTTGGGCGGCCTCCAAGGGGGTTTCCCCGGGATCCACCTTGCCCGCGGGGATCTCCAGGAGGAACTTGCCCGTGGGGTGGCGGTACTGGCGGATGAGGAGGGCGGTGGCCTTTTCGGTCACGGGAAGGACGAAACTCGCCGCCACCGGCCCCGGGCGGTAGATGTAGGTGAGCTCCTTGCCGGTGTGGGTGCGCAACCTTTCCCGCACCAGCCTTACGGGCTCGGAGAGGATTTCTTCCAGCTCGAGGCGCTTCCAGGGGCTCATTTCGCCAAGCGCTCTATCACCCGGCGCACCTTCTCCCCGGGGGCCCTGGGGCCCAGGGCCTTGGTCACCACGCCTATGGCCGCTAGGGGGGTCTTGAACTGGGACAGGTCTATGTTTTCCCGGATCCAGGCCTCGATCTCCTCCTCGCTCATCTCCTTGGGGAGGAAGCGGTCCAGGAACTCCACCTCAAAGGTGTTGCCCTGCTCCAGGGCGATCTCGCGCAGGGCCTTGAGCACCTTCACCGCCTCGGCATCGGGCAGGGGTTTGCCATCCCCTTTTCGGTCCAGCTCCGCCTTCACCACCCGGGCGAAGTCCAGGGTCTTCTGGTCCCGGGCCTTCATGGCCTCCTTGATGGTTTCCTTGATGGCCTCGTAGATGCTCATCCTCCTTAGTGTAGCCGGTAGAATGCGCCTTATGTGGGCGCTTCTTTCCGTTTCCGACAAGAGGGGGCTCGTGCCCTTCGCCCAGGGGCTTTTACGGCTGGGTTATAGGCTCTTGGCCACGGGGGGCACCCACAGGGCCTTGGTGGAGGCGGGGCTTCCCGTCACCTACATCTCGGACTTCACGGGTTTTCCCGAGGTCCTCGAGGGCCGGGTCAAGACCCTCCACCCCAAGGTGCATGCGGGGCTTCTCGCCCGGCCCGACCAGGAGGAGGAGCTCAAGGCCCTGGGCTTTGAGCGGATCGGGGTCCTGGCGGTGAACCTCTACCCCTTCCGGGAGACGGTGGCCAGGGGGGCGGATTTCGCCGAGGCCCTGGAGCAGATCGACATCGGGGGCCCCGCCATGCTCCGGGCGGCGGCCAAGAACCACATGGCGGTCCTGCCCGTGTGCGACCCTGAGGACTACCCTCGGGTGCTTCAGGCCCTCGAGGAAGGCCCTTCCCTTGAGTTCCGCAGGGAGCTTGCCCGCAAGGCCTTCGCCCACACCGCCAGCTACGACGCCGCCATTGCCGAGTGGCTTGCCGGGGAGAAGTTCCCCCCCGAGAAGTTTTTGGTCCTCAGGCGGGAAAGCCCCTTGCGCTACGGGGAAAACCCGCACCAGGAAGCGGCCCTTTACCGGGTTTATGGGGAAAAGGGGCCCCTTTTGGAGGCCCGGGTCCTCCAGGGCAAGGCCATGAGCTTCAACAACTACCTGGACGCCGAGGCCGCCTGGAACCTGGTCTCGGAGTTTGAGGGCCCTGCCTGCGTGGCCATCAAGCACCAGAACCCCTGCGGGGTGGCCTTGGGGGAAGGTCCTTTGGAGGCGTACCGGAAGGCCTACGAGGCGGACCCGGTTTCCATCTTCGGGGGCATCGTGGCCTTTAACCGGGAGGTGGACGGACCCACGGCGGAGGCCATGAGGGAGGTCTTTTTGGAGGTGGTCCTGGCCCCGGGCTTCACCCCGGAGGCCCTGGCGGTCTTTTCCCGCAAGAAGAACCTCCGGCTCCTCGAGGTGCCCTTCCCCGCCCAGGGAGCCTACCTGGACTTGAGGCGCCTTAGGGGTGGGGTGCTTCTCCAGGATGCGGATACCCTGGATCCCATGGAGCCCAAGGTGGTCACGCAAAAGGCCCCCACCCAGGAGGAGTGGCAGGACCTCCTCTTCGCCTGGAAGGTGGTGAAGCACGTGCGGTCCAACGCCATCGTGGTGGCCAAGGGGGGCCAGACCCTGGGCATCGGGGTAGGGCAGACCAACCGCTACGCCTCCGCCAAGCATGCCCTGAAGACCGCCAAGGAGAAGGCCAGGGGGGCGGTCTTGGCCTCGGATGCCTTCTTCCCCTTTGACGACGTGGTGCGCCTGGCGGGGGAGTTTGGCATCAGCGCCATCATCCAGCCTGGGGGAAGCGTGCGGGACGAGGATTCCATCCGGGCGGCGGACGAGCTGGGCATGGCCATGGTGTTCACCGGGGTGCGGCACTTTAAGCACTAAGCGCACATGGGGTATGATGTTACGTGTGAAAGCCCATGTGCGCTACACCATAAGCCTGGATCCTGTTCTGGCGCAGTACGTGGAGGAGATGCGCACCCGCCTGGGCCTTACCAGAAGCGAGGTGTTCGCCTTGGCCCTGAAGCGTTTGAGAGAGGTGGAGCTTGCCCAGGGGTACCGCGCCCTAGCCAAGGATGCTGATTTTCTCCAGGATCCCCTCCTGGACTCCGGCTTGGAGGAAACCCTGGCAGAGACCTCGTGGAGCTGAGAAGGGGCGACATCCTCCTAGTAGACTTTGACCCGGGAAGCCCCGGGGAGGCCGCCAAGGTGAGGCCCGCCATCCTGGTGACCAACGATGTGGCCAACGCTTACTCCCCGGTTGTGGTGGTGGTGCCCTTAACTTCCAACATTTCCCGGATTTATCCCTTTGAGCTATTCCTTCCTGCAGACCGCACCGGTTTGGACCGGGACAGCAAAGCCCAGGTCCAGCTCATCCGCCATGTTCACCGCAGAAGGGTTAGGGCGCACCTGGGGACGCTTCCTGGGGACCTTCTAGAGGCTTTGGACATTCGGATTCGGGAGCATTTGGGTCTTGAGTAACAAAAAAAGGAGCCCGGCAGGGCTCCTTTAAACCTAAGGGGGCACTTAGTAGGCCTTCTTGCCTTGGGTTTCCCTTAGGCGCTGGTGAGCCTCCTTAAAGCCCACCAGCTTCCGGCTTTCCTCATCGTAGAGGTGCATGTCGGCGAAGGCGATCTTGAAGGCATCCTTGAGGGTAACCGTGGGGGCCACCTTCACGAGGTCCACCTCCTCCTGCACCTTGGGCAGGAGGTAGTTGGGGATCTTGGGGGCCAGGTGGTGGATGTGGTGGAAGCCGATGTTCCCGGTGAGCCACTGGAGCACCCTGGGGAGCTTCAGGTAGGTGCTTCCCTCCATGGCCGCCTTCAGGAACTCCCAGCGGGGGTCGTGCTCCCAGTAGACATCCTCAAACTGGTGCTGCACGTAGAAGAGGAAGATGCCGATCATTCCCGCCAGGTACTGGATGGGCAGGTAGACGAAGAGAAGGGTCTTAACCCCGAAAAAGACCGCGATCCCCGCCAGCAAGAGGGCCAGGAAGAGGTTGGTTAGGGCCACGGAGTTGCGCACGGAAGGCTTGTCCGAGCCGTAGCCTAAAGGAAGCCGGTAGGAGAGCATGAAGACGTAGATGGGCCCCAGGAGGAACATGACCCAGGGGTTCCGGTAAAGGCGGTACTTGAGCCTCTCCCAGGGGCTGGCCTTGAGGTACTCCTCCAGGGTCATGGTGTAGATGTCCCCCACCCCCCGCTTGTCCAGGTTGCCGCTGGTGGCGTGGTGCCGGGCGTGGGATAGCTGCCAGTGGTGGTAGGGAACCAGGGTGAGGACCCCGGTGAAGAAGCCCAAAAGGTCGTTGGCCCACTTCCTGGGGAAGAAGGAGCCGTGTCCGGCGTCGTGCTGCAGGATGAACAGGCGGACCAGGAACAGGGCGGCTGCGAAGTCCAAAAGGAGGGTCAGGGCCAGGGAAACGGAAAGGGCCTTGTGGGCCAGGTAAAAGAGGAGGAGAAGGGGAAGAAGGGTGTCCGCCACCTGGCGCAGGCTTCTTAGGGTGTTGGGCTTGGCGTAGGGCTTGATGAGGGGGATCCAGTCTTTGGGTTCTACTTTGCGCATGCTCACTCCTCCCTGTTTTTGGGAGTGATTCATGGTACCTCCTTGACGGATGAGGACCATGAGGAAACAGAGGAGAGGGTTATCTCCATTAAGCAATTCTTAACGAATCGGAGTTAGGATACAGGTACGTAGTCCCATGCCTAAGCGGACCCAGATAACCCTTCAGCTGTCCCGGATCCTCCTAAAGGAAGCTCCCTTAAAGGCAAGGGTGCAGGAGTTCCTCCAGGCCTTCCTGGAGGTGCCTTGGCTTGGTTTGCAGGCCAGAGGGGCCATCTTCCTCAAGCAAGGGGAAGGCCTCCGCCTGGTGGCGGAGTACCGTTTGGATGAACCCTTGAAGACCTCCTGTGCCCTTTTGCCCTTGGGCCGGTGCCTGTGCGGGCGGGTGGGGCTCACGGAGGAGCCCCTTTGGACGTCTGAGGTGGATGAGGCCCACGAGATCACCTACCCGGGGATGCCTCCCCACGGCCACGCCATCCTTCCCCTCAAGGTGGGAAAGCGGGTTCTCGGGGTCTTGAACCTGTACCTGGAGCCCGGGGTGAGGCTCTCCACAACAGTCAAGGCCACGTTAGAGATGGCCGCGGGCCTTCTAGCCCTGGCGGTGCTCAGGGAGCGGGCGGAGAGGGCGGCCAGGGTTTTGCACCGGGCCAGCCAGGTGGCCCTTGAGGCCCAGGACGAGGCCGAGTATTTCCAGCGCCTGTGCGGTTTGCTGGTGGAGGAGGGATACGCCCTGGCCTGGGTGGGGGAGGCCCTGCCCGACGGCCGGGTGCGCCCTCTGGAAGGGGCGGGGGCGGTGGGGTACCTGGAGGGACTGGTGGTGCGCCACGACGAAACCCCCGAGGGTCAGGGTCCCACGGGAAGGGCCATCCGCCTGGGCAAGCCCCAGGTGCTGAGGGATGTGGGCACGGACCCGAACTACGGCCCTTGGCGCCTTCGGGCCCAGCGCTTTGGCTTTGCCTCCAGCGCCGCTTTCCCCTTGCGAATAGGGGAAAGGGTCTTCGGGACGCTCAACGTCTACGCCCCCGAGCCCGATGCCTTTGACCCGGAGGAGGTGGCCCTCCTCCAGGACCTGGCTGATATGGCGGGGAAGGCCCTGGAGCGCTTCCGTGCCCAAGCCTTGGCCCATCTCCTTTCCCAGGTGGTGGAGCAGGTGCCGGAGGCCATCTTCGTCACGAACCTGGAAGGGCGCATCACCTACGCCAACGAGGCGCTATACACCCAGACGGGCTATTCTCCTTCGGAGGTCCTGGGGCAGAATCCCCGCATCTTCAAGTCGGGGAAGCATCCGGAGGCTTTCTACCGGCACCTTTGGGACACCTTGCAGCGAGGCCAAGTATTTCAGAGCCTCTTCTATAACCGCCGCAAGGATGGGCGCCTGGTGGTGGAGCACAAAATCCTCACCCCCATACGGGACCTTAGGGGCCAGGTGGTGGCCTACTCCTCCACGGGGCGGGACATCACCCGGGAGTGGAGCCTTTACCGCATCCAGCAGGTGCTCATCCAGATGCTGGAGCGCTTTTTGCAGGAGGGGATGGGCCGCTCCTTCTTCCAGCACTTTCTGGACAGGGTCCTGGAGGCCATCCCCGGGGCGGAGGCGGGAAGCCTCCTTTTACGAAACCAGGACGGGAGCTTCTCCTTCGTGGCCCTTACGGGGCATGACCCCGGGCTAAAGGAGGTGCGCCTTGCTCCCGAGGAGGTTTACGCCCTACAGGCCCAGGCTTCGCAGGGCCGGGTGTCGGGAGCGGTGCTTGGGGAGTTCCTCCGGCACCTGCCCCCGGAAAAGGGGGAGATCCTTAGGCAAAGGGGGCGTTTTGGGGAGCTTAAGGAAACCCTTTACGCCCGCCTCGAGGTGGAGGGGGAAGCCATCGGGGCCCTGTACCTGGATGCCTTCCAGGCTCCTTTCCCTGAGGAGGCCCTGGATCCCTTCCGTTTCCTGGCCCGTTGGCTGGAGATGGTTTTCTCCTGGGAGCGGGCCCAGGTGCAGGCCCGGTACCTCCGCTACCACGATCCCCTTACCGGCCTGCCCAACCGCGCATTTTTGGAGGAAGCCTGGCGGGAAAGGGAGGAAACCCTCAGCCTGGTGCTGGCGGATCTCAACAGCTTTGGGGAAATCAACCAGACGCATGGCCGGAAGGTGGGGGATATGCTTCTCGCGGCAGCGGCCCGGGCCTGGGCGGAACTCCTTCCCAAGGGTGGGGAGCTTTACCGCTTGGGGGATGACGAGTTCCTCTTTGTGCTTCCCCTTGAACCGGGAAGGGTCCTGGGGTTCTACCAGGACCTCACGAGGGCCTTAGAGGCCAGCGCCCCAAGCGCCTTGGAAAAGGCCAAGCTGGGGATCTCCGTGGGGGTGGTGGCCTACCCCTGCGACGGGCGGAACCTGGGCGAACTCCTCCGGCGGGCGGACCTTGCCCTGCGGGAGGCCAAGAAGGGCCGGGGGATCGCTTACTTCAACCGGGAGCTGGAGGCTGCCTACATGGAGCGGGTGGAGGTCCTGGCCGCCCTGGAGGAAGCCCTGCGGGAAGGCCGGTTGATCCTGTTCGGCCAGCCCATCGTGGATCTTTCCACCCTCGAGGCCGTGGCCACGGAGGTGCTGGTGCGCTGGCCCAGGGAGGGAGGCTTCTGGCCTGCGGGGGCCTTTATCCCCCTGGCGGAGGAAACCGGGTTGATCCGGGAGCTGGACCTTTACGTGCTCCGCCGGGTGGAGACCCTGCCCGAGAGTAGCGTCTGGCACGTGAACCTTTCCCCGCAGACCCTGCGCGACCCCCGGTTCCTGGAGGTGGCCTCCCGCCTGCGGGGCAAGGGGGTGCGGTTTGAGATCACCGAGTACGCCCTGGTCCAAGGGGTGGAGGAGGTGCTAAAGGAGCTGGTGGAGATGGGGTTTGGGCTGGTCCTGGATGACTTTGGCCAGGGCTACGCCTCCCTCAACACCTTGATCCAACACCCCTTCTGCATGGTCAAGATGGACCGGGGTTTCACCGCCGGGCTTGGGCAAAATCCCAAATCCCATGCGGTCCTGCGGGCCTCCTTAAGCCTGGCCCGGGAGCTGGGGTTGGAACTGGTGGCGGAAGGGGTGGAAACCGAGGTGCAGCGGGACTGGTTGTTGCGCCTTGGGTACCGGTTAGCCCAGGGGTACCTCTTCGGGACTCCCCAGCCCATCAGCGGCTCCTGAACCTCTCCGCTTTTGCCTCCGAATCCAGGATGAGGGTCACGGGGCCATCGTTCACCAGGTGCACCCGCATGTGGGCCCCGTAGACCCCGGTTTCCACGTGCACGCCCTGTTGCAGGAAGGCCTCTATGACCGCTTCGTAGAGGCGCCTGCCCAGGTCGGGCGGGGCCGCCTGGACAAAGGAGGGTCGGTTTCCCTTGCGGGTGTCCGCGTAAAGGGTGAACTGGCTCACGAGGAGCACCTCCCCGCCCACCTCCTTGAGGGAGAGGTTCATCTTTCCGGCCTCGTCGGGGAAGATGCGCAGGGCCACGATCTTGCGCGCCAGGTAAAGGGCGTCCTCCACCGTGTCCCCGTGCCCCACCCCCAGGAGGACCAGAAGCCCGAGGCCGATCCTGCCCACCTCCTCGCCTTCCACCTCCACGAAGGCCTCGGAAACCCGTTGCACCACCGCCCGCATGCCTTACCCCCTGGGCCCGGCGAAGAGGGCCACGGTGCCCGGGCCCGCGTGGACGCTCACCGCAGCCCCTGCCCGCAAGGTGCCCAAGACCTCCACGCCTTCCGCCCTCAGGGCCTCGCCCAAGGTCCTGGCGCCCTCCGGGTTGCCCGCATGGGCCAGGTAGACGGGTCCCCCATCCGGGAAGTCCCGGCGGAAGAGCTCCACCAGCCTGCGCAGGCCCTCCTTGAGGCCCCGCACGCGCGGACCAGCCAGGACCTGGCCCCCCTTGACCTCCAGCACCGGAAGGATGCTGAGAAGCCCGCCCATGAACCTTTGCAGGCCGGAGATCCGCCCGGAGCGGTGCAGGTAGATAAGGGTTTCGGGGAGGACATAGCCCCGCACCCTCTCCCGGTAGGGGGCAAGGGCTTCCTCCAGGTGTTGCCAGGCCACCCCTCTTCTTAGAAGCCGGCGGGCTTCCTCCAGCACCAAGAGGAGGCCCCCGTTCAGGGACCAGGAGTCCAGCACCTTGACCCTTTCCCCGAACTCCCGGGCCACCGCCATGGCGGTGGCTACGGTTCCCGAGAGGTGGCCGGACACGTGGACGGAAAGAACCCGCTCGTGGGTTTGCAGGAGGGTTTCGTAGGTGGAGCGCAGGTCCTCGAGGGCTACCTGGCTGGTGGAAAGCCGCTCCCCTCGGCGCAGGAGGTCCAGGACCTCCTCGTCGGCGATGGCCAGTTGGTCGCGGAGGGTTCTATTCCCCCAGATCACCTGCTGGGGCACCACGTGAATACCCTGCTTTAAGGCCTCTTCCGGGCTCAGGCCTAAGGTGGAGTCGGCCACGAAGGCTACTTTAGAGGCTGTAGGCATAGAACCCGTAGGTGCCGGGCCCGGTGTGGCTGGCGATCACCGCTCCCAGCTCGCTCACCAGGGCTTCCTCCACGGGAAGGCCCGAGGCCAGAACCATTTCCTTCAGTTCCCTCACGGCGCTTGCCTCGGCGCTGTAGAGGAAGTAGGCCCGGATGCGCTCCCGTCCCCTGGCCCAGGCCTGGAAGTCCTTGAGGATCTCCTCCCTGGCCTTCTTTTCCCCCCGGGCCCGGCCCGCCGCCTCCACCCGGCCTTCCTTCAGGGTCAGGATGGGCTTGATGCCCAGGAGGGTGCCCAACAGGGCCTGGGCCCCGCCGATGCGCCCCCCTCGCTTCAAAAACTCCAGGGTGGCCACGCTGAAGCGCACGAAGTGGTCCTGGCGGATGCGCTCAAGCTCGCGGATGACCTCCGGCAGAGCCTGGCCCGCTTGCAAGAGCTCGTGGGCCCGCAGGACCATCATGCCTATCCCCAAGGAGGCGGCCTGGCTGTCAAAGACGGTGATCCGCTCGGGAAAGTTTTGCGCCGCAAGAAGGGCGGACTGCACCGTTCCCGAGAGCTTGGCCGAGATGTGGATGGAAAGCACGTGGTCGGCCTCCTGCAGGGCCTCCCGGTAGGCCCGCTGGAAATCCTCAGGGGAAGGCTGGCTGGTGGTGGGAAAGGCCTCCCCCTCCCGCACCTTCGTGAAGATCTCCTCGGGGGTGATCTCCTCCCAGTCCCTGTAGATGCGTCCTCCCAGGTTCACGTAAAGGGGCACCACCCCTACCCCCAGGCGTTCCCTTAGGGGCCTGGGTAGGTCAGAGGTGGAGTCGGTGATCAAGGCAACCTTCATCACTCCTCCTTGTGCTCCCGGACAAGATACCACAGGTAGGTGGTGTAGTGTAGCGGCCTGGTTGCTTGAAGAAGGGCTTTCTGCTAGGTTCAAGGGTATATGTGGCGGGTCTTGGTGTCCGACGAGATGCGGCTTGGGGATGTGAAGTACCCAGGGGTGCTTTTGGACTACCGGCCGGGGATTGGGCGGGAGGAGCTTTTGGAGATCATCCCCGCCTACGATGCCCTCATCACCCGGAGCCGAACCCAGGTGGATGCCGAGCTACTGAAGCGGGGCAAGCGGCTTAAGGTGGTGGGACGGGGCGGGGTAGGCGTGGACAACGTGGACCTCGAGGCGGCAAGCCGCTTGGGCATCCTGGTGGTCAACGTTCCCGAGGCCAACACCCGCTCGGCGGCGGAGCTGGCCTTTGGCCTCCTTCTGGCGGCGGCCCGGGGCATTGCCCTTTCCGACCGCAAGATCCGCGCCGGGGAGTGGGACCGGAAGTTCCTGGGCCTTGAGCTTAAGGGGAAAACCCTGGGTATCATCGGCCTGGGGAGGATCGGAAGCCAGGTGGCCCGCTTTGCCAAGGCCTTTGAGATGCGGGTTTTGGCCTACGACCCCTACATCCCCCGGACCCGGGCGGAGAGCCTGGGGGTGGAGCTCCTGGAGGACCTTTCCGACCTCCTCCGTCAGAGCCACTTCCTCACCGTCCACACCCCCCTCACCGAGGAAACCCGGGGGATGATCGGGCGGAGGGAGCTCTACCTCCTCCCCCGGGGGGCGGTGGTGGTGAACGCCGCCAGAGGGGGCATCGTGGACGAGAAGGCCCTGTTGGAGGTGTTGGAGGAGGGCCACCTCTTTGCCGCAGGCCTGGACGTGTTTACCCAGGAGCCTCCCCCCAAGGACCACCCGCTTCTTAAGCACCCGAGGGTGGTCCTCACCGCCCACCTGGGGGCCAACACCTTTGAGGCCCAGGACCGGGTGGGGGAGGCGGTTTTGGAGCGGGTGGTGCGCACCCTGGAGGGGGATCTCTCCTATGCCCTGAACACCGGGTTTGATCCCGAGGCCCTCGAGGCCCTGAGGGGATTCCTGCCCCTGGGGGAGGCGTTGGGAAAGCTTCTTGCTCAGATCACCCGGGGCCGGCCCGAGGTGCTGGAGGTAAGCTTCCTGGGCCGGTTTGAAAAGGACCCCGAGCCCGTGGCCAGCGCCGTGGCCAAGGGCTTCCTCTCCCGGGTGCTGGGGGAGGAGATGGTGAACCTGGTTTCCGCCAGGCCCCTTCTTAAGGACCGGGGCATCCGGCTTGTCACCCGCAGGCAGGAGGAGGCGGGGGAGTACACCAGGCTTCTGGAGGTGCGCCTTGCCACCGACCAGGAGGAGCGCCGGGCCCGCGGGGTGGTGATGGCGGGTAAGCCCCGCCTGGTGGGCATCGACGACTATGCCCTCGAGGTGGTGCCGGAGGGGTACATGCTGGTCTGCATCAACTACGACCGCCCGGGGGTGGTGGGCCAGGTGGGAACCCTCCTGGGCGAGGCGGGGGTGAACATCGCCGGGATGCAACTGGGCCGGGATGTGCCGGGGGGAAGGGCCCTCTTTGTGCTTACCGTGGACCAGAAGCCAAGCCCGGAGGTTCTGGAGGCCCTTAGGGCTTTGCCGGTGTTGGAGAGGGTGGATCTGGCGGAGCTTTAAGCGCTGGATGGGAATCCTGCGGAGATGGGTGCAAGAGGAGAGAGGTAGCACAAGCGATTTTAATCGTGAAAAATAGTCCATACATGCTTAGATCTCAGGGTCTGAACACCCAAAGTTCTGACTTTACAGAACAAGCCGATCAAACTATCCTAAGGCTATGGACTCTGCCCTGAAGCGCTGGGTGGAGGAAACCGCCCTCCTTTTTGAATCGGCGGGCCTTCCCCGGATGGCGGGCCGGGTCCTCGCCTACCTCCTGGTGGCCGAGCCCCCGGAAAAGAGTGCCAGGGAGATCAGCGAAGCCCTTTCCGCCAGCAAGGGGGCCCTGAGCCCTGCTTTAAACCTTCTTGTCCGGCTACACCTGGCGGAGCGCCTGCGTCGTCCAGGGGAGCGTGCAGACCGCTACGCCGTGCACCCCGGGGCCTGGAAGCGGCTTCTTATGGAAAAGGCCCGGGCCCTTGCCCTCTACAGGGAGCAGGCGGAAAAGGGACTGGCCCTGGTGGGGGAGGAAAGGGGGGTAAGGCTTAGGGAGATGCGGGACGTTTATGCCTTCTTTGAGCGAGAGCTTCCCAAGCTTTTAGAGAAGTTTGCGGAGGAGGCATGAGCCTTCTTAAGCTGGCCTGGCGCAACGTGCTAAGGCAGCGGCGGCGCACGGCCCTCTTGTCCCTGGTGGTGGTCTATGTAACTGTGGCCGTCCTTTTTTTGTTCGGCTTTCTGGATGGGTACGGGGAAAGCCTTGTAGAGGCTTACGCTCGATATGTGGAGGCCCCGGTGGTGGTGGCCAAGGCGGCCTGGTGGGAGGATCCCGATCCGGAACATGGGCTTGAGGACTTTCCCGACCTTACCCATCCCTGGGTCCAGGCGCAAAGCCCCAGGTTTTCTCAGTACGCCCTTCTCCGGTCCCCTTACCGCCTGGAGGGAGGGGTTTTCCTGGGGGTGGATCCCGAAGGGGAGAAAAGGCTTTCCCAGGTACCCTACAAGGTGGTGCAAGGGCGCTGGCTTCAAGGGCCGGGAGAGGTGGTTCTGGGCTACCGCCTGGCGGAAAGGCTGGACGTCCGGGTTGGGGAAAGGTTGGTGGTGGAAACAGGGAAGGGGGCCTTGGGCTTCAGGGTGGTGGGCCTGGTACGGGCCGGGGTGGGCAACGTGGACTTCACCGGGGTTTACGGCCACCTGGAGGATGCCAGGCAGCTTGCGGGGAGGAAGGTCCAGGCCACCCACCTGGCGGTGGGAGTTCCTAAGGGCAAGGAGGAGGTCGCGGCCAAGGCTTTAAACCGCATCCTGCCCCAGGACCTCTTGGCCAAGGGGGTTTGGGACCTTATGGGGCCTATCCGGGCGGACTACGAGGGGAGCCGCCTCTTCTATGTACCCTTGATGGGGCTTTTCATGGTGCTAGCGGCCATCGCCGTGGTGAGCACCACCTATGTGAGCGTACGGGAGAGGCTGAGAGAGTTCGCCGTGGCGGAAAGCCTGGGCCTGACCCCGGCCCGATTGGCAGGGCAGGTGGCCCTCGAGGCGGCCTTGACCAGCGGCGTGGGCTTGGTTGCCGGGCTCCTCCTCGGCTACGCCCTTCTTTGGTACACGTCCACCCACGATGTCTTTGGCCCCCTCATGCGCCTTTCCGTGGAGCTTTTGCCTGAAGCGGGCCTTTCCGAGCACCTGTACACCTCCCTCAGGCCCGTCTACGCTCTTTACGCCAGCGCCCTGGTGGGAGTTTCCGCCCTTTTGGCCCTCCTTTTCCCGGGTAGGTTGGTCCTGCACCTGGATGTTTCCCGGTACGTGAAGGGGGAGTGAGATGAAGCGGATGGCTTTCCCGCTCCTGATCCTAACCGCCTTGGCCGTGGCGCAAGGCCCGCTGGAAAAGTTGAAGCTGGCCCTGGACCACCTGCGGGGGCCGGCCCATCAAGGGGTGTACCTCTTGCAAGTGGAAAGGCCCGGCTCGGTGCGCACCTACCGGCTTAAGGTTTACGCAGATGGCGACAGGGCCCACCTACGGGTCCTGGAGCCCAAGAGCGAGGCAGGCCAGGCGTTCCTTTCCCTGGGGGAGGACCTCTACTTCTACGACCCGCGGTTAGGGCGGACCTTGCGCCTGCCCCCCACGGGCCGGGGTGAGCGGTTTTTGGGTTCGGACCTCACCTACCAGGACCTCTTGGGTCGGGACCTGGAGGAGCTATTCCAAGTGGGCGAGGTCCAGGGGGTATTGGTGCTTACGCCCAAACCCACAGCCCCTACCCCTTACGGCAGGGTGGAGGTGTACTTAAAAGACAGCTTGATTGAACGCATCCTCTACTATGACCAGCGGAACCAGGCGGTACGGGAGCTGAAGCTTTCCGCCTATCACCGCCTGGACGGGGCCTACCTCCCCAGGGAGATGGAGTTACGGGATCTGCAGAGGCCCGGGTATCGCACCCTCTTGCGGATCGCCGAGGTCCAGGCGGGGCCCGTGCCGGAACGGTGCTTTAACCCCCTTTACCTGGAAAGGGGGTGTTAGGGTGCTGAGATTGGCTTGGCGGAACCTCCTCAGGACCCCGGGGCGGAGCCTGGTCACGGGGGGTGTGGTGGCCCTGGTAGTCTTCTTGTCCTTGGTCTTCCTCTCCGTGTACGCCGGGGCCTTTGACGCCTTCTACCGCCTGCTCTTGGAGAGAACAGGGCACCTGGTGGTGCGGGTGGAGGGGTACAAGGAGAAGGAGGATCTGGAAGGCCTGGCCTTTTTCCCGCCGGAGCTACCCCTACCCGCCGGGGCCAGGGTGGAGGGGGTGATGGAGGGCGGGGCCCTTCTTATCGCCGGGGAAAGGAGCCGGGCGGTGGTCCTGACAGGGCTGGAGGCCGAGGGCCTTGCCCGGCAAAGGTCCCTGCTCCGGTCGGGGCGCCTGCCGAGGGCTTCGGGGGAGGCCCTTTTGGGCGAGGCCTTGGCCAGGGCCCTCAAGGTGGGGTTAGGGGATGAAGTGGTGGCCTATGCCCCTGGGAGCCTGGGCCTCGGGGCCTATGCCTTCCGGGTGGTGGGCCTGGTGGACCTGCCGGAAACCCACCTCGAGGCCCGGACCCTTTTGGTGCCCCTCAAGGACGCCCAAGCCCTCCTGGCCCCGGGCCGGGTCACCCGGCTGGAAATCCGGCTTTCCGGGCTGGGGCTTTATGACCTGAAACCCCTGGAGGAGGTCAAAGCGTCCCTTAGCCCGCACCTGGAGGGGCTTTGGGTGGAAACCTGGCTGGAGGCCAACCCCATTTACGCCGCCCTCCTGCCCCTATACGACGCCATTATGGCCGTGTACGTGGGCATCTTCTTCGTTCTAGGAGGGCTTATCCTCCTCAATGCCCTTTACCTTTCCCTGGTGGAAAGGGTGCGGGAGTTTGGGCTTCTTGCGGCCTTGGGGCTTGCGGGAGGGCGGGTCATGGGCTTGGTCTTTTGGGAAAGCCTTCTCCTGGTGGGGGTGGCGGGCTTGGTGGGGATGGGGTTGGGGCTCCTTATGCATTTGGAGCTGGCCGATGGTTTCCGCCTGCCCCTGCCCCAATGGATCCTGGAGCAGTACCGGGAGTTCGGCTTGCCGGAGGTGCTTTACGGGCGGCTTGGAGTTAGGGAGATCCTTCTCACCTGGGCCTACGCCGTGGGGGTGGGCATCTTGGCCGCCCTGTGGCCAGGGTATCTGGCCTCGAGGCTGGAGCCTGTGGAGGCCATGCGCTATGTGCCTTAGGAGGAGGGTATGCCCATCATAGAGGCCAAAGGGGTTTGGAAGGTATACCGGGGCGACGGGGTGGAAACCGTGGCTCTGAGGGGGGTGGACCTGGCGGTGGAGGCGGGGGAGTTCACCGCCTTGGTGGGACCTTCAGGTAGCGGCAAGAGTACTCTTCTTCACCTCCTGGCGGGTCTCGACCTGCCCACGGAAGGGGAGGTTTGGCTTGGCGGGGTCCTGCTTTCCCGGCTCTCCCGGGGTAAAAGGGCCCGGATGCGTCTGGAAAAGATTGGGCTAGTCTTTCAAGCGTACAACCTTTTGCCCGTTCTCACCGCCCTGGAAAACGCCGCCTTCGTGTTGGAGCTTAGAGGGGTTTCCCGGGCCGAGCGGGAGAGGAGGGCCCTGGCAGCCCTGGAGGCTCTGGGCCTTAAGGATAAGGCGGGCCGCTTTCCCCGCCAGCTTTCGGGAGGCGAGCAACAGCGAGTGGCAGTGGCCCGCGCCCTGGCGGCGGAGCCCCTCATCGTCCTGGCGGACGAACCCACGGCCAACCTGGACTCTAGGAACGGCTTGGCCTTGATTGAGCGCATGAAGGCGTTAAATCAGGATCGAGGGATAACCTTTCTCATCTCCACCCATGATCCCAGGCTTTTGGAGCACGTCAAGCGGATCGTGCACCTGGAGGATGGTTCCATCATAGGGGAGGAATGGCGTTAGGCCTAGGGTCGTTAGGCATAGGGTCCATGCGTAGCCTTTGGTTACTTTTTCTCCTATCCTCCGCCCTTGGCCAGGGTCTGGAGCTCGGGGCGTTTGGTCTGGGGGGCCATCCCCCTACCGCCTACGTTCGCCTTTCGGGGCAGGCGCTAGGGGAGCGGATGCGCCTAAGCTATGCTATAGCCCCTTACTGGCGGTTTGGGCTTGGGGAGGGGGGTATTTCCTTGGAGCAGCTTTATCTGGTTGTGGAGGGAGAGGACCTCGACCTTACCCTAGGCCGCCTTCCCTTGACTTTAGGTGAAGGGCGCCTCTTCCCCTTCTCCTGGGACCGCTTGGGTCCGGCGGCCGGCATGGAGGGAGTCTGGGGGGTTTTCCTCACCGGCTATGGGGAAGCCAGATGGCGGGTTGGGTACTTCCTGGACCAAGGGGTTTTGGCCGAGGTGGCCTTGCCGGACCTCCGGGTTTTTGCTTTTTCCCATGGCGTGGGGGTGGCGGGCAATATTCGCCTGGGGGCAGGAGTAGCCTACGGGGAAGCCCTCCTGACCAGGTGGGAGCCAAGAGGGCTTGTGGGCATTACCTGGGCCCTAGAAGAAGGACAACTCCTGGTTGAGGTTGTGTATCCCTGGGCCTGGGGTGGGCGCTGGCTGGGAGGGAGTGAAGGCGTACTTTACTGGCTACAATTCATCTACCGGGAGGGCTTGGGATGGGGGGTGGGTCTTGAGCTGGAGGGACTTAGCCTGAGCATGGGGGGTGGGGAAGGGCTATGGTCCTGGCAGGTGGCCTGGCGGGGGG
>ENA-ORXB01001445-ORXB01001445.1-sediment-metagenome-genome-assembly--contig:-NODE-1445-length-28223-cov-4.611561_pt1 | contig 28223 bp, 29 predicted proteins | sample MGYA00237863_ERZ511475 | MGnify/ENA primary metagenome ERZ511475 (study PRJEB26305, sample SAMN06343858) | sediment metagenome | isolation source: hot spring sediment | place: Canada: British Columbia... | reverse complement strand
TGACTTCAGGACATAATTTATGACCTTCTCCTCCTCGCCCTGCCTATTCTGGCCCCCACAACCGGGCAGCAAAAAAAGCATCTGCAGGACCAACGCCGCCGTCATCGCCATAGAGCATGCCTTTTTCATGCCTCCTATTATACCTGCCGGCCGCGGTTAGGGGAGCGGAAGGCGGGGCGCTCCGTTCCAAATGAAAGAGGGCCCCGCGGGGCCCTCTTTTCTCCACTCGAATGAGTTGCTACACGTCGGTCAGCTTCCCGGAATGATAGTCGTCGTAGGCGGAGAGATCCAGGAGTCCGTGGCCGGAAAAGTTGAAAAAGATGGTCTTGGCCTCACCGCTCTCCCGGCAGTTCACCGCCTCGTCGATGACCGCCTTTATGGCATGCGCGGTCTCGGGCGCGGGAATGTACCCTTCCGTCTGGGCGAAGGTCACCGCCGCCTCGAACACCTCCACCTGGTGATAGGCCCTGGCTTCCATGAGGCCCTCCTTGACCAGGAAACTGATGATGGGGGAGTCTCCGTGGTACCTCAGGCCGCCGGCATGGGAGGCGGGGGGAATGAAATCGTGGCCCAGGGTGTACATGAGCAGAAGGGGAGTGGACTCGGAAATGTCCCCGAAATCGTATTCGTAACGCCCTCCGGTGAGGGTGGGGCAGGAGGTCGGCTCCACGGCCACCAGCCTGATATCCTTCCCGGCCATCACGTCCTTCAGGAAGGGAACCGCGGTGCCGCCGAAGTTGGAGCCGCCGCCGACGCACCCGATGACGAAATTGGGATAGTCGCCGATCATCTCGAAGGCCTTCTTGGCCTCCAACCCGATCACCGTCTGGTGCAGGATGACGTGGTTGAGCACGCTTCCCAAGCTGTACTTCACGTCATCGCCCTGCACGGCCAGCTCGATGGCCTCGGAGATGGCGATGCCGAGGCTTCCCGGCGTATCGGGGTTTCTTTCCAGCACTTTCCTCCCCGTCTCCGTCATCTCGCTGGGACTGGGCTGCACCTTGGCGCCCCAGGTCTCCATGAGCACGCGGCGGTAGGGCTTCTGCTGGAAGCTGGAGCGCACCATGAACACCTGCAGCTCCAGCCCGAAGAAGTTGCAGCCCATGGAGAGAGCGCTGCCCCACTGGCCCGCACCGGTTTCCGTGGTCAGTCGCTTTACCCCCTCCTTCTTGTTGTAGTAGGCCTGGGCCACGGCGGTGTTGCCCTTATGGCTCCCCGCTGGGCTTAACCCCTCGTTTTTAAAGTAGATGCGCGCCGGCGTCTGGAGGCGCTTCTCCAAGCGTTCGGCGCGGACCAGGGGGGTGGGCCTCCAGATTTTGTATATCTCCCTTACTTCCGCGGGTATCTCTATCTCGCTTTCCCCGCTCATTTCCTGCTGGATAAGCCCCATGGGGAACAGGGGAGCCAGATCGTCTGGCCCTACCGGCTCCTTGGTCGCCGGATGCAGGGGCGGCTCCAGGGGCTTCGGGAGGTCGGGCAGCACGTTGTACCAGGCCTCGGGGATCTCCTTTTCGCTCAAATGGACTATCTTCGGTTGTTCGGCCATCAATCCACCTCCTGTTTTCTTTACCATAAAAATCAGGCCACGGAGCGGTTGTCTCCGTGGCCTCCTGATGCCTGCCTCATCCTACCAGACGCGGGGTGGGCAAGCACCACCACGGTTGCTTCGCCACCACCAGGGAAGACCTCCCTCTACGCGTCCGATAGCCTGACTCATGAATACATCCTTAATCTGGGCACCCGTTTGACGTGCTTAAATTATCAGCAACCGCGCCCTCCATGTCAAGGCACCGCAATCACCATCTCCCTTGCCGGTCGACGCCAATAAAAAATGTAGATCGGTAATATTTTGGTTCATCCCCTAAAAATGGTAAGAGTCAAGATGTTTGATGCGGCGCCATTCAAAAGAGAGCGGGCAGTTAGGGTACCGGTAAACTGTCGAAGGCCGCATGTCGGTCTGATTACCCATATTTTATGGCGAAGAGCTCAAAACGAAACCGCCCCGCGTTTACGGGAAAGGGGGCTTGCTTGAGATTTTCTTTGCCGCCGCCATTACCGAGATCGTCCATTGACTTTAAGGTTTACTGTAATTCTTTCCCAGCACCAGCACCAAATCGGCCTTGTTGGACGCGGCGACGCCGGCATCCTGGACGATACGCAAGCTCTCTTCCAGTCCCAGATCCCGGGCCAGCACGCGGGCCTCAGCCTCGTGGCCGGGAGCGTAATAGAGCGTGGTTTCCGCGTAGGCGTTCTTGCTGTTGCCCGTCTTCAGCTTCTCGTAGCCCTTCTCCTTTAGGATCTCCGCAACCCCGGCGGCCAGCCCTTCCTTACCGGCGCCGTTGAGCACTGCCAGGTTGACCGCGGAACGATCGACCTTCTCCTCGGCCGCCTGCTCGGCCCGGCGGGCCTCCTCCTCCGCCGCTTGCTGCCGCTCCCGCGAGGCTTTTTCCGCCGCTTCCTCCTCTGGCGTCTTCAGGCTGCAGTAGTTGCGGATATTGTAAAAGATGCGCGCCGTCTCCTGCTCGTCGATAACGTAGTACCAGGCCTGCCCTCGCTTCGGCGTCGGTGAGCTGCCCGGCAGGGTCACAAACTGGACGTCCTCCACCTTCATGCCCTGAAGGTATTCGGCAAGAGCGAAGATTAGTCTTGGGGACATGGTCGTCTGTAGGTGCTGCACGGCGGCGTCGAGGATCTTAAGCAGCGCCTGCACGTCCCTTATGGTCACCAACTTCTCCATCGCCGCCTTCAAGAAACGCTTCTGGTTCTCGATGCGCTCCAGATCCCCTTCGGGGTAAGCGCGGCTCCGGCATACGATGAGAGCCCCCCTGCCATCGAGCACATAATCTCCTTTGGGTAGGTAGCCGGCCTTAGGGTCGTTTATCGTCTTATCCAGATGGAAAGGTACGCCGCCGATGGCGTCCACCACCTTCTTGAAGGCCTCGAAGTCCACCTCCGCGTAGTGGTGGATCTCCATCCCCGTGAGGTTCTTGACCGCCTGGACCGTTCCCGCCGGTCCGCCGAAGGCATGGGCGGCGTTGATCTTCTGGGTGCCGTGGCCGGGAATGGTTACCTTGGTGTCGCGGGGAATGGAGGCCAGCACCGCCCTTTTCTTCTCCGGCAGGATGGAAGCCAGGATGATAACGTCGGACCGCGTATAGCCCGTCTCGCCCGGCACGCTGCCCTTGTCTATCCCCACGAAGAGCACGTTGAGCAGCTGGGAGGGGTCTCGCCACTTTAAGAACTCGGCATAAAGCTCCGGCTCCTCTTCCTCGCTGATGATGGTGTCGCCCATGCGCAGGTTGAAATAGTGCCTGGTAGCCCAGACCCTTATGGCACCGAAGTTCAGAAGGCCGAGGACCAGCCCGCCTAGGAGAAAGGCCACCAGCGCCGCGACGAAGGCGGTCTGCCTAATGCGACGCTTTCTCCTCCTCAACCTGTCCACTCTCTTCATCCCGACCTTCTTCTCACTTTTCCCCCGGCCGGCTAAACCTCGACCCCGCCTGGCTGAAAGCGATTCTCGCCGGCCCCGGACGGCTCGCCACACCTTCTGTATGGCTCGCCACTCCTTGCTGGCTCACTGCATATGCCACATATCGATAATATGATACTCAAATTTTCTCCCACCTCCTACCTGCGTCCTTCCGTTTGTCTCCCGCCTCCCACCTGCGTCCTTCCGTTTGATGTACGGCCTCGCCCAAAGAGAAGGAGGCGACGCTGCAGGGTCGGCGACCAAGATGGGGGCAAGGCTGCCGAAGGCTTTCTCGGCTGTCCGTGAATGATCGCCTTTTCCTCCCTCCCGACTGCGTCCTTCCGTTTGTCTCCCGCCTCCCACCTGCGTCCTTCCGTTTGATAAACTGTTACGATTAAGGAGGGATAAAGGAAGGCGTTACAACCGGGGAGGATAATCAAGGCATGGGCAAAGGGCACCAAGGTCTTCTCGGCGATCTCAGGGTCCTATTCAGCGACTGGGGGACGGTGAAAGGCAAGCCCAGCCTAAAGGAAGCTCTGCGCATCATCTTGGTAAAACCGGGAGCGCAAGCCTTGGCCTTCTACCGTTTTTACCACTGGCTCCACCAGCGCGGCTTCCGGCTTCTGCCCGAGGTGCTATGCCGACTCAATTTCTTCCTCACCGGAGCGGAAATTGACCCTGCCGCGGAGATCGGTCCCGGGTGCCACATATCGCACTCCGCCGGGGTGACCATCGGGCGAGGGGTTCGTATCGGCAGCAACGTCTGGATTCTGCATAACGTCACTCTAGGAGGGCGGGGCGCGTCGCCCTTCAACGAGGGCGAGGAGGGTTACCCGCGTATCGGCCACCACGTCACCCTATACACCGGCGTGACGGTGTTGGGAAACGTAGAGATAGGAGACAACGCCGTGGTCGGAGCCCACTCCCTGGTGCTGGAATCCCTTCCCCCGGGTTGTCTTGCTTACGGTGTTCCGGCCAAGGTGGTAAAGGCCAGGCCGGAGGAGCCGGGCGAGAGCGGGGCGAGCGTCGATTAGGTTAACCGGCCACGGGATCCCCTGCCTTTGCGGCGCGCTTGCATGCCTCCGCTGCCGCATGGGCTCTCCTCTGGGGCTCGGGAAGCCTGACTCCACCCAGGCAGGAGAGAACCATCTCCAGTGCCGTGGCAAGATTTACCAGGTGTCCCACGGACACGTAGAGCGGTTTCACCCCCCGACGGGTACGCAGCACCGCCCCCACCTGTTTTCCTTCGTAAACAAGCGGAGCCCAGTCGCCCACCTCGGGTCCGGGGTCCTCGTGCTCGCCTACCAGTCTGGACTTGGCGCAGCCGATGGTCGGGGTGCCGGCCAGCACGCCGAGATGCGAGGCCAGGCCGAAGCCCCGCGGGTGAGCAACTCCCTGGCCGTCCACGAAGATGAGGTCGGGCTCCCCCTCCAGGGCTTCGAGGGCCGGTATGAGCGCCGGCAGCTCCCGGAAGGAAAGCAACCCGGGAACGTAGGGGAAGTCCACTTCCACGACCGAGGTTCTCTCCTCGAGGACACGCATGCTGGGAAACTCCAGAAGCACCGCCGCCCCAAGCGCCAAGCGGCGCTCGCGCAAATAGGATATGTCCGTACCCGCGACCCTGGTGACTCGGCTCTTGTGCAAGGCGCAGTTCTCGCTAACCTCGCCGCGCAGCATATCCTGCCATTTCCTGGCCTCCGCCACGCTGACCAACAATGGATGGCGGCGGGATACGCGCATGCAACCTCCTTCTCGCGCCGCTTCCTTACCGGTCCCTACCGGGACGGTTAGGTCGTGGGACAACAACCAGGCCGGAGGGAAATGTATTCTGGGTCAAGGATTGCCGCCGACACTCTTTCAGCCGCGCCCACCTCTCCTTAAAGGCAAGAAGGCGGGCCGGGCGAGAAGGAGCCTCAACCTTCCTTCTCGTGGCGGGGATTCTTCCTTACCACCTTGATGGCATTGGTCACCGCCACGGCGACATCGGCCTTGAACTGGCTCTCCAGTTCGTTGATCCTGGTGTAAACGTATCCGATATCGGTAACCACGTATTTAGGAGGCAGGTGGTTGAGGGCCAACGCCTTAATGTCCAGCTTGCAGCGGTCGCACTTGCAGGTGTCCTCGTTATAGGCAAGGATCTCCTCCATAGTGCTGTCCACGACCTCTTCCATGTAATTCTTAAAAAGCACTCCCTCACCTCCTAATCGCCTCTTGTAAGGATAATCTACCACAAAATCGTCCCGCTACCCAGTAACGTGATCGCGGGAGCGGAGGGAACGCGCAAACCCGGCCGACTGGAAGCTTCCTTTCTTACCCTGCCGAAAAGCGGGAAGGCTTTATTGCATGGCCCACAGGCTGTGGCTTTTGGGCGCAACGGATGCTATAATCTTGACTTGCGCTCGACGCCGCTCCTGCTCCCGGAAGCATCGGGGGCCGCAAGACCAGAGGAGGTTGATATGCGCGAATACGAGCTCATGTACATCATCCGGCCCAACCTGGAGCCGGAGCAGTATGAAGCCCTGCAGGACAGGGTGTCCAGCCTCATAACCCGCGATGGAGGCGAGATCACCGGCGTTGATATCTGGGGAAGAAGAAAGCTGGCCTACCCCATCAAGCACGAAAGCGACGGGTACTACGTAGTGGTCACCTTCAGGGGCGGAGAGGAATTGATCAGGGAGCTGGACCGCGTGCTCTCCATAACCGATGAGTTTCTGCGCTTCAAGATCTTTCGCATCGATCATCATAAAAAATAAATACCATAGCCCCCTCTACCCTTCCCGGCGGTGGCCCGAAAATGTCACTCCCCGGCTTTAAAATGAACGTAGTACGTCGGGAAGAACGACAAGGGAGGATATCATGGCTGGTTTGAACAACGTGGTGTTGATCGGGAACCTGACCAGGGACCCCGAGCTCAGGTACACCCCGAGCGGGCTCCCGGTCTGCACGCTGCGCCTGGCGGTGAACCGAAACTTCACCAACAGTCAGGGGGAGATAGAAACCGACTATTTCAACGTGGTGGTCTGGCGCAACCAGGCGGAAAAGTGCGCCGAATATCTCAGCAAGGGTCGCCAGGTGGCTATAACCGGAAGGTTGCAGAGCCGCGCCTGGGAAGCGGCGGACGGCCAGAGAAGGAGCACCGTGGAAGTAGTGGCCGACCGGGTCATCTTCCTGGGCAGGCGCGACCGGCAAGAGGGAGACTTCGCCGACATGGTCGAGGTGGACCTGGTAAGCGAGGACCTCTCGGAGGATCTGGAGGCTCGCGTCGAGGACGAGGTGGCCTTCTGACAAACGTCAAAACGCCTTCGCCGACGACCCGAAGAAAAACGGAAAACAGGAGGATGGAATGAGCCCGAATCAAGGCAAAAAAAGCGGCGGCAAACAGGATAAGAAATCCCGTGAGGGTTATGCGCGGAAGCCTCGCAGGAAAGTGTGTTACTTCTGCTCGGAGAAAATGGATCACATCGATTACAAGGACGTCAACCTCCTCAAGAAGTACGTTTCCGAAAAAGGGAAGATACGTCCCCGCCGGGTGACGGGCAACTGCTCCCAGCACCAGAAAAGGTTGGCCTTGGCCATTAAAAGCGCTCGGGAGATGGCTTTGCTGCCTTACACCTCCCGTCAAAGCGAGGTAAAATAAGCTCTCAATCGCGTGGTTGCGGTTCCCCAAACGCCGCATGGTTTTTGTTATACTGGTTTAGTCTTCGATGCCCTAGAGAAGAAGGAGTGCGTGTTGAAGCTGATTCTGGTAGCTGACGTCGATGGGCTGGGTAGCCGTGGCGATATGGTGGAAGTAAAGGACGGTTACGCCAATAACTACCTTATTCCCAAGGGTCTGGCCATCCGCTTCTCCAAGGGCAAGGCCAAGGAGGCTGCCCAGCTGGCGAAGGAAAAGATGGCCAAGGCCGACCGCGAGCTGAAACGGGCCGAGGAAACCGCCCTGGCCATATCGGGGCACACCTTCGAGGTAACCGCCAAGGCGGGCGAAGAGGGCAAACTCTTCGGCACCATCACCTCTAAGGATATCGCCACTCTACTTAAAAACGAGCTGGGCATAGAGGTGGATCGCAAGAAAATCCATATGGAGGAGCACATAAAGACGGCGGGGTTCCACGAAGCGCATATAAAACTGCACCCTCAGGTGGAGGCCATCGTTCATCTCAAGGTTATTCCGGAATGAGTACCCGAGACGGCCGGCGAAGGCCGTGGGCATGGGTCCGGCATCTCTTAGGGGGGAGTTGAGGGGCATGAGCAACGTTGTCCAGGCCGTAGGGCGCTACGATCGCCTTCCGCCGCACAGTCTGGAGGCCGAGGAATCGGTTCTGGGTTCCATGCTTCTCTCGCAGGAAGCGCTGGTCGAGGTATCCGAGATACTCACCCCCGAAGATTTCTACAAGGAATCCCATGCCCTCATCTACAAGGCCGCCCTATCCCTCTTCGCCGCCGGGGAGCCGGTGGATCCCCTTACCGTCGCCGAACTCCTGCGCTCGCAGGGAAACTTGGAGAGAGCGGGCGACCGCTCCTATATACTTAACCTCATTTCCGCCGTGCCTACTCCCGCCAACGCCAGGTATTACGCCGAAGTGGTGGCGAGGCTGGCCACTTACCGCCGCCTCATCGACGCGGCGGGGAAGGTGGCCGCCGTAGGATACCGAGCTCCCGAAGAACTGGCCGAGGCTCTGGACGAGGCCGAGGATGCCGTCTTCTCGGTGGCCCAGCGGGAACGGAGGGAGAGCATAAAGCCGCTTAAGGAACTCATGGAGAACACCTTCGAGGATCTGGAGAAAATCTCGGAGGGGATGATAGACACCGGCATCCGCACCGGCTTCACCGACCTGGACGAGCTGACCATGGGCCTGCAGCCTTCCGACCTCATCGTCATCGCCGCCCGTCCATCCATGGGCAAGACCTCCCTGGCCCTGAACATCGCCGATTACGTGGCCGTCGAGGAGAGAATTCCCGTGGCCATCTTCAGCCTGGAGATGAGCGCCCAGGAGGTAACCAAGAGAATGCTCTGCTCCCGGGCCAGGGTGAACAGCCAGAAGCTCAAATCGAGCTTCAAGGATGAGGACGTCTGGCAAAGGCTTTCCGACGCGGCGGGAGAGCTCACCGCGGCCTCCATCTTCATAGACGACAACGCCAACATCGGGATCATGGAGCTGCGCTCCAAGGTGCGGCGCCTGAAGGCCCAGCACGACATAGGTCTGGTTGTCGTGGACTATATTCAGCTCATGGCCTCCGACCGCTACCATGAGAATCGCGTGCAAGAGATCGCCGCCATCTCCCGCGGTCTGAAGACCCTGGGCCGTGACTTCAACATCCCAGTGATCGCCGTTTCCCAGCTTTCCCGCGAGCCGGAGAAACACAACCGCAGGCCTATTCTCTCCGACCTGCGCGAGTCCGGAGCCATAGAACAGGACGCCGACCTGATCATTTTCATCCACCGCGAGGAGGTTTACGACCGCGACAACGACGAGGTCAAGGGCAGGGCCGACGTCAACGTGGCCAAACACCGCAACGGACCCACCGGGCCGGTACGCCTGACCTTCCAGGCCCAGTACGCACGCTTCCTGAACTACAGCCGGCGGGAAGCGGATTCCCTTTAAGGGGCTAGAGGAATCGGCCGACAACGTAGTCTTCCATCTTTTGTCATTAAACCGAGGCGCCGGGTCATGAGCGGTGCGGAAGCTGGAAGGGCGGGCGTAGAATCACCCGGGGGACGGCACCTCCCAAAGGCGCATAAGGATTGAGGTTTCCAGGCATAGACAATAAAATGGACAAAGCCATTGGCGCAAGTTAGAACCGGAGGTTTCCGTGAGAGGATATCTGGGCGTAGACGTGGGATCGGTGAGCACCAACCTGGTGCTGCTGGAGGAAAGCGGCGAGGTGGCGGCCTCCGTATACCTGCGTACCCAAGGCCAACCCATCCGGGCCGTTCAGGAAGGCTTAAGGGAGCTGGGCGCCCAGCTTCCCAAGGAGGTGGAGGTACTGGGGGCGGGCACCACCGGAAGCGCCCGCCACCTGAGCGGAATAATCGTCGGCGCCGATATCGTCAAGAACGAGATAACCGCGCACGCCGTCGCCGCCCTACATGTGGTCCCCGAAGTGCGCACCGTGCTGGAGATCGGCGGACAGGACTCCAAGATCATCATCCTTCGCGGCGGGATCGTGGTGGACTTCGCCATGAATACCGTCTGCGCCGCCGGCACCGGCTCCTTCCTCGACCACCAGGCCGCGCGCCTGGACATCCCCATCGAGGAGTTCGGCGGCTACGCCTTGCGGGCGCAGAGCGGCGTCCAGATTGCCGGTCGCTGCTCGGTGTTCGCGGAATCGGACATGATTCACAAACAGCAGGTCGGGCACCCTATAGAGAACATTATTTACGGCCTCTGCGAGGCCTTGGTGCGCAATTACCTCAACAACCTGGCCAAGGGAAAGAACATCGAGCCCCCGGTGGTCTTCCAGGGAGGCGTGGCCGCGAACGTGGGCATGAAGAGGGCTTTCGAGGAGGCTCTGCAAATGGAGGTCGTGGTGCCTGAACATTTCTCGGTTATGGGGGCCATAGGGGCAGCCCTTCTGGCCAGGGAACTCAACCCTCCCGTATCCAACTTCAAGGGCTTCAAGGTAACCGAGATCGAATACCGCACCTCCAGCTTCAACTGCAAGGGCTGCTCCAACAACTGCGAGATCGTGAAGATCATGGTGGAGGGCGAGGTGCTGGCCCGCTGGGGAGGGCGCTGCGGCAAGTGGGAGCTGGATCTTCCCGGCGTCAGTGCCGTCGGCGCAAAGCACCACTAAGAACGCTCGACAATATGCCGGCGCGAAAGCGCCGGAGTCGCCCTCGCCGCGACGCTGCCGGTGATTGAAGCTTGGTTTTCGTTCATCCCGCTTTTTGTCACTGCCTCTCTTTAGAATCAAGGTCATGGGATCCCTGGATACGGAGGAGAAACTTGCCCTGCTGGGCTACGCGGCCCGCCATGACCTTTGCGGCACCGCACCCATGCGCGCCGCAAGGCATAAGCTTCGCAACCGCAAAGTGCCGCCGGGCCTGTACCCGGCCGTGCTGCCGGACGGCAAGCTGGCCTGCCTGTTCAAGGTCCTTATGACCAACGTCTGTGCCAACGATTGCGCCTATTGCCAGAACCGCTTGGGCGGCAGGACGCGCGAGGCTTCTTTCCGCCCCCAGGAGCTGGCGAGCGCCTTCATGCAACTACTCAACCGCCGCTTGGCCCACGGGCTTTTCCTGAGCTCCGGCATCCCCGACGAGCCGGACAGGGTGATGCAGGATATGATCGACACCCTGGACATACTGCGCAACCGTTACGGCTATAAAGGGTATATACACGTAAAGATCTTGCCCGGCGCTTCCCGGGAGGCCGTGGAAAGGGCTTGCCGGCTTGCCGACCGGGCCTCGATCAACCTCGAGTTTCCCAATCCCGACAGGCTCAACCAGGCCTCCAGGCGCAAAGATTTCGAAAAAGACCTCTTGTCGCGCCTGGCCTGGCTGGGTGAAATGCATGAAAACGGCCTCCTGAAGAGCGGCCTCACCACCCAGTTCGTGGTGGGGGCGGCAGGCGAAAGCGACGCCGAGATCCTGGACACCTTGCGAGGACTATATTGCAGCTATTCCCTGCGCCGCGCCTATTTCAGCTCCTTCAAGCCCCTGCCGAGTACCCCGTGGGAGGACAAGCCGCCCGCCTCCTCCCTGCGCGAGCACCGTCTCTATCAGGCCGATTTCCTGCACCGCCTTTACGGTTTCGACCTCAAGGAGATTCCCTTGGACCGGTCGGGACGCCTTCCGCTGGAAATAGATCCCAAGATGGCCTGGGCCGACGCGCATCCCGAATTCTTCCCCGTGGAAGTGAACCGGGCAAGCTTGGAGGATCTTCTGCGGGTACCGGGCATCGGCCGCGTTTCCGCGCAGCGCCTGGTCGCGATAAGGGGGGAGTGCCGGCTGCGCGACTTGGAGCAACTTCGCCGCCTGGGGGCCGTGGTTTCCAGGGCGGCCCGTTATGTCACCCTCGACGGACGCGTCCCTCCGGCTCCCCCTCCTCCCGAGGCCGCTCCGGACCAGCTGGTTATATGGGATCAAGGGGCAAGTGAAGTTCGCTCAGATGGATACAGCCTGCCTTATAGGTAACTATGCAAGGGTTGACAGGCGCGGCTGGCAAGTGATCGGAACGACGCCTCTATGCTCACGACGGATCCCCACGCGTCGTGATACCCTCACGCCGCGCTCTGCAATTCATGTATCGTAAGCTTTCACTACAGCGAGCTTGCCACGTCGGGCCCGCCTCTTTGCAATATGCTTCTTCGCCCGGAGAAACCTAGCTCTCGCGCAGGATGACGCGGTGGTCCATGAGCTCAACTTCGCTGATTCTCGCCGAAACCAGTTTCTGCTCACCGAAGACGTCGACGAGAAGGATCTTCTCGCCTTCGGGCTTGAGCTCGACCACGTCGTCCATTATCTTTTCCAGGTTGCCGCCCTTATCCAAAAAGACCGCGGCTTCACACATGGCCGCCTCCTTCTTTTTCGCTCATCTCTTTCACCAATTCAACCGCTTGCTCTATCAGCTTGGGCAGGGGGGTGTCACCGGTCCCCATGATCTCGATACGCGGGTGGGTGAGGGGCAAGAGTATCTTGCGCCCGGGCGCAGAAGCGATGGCCGTGGCCATGGCCGGCGTGAGCTCCCCCATCATGGAGTTGGGAACGAGTATGGAAAGGCTTCCCATGATCACGTCCGCCTCTCCTATGCTAACCGCCACCGCGTTCTCGCCCGTGGCGCCGCGGTTGGCGCGTGCCTTCATCATGTTGCCGGTGGCGATGGCGTTGGCGCCCAGGGCGATGATCTCCGTTTCCTCCGGGAGGTTCTTTCTCAACTCTAAGATTATTTGATGGCCTATGGAACCTCCCATACCGTCGATAACGGCGATCTTCATGGGAACCCTCTCTCCGCTCAAAGCCAGTCCTCGAACTCTTCGACGAAGACCGCCTTGGGACGCGCTCCTACTATCCTCTTGCTCGGCTCCCCGTTCTCGAAGAGGATCATTGTGGGTATGGATTGTATGTCGTAATTGCGGGCCAGGCTCATGGCCTCGTCCACGTTCAGCTTGCACACCTTTATCTTACCCTCCCACTCCTCGGAGGCCTCCTCCAGAACGGGCCCCATCATCCTACAGGGCCCGCACCACGGCGCCCAGAAGTCCACCAGCACCGGGATGGAGCTCTTGAGCACTTCTTCCTCGAAATTGCTCTCGTTCAACTCGGTTATTTTCCCCGCCACCGAATACACCTCCCGCTTTCTTGCCACCCGAATCGGCCTTCTTCTAAATATAAGCCGTTCCCTTCAGGCTTTCCACATAGAACTGCGCGTTTAACGCCGCTCTTGCTCCGTCCCCCACTGCGGCGGCCACCTGCCACACCGCCCCCGAGCGCACGTCCCCGGCCGCGAAAACTCCCGCCATGCTGGTCTGTAGGGACATGTCGGTGACTATATAGCCCTTTTCGTCGAGCTCGACAGCGCTCTTTACCGGTTCCGTATTGGGAATGTTTCCCACATACAGGAAAACCCCGTCTACTGCGAGCTCCTCCGTCTCCCCGCTCTCCACATCGGCCAAGAGCAAGCCCTTGACTTTACTGTCGCCTTTGATTTCCTTTACCGTCTTTTTCCACTTCATCTCCACCTTGGGGTTGGTAAGCAGTCTCTCCTGGAGGATTTTCCCCGCCCTCAACCTGTCTCTGCGATGCACCACGTAAAGCTTGTCCACGAAGCGGGTGAGGAAGAGCGCTTCCTCCACCGCGGAGTTGCCGCCCCCCACCACAGCCACCCTGGCGTCGCGAAAGAAGGCTCCATCGCAGGTGGCACAATAGGAAACCCCCTTGCCGTGAAACTCCTCCTCGCCCGGAACGCCGAGAGGGGCTGGACTCATGCCCATGGCCAGGATCGCCGCGTAGGCTCTCAGCTCGCCTTCCTCCGTTTCCAAAACCTTAGCTTGACCGTCGCTTCTCAGGCCGGTAAGGGCATTGAAGGATTTGATGCGCAGCCCAAAGCTTTCCGCCTGCCGGCGCATGCGATCCACCAGCTCGAAGCCGGAAATCCCTTCCGGGAAGCCGGGATAATTCTCTATTTTCTCGGTAAGGGCGGGGGCGCCTCCAGGAGCCTGTTTCTCCAACAGCAAGGCCTCCATGCGCGCGCGGGCCAGGTATATGCCCGCGGTAAGGCCCGCCGGACCTCCACCCACTATGACTACGTCCAAGATTTCTTCCGCCAAGCAAACCTCCATTGCGGTGAGGCGTACCGGACCGTGCGATCAAGCTTGCCTCCAGACTATGTGCAACCACCGCAGAGGGATTAACCTATATGCGCCTCCGTATCGCTTTTCGGGCGACGGCACAGCCCACCGCAACCGGTTTACTTATCTCCGTCTTATTTATGGCTCCTAGCCATAACTGCGGGCAATGCGACCGACATGCGGCGTTCGATAGTTCACCATTACCTTAACTGCCCACTTTTTCCCGAAGTGCGCCGCATCAAAAACCTTAACTCTACCCACACTCTGGGAGATGAGCCTTATTTATTATTACTACTATTTATTATTACTATTATGTGATAACAGACATGATTATAAACCAGCCACGCGGGCGATGCCTTGATCTTGCTCTCCTTCCTCCACGGGGAGCATGCTAACCATGAGCCCGCCTTGAGGGTCAAGTCCGGCGGCGATCCAGCTAAGTGCCGAACGACTTGGACAGCTCCGCGTAAAGCCTTTCTCCTATCCGCAATCCTTTGGCGATAAAATCAGGGCCATACTCACGCCCGGTGGGAGTGCGGAAGGTGGTCGCGATCTTCTCTATGCCCTCCAAGCTGGGCTTGTAGCGCTCCATGAGCATGGAAAGCGGTATTTTGGCCGGAGCCAGCATCATCCATACCGTCTCCGTGAAGTTGTCCGGCCCCCATCTGAACTTATCGGCGTCGTAAAGGGCGTCGGAAAGCACCTGCAGGGAAGGGTCGTCCAGGGGGGTGTCCGGCTTGAAGGCCTCGTGGTTTCGTATGGCCTGCGCGATGGCCCTGCCCTCCTCCTCGCTGAGCCCTAACTCTCTGAGGATGACTTCCGCCTCCTCGGCTCCCCTCAGGGCATGATCGGGCTCCTCTCTCCTGATATCATGCAGAGCGCCCGCCATGTGGGCCAGCAGGAGCATGCGCTCGCGATCCCCGCCTCCCCCTTCCGTCTCGATGATCACCAGCGCTCCGGCATCCACCGCCACCTTGCGCACGTGGGAAAGGCCGTGCCCAAGACGGTCCGCCCTCTCCGCCACGATGTCCAGACACGACCTCACCATAGGGTGGTTTTCGAAAGCAGCGCGAGATGCATCCACCTGCTCCTTTTTGTCGATGTAGAAGCGAGGCGGCTCCATCTCCGAGGCAATGCGCTTGCTGAGCCTTTGGGCCAGCAGGTACTCGCCTTCCAGCAAACCTTTTCCTTTCAAAAACTATTTATGGCTCCGATTTAATTGTAAACCACACCTAGAAAGCGCCATAGGCAGCCTGGTTGCAATTGCCGGGGTATCGCGAGTGCACATTAAACGCCATTGCGAGGAGGCCGCCCGATGTCTTTAAGAGCCCCTAAAAATGTCGTTGCGAGAAGGCTGCCGTATCTCTTTGCGATCCCCCGCGGGTGTCATTGCGAGGAGCGCCAGCGACGAAGCAAACCTACCACCCCGCTTCTCCTTATTGTGAGGAAGAAACGACGCAAGAGAGGAAAGAGATGCAACAAATGCAACCACCACCCATTGCCTCTTCCCCAGGTAAGAAAAAAGAGTGCCTTGATCATAGGATCGCTTCGCTTAGGCTCGCCAAGACGTTGTAAGGAGCCACGGTGAAAAAGGAGAGGGTGCAACCCTGCCAATCGGAAGCTCTCGGGCAGGAGCGCCGCAGGCCAACGGCGGGATCAGGCGTCATTGTTTTGCGGAGGGGAGACGCCGCCCGCCTCCATGCCCTCGGCATCAGCCCCTCCCGATTCCATGTCCGGCTTCATGAGCATGATCCGGCGGCGCCAGCTCGCCAGCGGTATAGAATCGAAAAGCAGGTTGCCGGCCAGCACCCAGAAGATTATGGCCGGCATGGCAGAAGCCCCCCAGCCGGTGCTCAAGGACCACATGGTGAACCCCGCCCCCACCACCGCCGAAGCCACGCAGGTTGCCAGCACCCTCTGCCGTAGGCGGGCCAGCCTGGATGCCGCCTCCCAGGGATGGAGCATTATCCCCGTAGGCTCATCCTTTTTCTTGAGATAGCGGGAAAAAATCTGCAGCAGGGGACGGTCGGGAATGTTCCCCGCCAGCGACATGAGGGCCCCGACCATGGTCACGTCGACGATGGTGGCCATGCCCAACAGCATCACCAGTGCCGCCAATGCGCCTTCCTTTCATTCCAAGCCGCCCACCCTGGAACGGCCGGTTTCTGAATTCCTTGTTTATCCCCTGCGGTTGCTCTAAATTTATCATATCGGTGATAACATGCTTGAGGATTATTTCTCCATTCTGAAAAAGAAAAGGCCGTCCCGGCATTGGGTATCCGCGCGCATCCCCGCCGGCGCCTCTTCATTGGAGGATTTAGAGGGCAAGCAACTATGGTCCCTTCACGAAGCGGCCATGGGGGCTTTCCGCTCAGCTTGGGGTAATGGAGAGGAGCTCCCTCCCCTCAAAGGGCCGTCTCTCCTTCATCTCAAGGCAGCTCTAGCCCGTCGCATGCTGCAAGATTGCCACATGTGCGAGCGGCGCTGTGGTGCCGACCGTGAGAGCGGGGAGGCAGGTTATTGCGGGGTGGGGGCTATCTCGCGAGTGGCCTCCAATTTTCTGCACTTTGGAGAGGAAAGCGAGCTGGTTCCTTCCCACACCATCTTTTTCGCCGGCTGCACTTTCCGCTGCGCCTACTGCCAGAACTGGGACATCGCTATGGATCCGCGAGGGGGCAGCCCCGCCGATCCCTCTTCTCTCGCCTCAAGCCTGCGCGAGGGCATGAAGCAGGGCTCACGAAACGCCAACTTCGTGGGCGGCAACCCCGACCCCAACCTGCACACCATCCTGGAAACCATTATTGAACTTGGGGATGACGGCAAATACCTTCCCATGATCTGGAATTCCAACATGTACACTTCGCAGGAGGCCATGCGCCTGCTGGAAGGGATCATGGACATCTACCTCGCGGATTTCCGCTACGGCAACGATGAGTGCGCAAGTAAGTACTCCGATGTTGACAACTATTACCAGGTAGTCAGCCACAATTTTTCCGTCGCCCATCGGCAAGGCGAGATCATGCTGCGCCAGCTTCTGCTCCCCGGCCATCTGCAATGCTGCACGGCCAGAATTATGGCCTGGGTGGCCGAGAACATGCCCGATATTTATTTCAACCTCATGTTCCAGTACCGACCGGAATACCGTGCCGGCCACTATCCGGAGATCGATCGCCGCCCTTCCCAGGAGGAAAAAATGGAGGCGGTGGCCCTGGCCAACCGCCTCGGCCTTGCCATCTTCTGAGCCTTGACGGCCCGGACTGGCCTCTCCCAACGCCATGGCGAGGGGAAGCGAAGCGATCCTATGATCAAGGCGTTATCTCGCTATCTTTTTCTTTCTTACGTGGGGAAGAGGCAATGAGCGATGAGATCAGCCGTCGGACCTTACGGTGATCACATGAGAGGGGGTCTCGATGCCCGCCTCGGCCAGCGCCTCATTCACCGCCTCCATGGCCTGCGACTTGGCCTCCAGGAGGTTGACCTCCACCGGATCGATCCAGAAGTAAGCCTTCAGGCCCACCGAGCTCTCCATGAACTCTCTTAACACCACCAGCGGAGGGGGATCGGCCAGCGCGCCTTTCACTCCACGCAGGGCCTCGGCGGCGGCCCGCATGGCCGAGGAGACGTCCGCGGCGTAGGGAATGTTTAACTCGAACTCGACCCTGCGCCTGCGATGGCGGCTATTGTTGACTATCGCCTGCCTGAAAATGCCCGCGTTGGGCACAAAGGCTTGGCGCCCGTCATACATGCGAATGATGGTGTCCCTGACCCGTACCTCTTCCACTATTCCCTCGATGTCCCCAACCAGCACCGCCTCCCCGACCACGAAAGGCCTCTGCAGTATGAGGATTATGCCGGCCAGGAAGTTTTCGATGACGTCCTTGAGCGCAAAACCTATGCCCACGCTGACCAGGCCCATGGAGGCCACCAGGGCACCGGCGTTGATCCCCATCACCCCCAGGCTGACCAGCACCCCTATGGCCATGACTCCCACGTAGGCAAATCGGGAGATAAGCTTCGAGGCGTGTTCGGAAGCCTTTAGCTTGCGCAGCGATCTGGCAGCGAGAAATCTAACCAGTCGAGCCACCAGGTAAAAAACGGCCAGGATGATCAGGCCTGTGATTATGGAAGGCAGGCGCGCGACAAAGCCGTCCCACAAGTCGTGCAGAGAATCGAGAAGCAGGCTTGCCGCCACGGCACTCACTCCGCAGACGCCTGCGCGGCCTTCCCGCCGCCGGGCTGTAATCCTTCTTCCTCGCTCGGAGCGGCCTCCTTGGGGTTCACCTGGCCCTCATTCACCTTGGGATAGAGCTGTTGCAGCCACTGCCTCATGTTCTCGGGAAGGTTTTCCTCGATCCAGGCTTGGTCTGGAAAATTATCCCTGACGAAAGTGCGCACGTTGTCTCCCCCTCCCACCAACTCCTGGAGCGCGTTCTTCAGGCCATCCTGAGCGGGGATGAAGTCCGTGCTGTTCTGCCGTACTGCCGATTCGCTGATCTTCACCACGATCCAGACGTCATCGCTCCCTTTAACCGCCCGGGCAATGGTGAAAGATCTCCTGTAGCCGGGCATGAGCACCGCCAGGAGTATTATGGCTACCGTGAGCACGGTTACCACGTTAACCACTATCGCCGCGATAAGGCTCACCTTGCGGCGCTTTCTCTCCACCCTCGGAGGCCTGGGCTCGCCAACCGCCGTTTGCCCTTCGCCAGCCACCCTTCCGGCCTCCGCGGGCACGCCTTCTGGGAGGGTCGTATCGTCACGCCTGTTCATCACCATCACCTCCGCTGAATATCCTTCTCCGCACGCGCGCTTTTCCCCTGCCTATACTAGCTTATTTTGCGCCTCCCCATACCCTATAATTGCCTTATCAGGCGGCCGGGAACCGCCGCCTCCATAATGGCGTCTTCTAATAGACGAGGGAAGAAACGGAGCTGTTGGCCATGGCGGCGAACGCCGCCGGCCACAGGCTATGTGATCAGAGGTGAAAATAATGGCAGAAAATCTTCCTCCAACCTTCATTCCGCCCGAACCGCCCATATCCACCCCATCCCCTCCGGCTTCCGCGGGAAGGGGGAAAACCATCCTCATCGCCGCCTTAGCGGCCGTAGTCGCCGCCTTGGCCGTACTTTTCCTTCTCCCGTTGGCCTTCGGTTCCAACCCCATAGACGTGCTGCGAGGCAAGGCCAAGGCTTCCCAGCAACCCCAGGTACAGGAAATCCGCACCGTGGAGGAAAGGGTGGTGCAAGGCGGTCAAGAGGCAGTGGTAACGGCTGCCAACAAGGTGCTTCCCTCCGTGGTCAACATTCAGGTGCAGAAAACGGGGTTATTTACCAGCGGTACGGCGATCGGCTCGGGGTTCATCTATAGCCCCGACGGCTATATCGTCACCAACAACCACGTGGTGGAGGGCACGTCGAAGATATCCGTGTCCCTGAGAGACGGATCAACCTATGACGCCAAGGTGGTGGGCACCGACCCGGACACCGACCTGGCGGTAATCAAAATAGATGACTCCGGCTTGCCGGCGGTAACCTTGGGTACCTCCTCGGACCTGGTGGTGGGCGAGCTGGTGATCGCCGTAGGAAGCCCGGAGGGTTTCGAAGGCAGCGTGACCTCGGGGATCGTCAGCGCCCTGAACCGCAACATCGTCATCTCCAACACCGAAGCCCTCTATGACGTAATCCAGACCGACGCGGCCATCAACCCCGGAAACTCCGGCGGACCCCTGTGCAACAGCCTCGGCGACGTCATCGGCATCAACACCGCCATCTACTCCCAGAGCGGGGGCTACGATGGACTGGGCTTCGCCATCCCCATCGACAGCGCCAAGCCCATAATCGATCAGTTGATCAGCGCCGGGTCCGTTGTCCATCCCTGGCTTGGCTTCACCGGCAGCACCCTGACCCCCGATATCGCCAAAAGCTACAACCTTCCGGTCGAGAAGGGGGTCATAGTGCGCAGGGTCATCGCCAACACCCCGGCCCAGAAGGCAGGGTTGCAGTCGGGCGACATCATCGTGAGCCTGGACGGTAACGCCATCGAGTCCATGGAGCAATTTGTAATGGAGCTGCGCAAACACAAGGTGGGCGACACGGTATCCATTGAATATTACCGCGGCGACGGCAAAAAGCAGACCGCGGCCACCCTGGAGGAAAAGCCCAGAAACGTAGGCGGTTAAGTGCGCCCTTAGGTATCGCCGGGGCGGAGTTCCGCCTCGGCGGGCGACCCGCCGTAGATTGCGGCGGTCAAGGCAAGCGATCCTTACGGTCATGCAGGTATAATCATAACCGAAACCGTTTAAGCGAACAGCCGAGGAGGCCCCTTGATCGCCAAAGAGCTGCGGGAAATAATCCAGGACTCCATCCACTATGCCATGCAGGCCGGGGATCTGCCCCGGGCGGAAATCCCCGAATTCGTGCTGGAGCGCCCCCGCTACAAGTCCCATGGTCACTGGGCCACCAACGCCGCTCTGGTCCTCTCGGGGGAAGTAGGGCGAAGCCCTAGGGAAATTGCCGAGACCATCGTCTCCACCCTTAAAAGCCCGCGCCTCGCAAACATATTTTCCGACCAGGCAGGGTTGCTGGAAGGCGTGAGGCGGCCGGCCCGGGGTTCGTAAACTTCACCTTAAGCCGGGATCGCATTTTAAAAGAGCTGGTGCGGGTGGCCCGCGAGGGGGAAGGTTACGGCCGGTGGGACATGGGCAAAGGGCAGCGCGTGCTGGTGGAGTTCGTCTCCGCCAACCCGGTTGGTCCCCTCCACGTGGGGCACGGCCGCTGGGCGGCGCTAGGCGACGCTCTGTGCAACCTGTTGCAAGCGGTGGGCTACCGGGTGGAGCGGGAGTTCTACCTCAACGATTACGGCACCCAGATGGAGAACTTCGCCGCCTCCGTGGAGGCGCGCTATCTCGAGCTGGCCGGAAAAGAGGTGGAATTTCCCGAGGAGGGATATCACGGCGAATACATAAAGGACGTGGCCAAGGCACTGTATGAAGAAGATGGCGGCGCCCTGGCCGACACGCCGCCGCCCGAGCGACGGGCCGAGCTGGGGGAGAGGGCTTACCGCCTGGTGCTCTCGAATATACAGGTTTCCATGTCCGCCTTCGGGGTCCATTTCGACAACTGGTTCAGCGAGCGGGAGCTACACCGCAGCGGCGCGGTGAGGGAAGCCGTTGAGGCCCTGCTGCGCGACGGCCTGGCTTACGAGAAGGAAGGGGCGGTTTGGATGGCCACCTCCCGCTTCGGGGACGATAAGGACCGCGTTCTGGTGCGCAGCAACGGCGTGCCCACCTATTTCGCCTCCGATATCTGCTACCACTTGGATAAGATCTCCCGGGGCTACCAGCGGCTTATCAACATCTGGGGTGCCGACCATCACGGCTACGTGCGCAGGGTGCAGGCCGCCCTGGAGGCGCGCGGCTACCCGGACGTGCTGGAGATAATCCTAGGCCAACTGGTCAACCTGAAGAGAGGCGGCGAGCCGGTGCGCATGTCCAAGCGCACCGGGGAGATGGTCACCTTCGACGAGTTGCTGGAGGAGGTGGGCCGCGACGTCGCCCGCTACATCTTTCTCACCCGCAGCCAGGACACCGCGCTCGACTTCGACATCCAGCTGGCCAAGGAAGAAAGCATGGAAAACCCCGTCTATTACGTGCAGTACGCGCACGCCCGCATCTGCAGCATTCTTCGTTACGGCGCGGAAAAGGGGGTCGAGATGGCTGAACGTGTACCCGACCTGGAAACGCTGCGCCTCCTGGGAAACGAGGAGGAAACGGACCTGGCCTTGAAGATCTTCGAGTTCGAGGAGTTGGTCAGGGACGCCTCGCTGGACCGCGCCCCGCACCGCCTGACCAGGTATCTGGAAGACCTGGCCGCCGCCTTTCACCTCTTCTACACTCGCCACCGCGTCATCGGCGAAGACTCGCGCCTTACCGAGGCCCGCCTTTTCCTGGTGCGATGCACTCGGCAGGTACTCGTGAACGGCCTGGCAATCCTGGGGGTATCCGCCCCGGAGAGTATGTAGCAGCCGCTTTCCCTCTCACCGTCCGCCTTCAGGCAAGACGTCTCATGACCCAAGAAACCGCCTTATCCACGGCTTCCGGGTTCAGCCTGAGTTTATGCCCCCCCTTCTTTATGATGCATATCTCCTTGGGCTCGGCGGCGGCCGCGTACAGGCCGTAGGCCTCCTCGACCGGCACCACGTCATCCTGCTCGCCGTGAACGATGAGAAGCGGCGTGGGGGCGAGGCGGGCAATCTTTCCCTCGGGATCGAAACTTACCATCTCCCGGTAGTACTCCTCCTCGGAAGCCGGGAAGCGGTCGTCCCTGATGATGCCGATGCTGCGCGCATGGGAAATAAAAGCGCCCATGTTTTCCCTGGGCATAAGCCTGGTAAATTTCGCCGGCGAGGATAAAGCGGCTACCCCCCTGAAGCCCTCCCTTTCCGCGGCGCAGACGATGCACACCGCCCCTCCGCCGCTGAATCCCATCAAGGCCTTGCGGCCTGAATCGACGCCCTCGAAGGGGCCTTCCCCCTTCTCCGCCTCGTCAAGCACGGCTTCCAGGTCACTTGCCCAACCCGGCAGGGAAAAATTCCCATCGGACTGGCCGGTTCCCCGGAAATTGAAGAAACATGCCGCCGCTCCCTGCTCCACGAACCTCGCGGCCAGGGCCCCATATCCCGGATCGCCCTCAACGGCAACCCCGCTGGGTATGCCATGGCATATTATGACCAACGGCCAAGGCCCGCCATGGGAGGGAAGCATAACCGTCCCACGCAGGATAATGCCGCCGTTATCGATCGCTAAATCTCTGGTGTTCATTTCCTCAATGCCTAGCAGAAATTACCATGTCTCGCTGCGGCGCCTTTTGCCGCTCGGATTATACCCCACTCCATTATACGAGAAGGAGGTGATATGCCTTACGCCTCAGGGCAAGACGCTTCATGAGCCGGTGTAGAAGGGGGCCTTGCGCGTGAGATAAAGGATGAGCGGCATGAGGTCCTTGCCTCGCAGTTGGCCCATGGCGCCCGAGGCCGCGCTCACCTCGTCGAAGCCGACCAGACCGTCTCTCCTCGCCGTCACGGCGTGGAAGAGAACCGGGACCGGATCCCCCCCATGGATGATCCGAGGGTCTCGGGCGGTGGGCGTGGAGTGGTCCGCGGTTATCACCGTCAGCAGGTCTGGGTCTTCCCAAGAAATACCACACCCCGCAAGCGCCCCGTCCATAGCCTCGATGATCTCTTTCTTGGCCACCGGGTCCCCCCGGTGCGCGGCCTCATCCGCCTGCTTAGTGTGCACGAAGACGAACTCCCAGCCCTCACCCAAAAGGTCTCCCGCCACCCGAAGCTTCTCCGACAACTCCACCGCCGCTTCGCCCTCTCCGACTCGCTCCAAGCGCATGGAGAGCAGCCCGGCCATCCCCGAAAAGCAGGGCGTGGAAACCACGGCGGCGGCCCGCATGCCGTGGCGCGCCTCGAAAGGCTCAACCGTTCCGGCACGGGAGGGCCATTTCATGATCAACCCCAAGTCCAGCCCTCCCGCGTCAGCCCCTCGCCCCAGCTCTTCCCCCGCTTTCTCCATGAACCCGCGCAACGCCTCCAGTGTGCCGACCGTTTCGGGATCCTCACCCCAACCCTCCGCCGCCTGGAGCCCGGCGACGGGCCGATGATGGACAAAGGGATCGGTGGGTTGGATCCGGCAAGACCCGCCCCTTACCACGGCGATGAATTCTATTCCTCCCATGTAATGCAGCTCCATATTTCCGGGCGTCAGCCGGGCCAGCCTTTCCGCCCACTCGGAGCAGACATCCGCAATGGAAGTTTCGCCCGCATCCGCAATGAAAACGCCCTCCCTCCTTCTCTCCACCGCCACCAGGTTAAACATGAACAGGGCATCGCCGGGCTCGCACGGTAGCCCCGCGTCCAGGGCGTGCAGGTAAGCGCGGCCGGTGAACTCCTCCGGGCGGTAACCGAACATCTCCCAATGGGCAACCTCGCTGGAAGGGCATATCCCCGGCCCCAGCGGATACATGAGGGCGCAACATCCTTCGCGGGCCAAGCGGTCCAGGTTGGGGGTGGAGGCGGCTTGCAGGGGGGTCATCCAGCCCAGCTCGGAGTGCGACATATCGGCCATCCCGTCCATAACCAGAAATAGCGCCTTCATTTCAAGAGCTCCCTCACGATGGCCCCGTATTCCGCCTTCCCCTTTTCTCTTAACGCAGCGAGAATGTGCGAGGTTACCGGTATGGCATAATCTTCCAAATAAGCCCTTAGCTTCTCGCTGTCGTAATCGGCGCGCCCCTCCAGGTCGCGGTAATTGCCGGATAGCACGCATGCAGGCTGAAGGTCTCCTTCCTTCCACTCCCCCACCAGGTCGATTGTCGCCTCCTCGTCATCCACTTCCAGAATGGGCATTTCCAGGCTGATCCCCCATTCCCCCAACGCTTTACGATAAGCCGCGACGGCCGCTTTCGTCTGGTTAATCTTCACCTTGCCGCCATGCCCCAGCCTCTCGCCGGCGATTAAGCGCGTGGCGCCTGTCGTCCAGGCGAGAGGCACTCTCGTGGCATGAAGATACATGTGGCAACCCACGCATATGTGCCAGGGCCCATAGCGTTGCGTCAAGACGGAGTTTACCCTGCCTATCGTTTCGTTCCACCACCGGGGAGACCCCACGATGGCCGGCTCCAGCACCTCTATCCCCATAGGCTCCAGCAGACTATGGAGCCTGCCAAGGTTTGAAAGCAATACGTCGGGTTCCCCGTATTCCGTCCCCGTATAGGCTATGGTGGGCAAAACGCGGGAAATTTCTCCTCGGCGGGCGAAGGCCACCGCCGCCGCCACGCTGTCCCTGCCCGCCACTTCCGCCAGGGCGTCCCGCTCCCCTAAGGGCGGCTCCCCTCCATGGCCTCCCAGCCTATCCGGTTCGAAGAACAACTGCTGCAGCCTCTTTGCCAAACCCACTAGCCTCTTCTCCCCCAAGGCCATAAATTCTCACCTCTCCCCGCGCTTCTATGCATATTTTACCCCCTAGGCGCGGCGGGAAATTGGCCCATGTGCCGTCGGAGGCCGGCTTGGGCCTGCCTCCTGTGTTTGCCCGGCCGTGCCGCTCTCCTTGCGGGCTTCATGGAAGGGGGGTTTCTGGATGGCGCCCCGCAACACCATGGCGGCAAGCGTCATGGTCTATAAACATCCTTCCCCTTATGCTCGATATATATAAGGGCATCGCAGGTTTCAGAATGGAGGAGCATGTTCGGCGAGGATAGTTTTCGTGACATGGGCGGCAGGGCGCGAGCCCTCATGCAAAACGTGTGCCAGGTGATCAGGGGCAAGGACGAGCAGGTGGAGATGGCCGTGGTGGCCCTGATAAGCGGGGGACACTTGCTTATCGAGGACGTCCCCGGGGTAGGGAAAACCATGCTCGCCCGGTCCATGGCCCTTTCCCTCTCCGGCACGTACTGCCGCATCCAGTTCACCCCCGATCTCCTCCCCTCGGACATCACCGGCACCACGGTTTTCAACCAGAAATCGTCGGAGTTCGAGTTCCGTCCCGGCCCCATTTTCGCCAACATCGTTCTAGCGGACGAGATAAACCGGGCCACGCCGCGTACCCAGTCCAGCCTCCTGGAAGCCATGGACGAGGGCCAGGTCACAGCCGACGGAACCACCTACCCGCTGCCCAAACCTTTTTTCGTAATCGCCACCCAGAACCCCATTGAATACCGCGGCACCTATCCCCTGCCCGAAGGGCAGTTGGATCGTTTCTGCATCAGCCTCACCCTCGAATACCCGTCGGAGGATACCGAAAAGGAAGTCATCCAAAGCCAGTTGCTCGACCATCCGGTAAACCGGCTGCGCCCCGTGCTCAAGGCCGACGAGCTTCCCCGCCTGCAGCAGGCGGCCCGGTCCGTAACGGTCAATGAGGATGTCCTTTCCTATGCGGTCAGCCTGGTCAGGCTTACCAGGGAAGACGCCGGCCTATCCCTGGGGGCCAGCCCGCGCGGCTCCATATTTCTTGTGCGCACCGCCCAGGCCTTGGCTTTCCTGAGAGGCCGAGAATTCATAACCCCCGACGACATCAAGGCCCTGGCCGTGCCCGTTCTTGCCCACCGCGTAATCCCGACTTCCCGCTCCCACGGCCTGAGCGAGTCGCGCGCGGTGATTTCCCGCATCCTGTCTCAAGTTCCGGCGCCGGTGCTATAGGAGGTTGCCTTGCTGTTTTCCAACTCCTTGGCGGTGCTGGCCCTTTCCTTATCCATCCTCCTGATCGGGATCAACTCCCAGTCGGCATGGCTTTTCTGGCTGGCCGGCCTGCTCATCTCGGCCGTCCTGGTGTCCTGGGCCTTTTCGCTCTGGGAAGTAAGGCGCCTCTCCCTTTCCCGCAGCCACAGGCCTGAAGTCGGCGAGGATGAGCTGCTGGAGATAACCCTGAGGATATCCAACCGCGGCCGCTTCTCCCGGCATCTCCTGGAAGTCATAGACGAGGATCCCTGCGCGACGACACCGCGGAGCCGCCCCTATCCGAAGCGCGCCCGAAAGCCCCTTAAGGTTCGCTTAAACGAGCTCCTGGACCCATCACCACCGCGCGAGGCGCCCGCAGCGCGCGAAGGAGGTCCCGCCGCCTTCCTCATTCCCAGCCTCGAGCCGGGCGGCCAGGCGGTTTTTTCCTACCGCCGCGGGGGCCTGCGGCGGGGGATATATGGCGACTGGCCCGGCTTCTTCTATTCCGAGGGCGTTATAGGACTCGCGCGCCACGCCAGCCGGGTCCGGCCCGAGTCAAGACTGGTCGTGCTGCCGTCTTTCGTCGAGCTGAACAGCTTTCCTCTCGTGGACAGCTTCCTTCATCCCCAAGAAACCTCTCACGACTTCGCCCCCAAAGGCCCGGGCATCGATTATTTCGGGGTGAGGGAATTCAAGCCGGGAGACGCCCTTCGCCACGTGCACTGGCGGACAACCGCGCGAAGAGGGGAGCTGGTGGTGAAGGAATTCGCCAGGGAGGCCGGAACCGCCTTGACCATCCTCCTGGACAACCAGGAACATGGGGAGCCGCTCGGGGAGGGAAAGGCCCGCCTGGATTGCTGCACCCGCCTGGCGGCCAGCGTGGCGCGCTACGCCCACTACGCCGGGCACCCGGTAAGCCTAGCCGCCCATAAAGGGCGCCAAGCCTTTATGTACGACGTCCCCAACTTTCAGGCGGCCCTGCGTTGGCTGGCCGTCCTGACGCCTGAGGGGGCGGCCGGCTGCGAGCAACAGGTGGAAAACCTTCGATCCGAGCTCGAGCCGGGATCCTTCCTTTGCTGTATTTTTCCAGCGAAGCCGATCGATTTCGACCGCCTGGCCTCCGCCCTGCCGCCCTTGTGCCACCTGTCGCTGGTATTCGTAGACCTTCGGCCCTCGGGGCACGGAAGCCGCCTCGAGACGGCAGGGTCAGGAGCGGAGTCTTTGGTGTCGGAGCTGATCGGTTCGCCGTTCGAGGGACTCTTCAGCGTATCCCTCTACAGGGAAGGCGATGACATGAAGGAATGTCTGGAGAGACCCCTGGCTGTTTTTGGCAATTCATTGGCCTTGAAAACGTAGAAAAGAGGCCGGCGCCGTATGGCGCCTCGGCGTATTGCGGCGCCGTGGGCACGGCGAAAGCATGCCGACGCCGGCCCAGAGGCCCGTAACGGCATAAGGGTCCGGTCGAAAAGGTCGGCCCTTGGCGACATACGGCTTATACGGTGGTGATGTCAGGAATGCCCGCAAGAGTCGCCGACTTGATATGGAAACTCACGGCCCCCCGAGAGGTGGAGGAGTCGGTGAGTTTTCGCGTAGCCGTCTGGGCCTCGGTTTCCGCATCCGTCCTCGCCCTCGCCATCCAGGGCGTGACCAGTGCGTCTTTGGTGGCGGTGTCCATTTTACTTATCAGCATCGGCTCGTACGTGAGCTGGCGGCGCAGGCGCAAGCGCAACATCGCCCTAAAGGCCGCCGTGGCCGCCCTCAGCCTCGTCGCCCTGGCCTCCTTTCTAAGGCAGGTGGGCTTGCAGCCGTACGATCTCCGCGTCTCCCTGGCCGAGCTTTTCCTCTGGGTGCAGATCCTGCACAGCTTCGATTTGCCGCGCCGCCGGGATCTGATTTTCTCCCTAGTGAGTTCGCTGATAATCATAAGCATGGCCGGCTCTTTCTCCCTTTCCGAGTCCTTCGCCTGGCTGCTTTTGCTGTGGCTGGCCGCCGCCCTGCCCGCGCTTTATTTTTCCCAGCAGTCGCGGCTCGGTGGCCTCTCCAATGTCCCGGAGCGCGCCGTCCTGGCTCGCCCAACCTTGAAGCGCGTGGCCTCCGTAACCGCCTTATTGCTCTTCCTGGTGTGCGGCACCGGCCTTGCCGTCGGCGCGGTCATCCCCCGGCCGTCGATCAACCTGATGCGCTCCCTACCCTTCTCTTTGCGCCGGGCCTTCAACCCTCTGGGCGGTTTTCAGTTCACCAATCCCGG
>ENA-ORXB01001442-ORXB01001442.1-sediment-metagenome-genome-assembly--contig:-NODE-1442-length-28255-cov-18.661154_pt1 | contig 28255 bp, 24 predicted proteins | sample MGYA00237863_ERZ511475 | MGnify/ENA primary metagenome ERZ511475 (study PRJEB26305, sample SAMN06343858) | sediment metagenome | isolation source: hot spring sediment | place: Canada: British Columbia... | reverse complement strand
GGCATTGAGCAGCCGGAACAGGTCCAACTCCTCCTGCGCCCCGATGCCTCGCAGGCTGGGCATCCACTGGAAGGTCTCGGGTGTCTGCAGGGCGATGCCCTGACCAGAGGAGGCCTGCATCGCCAGCGGCAGCGACGGCCCCACGTTCACCCCCACCGTGGGCTGCGCGCAGATGGGGCACTTGCTGTCGAAGTAGCGGCCGATCCACCCATAGCGCACCACCCGCCCCTCCGGGTCCGCCGTGTGCCAGATCTCCATGGAGCGGAAGTGGGAGCGGCTGGGGTTGGGGTACCCGACCCCCTGGATCACCGCCACCGCTCCCCTGTCGTAGAGGTCCCGTAACGCGACCAAGCTGGGATGGAGCCCTGTGAGGTCGGTCAGGCGGAGCACGTCCTTCGCTGGCACGGCCAGCGTGGGCCGGGTCCGGTAGTAGGCGTCGTCGGCGAAGGGGACCACGGTGTTCAGCCCGTCGTTGCCACCGCCCAACTGGATGACGACCAGGACGCGCTCGTCCGGCACTCCCGGCCGGCTCTGCACCTGCGCCAGGTCCCAAGGATTGTTCAGCGCCAGAGCGGTACGGGCAAGGAAGGAGGGTGCGGTAGCCCCCATGGCTACGATGGTAAGCCCCTTCTTGACGAACTCGCGGCGGGTCATTCCCTGATGCACAGCCTCTCCTCCTTCCTTCGCCGAGTGCGAAGCGCCCTCAGGTGAGCTGGTACTCCGGCATGCTCAGCATCAGGCGGAGCGCGCTGCGCACGCGCTGGGGCGTCGCCTCCACCGGATCGGAGGCACGGTTGGCCCCCAGTGCACGCCAGAGGGCAAACTGCCGCCTCTGGTCGATTGCCGCACCGGGCATCAGCCGGTCCAGGAGGGCGGAGATCACCTCCCCGGCGGTCCGCGCCGTCGGCGGCACCAGCCCGCCCACCTCCACCGGCTGGAGCGCCTCCTGAAGACGAGGGGGCAGGCCGGGCATGCGGCCCTCGGTAATCAGGCTGCCGAAGTTGTACCGGTCGAGAATCGTGGCGGTCGTGATCCAAGCGCGACCCTTCGGCCAGCCGCCGACGTTGGGCGGCATGAGCAGCATCTGCCCCATCCGATCCGCCGCCAGCAGCAGTGCCGGAGCGGAGGCCGGGCTCATGCGCAGCGCCCGGGCGGTGCCCACCACAAGCTGCACCGGGCTCTTCACCTGGCTGCGTCGCGCCCGGGGCGAATAGAAGACCTCCGAGGTGAGCAACGTTCGCAGCAGCGGTCGGACCTCGAAGTTCTCGCGGCGGAAGATCCGGGCCAGCTCGTCCACCAGGTGGTCCTCGGGCTGGAGGTAGACAAGGTACTCGAAGAGCCGGCGCGGCAGCCAGCGGGAGGCGGCCGGCTGCTCGAAGATGATGTCGATGATGTCCGTGCCGTCGAAGGTACCGCGTCGGCCCAGGAAGGTCTTGGGTCCGTCGTCGTGCTGCACCGCGTTGAAGGAGAACTCGAACTCCCCGGTCGGGGTGGGGCGCAGCGTCCAGCCGGTGAAGGCCCGTGCCGCCTCCCTGATGTCCTGCTCCGTGTAGTGGCCCACCCCCAGTGTGAACAGCTCCAGCAGCTCGCGGGCGTAGTTCTCGTTGGGCTTCCCCTTGCGGTTGCTGCTGTTGTCCAGATAGGTGAGCATGGCCGGGTCGCGGCTCACCTCCAGGATGAGCTGCTTGAAGTTGCCAGTGGCCAGACGACGGAAGAGGTAGTTCTGGATGTAGAGGAACTCGGGATTCTGCACGTCAGGGAACCCGGAGACGAGCAGGCCGTGCCAGAACAGGACCATCTTCTCCTGCAGCGGGCGCGGCGTAGCCACCAGCCGGGCCATCCACCACACTCGTACCTCCTGCAGCTTCTCTCGCTGCAGGCGGTTGATCCTGTTCTGCAGGTCGCGCCTTGCCTGCTCGCCGCCGCCGGAGCGACGGAGGGCGAAGGCATCGGCATAGGCCTGGCGCAGTTCGCTGAAGTCTACCTCCTCGGATAGGTCGGGGCGGCGCTCGTAGCTCAGCAGCTCATCCACAGCAGACTCCACCCCGATGGCGAGGATGCGCTGCACCTCCTCCGGCGGGCCGCCCAGGCCGGCCCGCTGCAGCAGGTGCGCCGCCTTCGCCGCATCCCACGGATCGGTTGCGGAGGGACGAAACGCCCGCAGCGAAGGCCCTGCCATCTTCTGACCCCTCGACATGCCGCAGGGCCGGATCCTGGCCTGCGGCGTCTTTGCCTATTCGACCGGCTTCTGGCGGCAGGGGTTTAGTCTGACGCGGCGACGTGTGTATGCACCGACGGTCCGTGGCTGTTTACACACGTGGTTGCAGTGGCGAAGGGAGGGCCTGGGCCGCGGGCCGGCGCGCCTCCGGCCCACACGCATCTCCGGGCAGCCACCCTGCAATGGCGCCAGCGGCAGGAAGGCCAGGGGCCCGCGCGAAGTCCAGCCACACATGGAGATCACACCGGCACGGGCGCAGGACATCGAGGGGATCCTGGACCTGTGGGGCGAGCTGGCCGCTTTTCACGCCCAGCTAGACCCGGCATTTACCCCGGCTGCGGGCTGGCGACCCGCCTATGCCGGATACCTGAGCACACTGCTGGAGCGGCCCGACGCCCGCGTGCTTGTGGCGCGGGAGCAGATCTACATCGTCGGCTATGGCGTCGCCAGGGTCACTCTGTTGCCCCCTTTCTTCGCCGAGCGACGGCGAGGCTTCATCCAGGACATCTTCACCAAGCAGGGATACCGCCGCCGCGGTATCGCCCGCCGCCTGGTCACCGACTTGCTGGCATGGCTGCGAGAAGAGGAGGTCAGGACGGTGGAACTCACGGTGGCCGTCAAAAACACGGAAGCCATTCTCCTCTGGAAGAGCCTGGGATTCCGGCCCTATATGCAGCACTTCAAACGGGATCTGTAACGGCACCGACCCTCTGAACTTGATACCTACCCCGTGCTCGAGCAACCGGCGGAGAGGCAAGAGGGGGAGAAACGCCGCTGGCAGAAGAGACTACTCGTGGTCGATCGCCTGGCTTCTGTGTACGCCAGCGTCCGGGAGCGTGGTCTGCGGGCGCTGCTCGTATCTAGCCCTGCAAACACCTACTACCTCAGCGGGTTTCGCGCCGTCACCTACAGCCGACCGGTCCTGCTGGTCCTGAGCGACGATCCGGTGCTGGTCGTCCCGGAGCTCGAGGCCGCTCACGCCCGGGCCCGTGCCCGCGTGCCGGAGGTACGCATCTACTCCGACCTGCACCTGGGCGGGCTGCGTGGGAAGTCGCCCCTCCATCTAGCGTTGGATCTGGCCGTGGAGGTGCTGCGGGAACGAGGGCTCACGCAGGGAGTGGGCTTCGAGCCGGCGGGGCTGACGTACGAGGGGTACACCTACCTGCGCGACGCCGCCGGCGAGGTGCAACCCGTCGGCGGACTGGTGGAAGCGGCGCGTATGGTCAAGGACCAGGAGGAGCTGCAGTTGATCCGCAAGGGGTGCATCCTGGCCGAGCACGGCATGGCCGTGGAGGTGGACGCCAGCACCGTCGGTGCTGCGGAGGTGGCCATCATGGCCGAGGGTAACGCGGCGATGCTGCGGGAGGCAGCGAAGCGTTTCCCCGAGGACGAGGTCTCCGCCAGCTCCCGCCCTGTCTCCGGAGAGAAGACGGCGCTTCCCCACGCCATTCCCAGCGGCCGCACGCTGCGCTCCGGGGACGTGGTCATCCACGGGACGGGGTGCGCGGTGAACGGGTACTACAGTGAGGATGAACGGACCATCTTCGTGGAGAAGGCCAGCTCCGAGCAGCGCCGCCTGTTCGAAGTGATGCGGCGGGCGCAGGAGGCGGCTGTGGCGGCCATCCGCCCCGGCACACGCTGCGAGGAGGTGGACCGGGCTGCACGCCGCGTCATCGCCGAGGCGGGCTTGAGCGAAGCATTCATCCACCGCACCGGGCATGGCATCGGCATCGACTACCATGAGCTCCCCTTCTTCGCTCCGGGAGACGAGACCGTGCTGCAACCCGGTATGGTCATGTCGGTGGAACCGGGCATCTACATTCCGGGGGTGGGGGGGTTCCGCCACTCCGACACCATCGTCGTCACCGAGGAGGGCTGCGAGGTGCTTACCAACTACCCCAGGGATCTGGAGTCGCTGATTGTTGGCTGAGGTCCGCCCGGGGACCTTCTCCATCGTTGCCCTCGACCCAAGCAGCGGGGAGATCGGTGTGGCTGTGGCCAGCAAGTTCCTGGCGGTGGGCGCAGTGGTCCCGTGGGCGCAGGCGGGGGCGGGTGGCATCGCCACGCAGGCCTGGGCCAACCTGAGCTATGGTCCCGAGGGGCTGCGCCTGCTGGCCTCAGGAGAGACGGCGGAGGCGGTGTTGCAGCGGTTGGTGGACGCGGACGGGAACCGCGAGCACCGGCAGGTGGGTGTCGTCGACGCGTGGGGTCGGGCGGCGGCATGGACCGGCAGCGATTGTATCCCCTGGGCGGGCCACCGCCTGGGAGACGGCTTCACCTGCCAGGGGAACATCCTGGTCGGCCCGGAAGTGGTCGAGGCCATGGCCGAGACGTTTGAGCGCACGCCGGGGCCGCTGCCGGAGCGGTTGCTCACCGCGCTGGCCGCCGGTCAGCGTGAAGGCGGGGACAGCCGCGGGCAGCAGTCCTCGGCCCTGCTGGTGGTCAAGGAGGGAGGGTCCTACGGCGGCTACCTCGACCGCTACATCGACCTGCGGGTGGACGACCACCCGGCACCGGTGGAGGAGCTGCAACGCCTGCTCGGCCTCCACCGCCTCTATTTCCCCACGGCGCAGCGGTCGTTCACCGAGCTGTCCGGGGAGACCGCCCGCGAGGTGCAGCGGATCCTGCGGCGACTGGGTTTCTACCAAGGCGAGGTGACCGGAATCTACGACGACGCCACCCGGGACGCCTTCCGCCGCTTCTGCAGCGTGGAGAACTTCGAGGAGCGGTGGCGCGAGGACCACCTGGTGGACCGGGAGGTCCTGCACTACCTGCGCCGCCGCTACGGCGCCGGGTCGTGACGAAGCGCGAGCGGCTGCGGGCGGCGCTGCGCGGCGAGGCCGTGGACCGGCCGCCCGTCGCGCTGTGGCGCCACTTCCCCCGGGAGGATGCCAGGCCACAGACGCTGGCTGCGGCTCACGTCCACTTCTACACCACCTACGACTGGGACTTCCTCAAGGTGACGCCGGCCAGCGGTTACTACGGCGACGATTGGGGCCTGCACGCCGGCTACCGCCCCAACCGGGAAGGCACGCGTCACTACACCGACCGCCCGGTGAAGAAGGTCGCTGATTGGGCCGGCCTGCGGTCGCTGGACGTGACCGCGGGTGTCTACGGCCGGGAGCTGCACACTCTGCACCTGATCCGGGAGGCGCTGTCCGAGGATATCATTCTGGCCACGGTCTTCAGCCCTCTCTCCATCGCCCGGACGCTGTGCGGCGACCAGGCCCTGCTGCGCTACCTGCGCGAGCAGCCGGATGTGCTGCACCAGGGGCTGGCCACCATCACGGATGTGACGGGGCGCTTCGCCGCCGAGACGCTCAACGCCGGTGCCGACGGCATCTTCTTCGCCACGCAGTGCGCCACCACGGATTACCTCACAGAGGAGGAATACGAGGAGTTCGGCCGCCCCTACGACCTGCAGGTGCTAGACGCCGCCGCCCAGGCTGAGGTCCGCCTGCTCCACCTGCATGGCAGTCACGTGATGTTCGACCTGGTCACCGACTACCCCGTGGACGCCATCAACTGGCACGACCGGCAGACCCCACCCACGCTGGCCGAGGCCCGACAGCGCTACTCCGGCTGCCTGGTCGGCGGGCTGGACCAGGAGACGCTCTCCCGGGGCACACCCGAGGAGGTGGCGGGGCAGGTGCACGACACCATCGCCCAGACCAGCGGCCGGGGACTGATCATCGCTGCTGGGTGTGTGACCTTCGTGGACACCCCCGACGCGAACCTGCACGCCGTTCGCACTGCCGTGGCCCACAACTAGCGGGGCTGAAGGGCGGCGCCGCAGGACTCGCGGACCACCAGGCGGGTCTTCAGGACAATTTCCTGCACCGGCCGCGCGGGGTTCTCCAGCCGCTGCATCAGCAACTGGGCGGCGCTGGTCCCCAGAGCGTACGCCGGCTGGGCCACCGCCGTCAGCGTGGGTGTCAGGATCGGGGCCCAGTCCATGTCGTCGAAGCCGACCACGGCCATCTCCTGGGGGATGCGCACGCCGGCCTCCTTCAGGGCCAGCATGGCGCCGATGGTCATCAGGTTGTTGGCAACGAACAGGGCCGTCGGCCGGCGCTTCATTCCCAGGAACTCCCGGGCCAGGCGGTAGCCGCTCTCCTGCTTGAAGTCGCCCTCCCGCACCAGGGCGGGATCGGCGCGCAGGCCCGCCGCCTGCAGCGCCGCCAGGTAGCCGGCCAGCCGCTCCCCTCCGGTGAAGACGCGGGTCGGGCCGCTGATGATGCCGATGCGCCGGTGGCCCAGGGCGATCAGGTGGCTCACCGCAGTGCGCGCCCCCTCCACGCTGTCCACCAGGGCGGCGTCCGCCTGAATCCCCTCCAGGCGCCGGTCGACCAGCACCAGGGGGATGCCGGTGCGCAGCCAGCGGCGCAGGTGGGGGGTGGCCTGGCCGCTGGAAGCCAGGAGCAGCCCGTCCACCTGCTTCTCCCGCAGGATGCGCAGGTAGAGGTCTTCCTTCTCGGGGCTCTCGTCGCTATTGCACAGGATGACCGCGTAGCCGTGGCGCCGCACGACGTCCTCCACGCCACGGACCACCGCGGCGAAGAAGGGGTTGGCGTTGTCGGATACGATGACGCCGATGGCGTGGGTCCGCTTCTTCACCATCCCCCGGGCGAGGGCGTTGGGAGTGTAGTCCAGTTGACGGGCCGCGCGCAGGACTCGCTCCCGCGCGCGCAGGCTGGCGTAACCGTACCCGCCCAGCACCCGGGCGGCCGTGGCCACGGACACACCCGCCCTGCGCGCAACGTCCTTTAGGGTGACCATTGTCGCCAAATCAGAGAGCGATATCAGCATTCCATTCCCCACCTTGGGCCAGCTTCCTCCCCGGTCTCCCGCCAGGGGCGCGCCGGAGAAAGAAAGTTCCTGTTCAGGGAAGGAATGGACGGGCAGGCGGCAGAAGCAAAAATATGATATCGTTCTCACAACGCGCGCCGATTGCGGGCCGGGAGGGCCTGCGCGCCGGCCGGCCAGGCACAGGGGCGGAGGGAAGCCATGAGGTCCCCGAAGGTAGGCATCCTCACCTTCTCCGACGGCCGGCCCCACGTTCACGAGGAGCTGCTCCCCCTCACCCGGCAGTTCCAGGACCGGCTGGCGGCACGGCTGCGGGCCACCGGCTGGGAGGTGGTCACTGGCCGCGAGATCGTCTGGACCACGGACCTGGCTCAGAGCGAGGGGAGGTATCTGGCGGCGCAGGGCGTGGAGGCCACCATATTCAACTACGCCATCTGGGCCTGGCCGCACTACTCGGCCATGGCCGCGCAGTTCGTCCCCGGGCCGATCCTGCTCCTTTCCAACGTCAACCCGCAGTATCCCGGGCTGGTGGCCATGCTATCGGCGGCGGGGGCCCTGGACCAGGTGGGGGTCTTCCACGGCCGGGTCTCCGGCGACATCGACGACGACGCGGTCTTCCTGCGGGTGCAGCAGTTCCTCCGGCCGGCGGTGGCGCGGAACCGGCTGCGAGGCCAGGTCTACGGCGTAATCGGCGGACGCTCCATGGGCATGTACACCGCCGTCCCCGCCCTGGACCAGTGGCGGCGGGACTTCGGTATCGACATCGAGCACATCGACCAGTTCGAGATCGTGCGCCGGGCGGAAGAGGTCCCAGACGCCCGCGCCGAGGCGGCCATCGCCTGGCTGGTGCGGCACGGCGCCACCATCCACTACGACGGCCAGAAGCTGACGCCCGAGCTGCTGCGGCGCCAGATCAAGGCCTACCACGCCGTGCGCCAGCTCGTCGCCGAGTGGCGGCTGGACTTCTGCGGCATCAAGGGTCAGCCGGAGATGACCACCCACTTCGCCACCATGGATGTGGCGGAGGCCTTCCTCAACGACCCCTACGACTGGGAGGGGCCGCACGAGCCCATCGTCTGCGCCACCGAGGCGGACAGCGACGGCGCTCTGACCATGCAGATTTTCAAGCACCTGGCGGGTACACCCGTGCTCTTCGCGGACGTGCGGCACTACGACGCCGCCGACGACGTCTGGGACCTGTGCAACTCCGGGCAGCACGCCACCTACTTCGCCGGGCGCTCCTTCGACCCGGCGGTGAACCTGCCACGCGTCCACCTCTACCCGGCCATCATCTACTTCCCTGCCGGGGGCGCATCGGTCATGCACGTGGCCGCCCCGGGGCAGGTGACCCTGGCGCGGCTGGCCCGGCGCGACGGAAAGTACTGGATGGCCATCGTCCCGGGGGAGTTTGTCGAGTTTTCCCCGGAGGTGGAGGCGGAGAAGGTGGCGGCCACCACCCCGCAGTGGCCGCACGCGTTCGCCCGCTTCCGCGTCCCCGCCGACCAGTTCCTGGCGGAGTACGACTCCAACCACATCCACGGGGTCTACGGAGACTGGGTGGCCGACCTGGTCTGGTTCTGCCGGATGAGCGGAATCGAGCCGCGCGTCTTCGCCTGAGGTACGCCCGTGGCCCGCTACAGCATCGGCATCGATTTTGGCACGGAGTCGGCACGGGCGGTGCTCGTGGACACCGCCACCGGCGATGAGGTGGCCACGGCGGTCCACCCCTACCGCCACGGCGTCCTCGACCGTGCTCTGCCCGGAGGAACCCGCCTGGGACCCGACTGGGCGCTGCAGCATCCCGGCGACTGGCTGGAGGCGCTGGAGGCGCTGCTGCGGCAGATGGCTGCCGCCGGCGGCGACGAAGTCGCGGGCATCGGCGTGGACTTCACCTCGTGCACGCTGCTGCCTGTCCGCGCCGCCGGCACGCCGCTGGCCCTGGAGGAAGCCTTCCGGGACCGGCCGCACGCCTGGCCCATGCTCTGGAAGCACCATGCAGCCCAGCCCTATGCCGACAGGATCAATGCCTCGGGGTGGGAGGGCCTGCGGTGGTACGGCGGCCGGACGTCGTCGGAGTGGCTGTGGGCGAAGGTCTGGCAGGTCCTGGAGGAGGCCCCGGACGTCTTCGCCGCCGCCGACCGCTTCATCGAAGGCGGGGACTGGATCGTCTGGCAACTGGTTGGCCGCGAGGTGCGCAGCGCCTGCCAGGCCGGCTACAAGGCGCACTGGCAGCCGGGCGAAGGCTATCCGCCCGCGACCCTGCTGCAGCGGCTGCATCCCGGGCTGCCGGCAGTGCTCGACCGCCTGGGACCGCCGCAGCCGTTGGGCACGCCGGCCGGCGGCCTCACCCAGGCGTGGGCCTCCCGCACCGGCCTGCGGCCGGGGGTGCCTGTGGCTGTGGCCATCATCGATGCGCACGCCGCCGTCCCCGCCGTCGGTGTCGCCGAGTCCGGACGGCTGGTGGCTATCGTGGGAACCTCCACATGCCACATGATCCTGGGCGAGCAGCGCCACCCGGTACCCGGTATCTCAGGAGTGGTGCGGGACGGCATCCTGCCGGGGTTCTACGGCTACGAGGCTGGTCAGGTGTCGGTGGGAGACATGTTCGAGTGGTTCGTGCAGACCTATGGGGTCCCCCGCTACGGAGACCAGGCCACGGCCTTTGCGCGCCTCGAGGCCGAGGCAGCCGCCCTGGCGCCAGGCGAGTCGGGGCTGCTGGCGCTGGACTGGTGGAACGGCTGCCGCACCCCCCTGGTCGATGCCGACCTCTCCGGCGTGCTGCTGGGCTTGACACTGGCCACGCGGCCGGCCGAGATCTACCGCGCGCTGCTGGAGGCCACCGCCTTCGGCACGCGGCTGGTGCTGGACACATTCGAGGAGGGCGGCATTGCCATCAGGGAGATCCACGCATGCGGGGGTGCGGCCAGCAAGAGCCCGCTGCTGCTGCAGCTCTACGCCGACGTCACCGGCAGGCCGCTCTACGCCTACGACGTGCCCCACGCCTCGGCGCTGGGGGCGGCGGTCTATGGGGCGACGGCCGGAGGGATCTACCCCGACCTGATAGCGGCCACACGGGCCATGGGGGCGCGAGCCGTCCAGCGCTACGATCCGCGCGACGGCCCTCACCGGGTCTACGACGGCCTGTACGACGTCTACCGGGAGGCGCACGCGGCGCTCTCCAGGCCGGAGGGCGTCGTCAAACGCCTGCGTCGTCTGCAGCGCACCGCGGCGCGCGAGCCGAGCCCCACCGGGCCCAGCGAGCTTGCGGAAGTGTCGTGAGCAATAGCTAAATCCACGGAGGTGAGGACACAGGAGGAGGCAAGACCGCCAGAGGTGAGGACGCAGGAGGCAAGACCGGCAACTGTACTCACAGGACAGGAGGTGCTTAGATGAGACGGTCTGCAGTGTTCCGCGGAGCGCTTCTGCTGCTGGGAAGCGCCCTGGTGCTCCTGATGGCCGCGCCGCTGAGTTCAGCGCCGCCGGCCTATCCGACCAAGGCTTTGACCATCGTTGTCCCCTGGTCCCCCGGGGGCGGGACGGACCGCACCGCCAGGGCCATCGCCGCCGTCCTGGAGAAAGACCTCCGGGTACCGGTAGGCGTCGTCAACCGCACGGGCGGTGGAGGCGTTATCGGGCACATGGCCACCGCCACAGCCGACCCCGACGGCTACACCCTGGGGATGATCACCATCGAGATCACCATGATGAGCTGGCTGGGGCTGACGCACCTGACCTACGTCGACTACAGGCCCATCGCCCTGTTCATCAACAACCGGGCCGGCATCACGGTTCGCGCCGACGCTCCCTGGAAGGACTACAAGGAGCTGATGGCCTACATCAAGGCCAACCCTGGCAAGCTCAAGGCCTCCGGCACCGCCGCCGGGGGGATCTGGGACCTGGCTCGGGTCGGATGGTTGCTGGCCGCAGGCCTGACCGCCGACCACGTGAAGTGGGTCCCCAGCGCCGGCGCGGCCGCTGCGCTGGCGGAGCTGGCGGCGGGAGGAGTGGACATCTGCACCTGCAGTCCGGCCGAGGCTCTGCCCCTGGTGGAAGCGGGCAAGGCGCGGGTACTGGCGGTGATGGCGGACAAGCGCTGGGATCCTCTTCCCAAGGTGCCCACGCTCAAGGAGATGGGCGTCGACTTCGAGATCGGCGGCTGGGCCGGAATGGCCGCACCCGCCAAGACGCCGGACCACATCATCGAGTTCCTGGACGCCGCCGTCGGCAAGGCCGTCCGGTCTGCGGAGTTTACCAACTTCATCAAAACCAGTGGCTTCTGGTTCGACTACAGGAATTCCAGGGACTTCACCAGGTTCCTGATGCAGGAGCACGTGAAGAACGGTAAGCTCTTGAAGGCGGGAGGGTTCGTCAGGTAGGAGGGCGACATGGGAGCCTGGGACGCCGTGGCGGGTGTGCTGCTGGCGCTCCTGGGCTCCTATGTTTTCCTCGCCGCCCGGACGTTCCCCAACCTGGCGGGAGGGTATCCGGGGCCGGGCCTGTTCCCCCAACTGCTGGGGATCCTCCTGGCGCTCTCCGGGGTGGGGCTCGTGGTCCACGGTGTGCTGACGGGCTCGCTCCTGCGGCGCGTGCCGCTGGTCAGGGCATCGCGGAAGGAGAAGGCCGGCGCTCTCCTGGTCATCCTCGCGGTCATCCTCTACATCCTGCTGGTGGACCGCCTGGGCTTCATCCCCCTCGCCTTCCTCATCCTGGCGGGGCTGATGCTCGCATTGGGGGCGCCGGCCCGCTGGAGCCTCGCCCTGGGAATTGCCCTCACCTTGCTGCTCTACGCACTGTTCGGGCGGCTGCTGCACGTTCCGCTTCCCGGCGGATCCCTGCCCTGGGGCTAGCGTCACTCCATGGTTGACCTGGTCCTCAAGAGCCTGGCTGCCCTGGCCGACCCGGGCGTCATCCTCATCATCCTCCTGGCGGCGCTCTACGGATTGTTCATCGGCACGATCCCCGGGTTGACCGTTACCATGGCGGTGGCTCTCTTCGTCCCCTTCGCCATCTTCCTGGACCCGATTCCGGCGCTGGCGGCGATCATCACCCTGCAGGCGCTGGGGATCTTCGCCGGGGACATCCCCGCAGCCCTGGTGCGTATGCCGGGCACCCCCGCCTCCGCCGCCTACGTCAGCGACTCCTACGCCCTCAGCCAGCAGGGGCAGGCCCGCCTGGTCCTAGGCGTGGACGTCTTGGCCTCCGCGCTGGGAGGCCTGATGGGGTCCGTGGCCCTGATCGCCGGGGCGTCGTCGCTTGCCGAGTTCGCCCTGACCTTCAGCAGCTACGAGATCTTCTGGCTGGCCCTGCTGGGGCTGAGCACCACCGCGTTCATCGCCACCGCCTCGCCGCTGAAGGGCCTGGTCTCCGTCGTCCTGGGCCTGCTGCTATCCACGGTGGGCATCGACATCACCCTGGGGTTTCCCCGGTTCACCTACGGCGTGCCCTTCCTGCTGGGTGGGATCAGCTTTATCCCGGCCATGATCGGGCTCTTTGGCGTGAGCGAGATCCTGCGCACGGTGCTCAAGGGCGAGATGCACCTGGCCTACGCCCGGCTGGAGCGGGGGCCGTCCTTCCTTCCGGCGCTGCGCACGGTCTGGCGTCATCGCGTCAACGCCGTGCGGGGCGGGATCGTGGGGCTGATCTCGGGAGTGCTGCCTGGCGCGGGCGCGGACATCGGTGCCTGGCTGGCCTACGGGGTGGCCAGGCGCTTCTCCCGAGAACCGCGGAAGTTCGGCAAGGGGTCCATGGAAGCCATCGTGGAGGCGGGGGTGGCCAATAACTCCGATCTCGCCGCCGAGTGGATTCCCACCCTGGTCTTCGGCATTCCCGGCGACGCCTTCACCGCCGTCGTCCTGGGTATCCTCATGATGAAGGGAATGCGCCCAGGCCCGGCGATCCTGCACAACTATGCCGACGTCCTGGTGGCCGTCTACATAACCTTCATCCTGGCCAACCTGCTGATGGTCCCCCTGGGCTTTCTCGCCATCCGCGCCAGCAGCCAGATGGTGCGCCTGCCACGCAACGTACTCGTCCCCGCCATCCTCATGATGTGCGTGGTCGGAGGCTATGCCATCAACAACAGCCTCTTCGACGTGGGCCTGATGCTGGTCATGGGCATCCTCGGCTTCATCCTGGAGGCCATGGGATTTCCCGTAGCCCCCATCGTCCTGGGGCTGGTGCTCGGCCCGCTTCTGGAGCAGAACTTCATGATCAGCCTGATTAAGAGCGAGGGCAATCTCGCCCTCTTCTTCAGCCGTCCCGTGAGCGCGGTCCTGGGTGCGCTCACCGTGGCGGTCTGGCTCCTGCCGGTGGTTTCGGTGGTCTGGCGGCTGTTGCGGCATCGCAGGGCGGCCCCGCAGCCCGCCGAAGGGTAACTCCGGCCGCGGCACGGGTATCGGTGCGGTCTCCCACGCTTTCACTGGATAGAGCCCTGCAGACCGAGGACTCACCGGATACGGTCCTGCAGACTGAGGAGGGAAGCGATGTTCGAGCGGTCAAGGCTGCGCGGCATCATCGTCCCCACCGTCACGCCCTTCGAGGACGACGGGTGTACCGTGAGTGCACGAGGCGTACACCAGCTCATCGACTTCCTCGTCCAGCAGGGCGTCCACGGAATCTTTGTCGCCGGCACCACCGGAGAGGCGGCCGCCCTCGACGACACCCAGTGGCGTCGCCTGGTGCAGGCCGCCGCCCAGGCCCTGCGAGGGCGGGTTCCACTCCTGGCGGGCGTCATCGCCCCCGCCACGGCCCTGGCCGCTGCAAAGGCCCGCTGGGCGGCCGACCTGGGCGCAGACGTAGTGGTGGCCACCACACCGTACTACTACCTGCCCAGTCAGCGCGAAGTTGTGGCTCATTTCCAAGCCATCGCCCGGGCCACGCCGCTGCCGGTCCTCCTGTACAACATCCCGCAGAACACCAAGGTGCACATCACCCTGCCGACCTGCATGGAGCTGGCGGGCCTGGAACGCATCGTCGGGCTGAAGGACTCTTCGGGGAACGTCACCGAGTTCCGCAAGGGTGTCCTGGCACTGCGCGCAGGTGGCCGGGACTTCCGCATGTTCCTGGGCACTGACCACCTGACCGATGTGGCCGTGCTGGTGGGGGCGCAGGGCACGGTGCCCTCGCTGGGCAATGTCGCCGGACGGGAGCTGGTGGCGGCCTTTGAGACTGCGGTGGCGGGTGACTGGACGCGTAGCGCGCGCCACCAGGAGCGGGTGGCAGCCCTCACCCGCATCTACGAGGTCCGGGGCGGAATCCATCAGACAGGGATCATCGTAGGGCTGAAATGCGCGCTGACCCTGTTAGGCATCACCGCGGGTCCACCGGCACCTCCCGTACTGCCGCCAACCAGCGAAGAGATCCGGCAGGTGGAAACGATCCTGCAAGAAGGCGGGCTGCTGCGATGACGCCGGAGGTCGTCACGATGGGCGAGACCATGCTCCGCTTCACCCCGGAGCCCGGCCAGAGCCTGGAGCAGGCCGAGACCTACCGGGTTGACGCCGGCGGCGCCGAGTCCAATGTGGCTGTGGGGTTGGCACGCTTGGGCCGAAGGACCGCATGGATCTCCCGCCTGCCCTCCACTCCCCTGGGACGGCGTATCGCCTCCCGCATCGGCGGCCACGACGTGGATGTCTCGCGCGTGCTCTGGGTCTCCGAGGGCAGGGTGGGGCTCTGGTTCCTCGAGCCTCCTGTGCGTCCACGCCCCGGGCGGGCCTACTATGACCGCGCGGGGTCCGCATTCAGCCAGATCGACCCTGACGAGGTCGACTGGACCTTCGTCCGCTCGGCGCGCTGGCTCCACCTGACGGGGATCACCCTGGCCCTCAGTGCCAACTGCCGCCTCCTGGTCCACCGGGCGCTGGACGAGGTCGCCGGCTCGCCGGTGACCGTCTCCTTTGACGTTAACTACCGGGCGAGGCTGTGGCCGCCGCAGATGGCACGGGAGGCCCTGGAGCCGGTGCTGCGGCGCGCGGAGGTGATCTTCTGTCCCCTGCGCGACGCGCGCATGGTGTTCGGCGAAACGGGGGAAGCGGAAGAAGTGGCACCCCGGTGGGCGCAGCGATACGGAGCTCGCCTGGTGGTGATCACGGCGGGGAGGGCGGGCGCTGCGGCCTTCGACGGATCCCTGCACCGGATGACCAGGCACTACCCGGTGCGGGTGATCGACCCCGTGGGGAGGGGAGACGCCTTCGTCGCCGGCTTCATTGGCGGGTACCTGGAAGGCGGGACGCCCACGGCGCTGGCGTGGGCCGCGGCCCTGGCGGCGTTGAAGCAGACCTACGCCGGCGACCTGGTCTGGTGCACGCGGGAGGATCTGCTGGACGTGCTCGCGCAGGAAGAAGGAATTCGCCGCTAAAGCGGGGCCGTGGGCCTACTAGGCGGCATGAATCCGGTGTTGACGCTTAGTTCAGACCATATTATATGTACAGATGAGGTGATCAACATGAGGAGCGTGAGCGCCGCCGAAGGGCGTCGCCGCCTGGCGGAGCTCATTCGGGAGGCGGAGGCGGGACGTTGCGTGACCATTCTGCGGAGGGGGAAGCCTGTGGCGGTGTTGATCTCCGCCGGGGCCTATGGCCGTCTGGAGCGGGCTGCGGCGTACCTGGAGGCCTTAGAGATTTCTGAGAGGCTCGCAGCCCACCCTGGAATCCCGAACGCTTTGGAGGTCGCCCGGGCAGCTCGGGAGGAGCTGGAGGAACGCCGTTGAGCAATGTGGTTGCGGACGCGAGTGTCCTGCTGGCCTTTTACCTCCCTGCAGAACCGTACAAGCAAGCCGCCATGACGGTCCTCAAAGCCTTCACCGAGGGCAGGATTCGGCTTGTGGTGCCTGCCCTTGCCCCTTATGAGTTCCTCAACGGCCTGGTAAGGAGCATGCGGGGGCTGCGGACCGGAGAGCGGCTTCCGCTGGAGGAAGCCCTCGCGATCCTGCAGGCGTTTCTGGCCCTGCGGGTGGAGACGGTGGCTGTGGACGGTATGGAGGAGGAGGTCCTGAGGACCGCGGCCCAGTGTTGGTGCTCCGCGTACGACGCAGCGTACCTCGCGCTGGCGGAGCGGCACGGGTGGGAACTGGCCACAGGGGACGAGCGGTTCTTCCGAACGGTCTCGGGATGCTTTCCGTCCATCCGGAGGGTTGAGGACGTAGCCCGCGAACTCGGGTAACCGCCGCTTCCTGCTGAAGCAGCCACGAATTCGCGGATAAGGCGGGCGCACTCGTCGGGGTCATCCCACCATGGGAGGTGACCGATGCCGACGATTGCGAGCCGTGCGTCTGGCAAGAGGTGTGTGGTCCTCCGTGCGGCCCTGAGCGATCCGAAAGGATCCTTCTTTCCCCAGATGAAGAGCACCGGCTGCCTCACGCCACGTAGTGCGTCCGCTGTGCAGCGAAAGTCGGTGAATCTCGCCATCAACGGGGCCCATCCCAATGCCTCACCGAGTCCCCCCTGTACGAAGATGAGGGGCTGGCCAGATGGGTTTCCGCACTCGAGCATGCGCACCCGCAGCTGTGAGCGGTCACCTCCGATAAACCGCTCGAAGACGGTCAGACGGTATTGCTGCCAGACTGCGCTCTAGGCATTCCGGCCTGGGCCCGTGTGCGCTCGACCCAGCCTGATCCCCGGGTGACCGAGCGGTTCGAGACCCCACCCGGCGTCCAGAGCCAGTCCGACTGGTCCGAGTACACGGTGCAGCTGGCCAGCGCGCTCACCCGCGTCGTGGTGTACGGGTTGATCCTGAGTTGTTAGGTCCGCCCGGCACGGGGAAATCGCACTTGTCGATTGCGCTCGGCCTCCGGGCACCTGCCGCCCATAAACGCGTGCTCTTTCGCCCGGTCCCCGACCTCCTCGACGAACTCGTGGCCGCCACCGTGGACCACACGCTGGCGGCCCGCCTGGAGGTCTTGGGGCGTCTGGATCTCTTGATCCTCGATGAACTCGGCTATCTGCCCATGGATACCCGTCGCGCCAATCTCTTCTTCCAACTCATCAGCCGTGGCTATGAGCGGGGCTCGATCATCCTCACCAGTAACAAACCCTTTGAGGAATGGGGGATGGTCTTCGGCGATGAGGTCATCGCCTCGGCCGTGCTCGACCGCCTCCTCCACCACAGCCACCTCATCCCGATCACCGGGTCCAGCTACCGGACCAAGGACAAGCGGCCCGCCAAACAAGGGGGTACGTAGATGTCTCCCCGTCCTCAAGGAATCGCTCTGCGGGGCTCTGAGAGGCCGAACTCTCGCCTGGACACGAGGGTCTCGCGCCGTTGGAGGGCTAGAGGCCCCCCAGGAGGTCGGCGATCACGACGCGAACAGGAGGGCAATAACCCCCCCAGGGGGTGGTCAACTTTTCGTGAGAAAGTGGTCAACTTTTCGTTGAGAAGGAACAGCAGGTCCCCTCCGTGCGCGCTGCAGGACGAGGACCAATCCCAGCAGCCCGAGGCCGATCAGGTCTGTGGTGATCCCGGGCCGGATCAGCGTCAGGGCCGCCGCCAGCAGCAGCGCCCGCTCGGCCGGCAGCGCTGGGCGCAGGAGATAGCCGATGGCGGCGCCGGCCAGGCAGAGGGTCCCGATCGTCGCGGTGGCCAGCGCCAGGATCGTCGGCTGCCAAGCCTCCATGCCCACCAACAGCGCCGGGCCGTAGACGAACATGTAGGGGACGATGAACCCGGCGATCGACAGTCGGACCGCCTGCAGGGCGGTGTCCCACATCGGAGCCTTGGCGAGGCTGGCGGCGGCGAAGGAGGCCAGGGCCACCGGCGGCGTCACCGCCGAAATGACGGCAAAGTAGAACAGGAACATGTGCGCGGCCAGCGGCGCGACCCCCAGTTTGATGAGGGCCGGCGCCAGTACGCTGGCCCCGATAGCATATGCGGCGGTGGTCGGCATCCCCATACCCAGGATGATGGCGACGATCATCGTCGCGACCAGCGCCAGGAGCAGGCTGCCACCGGCGAGGTCGATGAGCAGCTCCGAGAGCTTGCCGCCGAGCCCGGTGAGCGAGAGAACCCCGACGATGATCCCCGCCCCGGCGCAGGTGGCGCCGATTTCGATCGTGCGCTTGGCGCCGTCCTGCATGGCGCCGATGATCTTGCGGAGATCCAGCCGCGTATCCGGGCGCAGCCAAGAGAGGACCACCGTGGTCGCCAGCGCGTACAGCGCGGCGCGGAACGGTGAGACCCCGGCCACCATGATCATGTACAGCAGCACGACCAGCGGCAGCAGCAGGTACCCGTGCTGGAGGAGGACCGCCCTAAACCGGGGCAGCTGCTCCCTGGGCAGCCCGTGCAGGTGCGACGAGGCGGCGTAAAAGTCGATCATCCAGTAGGCCGCGACGTAATAGAGCAGCGCGGGGCCGATGGCCGCGATGGCGATCTGGGAGTACGGGACACCGATGATGTCCGCCATCAGGAAAGCCGCCGCACCCATCACCGGCGGGACGATCTGGCCGCCGGTGCTGTTCATGGCCTCCACGCCGCCGGCCACCGCGCCCCGGAAGCCGGTGGCCTTCATCAGCGGGATGTTGATGACCCCGTCCACCATGACGTTGGCCACCGACGACCCGCTGGCCGTCCCGAACAGGCTGCTGGTGATGATGGAGACCTTCGCGGGCCCCCCACGCTTGCTGCCGGCGACGGAGAGCGCCAGGTGCACGATGAACTTGCCGATCCCCGACGCCTCGATGAAGGCCCCAAACAGGATGAACAGGTAGACGTAACGCGCCGAGACGCCGATGGGCACCCCGTAGATGCCGTTGTCGCTGAACAGGAATGAGATGAGCGAGGCGAACCGGAAGCCTTTGTGCGCCAGCAGTCCCGGCAGCCAGGGCCCGGCGAAGACATAGAGGATGAAGAGGCCGCACAGGATCGGCAGCGCCAGGCCCGTGGAGCGGCGGGCGGCCTCGAGAACCGCCACGACGAGGAGCGTCCCCACGATGACGTCCTCACGCGTGGGAAAGACCCCGGCCCGCCCGGTCAGTTCCCTGAACACGGCGAACACATAGACCAGGACCACCAGGCTGGCGGCAACCAGCGCCCAGTCAAAAAGCGTGGGCGCCGCGGCGCGGCGGGCGGGGATCAGCAGGAAGGCGAGCACGAGCACAAATGTCAGGTGGACCGTGTAGAGTTTCTGCGGGTCGGTGACGATGCCGAAGAACCCGCCGAGCTGCAAGATGTGGTAGGCGGCCATCGCCACGCCCAGCGCCTGGACCAGCAAGGCGAGAACACCCCGGAGATGCCGCGTGCGGGTCTCCGAGGTGTCTCCGACCTGCTGAATATCGACCGGGAGCCCGGGGGCGGAGCCCGCCACGTGGTCAGCCCGCCGGTGTGCCGACTCCGGGTTCAGCCCCGGCGGAAGCCGCGCTCACCGTCAACTCCGCTTCATCTCCGGCGGGATCTGGTCATCGATCAGCCTCACCCCTTGCTCGCGGTAGAACTTCACGGCGCCGGGGTGCAGCGGCAGCCGGGTGTAGAAGACGTTGACCGGCAGCGTCTCGTTGGACGCGGGATGGACGGTCGCCAGGAAGTCCCGGTTGGCGAAGATGGTCTTCACCAGCTCGTAGACGAAATCGTCCGGCATGTCCTTGTGCACGACCGCGGCGTTCCACATCTGGACTGTGTGGATGACCTCGTCCTGGCCGCGGTAGACGCCGGCACGGATCGCCGCGCGCGCCAGGTAGGGGTAGCGGCCGGTCAGGGTTTCGATCTGCTCCTTCGTGAAGCCGAAGAACCGTGTCGGCCGGGTGATCGACGCCTCCACCCAGGCGGGAACCGGGATGCCGATGACGCCGAAGTTGGCATCCACCACGCCATCCCGCAGGGCGGTGGCCCCATCGGCGAAGCCCAGATAGACGATGCGCCGCGGCTTGATGTTGAACAGCTCCAGCACCCGGTGACCGACGAACTCCGCCGAGCCGCCCCGCGGGCCCAGGCTGACCACGCGGCCGGTCAGATCGGTCACCGACCGGATGGGGGAGTCCGCACTGACCATCCAGTGGGCAAACGACGTGTACATGGGGAAGGCAATACGGATCACGTCCAGCTTCCTGCCCCGAAACTCTCCGATACCGTTGAACGCCTCAAACGCCGGGCCCATGGTCGTCATGCCCAGTTCGATTTCCTTCGTCGCCACCAACTGGATGTTCTGGACAGGGCCCCCGGTCACCCGGTTCGTGGCCGGCAGACCCATCTTCTCACCGATCACCCGGGCGTAACCGCCTGCGACGACGAAGTAGACGCCGCCGATGGACGCAGAGCCGATCGTCACGCTCCTGGGCCACCCCGGCCGCGGCTGGGCCTGCGCCGCGGTTACGGCCAGGGCCAGGGCCGGCACCATGATGAGCATCAGGAATCGCTGCGCTTTCATCTGCTCCCCCTCCTCACTAAAATCGTCCGGGTTCTCACGTCTGTTGACCTGCTCACTACATTCGCACTGCCCGAAGCAAAGTCCTATGCTCGCCGCGCTCGCGCCAAGCCTACCACGCGCTGTCCACAGGGAGATCGGGCGTGCGCCAGATTTCCCCGGGGGCCGGTTCCTGCGAAAATTCACGCATATCGGGTGCCTCGTAATTATAGCCCGTCCGCCCCCCGTCGGCCAACATAGTCGCCGACAGGCCGACGGGGGGCGCGCGGTCTTGCGCACGCAGCTCTTCGGCGAGCTGGATCAACTCCTCGATCACCTGGGCCGCCTGGACGGCCCGGTTCTGGTAGCGACGGATCGCCTGCTCCAGGAGCTCGGCGAACGAACGGGCCTGGATCACGTTCTTCCGCCGGCGGCTCGTGATCTCGCCCTCCAGGAGCTTGCGCAGCAGTTCCACGGCCAGGTTTTTCTGCGGCATCCCGCGGACCTCGGCAAAGAACTCGTCGGATAGGATCGAGATGTCGGGCTTCTTTACACCGGCCGTCGCGAAAAGAACCACCCCCTCGGGTGCGATGGCGCTTGAGACGATCTGCCGGATGGCGTGGTCGATGTCCTCCTCGGTCCGCTGTTCGCTCGGGGCGCGCTTGGCCAGCGCTGCCCGCACCGCCTGGAAGAAGGCCACATCGTCACGGATGGCAAGCGCCTTCTCGTGGGGCACCGCGAGAGCGAACGCTCGGGAGAGGTCCGCCACGGCTTGGAGCAGCCGGTCCTTGCCGTTCTCCTGGGCCAGGATGTGCTCCTGGGCCGCCGGCAGCAGCGCCAGGCGCTCCTCCGGTGTGCCGGTCTTCCACGCGGACCAGTCGAAGCCATGAAAGAGGTCGCAGCAGATCTCGTACCTCTCTTCCATCACCGCCACGGCCTCGCTCTGGTCGATGCCGGTCCGCCCCGTGCCACCGCTTTCGGTGTAGACAGCGAGGGCCTGCTTGAGCTCGTGGGCCAGCCCGAGGTAGTCCACCACCAGCCCTCCGGGCTTGTCCCGGAAGACCCGGTTCACCCGGACCATGGCCTGCATCAGGCCATGTGCCCGCATGGGTTTGTCCAGGTACATCGTATGGAGAGACGGAGCGTCGAACCCTGTGAGCCACATGTCGCGGACGATGACCAGCTTGAAGGGGTCGTTCGGATCCCGGAAGCGTTTGGCGAGGAACTCCCGCCGCTGCTTGTTGCGGATGTGCGGCTGCCACTCGACCGGGTCCGAGGCCGAGCCCGTCATCACCACCTTGATCTGGCCCTTGTCGTCATCGTCGTCACCCCACTCCGGGCGGAGGCGCACGATCTCGTTGTACAGATCCACGCAGATGCGCCGGCTCATGCAGACCACCATGGCCTTGCCGTCCAGCGCCTCGAGCCTCCGCTCGAAGTGCTCCACGATGTCAGGGGCCACCAGGCGCAGGCGCTTCTCCGCCCCGACCACCGCTTCGAGCTGGGCCCACTTGGTCTTGAGCCGCTCCTTGCGCTCGACTTCTTCGCCCTCGGCGACCTCCTCGAACTCCTCGCCGATCTTCGGCTTGAGTTCCTCGGGCAAATCCAGCTTCGCCAGCCGGCTCTCGCAGTAGATGGGCACGGTGGCCTTGTCCTCGACCGCGCGCTGGATGTCGTAGATCGAGATGTAGTCGCCGAACACCGAGCGGGTGTTGCGGTCTTCCAGCTCCAGCGGTGTGCCGGTGAACCCGATGAACGAGGCATTCGGGAGCGCATCGCGCAGGTGGCGGGCGAAGCCATCGATGAAGTCGTACTGGCTGCGGTGGGCCTCGTCGGCGATCAGCACGATGTTGCGGCGATCGGAGAGCTGCGGGTATCGGTCGCCCTTCTCCTCGGGCAGGAACTTCTGGATCGTGGTGAAGATGACGCTGGCCGACTGCCGCCCTTGGAGCAACTCGCGAAGCTCGGCCCGGCTCTCCGCCTGGATCGGGTCCTGGCCGAGGGGTCCCGGCAGCGGGAGAAGACGCCGCAGAGCTGGCCATCCAGGTCGTTCCGGTCGGTCAGGACGACGATGGTGGGGTCCTCCGCGTCGGGGTGGCGGACGATGCGGCATGCGTGGAGTTCCAGGAGCGGGTGCCATCCTGACAGCGGCAAGTGGCGGCGCCGGCCAACAGAGCCGGTTGAAGGCCTCGGGGTGGATGGGGTAGGCGGCCGTGGGGCGCGCCTCGTAGTCAGCCTCGCAGCACTCGGGCGGCAACTCCGTCTGCTGGGTGCGGTAGAGGTCGACGAAGGCCTGGCTCCGTCTCATCCGTCTCGGGCGCGGCTACTCACCGGACTCCCTCTCAGACGGGTGTCCCCCGTTAATCTGCTCGATGCGGAGGCTGTGGCCCAGTGCGCGGCCCGAAACCACCTGGTCCAGGTGGATGGCGAACTCGTCGGGGTTGAAGGACCGGCCTTCCCGGACCTCCATCCGGGGCGTTACGACCCTGTACCAAGGCTCCATGGCTCACTCCACTGTCTGGAACTCCACCCGCTGAGCCTCCGTCACCCGTCCGGATGCATCCAGGATCTCCAGCGAGACCAGATTCCCTTGATCGTCGTAGTCGAGGATCACCCCAGGCTTGTCCTCGTCGCTCTCCGCTACGGAGGCTCCCTCGCGGAGGATCACGCTGAGCGTGTCCGTCCTCGGATTGTAAATCACCTTCATCCTTCTTCCCTCCAGTACTTCGAAATCTTTGTGGTGCGGTAGACTGTCACGACCTCTGTCGGGGTACGTTCAAGATCTACGACGACTCGCACGAGGTATGTCCGCCCTCCCATCTCCACGCGAGACTGACGGACGGCGCGCCCAGGGCGGAGATCAAACTGCTGTTCAGGCGCCGTCATGACCCGGTGGACGATCTCCTCATCAATGCCTCGACGCTGCATCTGGAACCTGGCGTGCGGCGTCAGGACATATCCGGGGTCGTCTTCCAGCACCGCTTACCTCGGCACCGCCAGCAGCATGGCCTCCACCAGGCGCCGCTCCTCGCTCCCTTTACGGTAAAGGGCCGCCAGAGCATTGGCCAAGCGGAGGAACTCTGGCCCGCGCTCCATCTCGGACCGGAGCAGCGCCCGCAGGGCGTCGCGCCGGCCGCCTCCAGGAGCATAGCCGTGTGCACGCGGTCGAGGGTCGTTGCCCCCCGGGCAACCCTGTGCTCCCCCTCACCCTCTGAGAGAGGGTCGGGGCGAGGGCGCCTTCCCCGGCCCCGACCGCGCGGGGCGTAGTCGGCACCCGCTTGGCCACCCGGTCTCCCAGGAGCAGTTCCAGCTGCACCGGCCCGCGCGGGGTGCTCTCGATGCGGTGGGCCACGAGGTCGGCCCCCTCCCCGCCGAACAGCACCTTGGCCCGCTCCCGGATCGTGAGCAGTCGCACGACGCCCTTCTTCGTCTCGATCACCCGGCTTTCCCACTCCGGCAGGCGGATGCCGAGCGGCTGGGCGAACCGCCGGACCACGTCGAAGACCAGCGCGTAGCCAGCCCCGGCCTTGCGCGGCCGCTCGTCTTCCTCCTCCTCCTCGTCCTCGGCCGCTTCGGCTTCCTCTTCCCCCTCGGTCGCCTCCGCCTGTCCCCCGTTCGCGTTGGTGCTCTGGAGCGTCCACAGGAACAGGGCCGTCAGGCGCGCGTCCTCCTCCAGCGCCCCGGCCCCGCCTGTGGATCCGAGGACCTGCTGGAGCGCCGCCCGGCCCACCACCTCCCAGACCTTCTCCAGGAACTCCGCCAGCGCCACCTCGCGCCCCTCGGCGGTCTCGACCCGCGAGTAGCGGCTGAAGATCTCCAGCGCCGGGCCGATGCAGGCGAAGACCAAGTCCGCGCCGCGCACACCTTCCGCCTGCAGCCGCTCCATCCAGTGGCCGACGCGCTTGGGCAGTTCGCGCAGCACCTCGCCCCAGTCGCCCACCGGCGCATCCTCGGGGCGCGGGCGGCAGATGAGGTGGACGCTGGTGGCCAGCGCCGCCGATTCGCGCGCGCACAGGCGCGAGGCCATCTCCGTGGCGATGGGCCAGGAACCGGTAATCGTCCAGCCGCCGCGGATCATGCCGGAGAGGAGTGCTTCCCAGCCCTCGGTGGTCTTGTGGGCGAAGACGACCGCGCCCACGCCGTCCTCGCGCAGCACGCGGCGGCCCTCGGCGAAGGCCTTGGCCATCGTCTCCTCGAACCACGCCCGATCCTTCGCACGTCCATTGTCGCGCTTCGTCTCGTCCTGCACCGCCTCGCGCCTCTTGGGCGTTAGTGGGTTCGAAGGATCGAACGGATCGCGCAGCAGCCGATGCCCCGGCAGCACCCGCTTGAGCCAGACGAAGAAGAAGTCCGAGAGGTCGGCGTAGGGCACGGCAAAGTAGTAGGGCGGATCGGTGAACCACACCTGCGCCGTTTCGTCGGGAAGCGGGTGCTCGGTCGCGTCGGCCTGCTGAACCTGACCGCCACGCGAGCCGGGCGAGGCTTCGACGACCTTTGCCACCCAGTCGACGGCACCGTCGTAGCCTCCAGTCATGTCGGTAAATGGATTGGCCTCACAGTAATCCCAAACTATCGGCAGAGCTTGTCTGCCGAAGACATGTTCTGTTTTCTCGCCGACCACGTTCCAAACAACGAGCGACGCCCATTTATCCGCGCACCGGTTCACCACCACCGCCATCGCCACCCGCACCGCCTCGCCGTCCGCGCTGGGCCGCTCGCGCGCGAGCCGCGCCAGCGTCACCAGCGCCAGCTTCTGCCGCGCCGACCGGCCGACGGTGAACAAGGTGGTCTGCGGGCTCTCCTCCTCGGGCAAGGTCTTGCGCACGACCACAAACCGATACGGGTGCGGCCAGCCATGCGGTTGGTACTGACCTTCGGCGACCGCCAGTCCTGGCCGGACCTCGGTGTACGGCAAGCCGGGGATCATGCGCTTGAGAGGCTGGGTCAGCCTGGCGACGATGACGAACACTATCCGTTGTCCAAGATCCCCACCGGTCAGTTTGCCGCCAACGAAGCCTACTTCCACCTCTTGCTCTTTGCGTACAATCTGGTGAACTGGTTCAAGCGCCTGTGTTTGCCAGCCGAGTATTGCTCTACGACGTTAGGCACGCTGCGTCGCCGGATCCTCATGATCCCTGGAGAGTTCGTCCATGCTCGTCACGGGCCAACACTGCGCCTGCCATCTTCGCCCGCGGAGCAACAAGCCATCAAACATGCACAGAATCGCATCGAACGGCTCAGACTTGAAATTTGACGATTTTCACGCCGGATTCAGGTTGAACATACCCCGCTTGGCTGAAACTGCAAACGAGGCTTTTGACTCCAACTTTCATTCGTCCTTACTTTTGTCGCAGTAGCCGCGCTGAATTGGCGAGGATACCTAAATCCGGTAGGGACTGTGCGCCGGCGGCAAGCACAGGCGGCAAAATGCCGAACGCTGCTAATGCCAGCCCCACCACATTATAGACAGCCGTAAACGCAAGGTTCATTTTCACAATGCCCATCGTCCGGCGTGCAATGCGTATCACTTCTGGCACAAGAGACCAGTCTTCGCGCATAAGGGCCACATGAGCGGCTTCAAGGGCAATGTCCGTGCCTGCCGCGCCCATCGCGATACCGATATTCGATTGCGCCAATGCGGGCGCGTCATTTACGCCGTCGCCTATCATTACAACCGTATGCCCTTTGGCTTGATAGTCCTTCACAACTTCAATCTTGTTTTCGGGCAGGAGGTTGGCGCGATACTGAACACCGACTTTTTCGGCGAGCGCGGTGGCTGTGCGTTTATTATCGCCTGTGAGCAGTTCAATATGCTTGATGCCGAGGGCGCGCAGTTCAGCGAGGGCGGCGGGGACTTCGGGGCGGAGCGTATCGGCAGCGGCGATGATTGCCGTAAGTTCAGCATTGTGGGCGACAAATAAGAGCGTCTTGCCTTGCTCTTCCAGTTGTTGAGCAATCGGTAATGATTCTGCCGCTGGAATAAGACGGCGGTTGCCAATGGCGACAAGACTGCCGTTCACCCTTGCCCGAATGCCCATGCCGGGGATGGCTTCAAAGTTTTGTGGTTCGGAGAGTGACAGATTTTGAGCGCGGGCGGCTGCGCGCACGGCTTCGGCCAATGGATGCTCCGAGTAGCGTTCAGCGGAAGCGGCGAGGGCGAGAACTTCTGAGGTGGGCAAGCCATTGAGCGAGATGACATCTGTGATTTGCGGTTGACCGAGTGTCAGCGTGCCGGTTTTATCCACCAACACAATATCGGCACGCGCCAACGTCTCAAGATACTTGCCGCCTTTGATAAGCAAGCCGCGCTTTGCACTTCCGCCAATGGAAGCCAACATTGCTACAGGTGTTGCTAACGCGATGGAACATGAACACGCCACGACGAGAACGGCGGCAGTGGATAACGGGTTGCGGCTGATGAGAAAGGTGAGCGCGGCGAGTCCAATGACAATGGGCAAATAGTATGTGCTGAATTTGTCTGCGAAACGTTGCACGTCAGCGCGGTGGGCTTCGGCTTCTTCCACCATTTTGACCACACGCCCGAAAGTTGTGTCCGCGCCGACGCGGAGGGTTTTCACGCGCAGGCTCCCCAACTTCGCAATCGTGGCGGCGAAAACGTGCGAACCGCTTGCCACTTCAACGGGCATAGACTCGCCAGTGATAGCCGCTTGGTCAATAGTGGCTCGTCCTGCAATGACTTCACCATCTATCGGAATCCTTTCGCCGGGGCGGACAATCACGATTTCTCCAACTCTCACTTCTGCTACTGGCACTTCCGCTTCTGCGCCGTCACGTTCCACACGGGCTGTTTGCGGCGCGATGGCGGTTAATTCTTTCACGGCGCGGCGCGCGCTTTCGGTGGTGAAGTTTTCGACATACTCACCCACACGCATAAACACAACGACAATAGCGGCTGTGACCCATTCACCAACAGCCAAAGCCGCAATTGCGCCGATGGTCATGAGCGTATGCGAGGTGATTTGCCGTTTGAGCGTGGCGCGAATCACTTTGCGAAAGATGGGCCAACCGCCCACAAGTACAATGGCAATTCCAATAGGGAACGGCACAAGTTCATTGAGTATCTCGAACATTCCTAGCCATTCGCCCACAATGACAATGGATACTACAACGCCAAACACACCAGCCAGTAATAGCACCAATTGCCGGTTGAAGTCACCCGTCGGCAAGGCGGCGGATGATAGGGTGGTTTCAGGAACAGAATAATCGCCCGCGCTGGCAACGGCCTGGCGAATGGCGCGTAAATCCACTTGGTCAGGGTCAAGCCGAATGATGGCTTTCTCAGCGGCAAGCAGAACGTTGACCGACTCCACGCCGGGCAACTTGGCGATGGCGTGCTGAACGTGCTGAGTGCATTCGGCACAGTCCATGCCTTTGACGGGGACTTCGAGACTTTGTAGTTTAGCCATGTTTGGACTCCTTTGCGTTATAGCGTGTGCATTCGTAAACGCCTTTGGTGACATCAGCGAGTAGTTCATCTGCAAGGCGGAGCAACTGCCCAACGCGCTTATCACTCAATTCATAGTGAACAAACCGCCCTTGCTGTTCGGCAGTAACAAGCCCACAATCGCGCAAGCAACCGAGATGATTAGATACGTTTGACTGCGTTAGGCCGGTTGCTTGTACGATTTCGCTTACGGTGAGCGCCCCATCACGCAATGCTTCCAGAATGGAAAGGCGTGACGGGTCAGAAAAGCCACGCAAGAGTTTGGCTTGCAACTCATTGGTCTTGGGGTTGGCTGCGATAAGCATAGTACACTCCATAAATCATTGTATCAGTATACGATGATATTATTACGGGGAGCGGTAAATGTCTGACATCTCAGGCGGCGTACCGGACGCTCGGATGGTGGAAGTAGCGTCGCACCTTTCGTGGCCGGCGC
>ENA-ORXB01001441-ORXB01001441.1-sediment-metagenome-genome-assembly--contig:-NODE-1441-length-28263-cov-18.759455_pt1 | contig 28263 bp, 26 predicted proteins | sample MGYA00237863_ERZ511475 | MGnify/ENA primary metagenome ERZ511475 (study PRJEB26305, sample SAMN06343858) | sediment metagenome | isolation source: hot spring sediment | place: Canada: British Columbia... | reverse complement strand
GACGCACCGCGTCACTGGCTGGCGGAGGGGGCCGGCGTAGAGAGCCTCCACCTGGATGTGCTGGTCGGTCCCGCGGACGTCCTCCACCTGGAGTCCCGCCCCGACCACGGTGAGATCACGGTGGCGGACCTGGCGAAGGCTTCCGTCACCGCTGCCTCTCCCCGTTGGCTGCTGGCGACTGGATGGGACCAGATGTACGGAAAGTCCGAGTACTTTAGCGCTTACCCGTCGCTGGCTCCGGAGGCGGCCTCATGGCTGGTGGAGCGCGGTGTGCGTCTGCTGGGCGTGGACACCCCCTCACTGAGCCGACCCGCCAACGCGGTGGTGCACCGTACCCTGCTGGCAGCCGGGGTGACCCTCGTGGAGGGCCTGTGCGGGTTGATGGCGCTGGCCGACCACGTGCAGATGTTGTGCGTGCTCCCGCTGCCTCTGCAGGGAGCCGATGGCGCACCGGTGCGCGCGGTGATCATCGAGGAGGACTGAGCATGCCGACCATGAGAGCAGCGCGCCTGTTCGCGACGCGGGATGTGCGGGTGGTGGAGGTGGAGCGCCCCCACCCCGGCCGCGGCGAGGTGGTGGTGCGGATCGCGTTCACCGGGATCTGCGGGACGGACATAGAGATCTACACGGGCAGAATGCCCTTCATCGCCATGGGCCTGATCCCCCTGCCCCAGACCCTGGGGCACGAATGGTCCGGCGTCATCGCGGAGGTGGGAGAGGGGGTGACAGAGTTCACCCCGGGCGACCGGGTAACCGGCGACGTGACCATATCCTGCCGGGTGTGCGAGTTCTGCAAGGCCGGCCGGTACAACATCTGCCCCCACCGTCGCTCGGTGGGGATTATCCGCAAGGACGGAGCGTTGGCCGAGTACCTGGTGATGCCGGCGCACCACGTATACCGCGTTCCCGATGGGCTCTCCCTGGAGGAAGCCGCGCTGACCGAGCCGGCCAGTTGCGCGGTGAACGCCGTGCGGCGCCTGGGCGTGCAGCCAGGAGACCGAATCGCCGTAGTGGGCGACGGCACGCTGGGCCTGCTGGCGCTGCAGGCGGCCCGAGCGGCCGGCGCGGGGATGGTGGTCATGATCGGCTCCCACGACGAGAAGCTGGCCGTGGCGCAAGAGCTGGGCGCGCACGCTGTGGTCAACCGTCACCGTGACGATGTGGTGCAGGCCCCGCTGCAGGCTTTCGGGGGGAAGATCGAGGGCGTGATTGAGGCTTCTGGCAATGCCGCGGCCGTAGGCCCTGCACTGCAGCTGCTGCGACCGGGAGGACGGATGGTGGTGATCAGCATCTACCATGAGCCGGTGCCTGCGCTGGATCTGGCGGCGTTGACCAGCAATGAGATCACCATCACCGGCACACTGGCCGGGCCCAACGTCTTTCCCGGGTTGCTGCGCCTGATGGCCGAGGGGAGGATCCGGACGCGGCCGCTCATCACACATCGGCTGCCGCTTGCCGGCGTGCCGGATGCGTTCAAGGCCATTGAGGGGCGGGTCGAACCTTACATCAAGATGGTCGTGGCGCAGGAGGCAACGTCGAGGCCTAACCCCGCCCACAGCTGACGCAGGCGTGAGTGGTCCAGGTGAGCATAAGGAGTGAGCAATGCCGAAGTGGATGAGGGTATTCGGGCAACTCCGTGAGATCCAGGGTCTGCCTGAGAAGAAGGAGGTGCTGCCAGTGATGCGACGCACGTGGAAGGATGTGCTCGTAATTGTGGGCGTGTTGTTGATGGCTATGACCATCGGGGCGCCGGCGGGTGCGCAGGGCCCCCGCTACCCTGCCAAGCCCATCACCATCCTTGTCGGCTGGCCGGCCGGAGGGGCCACGGATCTGCTGGCCCGGACATTGGCCGAGGCGGCAAAGCCCCACTTCGACCAGCCCCTAGTGGTGGTGAACCGTCCCGGGGGTGCAGGAACCATTGCTACTGCCGAATTGGTCAATGCCGCACCAGACGGCTATACCCTGCTCCTTCAGGCCATCGCCGTCGTCGCGGTCCAGCCACACCTGCGCAAAGTCCCCTACACCATCGATGATATGATTCCGGTCATCCACCTGGGGAGAAATCCTACCACCATCGGTGTGCGGTCTGACGCTCCATGGAAGACCCCACAGGAGTTCATCGAGGCAGCCCGCAGGGATCCGGGGCGTATTCGCATCGCGGCCCCGGGTGTAGGCACGATCCCACACCTCAACGCCGTCCTGCTGACAGGTTGGGCTAAGGTGAGTGTGACCTTTGTCATCACCACCGGCGGCGCCATGTCCGTAGCGCAACTGCTGGGTGGTCACGTGGAAGCCATTGCACAGCACTATAACGACTATGTGGCCCAGGCGGAAGCGGGACGCATCCGTCCGCTGGGCGTCTTCTCGGAGGCACGCAATCCGCTGTTCCCGGAAGTGCCCACATTTAAGGAGTTCGGTTACAACATCACTGGAGAAGTCTACAACTTCATCGTGGTCCCCAAGGGAACCCCCGAGCCGGTGAGAAGGTACCTCCACGATCGGTTCAAGCGGGCACTCGGCGAACGCATGATGCAGGAGTGGGCCAAGAAGGCCCTCTACACCATCGAATATCTCGGACCAGAGGACACCGATAAGCGCATCCGCTACTGGAACAAGATCTACGCTGACGTGGTGCGGATGCTGGGAATCGGGGAGCGCTGAATCCCGTGAGGCCAAGACCTGGCCTTAGTCCTCACGCTGCTGCCAGCATCGTCGTGGCCATCCTGTCTGCTCTCTACCTCGCTGCGGCCAGGAGCTACAGGCTGGGGAGCCTGACGAATCCGGGCGCTGGTCTCTTTCCCATCCTTGTGGGGGTCGCCCTACTGGTCACATCCCTGGCGCTGTTTCTGGCGGAGATGATCGTTGCGCGATTGCCCAGCACTCCCACCGCCGTCCCCACCACTGTCCGCCCCCAGACACCGTTCGTGGACCGGACGATGCTGGCGTTTGCTGGCGTCTCCGTTCTCTACCCGCTTGCGATGACCGTTGCGGGGTTCGAAATCGCTACAGCCATTGCCCTCGCCGGGATGTCTTTGGCGATGGGGGAACGACGGATTACGCGGCTGCTCCTCCTGGGCGTCCTCGGCGCCGCCGCAGGCCATCTGCTCTTCCGCCGGTTCCTGGGCGTGCCGCTGCCGTGAGCGTCTTCCACGGCCTCCTCCATGGGTTTCTCGTAGCGGCCACGCCATCCAACCTGCTCGCCGCGTTTGTCGGCGTCGTAGTGGGTACCGTGGTCGGTGTGCTCCCGGGTATAGGCGTGATCGGCGCCATGGCGCTGCTGCTGCCATATACGTTCACCCTCGACGTGCGCGCCGGGCTCATCATGCTGGCCGGGATCTGGTACGGGGCGATGTACGGCGGCAGCACCACGTCGATCCTCATCAACCTCCCTGGAGAAGCCGCGAGCGTGGTCACCACCCTCGACGGCTACCAGATGGCGCGCAAGGGGCGTGCGGGGGCGGCGCTGGCCGTGGCCGCCATAGGCTCCTTCGTGGCAGGAACGTTTGGGTTGGTCGGCCTGACGCTGTTCGCCCCCGCACTGGCCAACGCCGCCCTGGCCTTCGGTCCACCGGAGTTTCTGGCCGTAAGTGTGCTGGGTTTCGTGTTGCTGAGCCGACTGACAGGGGGATCGGCCATTGCGTCACTTTTGATGATCTTTGCGGGGATGGCCCTGGCCACCGTCGGCATGGACCTCATGTCGGGGATCAACCGGTTCACATTTGGCGTGCTCCAGCTCAGCACTGGAATTGAACTGGCGCCCCTGGTGATGGGGCTCTTCGGCATTGCGGAGATCCTGACGGTGGTCTCCAGGCCTTACGCGGTGGAGATGGCGCGGGTGCGGTGGCGCCAGCTCTATCCGTCGGCGGGGGAACTGAGGCGGTCGGTCAAGCCCATCGCCCGGGGCAGCGTGCTTGGGTTCCTGGTCGGCCTCATTCCCGGCCCAGCCGTGGTTATGGCCTCGTTTGCCTCGTACGCCATAGAACGACGGCTCTCTCGTCATCCCGAGGAGTTTGGGAGAGGGGCCATTGAGGGCGTCGCCGGTCCGGAGTCGGCCAACAACTCAGCCACCTCGGGGGCCATGATCCCGCTGCTGGCCCTGGGGCTTCCCTTTGCACCTGCCACCGCCATGCTGCTGGGCGGTTTCATGATCCATGGTGTGACCCCCGGCCCACTGCTCATGATCCAGCACCCCGACGTATTCTGGGGGCTCGTCGCCAGCATGTATATTGGCAACATGATGCTCCTCGTCCTGAACCTTCCTCTCGTTCCTGCCTTCGCCAGTATTATCCGCACGCCTCCTCGGGTCCTGATGCCCATCATCATGGTCGTCTCCGTGGTCGGAGCATACTCAATCAACAACCGCCTCTTCGATGTCTGGGTGATGCTGGCTGCAGGTGCGCTTGGCTACCTGCTGCGCAAGGCGGATCTGCCTGCCGCCCCGCTGGTCATAGGTTACGTCCTGGGCCCCTTCATCGAGGTTTACGCCCGTCAGTCGCTTCTGATGCTGTACGGTAACCCATGGGCGATCTTCGTGAGGCCTATCGCCGCTGGATGCCTGGCCCTAACGGCGGTTGTCGCTCTGGTTCCTGCAGTTGCCCGGGCGGCGCGAACCGCCACGCGAAAGGTGTGAAATATGGCGGGTGCCAGCCGGGAGAATGAGGAGCCGGCCGATGGATGAGCACAGGCCCTGCCCGCGTGTAGAGATTCACCAGCTGGCACGCTACTGCTCGGCTGTCTTTGCGGCCGCCGGCGTGGAGGCCCGTGAGGCAGCGGAGGTTGCCCATGCACTGGTGTGGGCCGAGGCCAAGGGCGTCGTTTCGCATGGTCTCCGCCTGCTACCCATCTACGTGAGGCGGTTTCAGGCAGGCCTCGTCCGGTCGCCGGCGCCGCTGCGGCCGGTGCGCGAGGGACCTTGCTGGGTGGTGTTGGATGGCGGTGCCGGGTTTGGTCCCGTGCTGGGGACCCTCGCCGTCGACGAAGTCGCCCGCCGTGCCAGGAGCGGAGGATTGGGTGCAGTCTGGGTGCGTAACGCAACGCACTTCGGTGCGGCCGGTTACTACGCCTGGCAGATCGCAAGTCTAGGCATGATCGGCTGCGCATTGTGCAATGCAGCTCCGGCCATGACGGTGTGGGGTGCCAGGGAGGTGTCCATCGGCACCAATCCCATAGCACTAGCCGCACCTGGAGGGGACGGCACTCCGGTTTTGCTCGACATCGCCACGAGCGTTGTATCGCGACAGACGGTCAACCTGGCTCGCGAGCGCGGCACTCGCATTCCCCTCGGATGGGCCCTGGACGCGGAAGGACGTCCAACCGACCTACCCGAACGTGCGGCGATGCTGCTACCGTTCGGTGCGTACAAAGGCTCCGGCCTTGCCATTTTCGTCGAAATCCTGTGCGGTCTGGTGGGAGGAGCGTGCTCGCGACACGAGATCGGCCGCCTCGCCTACGACTTTGATCGCCCCGAGGGGGTCGGACACTTCTACCTGGCCATCGACCTGGGACAGGTCTCGGAGCTGACCTCGTATCGCCAGCGGATGCGCCAGATGATGCAGGCCATCCATGACCTGCGCCCGGCTGAGGGCGTGGATCGAGTACTCCTGCCTGGCGAGCGAGAGTTCGCCACCGAGGCGATGCACCTGCGGGACGGCCTGCCGCTGGATCCCTCCGTGGCGGAGCAAGTGTTCGCCGTGGGAGATGCCCTGGGGGTACCCAGGCCAGCCTTGGCATGAGCATCCGGTAGCCCACACAGGTCAGAGTCCGGTCGCTCCGAGGTCCATCTCTCAAATCTGGTACCATGCGCCTGGTCTTGGGCTCAGGAGGTGCGCATAGTCGGGGATCTCTCCTTTGGCGTCCGCCATTATGCCCTCCCATAGCCTGCCGACCGCATCCCTGTGCAGGTCAGCCACGTTCTCGCGCTGCTCGGGGTCCCGCGCGAGGTCAAACAGCCGCACGTCCGATCCATCCCGCTGCGCTATCAGGGCGAACTCGCGGTCCATTGCCCACACGTAGTCCCTGAAGATGCAGGTCACGTAGTCGCGCGTGTGAAGATCCTCACCGCGGACGAGGGGCGTCAGATCGATCCCGTCCATAGGTAGCGGAGGTCGTACGCCCAGTAAGCCCAGGATCGTCGGAGGCAGGTCGTGGTGCTGGACGAACTCATCTACCCGGCGGCCCGCGCCCAGCCCTTCCGGGCACCGCAGAAGGAAGGGCACATGCACCAGCTCCGGGTAGAGCCCGCGGGGGACCTTGCCGACGAGGCCATGCTCGCCGAGCTGGTGACCGTGGTCCGAGATGAAGATTACGACGGTGTCTTCCAACCGGCCGACGTCACGCAGGGTGTCCATAAGACGGCCCAGCCAGCGATCCACCATGGTCACCTCTCCCGCGTAGCATGCCCGCATGTAGCGCAGTTCATCGGGCGAGAGATAGTCCGCCTCCCCATACATGGGCATGATCAACTCGCGGCCTGTGTAGCCCGGATAGTACAGGTCACGGTACCACTGCGGAGGGTCCCAAGGCTCGTGGGGATCAAAGGCGTCCACCACGAGGAAGAACCTTTCGGCGTCCCGGTTTTCCTCGAGCCAGCGCATTCCTTCCCGGAAGACCTGTGCTGCTGGCCAGTCTTCTTCGCGCCGCCGGTCCTGGGCATTGGCCAGGTGCTCCCGCAGGATGACCTCGGCACGCGATCCGCGCATGGCCGGGCTCAGGTACCGGTCCAGGTCGACGGCTGGAGGGGCAGATCGGTAACGGTCCCGCTCCTGACCTCGGATCCACCGCCACTCATCGAAACCTCTGTGGAAGTTCATCGAAGGCTTGAACATGTGGAAGACGTCGCTGATCAGTGCTGTCCGATACCCCTCGTGCTGGAGGATTTCAGCGAGCGTGACCTGCTCCTCGGGGATCGGCTGCCAGCCCGGAACTCGAACGGTGTCGCCCTTTCGCGGAAACCATTCCCGGCAAGGAAAGGTTCTCCGACCGGTGTGTAGGGTGCGCCGCACCGGTATCGTGGGCAGCACCTCGGGGTATGCGCAAGTGAACAGGATGCTCTCCGTAGCCAGGTGATCGATGTTCGGCGTGCGAATCCACGGGTTCCCATAGCAGCCCAGGTGATCGGCCCGCAGAGTATCGGAAATGATCACTATGACGTTCATCGGTCACCCTCGTGTGTAATGGACTACTTCTTCAGACCCAGGTACTCCACTAGTCTGCCATACTCCTCAAACGAGGCCCACAGCTCTCGTGTTAGCGCTCCCGGCGGCTGGTAGTCGATCTCAAAATCTGCCTTCCGCGCCAGGTCCACAAAGGTAGGCTCGGCCAGCGCTTTCTTGAAGGCATCATGAAGAACCACGATGATAGTTCGAGGTGTGTTCTTGGGGGCGAACAGGAAGTAGTAGACCCCCCGAGTGATATCGTAGCCCAGCTCTTTGAATGTCTGCGCCTGGGGAAATCGTGAATTCCGCTGCGGCTGGAAGACACCGATCACGCGGATTCTTCCCGCCTCCACGTACCCCATTATGGCTGCGGGATGAGCAAGAGCGAGGTCCACGTGCCCGCCGAGCAGGGCGGCCACCTGCCGCGGCCCTTCGAAGGGGACAACCACCATGTCCACCTGCGCCAGCAGCTTGAGCTGTTCCAGGTTCAGGTGGAGGATTGTGCCGATGCCGGGGACCCCTACCCTCAGCTTTCCTGGGTTCGCGCGTGCATACTCAAGAAGCTCCGACGCCGTCTTCCACGGTGCGTCGCTACGAACGAAGAGGACGATGGGCAGATTGACGAGCTTCAGGATAGGGGTGATATCACCCGGGTTCTTGTACGGTAGAGCGGAGAGATACGGCTGCACGGTGAGAATCGCCACGGCGCCGAGGCCGATGGTGTAACCGTCGGGTCTGGCCAAGACTACTTCCGAAACGCCCACTGTGCCCGCACCCCCCGCCCGATTCACGACGGCAACAGGTTGGGGCAGATGCTTCCTCACCGCCTCCGCGATGCCGCGGCCCACTATGTCGGTGGCTCCACCTGGGGGAAAGGGTACGATGAGCGTGACAGGTCTCCTGGGATAACCGGCGGCGGCCACAGGAGAGAACATCGCGAGCAGTACCGAGAGCATCGTTACGGTTGCAAGGACTCTCAACATGGCATCCTCCCTCCTTGCTGTTAACCAATCGGTCTCGTCAGCCTGTTACTAGGGCAGGGGCACGGCCAGCCACATGCGGAAGATTGCGTATGTGGCCGCGACGCCGCCTGCCACCAGCAGTAGAAGCCGCAGCGTCCGTCGTTCGCCCATGGCCAGGGCCATCGCCGGGAGGGCCAACGCCGTCGCCACCTCGAAACCGATAGCTCGAATGGCCAGCGGGTAGAGGGCAACGGTGAGGGCAAACGGAAGCAGGCGGGAAGTGGGGCGCCGCCGCGGCTCGCCGGCAACCGCTGGATGTGCAGCCGATCCGTTTCCTGCCTCGCTGGCCCGCCCTGAGTATTCGGAAATCAGTACCACCGCGGCCGTCAGCAGCAGGGCAATACCCGTAGCTACCGGGAACATGCCCGCGCCCGGATTCGAAGCGTTCCCAAACCGGTAGGTCCTCGCCTCCAGCAGGTAGGCGGCAGACAGGGCCAGGACTATGAGCGCCGCTACACCGCGTGGTGACGGGCGCAGGCTGTATTTCCTCCTCGTTCCCGTCATCGGGTTCAGCTACTTCTTCATGCCCAGGTACTCGATCAGCCGCCCGTACTGCTCATAAAGCAGCCAGAGCTCTCGGGTAAGAGCCCCGGCATCCTGGAAGCTGATCTCAAATCCCTGCTCCTGCGACATGCGCACGAAAGCTGGAGACTCCAGAGCTTTGCGGAAGGCATCGCGCAGGATGATGACGAGTGTCTTCGGTGTGTTCTTTGGGGCGATGAGGAAGTAAAAGACGCCCCGAGAAACATCGTACCCCAATTCCCTGAAGGTTGGGGCGTCGGGGAAGATGGGCAGGCGCTTCGGCTCAAACACGCCGACGACCCGTAACTTTCCCGCTTCCACGTGGGGCACAATGAGGGAAGGATGACTGACACCGCCCTCAATATGACCACCCAGAACAGCGGCAACCTGGCCGGGGGAGGTGAATGAGACAATAGGCATGTCCACTCGTGATAGGATCTTCAGCTCCTCCAGGTTAAGGTGGAGGATCGTTGCTACCCCGCCGTGCCCCACACGGAATTTCCCCGGATTGGCCTGCGCGTAGCTCAGCACGTCTCTTGCCGTCTTCCACGGTGCGTCGCTCCTGACAAACATGACGATGGGCAGGTTGGCCACACGCATGATGGGCGTGTAGTCGCTAGGCGTGTTGTATGGCAATTTGGAAAGGTGTGGCTGGACGGTGGCCATGGCCACGGCAAACATGCCGATCGTGGAGCCGTCGGGCTTTGCGCCGACAACTTCCGCGAAGCCGATGGTGCCCGAAGCGCCGGGTTTGTTCACGACCACGGCCCGGACTGGAAGAAACCGCTGGGCGGCATCCACGAGAGCCCGCCCGATGATGTCGGTACCGCTGCCCGGCGCTCCCGGGACCACGAAGGTGATGAGCCGACTGGGATACCGCGGCGCGGCGCTTGCGGTCATGGCCACCAATGCCACCAGGAGTAAACCCGTTATCATCCGCGACGTACTCTTCATCGAGCCACCCTCCTCGATGCCAGGTGTTGGCGGGTCATGCCGTATCCATCCTGGTCCCTGCTAGGTCGGAGATACCTAGCATACGCACCAGGCGGCCGTACTGCTCAAACAGTGCTGCCAGATCGACGGCCAGCTCCTCCGGTCCCTGGTAGTCGATGGTGAAGCCCTGTTCCGCTGCCAGGGCGACGAACGATGGTGCGGTGATCGCAGCGTGAAATGCGTCGTGGAGTGTTCCGATGATTTCCCTGGGCGTCCCTCGGGGTGCGACCAGGAAGTGGTACGGGCCAAGCGTCAGGTCATAGCCGAACTCGCGCACCGATGGTGCCTCGGGGAACAGTGGTGACCTGGTGGTGTGGAAGACCGCGAGGACGCGCAGGTGTCCGGACCGCACCCCCCGGAGAACGGCGTTCTGGTTCGCCACCGCCAGATCCACCTGACCCTGCAGCAGGCCGTCCAGTTGTTTTGGACCTTCGAAGACAACCTCGGTGACACGCACGCCGGCCATGTGTAGCAATTGGGCGACGTTCAGGTGCGAGATTCTGCCGATCCCGGGCAGCCCCAGGCGCAGGCTACCCGGTCGCTTCCGGGCATCCTCAAGCAATGCCGGCAGCGAGGACCAGAGGGCGTCGTGTCGCACGACGAGCACTGTGGGCAGGCTGGCCACACGAATGATCGGCGCGCAGTCAGCCGGGGAACGGTAAGGTAGTCTGCGCAAATGCGGCTGGACTGCAAGGATGGCCACAGCCGCGAGCCCCAGGGTGCGGCCGTCCGGGGGAGCGCGGAGGACCTCTGCGATGCCCACCGTACCGTCTCCTCCCGGTCGAAACTGCAGACGCAGCGGCCCCGGCAGGTGGGGACGCGCAGCCTCTGCCAGCCCCCGCCCCATGGCATCGACCACGCCCCCTGGAGCGAAGGGGATGGTGAGCACAAAATCCCTTTGGCCGGCCTCAGGTGAGCCAGTCAATCCCACGCACCCGCCCCGCCTTACGGCGAAGAGCCACCTTGCATTATAGCTCTTTTACATTTAGAATGTAACATGTAAGGTTTCTCCTACAGCCTGGCGCAGGGCCCGTCTATGAAGTCTTCGTCCGACCGCACAGAGCCCGTCCTCCTGGCTATGCATATCGGGGGTAGGTGGGTGGACGGGCGATCCGGGCAGCGTACGACCGTGATGAGTCCAGCCACCGGTGGTCCCGTGGCCGTGGCTCCTTGTGGTGTGCGGGAGGATGCCCGCGAGGCGCTCGCCGCAGCCAAAGAGGCGCAATCCACTTGGGGCCGCACCTCGGTCGCGGAACGGACCCGCCTCTGTCGGCGTATTGCCGACTTGATTCAGCAGCGCGCCGAGGCGTTGGCCCGATGGATCACCCTGGAGCAGGGCAAGCCCCTGCACGCGGAAGCACAAGCGGAAGTGCAAAACGCGGCTTTGTGGTTTCGCTTGGCCGCCGAGTACGCCATGGCGCTGGAGACACCGCTGATTCCCGTGGAGAATCCTCACAAACGGGCCTTCACCCTGCTCCAGCCGCGTGGCGTGTACGCCATCATTACGCCCTGGAACTTCCCTCTGGGGATCCCCAGCCAGTTGATCAGTGCCGCGCTGGTCATGGGCAACAGCTTCGTCTGGGTTCCGGCACCGACCACACCCACCTGCGCGGTCAAACTCATGGAGTGCCTGGTGGAGGCGCCGCTGCCACCGGGTGTGGCCAACCTTGTTCTCGGTCCCGGCCCGGTTGTGGGCGACGAAATCGCCGGGCATGAAGCCACCGATGCCGTGGCCTTCGTCGGGAGTTCCGCGACGGGGCGAACCGTGGCGGCGCGTGCGGCAGGAAAGCCGCAGCTGCTGGAGCTCGGAGGCAATGGCCCTACGGTGGTGCTCGCCGATGCAGACCTGAACCTGGCCATACCCAGGATCCTGGCGGGGTGCACGCGGAATGCGGGGCAGGTATGCTCGGCGACCGGGCGGATCCTGATCCATCGATCATTGCAGGAGCCGCTGGCCGAACGACTCAGTGAAGCCATGCGCCGGATCAGGGTGGGCGACCCCTTCGAGCCGCAGACGCATATGGGCCCGTTGCACAACGAGCGGACGGTGCGCACGGTGGAGGAGCACCTGGCAGATGCCAGTGCGCGTGGCGCACGCATCGTCTATGGAGGCCACCGCCTGCAGGGGCTGCCTACCCCGCTATACTTCCTCCCTGCGGTGGTGGCCGACGTGCCAGCAGAAAGTCGTCTCCACCTGGAGGAGACATTTGGCCCGGTAGCGGCCCTCATCCCCTTCGATGACGAGGCTGACGTCCTGCGCCTGGCCCAGGCCAGTCCGTACGGCCATACCGCGGCCATCTTCACCCGCGACGTGGCCCGTGCATTTCGACTGGCGGAGTGCCTGCGCGTCGGTTTGGTGAACATCAACGACAACAGCTTCCCCGGCGATCCCCGGGTTCCCCGCGGAGGTGCTTCCGGCACCATCAGCGGCCTCGGGCGCCGAGGAGGGAAGTACACCCTGCTGGAGATGGCTGACCTGAAGACCGTCGTGCTGGACGTCGGCGGGACGGATCGTTCCCGGTGAGCGCCATCGAGGGTTTGCTGCACGGGTTTGCCGTGGCACTGAGCGCACGGAACCTGGCCGCTGCATTCTTCGGCGTCGTCATCGGCACCATCGTCGGGGTCCTCCCCGGGATTGGCTCTGTGGCCACCATGGCCCTCCTCTTTCCATTCACCTTCACCCTTGACGCCAGTGCCGCCGTGATCATGCTGGCCGGCATCTACTATGGCGCCATGTACGGGGGAAGCACGACCTCCATACTCGTCAGTGTGCCCGGCGAAGCGGCGAGCATGGTCACCGTCTTTGATGGCTATCAGATGGCCCGCAGGGGGCGGGCCGGAGCGGCGCTGGCCGTCGCCGCCATCGGCTCGTACGTCGCAGGGACGCTGGGTGTGGTGGGGCTGACGTTCTTTGCCCCCGCACTGGCGGGTGCGGCGCTCGCATTCGGCCCGGCCGAGTACTTCAGCGTCTGTCTCCTGGGCTTGGCCCTGCTCACCCGTCTGACCGGCGGTTCGGCGTCTCACTCCATCATGACGGCACTCATCGGCATCGCCCTGGGAACGGTTGGGCCGGATCTGATGTCTGGCATTGATCGGTTTACCTTCGGCAGATTGGCGCTCCGCGGCGGCATCGCCCTCCCCGCGTTGGTCATCGGACTCTTCGGTTTCGCCGAGGTGCTGACCATCGTGGCACGACGATCGGGCGATGTGACGTACGTGCCTGTGGGATTCCGCGGGCTCTATCCATCCATCGCGGAACTGCGGCGGTCCCTGGGACCGATTCTCCGCGGTAGCATCCTTGGGTTTGGTATCGGGCTGATTCCCGGTCCCGCCCCCTTGCTCTCGTCTCTGGCATCGTACACGACTGAACGTCGACTGTCGCGACGACCAGAGGAGTTCGGCCGGGGCGCAATTGAGGGGGTGGCCGGCCCGGAGGCTGCCAACAACGCGGCCACATCGGGGGCGCTGGTACCGTTGCTGGCCCTGGGGTTACCGTTTGCCCCGGCCACAGCCATGCTGCTAGGGGGGTTCGTTGTCCATGGAGTCACCCCCGGCCCCCTGCTCATGTCGCAACATCCGGATGTCTTCTGGGGTCTTGTGGCTAGCATGTACATCGGCAACGCCATGCTCCTGGTCCTGAACTTGCCCCTCGTCCCGCTGTTTGCCAGCATCACGCGGACCCCGATGGCGATTCTCGTACCTCTCGTTGTTACCATTTCGGTGGTGGGGACCTATTCCGTGAACAACCGGCTCTTTGACGTGGGCGTCATGCTGGCTGCTGGCGTCCTGGGGTACGGGCTGCGGCAGGGTGGTCTGCCTCTTGCCCCGCTGGTGGTGGGGTTCGTCTTGGGGCCTCTGCTGGAGGTGTATCTCCGGCAGACGCTGCTCTTGTACCAGCGCGAATTGTGGGTGATATTCACCAGGCCGCTGACAGTGATTCTGCTGTTGGCCACCGTGCTTATCGTGCTGGCGCCCGTGCTGGGGCGCCTGCGCAGGGCGATCCCCAGACAGGCCGGGTGAGGGTGGCGATGCCGTCCCGCAGGAGGTGTAGTCCGTGTGAATGTGCTCATTACCGGAGGGACCGGCTTTATCGGCGCACACTTGGCCCGCAGGCTCGTGCGCGCCGGGTGCGGGGTTGTGCTCCTTGATCCATCCCCTGCCAACGTCCTGCAGGACATTCTGACTGCTGAGGAGCAGGCTGAGGTCACATTGGCTCCGGGACACGCGGAAAGCCTGCGCGATCTCGGCGATGTCATCCGCAGCCACCGGATTGACCGTATCGCTCACCTGGCCTCGCTGCTCCATCCGGCCTGTGACCTCAACCCCCCGCAGGCCGTGCAGGTGAACGTAGGGAGCCTGCTGGCAGTACTGGAGGCTGCGCGGCTGTGGGATCTGAAGAAAGTGGTCTGGACAAGTTCGGTGGTGGTCTTCGGCAACCGGGAATCGCATCCGCTCCTCCCGGTGCCCAACGATGCGGCGCACCGTCCTACGTCGGTCTACGGCGCGACCAAATCATTCAATGACAGGAGTTACGCACTGACCCCAAAACCAGCCTGAAATGAGTTGGGACACCGCCTGACGAAAGCTTTGTGTGTGTCGCACAGAGCAGACGTCAGGGAGGATGATCCCTCGTGGTGTCCCGCCTGTATCCTAATTAGCACCCGCCACCTGTGGCAGCAACTTGTCGCGGTCATCATCGAGTTGGGAGTAGGGCAAGGGCGACCGCGGTGCCTGGTGGAACTCATGGCGCTCTACGTCGTCGGCCTCATTCTCCTGGAGAAGGGGCAGACCGCCGTGCGCATCGCCACCGTCCTACCGGCCCGCACGCACGATGCCCTGAACCGCCTCCTGCGCGTGCTCCCCTGGTCGCCGCAGCAGCTGATCCTGGGGCTGATCCGCTGGGTCCAGCGGCGTGGGGATCCCGGATATCTGTGCCTTGATGACGTGGTCGTCGAGAAGCCCTTCGCGAAGCTGCTGCCCTGGGTCGGCTGGACGTATTCCCACAGCCAGAAGCGGCACGTCTTTGGCTTCCATGTCGTGCTGTGTTTCTGGTGCAATGGGAGCCTGCGGATCCCGGTGGGGTTCCGCCTGTGGCGACCCAAGCGCGAGGGGATGACTCCCTACCGCACTAAGCTGGAACTCGCGCAGGACCTGGTTTCCGGCGTCCTCCGCGCCGGCTTGACCTTTGAGTACCTGGTCTTCGATCTGTGGTATAATGCCCGGTGGTTCACCAAGTGGCTGGATCGCCAGCAGATCCTCTGGGTCAGCACCCTCAAAAGCAATGCGTTGATCACCTCCCGCGATACGGCCCCGTCCGACTCGTCGTGGCAACAAACGGCCAGGGAGGTCTGGACTACATCGTCAGCAACGATCGCCATCGGCGGGGAAAGACGCTCGTCCAGCGCAAGCGCAGCCGCTGGGATGTGGAAACGTGCTTTCGGGATACCAAGCAGCTGGCAGGACTGGGTGCCTGTCAGTGTCGGGTGCCTCAAGCCATGGAGCGTCATGTCGCGCTGGTACTCCTCGCGTTCATCGTCCTCCAGCAGGCCCGGCTCGATCCATCAGAAACGGTGGGTGAGGTGAAACGGCGCCTGCATCTGGCGGTGATCCAAGGTGGCCAACCGGCGCGAGACGTTCCCATGGCCCTATCTCAGGAGGATGAAATCACGCACGCTGCGTAACTCCTGTCAATGAGTTTCTCGCCGGGCACTACGTGAAGACGTGGGGAGTTGATGCCCTTGGGCTGCGGTTGACGCTTGTCTACGGCCCTGGCCGGGTGCGCGGCGCCAGCGCCTTCGTCAACGAGTTGCTGCTGCGCCCCGCCCTGGGTCAGCCCGCCCGTGTGCCGTTTGCCGACGACGTCGTGGACTGGCAGTACGTGGAAGACGTGGCCAGGCTCATCGAGCAGTGCCTGCAGGTTGAGCGAACGCGGACCCTGGTTTTCAACACTCGATTCGACGTACGGCCCATCCGCGAGGTGGGCCGTTACATCATGAGGTTACTCCCTGAGGCACAGATCGAGTACGTCCCGGGGACATTCGGTATCGCCTGGGAGCTCGACGACTCGGCGCTGCAGGCCGAGATCGGCTTTCGGCCGGAGTACCCGGTGGAACGAGGGGTGGTGGAGACCATCAATGACGCCCGGCGACGGCACGGGTTGCCGCCTGTAAGCCGGGGCTGACGATGGGGAATTCCGGTGCCCCGGTCGTCGCATGTGGTGCGGTCTGGTTTGGCCTGGGGTTGCGGACCCTCTGGCACTAGTCCTCGGAGCCTGGCTCTCGCGGCGGATTACCTGATCCCCAGGCGCCGCAGCAGCTCCTCCGGGTGGTCGCCCACCTGGATGAGCGGCCGATGCTCCGGCCGGATGAAGCCCTCCTCCAGCGCGTGGTCCAGGAAGGCGACCAGCCGGTCGTAGTACCCTGAGACGTTGAGCAGGCCGCAGGGTTTGCGCTGCAGACCCAACTGGGTCCAGGAGACCATCTCGAAGAACTCATCCAGCGTGCCGATTCCCCCGGGCAGGGCGATGAAGGCGTCGGCCAGATCGGCCATGACGGCCTTCCTCTCCTGCATCGATCCCACCACACGGAGGTCAGCCAGGCCGGCTGGCGGCACCTCGCGCGCCACCAGCAGACGGGGGATGACCCCGATGACCTCTCCCCCGGCGGCGAGGGCGGCGCGCGCCAGCTCCCCCATCAACCCCAGGCTCGACCCGCCGTAGACCAGTCCGATGCCCCGGCGCACCAGCAGCAAGGCCAGGTCCCTGGCCGCCTGCACGTACTCCGGCCTGGATCCGTGGTTGGACCCGCAGAAGACGGTCACCCGCGCCATGGCTCTGCGCACCACCCGGGGAGGAGTTGTCAGCCTGCCGGCCGGCCCTCTTCGGAGGACTCGGGCTTCATCCCTGCCGCGTTCTTTGGGCGTGCGACCGCGGCCCCTGCGGCGGCTCCGCTCCGTGCGCTCCGTGTGCGGATGCCGTTGGCAGTGGCACACACTTTGCGGTATAAAGAAACCACGCTATGACCGCGGTTCCGACCCGACCCTCGCAGCATCGCGGCAGCGGCTCCCCCATCCGTCGCGCCCCCCGGCGCTCGCGCCTCTCCCCCCTGGTGACTGCGCTGGTCGCCCTGATCCTCGCCGGCTTCGTGGCGCTGGGGGTGAGCGCGGGCGTGGTGGTGGCGGTGACCCGCCGCGATCTGCCAGACGTCACCCGCGTCTACAACCCGCCCAGCCGCGCGACCCGCATCTACGCGGCCAATGGGGAGCTGGTGGCCAGCCTCTTTCGCGAGAACCGGGCTACGGTGCCGTTGCAGCAGATTCCTCTACACGTGCGCCAGGCGGTGCTGGCCATCGAGGACGCCCGCTTCTACCAGCACCGCGGCGTGGACTTCATCGGCATCGCCCGGGCCATGTGGCACAACCTGCAGTCGGGAGAGCTGGTGGAGGGGGGAAGTACCATCACCCAGCAGCTGGCCCGCCTGCTATTCCTCAGCCGGGAGCGCGCCGTCAGCCGAAAGCTGACCGAGATCGCCCTGGCCCTGGAGATCGAGCGGCGGCTGACCAAAGACGAGATCCTGGAGCGCTACCTGAACGAGTACTACTTCGGACAGGGGGCTTACGGGATCGAGATGGCAGCGCGGGTATACTTCGGCAAGCCGGCTGCGGAGCTCACCCTGGCCGAGGGGGCGATGCTCGCGGGGATCATCCGGGCGCCTTCCGTCTACACCCCCTACCGCAACATGGCGCTGGCCAAGGCGCGGCAGAGGCTGGTGCTGGAGCGGATGGTGGCCCTGGGTATGATCACCCCGGCCCAGGCAGCGGCGGCCAGAAGCCAGACCGTCATGCTGAAGCCCCCCAGCGCCGGCCTTGTGGGCATCCGCGCGCCGTACTTCGTCTCCTTCATCCTGCCGCAGCTTCTGGAACGCTTCGGCGAGGACCTGGTCTACCGCGGCGGCCTGGAGGTCTACACAACGCTGGACGTACGTCTACAGGCGCTGGCGGAGAAGGCCGTTCGCCGGGGAATCGAACTGGGCCAGGAGCGAAACCTGCGTCTCTCTCAGGGGGCGCTGGTGGCCATCGACCCACGCACCGGTCACATCAAGGCGATGATTGGAGGCTACGACTTCGCCCAGAGCCAGTTCAACCGCGCCTGGCAGGCGCGCCGCCAGCCCGGCTCGGCGTTCAAGCCGTTTATCTACGTCACCGCGCTGGCCAACGGCTTCACCGCGGACAGGGTCCTTGAGGACACACCGGTTGTCTTCGAGATCCGCGGGTCGAAGCCGTGGAAGCCCAAGAACTACGACGGGAAGTTCCGAGGGCCCATCCGGTTGCGTCAGGCGGTGGAGCAGTCGGTGAACGTGCCCGCCGCCAAGACCATCGCCGAACTGGGGGCGGACCGCGTGGTGGAGTACGCGAAGCGCATGGGCATCACCAGCCCCCTGCAGCCGCACCTCTCCCTGGCCCTGGGCACCGCCGACGTGACACCGCTGGAGATGGCGTCCGCCTACGGGGTGTTGGCCAACCTGGGCGTGCGCGTGCGCCCGGTGGCCATCCGCAAGGTCGTAGACGCCGATGGCCGGGTGCTGTACGAGTCCTACCCGGAGCGCGAGGTGGCCCTGCCGCCGGCGGTGGCATATCTGATGACCGACATCCTCAAGGGCGTGATCACCCGAGGCACGGGGCGTGCCGCCGCCCTGGGACGCCCGGCCGCGGGGAAGACGGGTACGACCGACGACTACCGCAACGCCTGGTTCATCGGCTACACCCCTCACCTGGTGACCGCGGTGTGGGTGGGCAACGACGACAACACACCGATGCGCCGTGTAGTCGGAGGCGGCCTGCCGGCGGAGATCTGGGCCAGCTTCATGAGGCCGGCGCTGCAGGGCGTCCCCCCGGACGACTGGCCGCGGCCGGAGGAGATCGTGCAACGGGGCGGCGAGCTCTACATCCGCGGCACGGAACCGCCGCCGGAGCCAGAGCCGCTGCCCGCTCTCCCGCCCGAGGGCGCATCCCCCGTGCCGCCGGGACCGACGCTGGTCATCGATTCGCCCGCCGACGGGGCGCAGGTGCGTACGCCGTTTGCCGTCACCGGCCGGGCCTGGCCCGGAGCCACCATCCGCGTCGTGGTCATGGCGGACAGCGGGCTGGTCTCTGTGCGCATCGTGGAGAGTTTCATCCCTGCAGACGACCAGGGCCGCTTTCTCTTCGATTTCCGCCCGGCCACCCCCGTGCCGGGGACCCGCTACGCGATCACCGTCGCCGCCACCTCGCCGCAGGGGGCCTCGACCTCGAGGACGATCACCGTCGTCGAAGCGGGTCCCTAGTCCCTGGAGCCACAACGCCGTGATGGGATCGGGCGTGAGGCCTCCAACCCGGAACGTTCCACGCCGATGGGCTATAATTTGGTGTTGGGACGCCTCTGGGGGGGAGCCATGTCCGGCCACTCGAAGTGGCACAACATCCGCATCAAGAAGCAGAAGATGGATCAGGTGCGGGGGAAGCTCTTCAGCCGCCTCTCTCGGGAGATCACCGTGGCTGCCAAGGAGGGCGGAGGGAACCCGGACGGCAACCCCCGCCTGCGCACGGCCATCGAGCGGGCCCGCGAGGCCGGCATGCCCAACGAGAACATCCAGCGCGCCATCCAGCGCGGCACAGGTGAGGGCGGGGGGGCGGCGCTGGAGCGGGTCACCTATGAGGGGTATGCCCCGGGTGGGGTCGCCGTGCTGGTGGAGGCCGTCACGGACAACCGCAATCGCACCGCCAGCGAGGTGCGTGCCCTGTTCACGCGGCACGGTGGGCGTTTCGGGGAGGCCGGTTCGGTCGCCTGGATGTTCGAGCAGAAGGGCGAGCTCCAGGTGGACAAGCGTGCCGTCGCCGAGGATGACTTGATGCTGGCGGCCCTGGAGGCGGGCGCCGAGGACGTCCGCAGCAGCGACGACACCTTCGAGGTCATCACCGCGCCTGAGGACTTCCTGCGCGTGAAGCAGGCCCTGGAGGCGCGCGGCATCCCTCTGGTCTCCGCCGACGTGACCATGCTGCCGCGCAGCACCGTCCGGCTTGAGGGCAAGGAGGCCAGGCAGCTCCTTCAGCTCATGGAGGCCCTTGAGGACCACGAGGACGTGCAGCGCGCCTACGCCAACTTCGACATCCCGGAGGAGATCCTCCAACAGGCCGGGTAACCCCGCTCGGCGGACTGCGTCCGGCTCCGGTCCCGCGAGGCGGCAGGTGGCTTCCGCCGCTACGGCGAACACCTGTGCGGATGATCACCGTACTGGGTATCGACCCCGGGCTTCGGGCCACCGGCTACAGCATCGTCCAAGGCGACCGCCGGGGCTGCCGGGCGGCTGAGCTGGGCCTTATCCGCAGCGCGCAGCCCGAGCTGGCGTCGCGCCTGGCGGAGGTGCACCGGCACCTCTCCGCCATCCTGCGGGAGCACCGCCCTCATGTCGTGGCGCTGGAGGACATCTTCACCCACGATACCTTTCCGCGCACGGCCCTGAACCTGGCCCACCTGCGGGGAGCGATCTCTCTGGCTGCGGCGCAGGCCGGCATCCCCGTGGAGACCCTGAGCCCGGCGGCGGTGAAGCGGGCGCTGACCGGCTCGGGACGGGCCAGCAAGGCGCAGGTGCAGGCGGTGGTGGCGCAGGCGCTGGGCCTGGCGGCGCCTGTGGCGCACCACGCCGCCGACGCCACGGCGCTGGCCCTGACGACGCTCTCCCGCCGGGGGGTGCCGCTGCGGGCGGCCCGCAGGGCGGTGGAGGCGCCGGCGTGATAGCCTACCTGCGGGGGCGGGTGCTGCGGCGCACCGAGGAGCTGGTGGTCGTGGAGGCCGGGGGAGTGGGCTATGAGGTCCACCTGCCGGCGGTGGTGGCGCGGGCGCTGGCCGCCGCACCCGCGGGGGAGGTGGCGCTGTACATCTCCTACCACGTCAGTGCCAACCAGCCCCGCCCGCTGCTGGTTGGGTTCCTGCGCGAGGTGGAGCAGGAGTTCTTCGAGCGCTTCATTACCGTGGACGGGCTTGGGCCGACCAAGGCGGTGAAGGCCATCGTCCACCCCGTGCACATCATCGCCGACGCCATAGAGCGCAAGAACGTATCCTTCCTGCGCCGCCTTCCCGGAATCGGGGAGCGCACGGCCGAGAAGATAGTGGCCACCCTGCACGGGAAGATGGCCAAGTACGCCCTGCTGCAGGAGGCGGAGGTGGTCCCCACCCCGCCCGTGGAGGACTTCCGGGCGGAGGTGCTGGAGGTGCTCACCCGGCAGCTGGGGCACCGTCAGGCGGAGGCCAGGCGGATGGTGGAGGAGGCGCTGCGGCGCAATCCCGGCATCAGCAACGCAGAGGAGCTCTTTCAGGAGGTCTACCGGACGGAGCGGCAGGAGGCGTCAGACTCCGACCAGCCTCAGATCCCTTCAGTGAGCACCCGGCGCGGCGAGGTGGAGCATGAGTCGTGAGCGTATCACTCCCGAGGTGGCCGCCGACGAGGAGCACTTCATCCGCAGCCTGCGGCCGCAGCGGCTGGACGAGTGCATCGGCCAGGGGAAGGTCTTTGCCGGGCTGCGCATCAGCATCCAGGCGGCCAAGGAGCGGCGCGAGCCGGTGGACCACATCCTCCTGCACGGCCCCCCGGGCCTGGGCAAGACCACCGTGGCCGGCGTGGTGGCCAACGAGATGGGGGCCAACTTCGTCTCCACCTCTGGGCCGGCCCTGGAGCGGGGCGGCGACCTGATGGGGATCCTGACCAACCTGGAGCGCGGAGACGTCCTCTTCATCGACGAGATCCACAGGCTGCCGCGGGCCGTGGAGGAGCTCCTCTACCCGGCCATGGAGGACTTCTGCGTCAACTTCGTCATCGACAAGGGCGTGCACGCCCGCACCCTGCGCTACCAGTTGAAGCCTTTCACACTGGTGGGCGCCACCACCCGGGCGGGGCTGCTCTCTTCACCGCTGCGGGAGCGATTCGGTATCGTTCACCACCTGGACTTCTTCCCGGTGGAGGACCTGCAAAAGGTGGTGCTGCGCTCGGCGGCCATCCTCGGCGTGCAGGTCACCGCGGAGGGCGCCCTGGAGATCGCCCGCCGGGCCAGAGGCACCCCGCGCATCGCCAACCGCCTGCTGCGCCGCGTGCGTGACTTCGCCCAGGTGCGCGCCGACGGCCGCATCACCGGCGAGGTGGCGCGGCAGGCCTGTGAGTTCGAGGGGGTGGACGAGGCGGGGCTGGACGGGCTGGACCGGGGGCTTTTGCGCGCCCTGGTGGAGGTCTACGGCGGCGGCCCTGTGGGCATCGACGCGCTGGCGGCCACCTTGAACGAGGAGGCGGAGACGCTGGAGGAGGTTGTGGAGCCGTTCCTGCTCAAGAGAGGATTCCTCTCCCGTACGCCGGCAGGGCGGCGGGCCACCGCCGCGGCGTACGAGCACCTGGGGCTTGCACCCCCCGAGCGCGGCCAGGGGCAGCTGTGGTAAATCTGTGCTGAAAGACATCTGGACGGAGTCGGTGCAGTGGGCGAACTGAGCTATCTTGGCCGGATGCTGGTGGCCTTCGGCATCCTGCTGGTGGTGGCGGGCCTGCTAGTGGGGGCGGTGGGCAAGGTCGCCGGTGGGAGGGTGCCCCGCCTCCCGGGGGACATCCTAATCCAGCGTGGGAACACCGTCTTCTACTTTCCCATAGTCACCAGCCTGCTCCTCAGCCTGATCCTGACGCTGCTGCTGACGCTGTTCTTCCGGCGGCCCTGACACCCCTGCCCATGCCTCGCTTCTTCGCCGTCACCGCTTTGGCCGCCACGCTGGCCCTGCTGGGCTGGAGGGCGTTGCCGCCCGGGGCTGCGCCCCGGGTGCGCGCGTCGACCACACAGATAGTGCGTGTCGGCATTCTCCTGGGGCAGGAGGCCATCCCCATCGCCGCCGAGGGCGCCATCGAGGCGGGGGATGTGGCGGCGCAGACGGTGCTGACCCTCCCCCCGGGGACGCACGAGTTTCGTCCCACCGCACAGGGCATCGAGGGCGCCGGGGCCCGCTTCGGCCCCGTGCTCCGCCTGCGCTCGGCGGCCGGATGGCTGGCGGCGGGGCCGCGGCGCTACCGCGGCGTGATCGAGCTGCGCCGCACCTCCCAGGGACTTGCCGCCATCAACGAACTGTTCGTCGAAGAGTACCTCTACGGCGTGCTGAAGATGGAGGTGGACCCGCGGTGGCCGGCGGAAGCCCTCAAGGCCCAGGCGGTGGCCGCGCGCACGCTGGCCCTCTACAGCCTGGGGCGGTTCGCCGCGGAAGGCTACGACCTGCGGGCGACCACGGACTCCCAGGTCTACGCGGGGATCAATGCCGAGGATCCGCGGACTACCGCGGCGGTGGACGGTACGCGCGGGGTGATCATGACCTACGCCGGGCGGCCAATCTTCGCCGCCTTCCATGCGGATTCGGGGGGCTTCACCGAGAGCAGCGAGTTCGTCTGGGGACAGCCCTATCCCTATCTTCGGGGTGTGCCCGACCCCTACGGTCAGGACGCCCCGTACCGGGAGTGGCTCAGCCGTATCGACCTGCCCACCCTGGAGGCGCGGTTGGCGCGCGCGGGGAGGCCACTGCCCGGGATTTCCGCCGTGGCCGTCACGGCCACCAGCCCCTCCGGCCGCGCCCTCACCGTGCGCCTGATCGGGGCGGGGGGGACGCTGGAGCTGCGGGCGGTGGACCTGCGGACGATCCTGGGGGTGACCTTCCTGCGGAGCACCCTCTTCGTCGTACGTCCGGCAGACGACGACTCCCCGGCGGTGGAGTTCCAGGGGCGGGGATCAGGACACGGAGTGGGTATGAGCCAGTGGGGCGCCCGCGGCCAGGCGCAGCTCGGTCGCACCTACCATGACATCCTCGCCTTCTACTACCGGGGCATCCAGCTCGAGGCGCGCTGAGACCCTAAGTCCCTTCCACCCGGGTCCAACCGCGGCTGTGCGGGGTCCACGCACCGAGCGGGCGGCCCATGAAGTCGCTCTCCTCCACCGCATATCCGGCCGCCTCCAGCCGGCGGCGGGCCTCCTGGTAATAGCGGTAGTCCACCTGGAACGCGCCGGGACGCAGAGGGTTCTGGTAGCCGCTGATCCCCGCCAGGAGCTTCTTCAGGTTGTCCGCGTCCTCCGGCGGGGCGACGATGTCCACCGCCTGGTTGACCGTGCCGTAGGCTCGCACCTTCCTGCCCTGGACGCGCTCCACCGGACGGCCCGCCGCGTTGGCGGCGGAGACCGGGACGTCCAGGTGCTTCCCGGCCGCCGGTGCGGTGGGGGCTGGTGCCCCCGCCGCCGCCTGCGCCGCCCGTTGCGCCTTCAGCGCCTCCACCCGCGCCTTGGCCGCGGCGATCTTCTCCTGGGGTGTCAGCTCTCGTTCCTCCGGCATATGCACCCTCCGCCTAGCCGCCGCCATTGTAGCAGATGGTGGCGTAGCGGAAGGGGGGATCCGCCGCGCGGGCGAAAGACTTAGGAGCCGCGGGGGAGAGGGGAGGCCGGGATGAACCAGCAGCAACTGTCGGCGCTGATCCCGCTGTTGATTTTCGTGCTGTTCTTTTTCTTCTTCATCTGGCGGCCGCAGGCCACCCAGATGCGGCGGCGACGGGAGATGCTGCGGAACCTGCGAGAAGGCGACCGGGTGCTCACCGTCGGCGGCCTCTACGCCACCATAGAGAAGATCAAGGACGACGAGCTGACCCTGGAGCTGGCGCCCAACGTCAGGGTGAAGGCAGAGCGCGGTGCAGTGCAGGCCGTGCGCGGTCGGCAGCAGGCCAGGGCCAGCCAGTGACCGTGACTTCGCTGCGGTGACCGATTCCCCCTTCGCCAGCTATCTGGAGATGGTGGATCGGGTGGGCGCGTTGCTGGCCCTGCCGGAGGACGACCGCAAGCCGCTGCGCGCGCCCAAGCGGTCCATCATCGTCACCCTGCCCGTGGAGATGGACGACGGTCGGGTGGAGACCTTCACCGGCTACCGGGTGCAGTACGACACAGTGCGCGGGCCGGGCAAGGGGGGCATCCGCTACCATCCCGACGTCACCCTGGAGGAGGTCAAGGCGCTGGCCGCCTGGATGTCGGTGAAGTGCGCTGTGGTGGACGTTCCCTTCGGCGGGGCCAAAGGGGGCATCGCCGTGGATCCCGCTCGCCTTTCCCGGCGGGAGCTGGAGCGGCTCACCCGCCGGTACACGGCGGAGATCTTCGACATCATCGGGCCGGATCGGGACATCCCCGCCCCCGATGTGGGCACCGACCCGCAGATCATGGCTTGGGTGATGGACACCATCAGCATGAAGCGCGGTTATGTGGAGCCAGGGACGGTCACGGGCAAACCCGTGCCCCTGGGCGGATCCCGAGGGCGGGAGGAGGCCACGGCGCGTGGGCTGCTCTACACCGTGCGCGCCGCCTTCCGCGTGCTGGGGCTCACCCTGGAGGGGGCGCGCGTGGCCGTCCAGGGATTCGGCAACGTGGGCGCCAACGCCGCCCGGCTGCTGCATGGGGCGGGCGCGCGGGTTATAGCAGCCAGCGACGTCCGCGGCGGAGTGTACGCCTCAGAGGGACTGGATCCCGAGGCGGCGGTGCGGCACGCGCGGCAAACCGGTAGCGTGGTGGGCCTGCCCGGGACGCAGCCCATCACCAATGCCGAGCTGCTCACCCTGGAGTGCGACCTGTTGGTGCCGGCGGCGCTGGGCGGCCAGATCACCGCGGAGAACGCCGCCGCGGTGCGCGCCCGCGTCATCGCCGAAGGCGCCAACGGGCCCACCACCCCCGAGGCGGACGAGATCCTGCGGCGGCGCGGCGTCTTCATCATCCCCGATATCCTGGCGAACGGGGGCGGGGTGGTCGTCTCCTACTTCGAGTGGGTGCAGGACCGCTACGGCTACTTCTGGAAGGAGGAGGTGGTCCGCGAGCGCCTGGCGGAGAAGATGCAGCAGGCCTTCCGCGACGTCCTGGGCATGGCCGAGCGCCACCGTGTGGACATGCGCACCGCCGCCTACGCCCTGGGCGTGGAGCGCATCGTGGAGGCCCGGCGCCTGCGCGGCCTCTACGCATGAGCGGACGGAGGATCAACTGGGGAGGGTGGCAGCGATGAGCCCGCGCAAGGGGCGGCCGGCCGCGGGGGAGGCCGGTCCGCCGCCGGCCGTGGAGGCTAAGCCCGCCGTGCTGCCGGAGGAGGTAAAGCGCCACCCGGCGGTGGTTGCTTACCTGGAAAAGGCCAACGAGTACACCGGCGCCATCGGGTATACCGAGCACGGGACGCGTCACGCCAACCTCACGGCCAGCATCGCCTACAACATCCTCAAGCGCCTGGGGGCCGAGGAGCGGCAGGCTCAGCTGGCGGCCATCGCCGGGTACCTGCACGACATCGGCAACCTGGTGGGACGGAAGAATCACGAGTACGCGGGAGCGGTGCTGGCCGACCGCATCCTGGAGGAGCTGGGGATGGACCCCACGGAGCGGGCCATCGTCATGGGCGCCATCGGCAACCACGAGGAACCGCACGGCGAGCCGGTCAGCCCCGTGGGAGCGGCGGTGATCCTCTCCGACAAGTCGGATGTGCACCGTACCCGTGTGCGCAACCCCGACCCCACCACTTTCGATATCCACGACCGGGTCAACTACTCCGTGGAGCACTCCTTCCTGCGCGTGGACGAGAAGAGCCGCACCATCACCCTGGAGCTGACCATCGACACCTCCCTCTCCCAGGTGATGGAATACTTCGAGATCTTCCTCTCGCGCATGGTCATGTGCCGCCGGGCGGCTGAGTTCCTGGGTTGTTCGTTCAAGCTGCAGATCAACGGGGTGAAGCTCCTCTAGGGCTGGTCGACCTCCCCTATAATGGGGAAGATGTGTGGCCAAGGGGCCGGATGGTTTCCCCCGCACCGTCTGCCCTCAGAGTCCACCAGAGATTGCCCAGGATGGCCACTGTCGAACCAGGGACGATCCGCTGCCCCCGCTGCGGGATGCATAACCCGTCGCAGGCGCAGTTCTGCATGCGCTGCGGTACCCCCCTGGCGCAGCTCTGTCCCGTCTGCGGTTCGGGCAACCCGCCGGACGCCCACTTCTGCCTGCGATGTGGGGCGCCCCTGCGCGGCGAGCAGGCCCCGGAGCGGCGCGTGGTCAGCGTGCTCTTCGCCGACCTGGTGGGATCCACGTCGCTGGCCAGGCGACTCGACCCCGAAGCGATGCGTCGCCTGGTGGGCGAGTACTTCACCGCCATGCGGGAGGAGATTCAGCGGCATGGTGGGACGGTGGAGAAGTTCATCGGCGACGCGGTCATGGCCGTCTTCGGCGTACCCGCGGCCCACGAGGACGACGCGGAGCGGGCGGTGCGCGCGGCGCTGGCCATGCAGCAACGGATGCCCGCGCTGAACGCCGCGCTTGGGGCCGACCTGCACATCCGCATCGGCATCAGCACCGGCGAAGTAGTGGCCGACCCGCGGGCGAGGCAGGGTGGGGAGTTCATGGTGACCGGGGACGCGGTCAACCTGGCCGCCCGGCTGCAGCAGCATGCCCCCGCGGACGGCATCGTGGTGGACGACCGCACCCGCCGTGCCACGCGCCCGGTCCTGCATTGTGTTCCCCTCACGGCCGCAGTCAGTGGGGATGTGGCCGCCCGAGCATACTGGCAGGTGACGGGGGTGGCGGAGCGGACCGGGGGCAAGGGGCTGCGCGCGCCCCTGGTCGGCCGCGAGGACGAGGTCCAGTTCCTCCTGGCCCTTTACCGACGGGTGGTGGACGGGCGGCAGCACCACCTGGCGACCATCATTGGCAGCGCCGGGGTGGGGAAGACAAGGCTGGTGGAGGAGGTGCTGGCCGCGCTGGAAGAGAGTGCCACTCCGCCCCATGTGATGCGCGGTCGTTGCCCGGCGTACGGCGAAGGCCTGACCTACTGGCCGCTGGCCGAGATGCTCAAGGTGGAGTCCGGCATCAAGGACAGCGACCCGAGCGGCGCGGCTGTGGAGAAGCTGCGGGCGCTGGTGACACACTGGTGCGCCCCGCTGCTGGGCTTGGAGGAAAGCGCACGCATCGCCGCCGACCTGGCGGCGGTCCTGGGGGTGGAGGCGGGGGGTGTTGAAGGCCTGCGGGGAGAGGCCCACCACGGGCGCAAGCTGGCGGTGGAAGGGCTCGCCGCCGGAGCGCGGCAGGTGGGGGAGGTGGGCGAGGGTCCCGACGGGGAGGTCCTGCTGCGGGCTTTCCGCAACTTCCTCCTGGCCAGAGCGCAGGAGTGCCCGCTCCTGGTGGTCTTCGAGGATCTTCACTGGGCGGAGGAGAGCCTGATGGATCTGGTGGAGCGCCTGGCCCTGCGCGGCCTGGAGGCGCCGGTGATGACGCTCGGCCTGGCCCGCCCGGAGCTGCTGGAACGTCACCCGGAGTGGGGCGGCCGGATCCGCAACTACACGGCGCTGTCGCTGCCGCCCCTGCCCAGGGAGGAGGGCCATCGGCTGGTCGGCGCGTTGCTGCCAGGGGAAGCTGTTCCCCCTGAGGTGCGTGACGCCATCGTGGCCAAGGCTGAGGGCAATCCTCTCTTCATCGAGGAGATCCTGCGCATGCTCATCGACGGCGGCAGCCTGGTGCGCGGGGAGCGCGGCTGG
>ENA-ORXB01001430-ORXB01001430.1-sediment-metagenome-genome-assembly--contig:-NODE-1430-length-28385-cov-4.226190_pt1 | contig 28385 bp, 25 predicted proteins | sample MGYA00237863_ERZ511475 | MGnify/ENA primary metagenome ERZ511475 (study PRJEB26305, sample SAMN06343858) | sediment metagenome | isolation source: hot spring sediment | place: Canada: British Columbia... | reverse complement strand
ACTTGGGGGAGGGGGCTGCGGGGGTGGGGGCCCCGGCAGCGGCACAGATGAACCAATCCCATAGTGAACTACACCCCGGTCAAGGGGTTGCACGAGACGGCCTGCGGCCGACCCGGCCCTTTTTCTGCGCGGCGTTGCCCTCGCGCCCGTTCGGGCGAGGGGCGCTCCCGCGCCCTACTCTGCCGGGGCCATCGGCAGCCGGACACCGTGCCGTTTGGCGGCGGCGAGCGCCTCCGGATAGCCCGCATCGGCATGGCGCACGATGCCGATCCCGGGGTCTGCCGTCAGCACCCGCTCCAAGCGCCGCGCCGCCTCGGGCGTGCCATCGGCCACAATGACCTGCCCCGCGTGCTGGCTGTAGCCGATGCCAACCCCGCCCCCATGGTGGAAGGAGACCCAGGTCGCCCCGCACACCGCATTCAGGAGCGCGTTCAGGATCGGCCAGTCCGAGATGGCATCCGAGCCGTCGCGCATCCCCTCCGTCTCACGCCGCGGTGAGGCGACCGAGCCGCAGTCCAGATGATCGCGGCCGATGACGATGGGCGCCTTGATCCGGCCCTTTCGCACCAGGTCGTTAATGATGAGGCCAAAGCGCGCGCGCTCGCCATACCCCAGCCAGCAGATGCGCGCCGGCAGGCCCTGGAAGGCCACGCGCTCTCTCGCCATTCGGATCCAGCGGCAGAGAGGCTCGTCCTCGGCGAACTCCTGCAGGACGACCTCGTCGGTCACATGGATGTCCTGCGGGTCGCCAGAGAGTGCCACCCATCTGAACGGGCCCTTCCCCTCGCAGAAGAGCGGGCGGATGTAGGCGGGCACAAACCCGGGAAAGCTGAAGGCGTCTCTCACCCCCGCATCGTAGGCGCGCTGGCGCAGGTTGTTGCCATAGTCAAAGACCTCGGCGCCCCGCTTCTGCAGAGCCAGCATCGCCTCGACCTGCGCCGCCATCGAGGTGAGTGCCCGCTCCCGGTAGGCTGCCGGGTCCTGTCGCCGCAGCTCGTTCGCTTCCTCGAGCGAGAGCCCCCTCGGCACATAGCTGAGCGGATCGTGGGCCGGCGTCTGGTCCGTGACTACGTCGGGCACGACGCCGCGCGCGACCAGCTCCGGGTACACATCTGCGGCGTTGGCGATGAGGCCGATCGAGCGGGGCTCCCGACGCCGCAGCGCCTCCTCAACGAGGGTCATGGCCTCTTCGAGGTCGTCGACCACCACATCCAGGTAGCGCGTGTCGAGGCGGCGCTGTGCGCGGGCCGGGTCGACCTCCACGATCAGCCCCACTCCCTCGTTCATCGTGATCGCCAGCGGCTGGGCACCTCCCATGCCACCCAGTCCGGCAGAGAGCACGAACCTCCCCTTGAGTGTGCCCCCAAACCGCCGTCGCGCCACGGCCGCCAGCGTCTCATAGGTGCCCTGCAGGATGCCCTGCGTGCCGATGTAAATCCAGGAGCCCGCCGTCATCTGGCCGTACATGGTGAGCCCGGCCGCGTCGAGCGCATCGAACTGCTCCTGGGTCGCCCAGGCGGGCACGAGGTTGGCGTTGGCGATGAGCACGCGGGGCGCGTCCAGGTGCGTGCGAAAGATACCGACCGGCTTGCCCGACTGGACGAGGAGCGTCTCGTCGTTCTCCAGCTCCCGCAGCGACCGCACCAGCGCATCGAAGCACGCCCAGTTTCGCGCCGCCTTGCCGCGTCCGCCGTATACGATGAGGTCGTCCGGCTTTTCGGCCACCTCCGGATCCAGGTTGTTCATGAGCATGCGCAGGGCCGCCTCCTGCCCCCAGCCCTTGCAGCTCAACTCTCTTCCTCGCGGTGCACGCACCACCCGAGCGCTCATGGCGCGACCTCCTCCACCGGTAAGCGCCCCTGCCGCCGTGCGCCTCGGCGTCTGTGTGCTAGCCCTCCAGCGCGGCGTTGACGGCGCCGACCAGGTCCCCCTCATGCACCAGACGGCGCACCGCCTCGATCAGCGGTGCCATGTAGGCATCATGCTCCAGGAAAGGCACATGCTGCCGGATGAGCGCGTAGGCAGCTCCCGTGCCCCTCGCGAGGCGCACATTTCCCAGCACCTCGCGGCGAAAGTCGATCCCCTGTGCCGCGGCCAGGAGCTCGATCGCCAGGATTATCTCAACGTTGTCGAGGATCTCCGCCGCCTGCCGGGCCGCAATCGGCCCCATGCTGACGTGGTCCTCTGTGTTGGCCGAAGTCGGCACCGTATCGACGCTGGCAGGGTGCGCCAGCACCTTGTTTTCCGAAGCTAGAGCTGCCGCCGTGTACTGCGCCAGCATGAACCCTGAGTTCAGGCCCCCGTGCTTGATCAGAAAGGCCGGCAGCGTGCCTTGATTGGAGGCATCATCGGTGAGCCGCGTCAGCCGGCGCTCGGACATATTGCCGATCTCGGCGAGGGCAATGGAGAGATAGTCCATGGCAATCGCGACCGGCTCGCCATGAAAGTTCCCGCCCGACAGGCAGACCGGCCGGTCGTCCTCTTCGAAGAAGATGAGGGGGTTATCGGTGGCGCTGTTGAGCTCGATCTCCAGGACCCAGCGGGCGTAGGCGATGGCGTCGCGGGCCGCCCCGTGGACCTGCGGGATGCACCGGAGCGTATATGCATCCTGTACGTTGAGCGGGTCGTCCGGGCGCAGGAACTCGCTTCCCTCGAGGAGTCGCCGAAGATACTCGGCACAGGCGATCTGTCGGGGATGGGGCCGCACGGCGTGGATACGAGGATCAAAGGCCCGCGGCGTCGCGTACAGTGCCTCGCAGCTCAACGCCCCGGCGATGTCGGCAACCTGGGCCACCCGCTCGGCGCGCGCCGTTGTCAGCACGCCGATGGCCGTCATGAAAGCGGTACCGTTGGTCAGCGCCAGGCCTTCCTTGGCACCAAGGACGAGGGGCTCGAGCCCGGCGCGGCGCAACGCCTCCCCGCCCGGCAGGACCTCGCCACGGTAACGCGCCTCGCCCTGCCCGACAAGCACGAGCGCCATGTGGGCGAGAGGGGCGAGATCGCCGCTGGCTCCCAGCGACCCTTTCTCGGGGATGATGGGGTGCACGCCGGCGTTGAGCGCATCCAGGAGGCGCTCGACCGTCTCGACCCGCACGCCTGAGTGGCCCTTGGCAAGGGTGTTGGCGCGGATAAGCATCACCGCCCGCGTGGTTGGCTCGTCGACGGGGCGCCCTACTCCGACGGCATGGCTCTTGAGGATGTTCTCCTGCAGGCGCTCTGCATCCTCGGGGGGAATATGCCGGTCCCTAAAGTGACCAAAGCCGGTCGTGACCCCATAGACGATCTCGCCGGAGCTGAGGAAGCGCTCGACGGCCCCGCGGGCCCGGGCCACCCGCTCCCGGGCCGCAGGCGCAAGCTGGATCCGTACCCGGCCGGGGTCGGCCCAGGCCTCCGCAGCAGCGACCACATCCTCGAGCCGCAGCGTCTCGCCATCCACTGTGATGCGCGGCTGGACCACCGGGTTCTTGCCTTCCAGGTTGAAAAGACGGCTACCCGCTCCGCTGTCGGAAGTCGATCATCATGCGGGGGCAGCCGCCAGGTGCGGACGCACCCGCTCCAGGAGCCTCTCCTTGGGCATGTAGCCGACGATCCGCTCGACCGGCTTGCCACCCTTGAAGACAATCAGCGTCGGGATGCTCTGCACCCCATAGCGCGTGGCCACCGCCGGGTTCTGATCCACATCAACCTTGGCCACCTTGAGAACACCCGCCTGCTCCGAGGCGATCTCCTTCACCACCGGGGCGATCATGCGGCACGGCCCGCACCACGCCGCCCAAAAGTCCACCAGGGTCGGCAGCTCGGACTGCAGAACTTCCTGATCAAAAGTGGCATCGGTTACGTCAACAGGTTCCACAGCCATCTCCTGCACTCCTCTCTCCGGGTAGGCCGGACGATCCATACCTCAGGAACAGCTCGATGATGCGCTCGAGACGCTCTTTGAGCCGGGGATCACCGGTGCCTTGCAGGCACTCGTTCAGATAGGGTTGCACGATGAAGAGGCCGACACTGTCGAGAGCGGCCCGCGCAGCCATCAGCTGGGTGAGGACGGCCTCGCAGTCCTGTTTCTCTTCGATCATGCGCTGAAGGCCCCGTATCTGGCCCTCGATCCGTCGCAGGCGCGTTACCGCCTCGTTTCGCGCGCCTTCGTCGCCCTCAGCCAAACTATGTGCCCCCTTCAACTCTGCAGACACCGCCCGGGCGCCCAACTTCTGCCGGCCACACGCTCGGGCCGGCAGCCCGGGCAGCGTTCAGTATAGACCGCAGCGGGAGCAGTGTCAAGGCTACTGGAGGGCGATCTCACGGCGATAAGGTATCGCCCGTCATGATGGGATTGATTCGGCGGACCCGGGGGCGTGGCTCCGCGCAAGGCTGCGTGGGCTGCCCTGCAGGACACTCAGGTCCTGCCGATGGAGCCTCTCACGGTGCTCCGGATGTCGGCGTCGCGGAGGGGACGGGCGGCACCCAGTGGCCGAATCGCCAGACCTCGCTCTCGGCGCTGACCGCCTCCCACAACCTGGTGCCATCAGCGCCAATCCCCGCCTCACGGATGACAACGACGCTCCACCGGTAGTTGCCACTGGGCAGCATGGAGGTCTCACACCAGGGCACCTCCGTCCAGGCGATGCCCCAGTGGGGCTGCCCGTCGTGAGACACGCGCAAGTCGAAATGCTCGCCCGGCCTCAGCTCCCTGTACCAATGCCACCGGAAGGTAATGCGGGTACCCAGGTGCCAGGATCCTGCCTGCGGGTCCTCGAGCACCGGCGCCGGCTCTAGTGTCGGCGTAGGTGTCGCGACAGGCGCAGCGCGCGTTGCCACCCCGAGCGCAGGCGGCGTCGCCGTCGCGCTTGCGGTGGCCGTAGCGGTAAGGGTCGCCTCCGGAGAGGCGGTTGGCCGCGCCGTCGGCTCTGGCGACGGCTCCCGCGTGGGACTCGGCGCCTCTGTCGGCACCGGGCTCGCTCTGACGGAAACCACGCTCTCGACCGCAGTGGCAGTCGGCGTTGGAGAGGGAGCCGGGCGACCTCTCCCTCGGGCTAGGGCGAGCGCCGCACCGGCAAGCACGGCCGCCGCAACGGCTACAAGCAGCAGGCGACGCCGCTGCGGCGGACGCTCCAGCGGGACGGCCCAGCCGAGCTGCGGTGCCGTCTGCAAGTACCTGCTTACCGCCGAACGGCTCAGACCGGCAGCCCTGGCCAGCGCCTGAGCCAACTCGTAGCCACTCTTGTAGCGCCTGTCCTTGCGCCTGTGAAGGGCCCGACTCAGCACCCCTCGCACCCGCCGGGAGAGTCCGCGGCGCGGCAATTCACCTGAGAATGAGCCCGGTCCCATGAGCATCTCGCAGAGAAGCGCTCCCAGCGAGTAAATGTCCGACCGCGCGTCGGGAGCCTGCCCTGCCAGCTCCTCGGGGGAGGCGAAGCGCTTCCGCCGCTCCGGCAGTGCCTCTCCCGGTTGAGGGACGGCAAAATCGGTAACGATAGCTCTGCCATCAGGGGTGAGGAGGATGTTCGAGGGAGTGAGGTTGCCATGCACGACTCCCTCGTTGTGCGCAAAGTCGAGGGCTGAGCCGACCTGCGCTGCGACGGCTACGGCCGTTTCCAGGGGCACGGGCCCCTCCCGCTGCAGCCTGCCCTCGAGGCTGGGTCCGGCGACATAGTCCATCGCCACATAGAGGTGCCCGAGGGCTCTGGCGACGTCGTAGATTCGGATGATGTTGGGATGCTTGAGGGCAGCCGTGATCCGTGCGCTGCGCTGAAAGCGCTCCACGGTGGGCTCGTCCTGGCTGGCCTCCTCAGAGAGCACCTTGATCGCCACGTAGAGGCCAAGGTTGGGCCGGTACGCCTTGTAGACGGTGGCCTCGGGACCAGCCGCCAACACCTCCATGACGTCGTACAGCCCCAGAGTGTGCCCGATCAGGTCCACAGAAGAACCCCCCCGTCAATAGCGTCTTCTCGGCTCCTGAGATGCACCACACGCTCCCGCTGGCGCCAGGACCCCTCAGCGCCGTCGCTGGCATTCTACCCCGGCGCAGAGCAGATGTCAAAGGACCTATGGGGGCAACTGTTCAGACTCGCGTCCTGGCACCGCCGGCTGCCACGTGTTGACCGCACCCCGCGTCCCTCCCCGAGCGGGCACTGCGGCGCCCGGCTGGGGGAGGGGGACAGGGGGAGGGGGTTCCCCGACGAGACCGCGCAAGGCCGGTCTCGAGAGGCAAGCCCACGAGGAGCTCGCCTCCATGCCGTGCACTGAGCGCGAGCCTGAACAGCTACGTCGCTCCATCATTTTGACTTTTCCCCTCCCATCAGGTAATCTTGGCTCAGGGTGACGTCCCTCGGGGTGGCCGCAGCAGGCCCCCTCGACCCGCGCGATCAGGCGCCGTGTTCGCAATCGAGGAGGATACCCATGCATCTGCACGCTGAGAGCGCCCGCTGCTCCGGCTGTCGGGCGTGCCAGCTCGCCTGCTCCCTACACCTCTTCGGCGAGAATAACCCCAAGAAATCCGCCCTGGCCATCGTTCCACACTTCCCAGACCCCGGCACCTTTGAGGTCAGGGTCTGCACGCAGTGTGGCGTGTGTGCGGATGCGTGTCCGGCGGGAGCCATCGTCCAGAACGAGCAGGGGGCCTACACCATCAACGCCGAAGAGTGCACGGGCTGCCTGACCTGCGTCGAGGCCTGCCCGGAGCAGGTGATCTCTACCCACGCTGATCGGGAGGCACCCTTCATGTGCGACGCCTGCGGCGACTGCGTCGCCGTCTGCGGCATGGACGTGCTGTCACTGCGGTGAGAAAGGAGAGAGTCCATGTACGGGTACGGCGGAAGTATTCTGCGCGTCAACCTCACAAGCGGTGAGATTCGGCGCGAGCCGCTGCCGCAGGAACTGGCCCGCGATTACCTCGGGGGCAGAGGCTTTGGGGCCTTTCTGCTCTATCGCGAGGTTCCGCGCGGCACGGACCCCCTCGGGCCCGAGAACCGGCTGTACATCTCGTCAGGCCCGCTTTCCGGGTTGCTCGTTGCGGGGGCCGGCAAGTGTGATGTCACGACCAAGTCGCCGCTGACCGGTGGGTATGCCGGTGCCAGCATCGGCGGGATGCTAACGGCCGAGATGAAATACGCGGGCATTGACGTCATCGCCATCGAGGGCAAGGCGGCGCGGCCGACCTACCTCTACATTGATGACGACCGCGTCGAGCTCCGCGATGCCAGCGCCTACTGGGGCAAGGGCTCGCTGACAACCGAGAAGGCCCTCAAGGAGGCCCTAGGCGAGAGCTTTCAGATTGCAGCCATCGGCCCGGCCGGCGAGGCCGGCGTCGCCTACGCCTGCATCAGCCACGACTTTGGCCGGCAGGCCGGCCGCGGCGGGGTCGGCGCGGTGATGGGGGCCAAGAATCTTAAGGCTATCGCCGTCCGTGGCACGCGCTCGATTCCCGTCGCCCAGCTCGAGCGCTACCGCGAGCTGGCCCGTGCCATGTATGCCGCCTGCAAGGCGGCCCCCGGCCTCGAGGCCTGGCAGAAGTACGGCACGGCCGGTGTCACGACCTGGGCCAATGAGATCGGCGCCTTCCCAACCCGCAACTTTCGCTCGGGCTTTTTCGAGGACCACAGCGGCCTCAGTGGCGAGACGATGCGCGCGGCAATCGTCGTGACCGACAAGGCGTGCTTCGGCTGCCCGAGCCCGTGCGGCAAGTACTCCTACGTCCGCAAGCACGGCGTGCACGTTGAGGGTCCCGAGTACGAGACCACCGCGCTCATCGGCGGCAACTGCGCCCTCGCCAGCATCGAGGACGTCGCCTACGCCAACTATGTCTGCGATGAGCTGGGGCTCGACACCATCTCGGCCGGAAACGTCGTCGCCTTTGCGATCGAGTGCTACGAGCGCGGGATCATCGGCAAGGCCGACACCGGCGGGCTTGAACTCCGCTTCGGCGATGTGGACGTTGTGTGCACCCTCCTGCGACAGATTGCGGCGCGCGAGGGGCTGGGTGCGGTGCTGGCCCGGGGCGTGAAGCACGCTGCCGAGACCTTTGGCCGGGGCAGCGAGGCCTTTGCCATGCAGGTCAAGGGCATGGAGATGAGCGGGTACGAATCGCGCCATGCGCCCTCCATGCTGCTCTCCTACATGACCTGCGACGTCGGCGCGCACCACAACCGGTCCTGGGCGATCACGTACGACATCGCCAGAGGCCGCGATGCGGTGACCCCGGACAAGGCTGCGAAGGTCATCGAGCTACAGCACATCCGCCCACTCTTCGACTGCCTCGGGGCCTGCCGCCTGCAGTGGGTCGAGCTCGGGCTTGACCTCGGCCACTACGCTCCCATCGTCGAGGCGATCACCGGGCTGCCGCGGTCGTGGGAGGACCTCCTAACGATCTCGGAGCGCGTGTGGAACCTCACGCGCCTGTACTGGTTCCGTGAGGTGCCGGGCTTTGGCCGCGCCTGGGACGCGCCCCCCCCGCGTACCTATCTCGAGCCGGTCGAGACCGGACCTACAGCCGGCAAGCGGACCTCCCGGGAGGCAGCGGAGCGCCTGCTCGACATGTACTATGAGCAGCGGGGATGGGACCGGGACGGTCGCCCCACGCCCGCCAAGCTGGCACAGCTTGGGCTGGCAGGGCTGTAGCCGCTGCTCGGGGGGCCCCAGGGTATGTGATGCTGTGCGGAGCGATGAGCCGGGAATGAGCGTGACGATTGTGCCCGTCGGGCTGCTGCGGCCGATGCTTGCTGATGACAGGCTCGCCCTGGCGGAGGCGGCGGGCAAGACGGTTGCCGCCGTTCTGGCGGACCTCAAGATCGATCCCGACCTGGTGGCAATGGTGCTCATCAACGGCCGCCAGGCGAGCAAAGATTCGGTGCTGGACGACGGGGACACCGTCAAGCTGATTCCCTTCGTCGGCGGCGGCCGCCGCTAGTGTGCGGCCGCCCTCAGCGACCAGGGTGGTCGCAGCTATCAAGGAGGATGGGTCTGTGGTGCAATCCGTCAGGAAGCGGAGCGAGCGCGCGTTGGGTGCCGGTCCCCTGGCTGCGGAGTGGGTCGCGCGCGACGCACGAGTGCTGTCTCCCTCCTATACCCGCTCCTACCCCTTTGTGATGGATCATGGTCGCGGCTCTGAGGTGTGGGACGTTGACGGCCGCCGCTACATCGATTTCAACGCGGGCATCGCCGTCACCACTACCGGCCACTGCCACCCCGACATAGTCCGCGCCATTCAGGAGCAGGCCGGGCGTTTCATCCACATGTCGGGGACCGACTTTTACTACCCCCTCGAGATCGAGCTGGCCGAGCAACTCGATCGGCTCGCGCCGGGCACCGGGGACCACCAGAGCTTTCTCTGCAACTCGGGCGCCGAGGCGATCGAGGCGGCCCTCAAGCTGGCACGCTATGCGACGGGGCGCCCTCGCTTTCTGGCCTTCATCGGCGCGTTCCACGGGCGGACGATGGGAGCACTGTCGCTGACCGCCTCCAAAGCGGTGCAGCGAAGGGGCTTTGCGCCCCTTGTCTCCGAGGTCAGCCACGTCCCCTACGCCTACTGCTACCGGTGTGCCTACAACCTCCGGTACCCCGGCTGCGACATCGCCTGCGTCGACTTTATCGAGGACACATTGTTCAGGCACATGGTCCCGGCCGACGAGGTCGCTGCCATCTTTGTGGAGCCGATTCAGGGAGAGGGGGGTTACGTCGTCCCGCCGCCCGAGTTCCTCCCGCGCCTCCGGGAGCTGGCCGACAGGCATGGCATCCTCCTCGTCGATGACGAGATCCAGGCAGGCATCGGCCGCACGGGAAAGATGTTTGCCATCGAGCACTGGGGCGTTGTGCCCGACGTGATCGCCGTGGCCAAGGGCCTGGCCTCCGGGCTCCCCCTCGGAGCGGCCATCGCACGCCGAGAGCTCATGACGTGGGTGCCGGGCTCGCACGGCAACACCTTTGGCGGCAACCCACTGGCCTGTGCTGCTGCCCTGGAGACTCTGCGCCTGGTCGAGAGCGACTACATGGCGCATGCGGCGGCCATGGGCGAGGTGCTCATGGAGCGGCTGCGGGAGATGCAGGGACGCTACGAGCAGTTCGGCGACGTGCGCGGCATGGGCCTGATGGTCGGCGTCGAGTTGGTGCACGACCGCGAAAGCAAGCAGGAGGCCCCGGAGCTTCGCGATGCCATCGTCCAGCAGGCGTTCGAGCGCGGCCTGTTGCTGCTCGGCTGCGGTACCTCAAGCATCCGGTTCTGCCCGGCGCTGAACATCCCCCAGCCCCTGCTAGAGGAAGGGCTGGAGCTCTTCGACGAAGCCGTGCAGGCGGCCCTCGCCGGTTGAGGCGGTGGCCTTACGAGATGGCCCCGGCAGTACGAGCCGCCGGGGCCATCTGGCTCTCAGTCTAACTCTCGACGCGCAGCAGACCGACGCCACCATCGACGAGGACTTCCAGCCGGCTCTCGGCGGAGGCAAAGCCGGCGGTCTCGTAGGCGTCGCCCTGCCGCACGAAGCGAGTGCCGACCTGAATGCTCCGCAGGCCCCCTTCGATCTCGATGCGGGTCGGAAGGTATTCCGGCACACGGAGCACGACCTCGCCCACGCCCCCTTCGATACGGGCCTTCATGTCCCGCCCCTCCGCCGGGAAGCGGACCTCAAGGCGTCCCACGCCGGCATCGATGCTGAGGTCGCGCAGCCACAGCCGGCTCAGGTCGAGGACCGCCGAGCTGGCACCCGGCTTCACCCTGATGCTGAGCGGCACCTCGCGGCTCAGGTTCACCTGCCAGCTCTCGCCCGTTGGCTGCAGAAAGAGCCCGACTGCATCCGACTCTGCGCGGCGACTCTCGATGAGCAGCTGCCCGCGCCCCTCCGAGACTCTATACGACACGCGAGGGGCCGCGCCCTGCTCGGGATAGCGCAGATCGGCCTCGAGCAGGTGCGGCGACCGGTCGAGCCCCTGGAGATGGAGCTCGCCGACGCTCATGCGCAGCTCAACGTCGACCTCCTTCGCGCCGCCGAGCTCTTCTGAAACCTGCCGGCTCGCCAGCCTGTCGTCGCTGAGGCTATAGAGCGGCCGCGTCGGACGCGGGTTCGTGTACAGGAGGTAGACGGCCCACCCCACCACTGCCAGTGCGATGACGACCACGACAGCTCCGGCCCATCCACTGTGCCGGGAGAGGATATCCAGACCGGCGAAGACCAGGAGCAGCGGCCACAGCCGCCACAGCTCCCACCAGGCGATGCGCACCAACCCAAGGTTGGAGAGAAGAAGGAGGACGCCGGCTGTGATCAGCACCAGCGGCCAGAAGAGACTCGGCCGCGGCCGGTGCCGGTCGTCCTCGGTGCGCTGCTCGGTGCCGTAGATGCGCAGGCCAAGGTCGCTCATCATGTCCTCCTTACCTGCTGGACCAGGAGAGCCAGGCCGGCCACCACCAGGAGAAGCGGCCAGAGTCGGCGCAGGCCAATCCACCACCAGAGCCCCAGCTCTCTGGCCAAGAGCGCGAGCCCCAACGCTACCAGGGACGCTCCCAAGAGCAGACTGCGCTCGCGAGCGTCGAGCTTGCGATAGCTCGGCGGCGGCGCCTCTGGCTCAAGCGGCGCCTCCGGGATGACGAGCACGAGCACCACATACAGGAGGATGCCCCAGCCGCTGGCCAGCGCCAGAAGGATAAAGAGCACGCGCGCGATCAGCGGGTCGAAGCCAAGGTACTCACCGATCCCCCCAGCGACCCCGGCGAAGATCCGGTCACGACGGCTGCGATAGAGATAGCGCCCCATAGTCCCCCTCTTTCGGTCACGTGCCACTGCGCCCCCTGGTCGCAGTACTACGCTTTCACACCCATGTCGATTCCGCTAGCTATACGCAGTCTCCACAACACCGGTTGCGCCATACTTCCACCGCCGGCGCAGCATCCGCCGGGAGTGCCCTCAACATCGATTGCCCGCACCCACGACTTTTACCGGCGCCCAAACTGGCGCTCGAGCTGCGCCAGCGTCATCTGCACCAGAGTAGGCCGGCCATGGGGGCAGGTATAGGGAAGCTCGGTCTCCTCCAATTGGCGCACGAGGTCGCTCATCTCCTTCTCGGTGAGCACCTGATGGGCGCGCACCGCGGCATGACACACCACCGTGACCAGAGCGCGCTCCTCCCAGTCGTACCCGCCCTCCCGCTCGTGCCCGGGCTGCAGCAGCTCGGCCAGCATGTTGCTGATCTCCTCGGGAGGAAAGGCCGCCGGGACGGCGCGCACGAGAAAGGTTGTGCCCCCGAACGGCGCGATATCGAAGCCAAGCTTGCGGATTGCCTCCTGTCGCGCCTCCAGCACCCGCGCCTGGTACTGGGTCACCTCGACCGTGCGAGGCTCGAGGAGCGTCTGCATGGGCACGGCCAGCGAGCCGCGAAGCGCCCGGAGGCGCTCGTACAGGATGCGCTCGTGCGCCGCGTGCTGGTCGATCAAGTAGAGCCCATCCGGGCCTTCGGCCAGGATGTAGGTCTGCGCCACCTGCCCGAGCAGGCGCAGAGGTGGCAGGCGAGAGCCCGTGACCGGGCCGCCATTGGGCAGAGGCCCGGTCCCTGCAAGCGGCAACACGCGCCCGAGCTCGAGCCCGAGTTGAGCGAGGCGGGCTTCCGCCTCGCGTCCGACGTGAGCCTGCGGAGGGCGGTCCTCGGCACTAACGGCAGCGCCCTCGCTGCGCAGGCGCTCGACCTGCGGAAGCGGCGCATGCTCCATCAGCGCATGTCGCACCGCCTTCTGGACCACGGCAAAGACATCCCGCCCCTGCCGGAAGCGGACCTCCCGCTTGGTGGGGTGAATGTTCACATCGACGTCCGCGGGGTCGACGCGTACATGGACCACTGCCACCGGATGGCGCCCGCTGGGCAGCAGGCTGTGGTAGGCCTCCTCCACGGCGTAGGCGAGGGCCCGATCCTGCACCCACCGGCCGTTCACGAAGAAGAAGAGGGAGTCCCTGGTACCGCGGTGAAGCGAGGGCGCGCCCACGAACCCGGAAAGCTCCACCTGGCCGTCGCTCGTCGGCAGGGGCGTCATCGCGCGGGCAACCTCGGGGCCCATCACCTCCGCCACAGCCTTGAGCGGATCCCCGGTCCCGGACGAGCGCAGCACCTCGCGCCCGCCATGGATGAGGACAAAGCGCACGTGCGCGTAGGCAAGGGCGTAGGCGACGGCCAGGGCAAGGATGTGACCGACCTCGGTCACGTCGCTCCGGAGGAACTTGCGGCGGGCTGGCAGGTTGTAGAAGAGGTTTTCGACCGTCACAGTGGTGCCGGGCGGTCGCGCGCAGCGCTCGCGCCGCACGAGCTGGCCGCCTTCGAAACGGACCATGGTGCCGCTGGCCTCGTCGCGGCTGCGGGTCGTCATCGTCACCCGGGCCACGGCGGCGATCGAAGCCAGCGCCTCGCCGCGGAAGCCGAGGGTGCGGATACAGAACAGGTCCTCCGGCCGGAGGAGCTTGCTGGTGGTGTGGCGCCCGAAGGCCAGCTCGACCTCGGCCTCGGGGATGCCGCAGCCGTCGTCGGCCACCTCAATGAGCCGCTGGCCCCCGCCCTGCACCTCAATGTGCACGGTGCCCGCTCCGGCATCGAGCGAGTTCTCCACGAGCTCCTTGACCACCGACACAGGCCGCTCGACGACCTCGCCGGCGGCGATCTGTGCCACGACCTGCGCCGGCAGCGCCCTGATTGACACCTGTCGCTCCAATCCGCACGGTTGTTCGTTGCCTTTACATTGTACCACAGGCATAGGAGGAGTCAACGCATTGGCTCCGGGGGTGCATCCAAGATCCGTCAGCAGATTCGCAGTCAGACGGCCTGCCAGGGCGCTCCGCCAGCAACCGGGCTTCGCGCTTCGCACGAGCCCGGTGCAGCACCTGTTGTTGGGGGTCTGGCGGGTTCGCGTGTGGCCGCCCTGCGGGGCGGCCACACGCGAACCCGCCAGACCCCCATCCTAGGGTAGGGCCGGGCTGCGGCCCCGCAAGACAGCCGGCTGCAGCTAGGCGGTGATGCATCGTGGATGCACCCGCCCGGGGAGGTAGGGGGACCATCTCGTGCGCGCCTCTTGCCTTCAGGGCCCGGCAACTGTCGGACCGCAGGGCGCGCAACTGGCGTGGCACGAGGGGGTTATGATAAGGTTACCCGACTTGATTCCTTTCGAAATCCATTGTACAATATGCTTGGAGAGGCCCAAAGGTGGGCCGGGTGGGTCGTTGTTGTGCGCCGCAACGGTGAGGTGAGGGACGTGAGCTTGACCGCTCGGCTCCGGCATGGTAGCAGCGCAACGTTCCCGTCATTTCCCCGACGGCCTCGCGGTGGACAAGCAGGCGTCGCCTGTCCAGGATAGCTTACAGTCACCTCCTGGGGCGACGCCTGTTTGCTTTGTCCACCGCGGAGGCTGCGGCGCAGGACCCGGCCTCGCCCCGATGCCGATGGCATGCCATGCCAGCCTCCTCTTGCCGTTGGTTGAGAACCGCTGCACGCGTTCCGCGTCTGCTGCTCTCCATTGCAGATTAGCGGTGTCGTCGACGGGCCTTGGCCCGCGTTGCTGGCGTTCGAAGAGCGTCCGTTTGCCGCATCACAGCCGGTTCTACAGGGGGAGGAAGCTATGGAGGAGGTCGTCATTGTCGGCGGCGTGCGCACCGCCATCGGCAGCCACGGCGGAGCCTTCCGCACGATCACCGCACAAGAGCTCGCCAAGATCGTCATGGAGGAGGTGCTGCGCCAGACGGGGGTGCAGCCTGAGGCCATCGACGACGTCATCTTTGGCTGCATCGGCCAGAGCAGCGACGCCCCCAACATCGCGCGCGTAGCCGCGCTGATGGCGGGCATACCCGATGCCGTCCCCGGCTTTACCGTGCAGCGCAACTGCGCCTCGGGAATGCAGGCCATTACCTCGGCCTGTCAGGCCATCCAGGCAGGCGATGGCGAGATCTTTCTCGTGGGCGGCACGGAGAGTATGTCCACCGCCCCCTACATCGTCCGCGGCGCCCGCTGGGGCCTCAAGCTCCGCCACACCACCTTTGTGGATACCCTGTGGGAAGGCCTCACCGACCCGATCTGCAACCAGATCATGGGCCGCACCGCCGAGAACCTGGCCGAGATGTACGGCATCTCCCGGGAGGAGCAGGACGCCTTTGCCGTCAACAGCCACAAGAAGGCCTTCATGGCCACCCGCATGGGCAAGTTCCGGGAAGAGATCGTCCCCGTGACGGTGACGAAAAAGGTGGCCGGGCAGGAGGTGGCGCGCGAGGACATTGTGCAGGATGAGTGCATCAACCCCGCCCTCACCGTCCAGAAGGCCGCCCTCTATCCCACGGTCTTCAAAGAGAACGGGACGGTCACCCCGGCCAACGCCTGCCCCATCTCGGATGGCGCTGCTGCCCTGATCGTAATGACGGCCAAGAAGGCCCAGGCCCTCGGCCTCAAGCCATGGGCCTACATCCGCGCCTACGCCTATGCGGGCGTCCCCCCTCACATCATGGGGATCGGGCCGGCAAAGGCCGTTCCCAAGGCGCTGGCCAGGGCAGGCCTCAAGCTCACCGACATCGACCTGATCGAGCTGAACGAGGCGTTCGCCGCCCAGTCGCTCAGCGTCGGCCGCGAGCTCGAGAAAGAAGGCTGGGACTGGAACAAGGTCAACGTCAACGGCGGGGCCATTGCCCTCGGGCACCCCGTCGGGTGCACAGGCGCGCGGATCGTGGTGACCCTGCTCAAGGAGATGATGCGTCGGGACGTCCAGTTCGGCCTGGCCACCCTGTGCGTCGGCGGCGGCCAGGGCGGAGCGCTCATCGTAGAGCGGCGATGAAGGGCCGTGGAGAGGCGTGATTCGTGAGGAGGGAACGCCATGTACATCTTCAAAGCGGGGGTCGTCGGCGCAGGCGCGATGGGATCTGGGATTGCCCAGGTCATCACCTACTCCGGCCTGCCGGTCGTGCTCAAGGACGTCAATCAGGAGCTTGTCGACAGGGGGATCGAGGCGATCCGAAAGATCTACCAGAGCCGAGTCGACAAGGGGCGCATGAGCCCCGGCGAGATGCAGCAAAAGATGGACCTCGTGACCGGCACCGCGACCTACGAGGGGTTCGAGGATGTCGACATCGTCATCGAGGCGGTGCCGGAAAAGATGTCCATCAAGCGCCAGGTGTTTGCCGAGCTGGAGCAGGTGTGCCCCGAGCAGACCATCTTTGCCTCCAACACCTCGGCCCTCTCCATCTCGGAGATGGCGGCGGCGACCAAACGACCCCATAAAGTGATCGGCATGCACTTCTTCAACCCGGCGCACGTGATGAAGCTCGTCGAGGTCATACCGGGGCTGGACACCTCTCAGGAGACGGTCGACGATGTCGTCATGTTCGCCGAGTCCCTGCGCAAGATACCGGTTGTCGTCCAGGAGTGCCCGGGCTTTCTGGTGAACCGCCTTCTGATGCCATACCTGAACGAGGCAGCCTGGGCGCTCTCCGAAGGTGCCGCAACGGCCGCCGAGATCGATGCCGCCATGACGGCCTTCGGCTGGCCAATGGGCCCCTTCACCCTCATGGACATGCTCGGCATCGACGTCTGCTACGACGTCGGAGCCTATCTCTACTCCGAGTATGGCGAGCGCATGGCGCCGGCCCCGATCTTTGAGGTCTTGTACCGCGCGGGCCGCTACGGCGAAAAGACCAGTGCCGGCTTCTATGGCTACGGCGGACAGAGCGATGAGCCGGTCCGGCAGATGATCGCCGAGATCCAGGCTTCCGGCAAGGTGCGCACCGGCACCGAGTTCAGCGTCGACCGCCTCATGATGCCGATGATCAACGAGGCCATCCTCTGCCTCACCGAGCACATCGCCAACGTGAACGACATCGACATGGCCTGCATTGCCGGCATCGGCATGAAGCGCGGTGAGGAGCGCATGGGTCCCCTGCAGCTCGCCGACGAAATAGGACTGGACGTCGTCCTTGCCAAGCTCGAGAGCCTGGAGCAAGAGTTCGGCAGCCGCTTCCATCCGGCGCGTCTGCTCCGCACCAAGGTGCGGGCAGGGCACCTCGGCCGCAAGGTGGGGAAGGGCTTCAAGGAATACACGACCTGAGGCCCTGACCCCGCACGCTCCGCGAGCGCCCCGCAACGGGGCGGTGCGCCGTCCGCTGGGGATACAGGTGAAATCCGGGCGCAGCCACTTCCCATGAAAGGAGCAACGCCATGGCCGACCTTCAGTACGTCAAGGTCACGATAGAAGACCGGACCGCCATCCTCACCATCGACCATCCGCCTGCGAACGCGTTCAACGCCCAGACGATGCTGGACCTCGCAACCGCGTTCGACTCCGTCGTCAACAACCCTGAGGTGAAGACGATCATCATCACCGGTGCGGGCCAGTTCTTTGTTGCCGGCGCCGACATCAACGAGATCGCCGCCCTCAAGGGTCCCGAGGAGGCCAAGGCGGTCGTGGTCAAGGGGCAGGAGGTGTTCAGCCGCATCCAGGCGAGCCCCAAGCCGGTCATCGCCGCCATCAACGGCCGGTTCTGCCTCGGAGGTGGCAACGAGCTGGCTATGGCCTGTCACATCCGCCTCGCTGAGGATGGCGTGCGCTTTGGGCAGCCGGAGATCAACCTCGGCATCATGCCGGGCTGGGGAGGCACGCAGCGGTTCCCGCGCTATGTCGGCAAAGGCAAGGCGCTGGAGCTCCTGCTGACGGGTGACATGATCAACGCCCAGGAGGCCAAGCGCATCGGCCTGGTGAACAACGTCGTCCCCGTCGGAGAGGTGGTCAAGGCGGCCAAGGACCTGGCGAAGAAGATCAACTCCAAGGGCGCGCTGGCCATCGCGGCCATCCTGCGCGCCGTCAACCAGGGTATGGAGACAACCTTGGAGGAGGGCCTCGCACTCGAAGCGGACGAGTTCTCCAAGCTCTGCGCCACGGAGGACATGCGCGAGGGCGTGAACGCCTTCCTCCAGAAGCGGCAGCCCAAGTTCCAGGATCGGTAGCACAGGGCACAGGACCGGGGCGGCAGAGGGCGTGCGCCCGCTCTCCCCTCGGGCCGCTCCGGTCGCCAGAGGAGCGAGGCGATGGACTTTACATTCTCGAAAGAGCACCAACTGCTGCGGCGCATGATCCGCGAGTTCGCCCAGCAGGAGGTGGCGCCGCTGGCCGCCGAGATCGACCTGGAGGAGCGCGTCCCCTTCGAGACCCTGAAGAAGGCGGCGCAGGTCGGGCTTATGGGCGTGCCCTTCCCCCAGAAGTACGGCGGTGCCGGGGCGGGCGAGATCGGCTACTGCATCCTGATGGAGGAGCTCAACAAGGTCTGCGGTGCCACGGCCACGATCATCGGTGCGCATACCGGCATCGGCGCCATGGCCATATACCTGGACGGCACCGAGGAGCAGAAGCAGAAGTACCTCGTGCCCCTCGCCCGGGGTGAGAAGCTGGCCGCCTTTGCCCTGACGGAGGCCAACGCCGGCAGCGACGCCGCCGCCATCCAGACAAGGGCCGTGCGCGACGGGAACGAGTACGTGCTCAACGGCTCCAAGATATGGATCACCAACGGCGACATCGCCGACATCCTCACCGTCTTTGCGGTGACCGACCCCTCGCTCGGAGCCCGCGGCGGAGTCACGGCCTTTATCGTCGAGCGCGATTTCCCCGGCTTTCGCGTCGGCACCAAAGAGACCAAGATGGGTATCCGCGGCTCCTCGACCGCCGAGATCTTTTTCGAGGACTGCCGGGTGCCTGCCGAGAACGTGCTCGGACAGTTCGGCGCCGGTTTCCTCACGGCGATGAAGACCCTCGACGTCGGTCGCATCAGCCTGGGCGCGGGCTGCCTGGGCGGCTCTCAGGCAGCACTCGACCTGGCCATGGACTTTGCCAAGAGCCGCTACCAGTTCGGCGAGCCGATCGCCCAGAAGCAGGCCATCCAGTGGATGATCGCCGACATGGCCACCGAGATCGAGGCGCTGCGCTCGCTGGTGTACCGTACGGCGTGGATGATGGACAGCGGCCAGACCGGCCGCGAGTTCAGCACCATGGCGGCGATGTGCAAGCTCTATGGGTCCGAGGTGCTGGATCGCTGCGTCGACAAGTGCGTCCAGATCCACGGCGGCATGGGATATATGAAGAAGTACCCCGTGGAGCGCATGTACCGGGACGCACGCATCACCCGCATCTTCGAGGGCACTAACGAGGTGCAGCGTCAGGTCATCGCCACCAACCTGTTCCGCAAGGTCGGCCTGCGGCTGAGATGAGGCAGCGGGGAGGCACAGCGTGAGAATCGTGGTCACCATCAAGCAGGTTCCGGACACGAACGAGGTCCGGCTCGACCCGCGCACCGGAACGCTCATCCGCGAGGGCGTGCCCAGCATCATCAACCCCGAGGACAAGAACGCACTCGAGGCTGCTCTCTCCCTCCGTGAGCAACTCGGCGGTGAGGTGATCGCCATATCCATGGGGCCGCCGCAGGCGGATGATGCCCTGCGCGAGGCACTGGCGATGGGTGTGGACCGGGCCATCCTCCTCACCGACCGGGCTTTTGCCGGCGCGGACACCTGGGCCACGGCCACGACCCTCGGCATGGCGATCCAGCGGCTCGGGCAGTTCGACCTGGTCCTGGCCGGCCGGCAGGCGATCGATGGCGACACGGCCCAGGTAGGACCTCAACTCGCCGAGTACCTCAACATCCCCCAGATCACCTACGTCCGCGAGTTTGAGATACATGACGGCCAGGTGATGGCCAAGCGGACCCTGGAGGATGGCTACGAGGTGCTGGAGACGACGCTGCCCGCGCTCCTCACCATCACCAAGGAGGCCAACAAGCCCCGCTACCCGACGGCGCCCGGCATCATACGCGCCTACCGTGAGCAGACGGTCGAGCAGTGGGGCATCCAGGAGGTCCAGGGGGACCCGGAGAAGCTGGGCCTGAAGGGCTCGCCGACCCAGGTGAAGCGCAGCTTCTCGCCGCCCCCCAAAGAGCCGGGCGAGATCATCCAGGCTGCTCCCGCCGAGGCGGCCAAGCAACTGATCAGCCGGATGAAGCAGAGGAACCTGCTGTAGCGACTGTAACGGGCCTGCGGCCTGCAGAGCCAGGCCGCGTTTCGACCGGACTGGGAGTGTAATCGACTTGCGAGTCTACATCTCTGCCGACCTCGAGGGTGTGTCCGGCGTCGTTGACGGCACCCAGACAGGCGAAACCGACAAGGAGTACGAGCGCGCACGACGCCTGATGACCGGGGAGGTCAACGCCGCGATCGCCGGTGCCTTTGCGGGGGGTGTCTGCGAGGTGCTGGTCAACGACGCCCACGGCTCCATGCGCAACATCTTGATCGAAGAGCTGGACGCGCGGGCCGAGCTGGTGACCGGCTCGCCCAAGCCGTACTCCATGCTCGAGGGTCTCGATGGGAGCTTTGCAGTGGCCTTCCTGCTCGGCTATCACGCGCAGGCCGGCTCGAGGCTCGGCGTTCTCAACCATACGTACACAGGGCGGGTGTTCGAGGCCAGGCTCTGCGGGCAGCCGATGGGTGAGGCCGGGCTGAACGCTGCCGTTGCCGGTGCCTATGGCGTGCCGATCGGGCTCGTCACCGGCGACGACGCCGTGACCGAGGAGGCAACCCGCCTCTTCGCGCCGACTGCCACGGTGGCCGTCAAGAAGGCAGTTGCCCGTGGAGCTGCCCGCTGCCTGCCACCGACGATAGCCAGGCAGCGCATCGAAGCCGCTGCCGCGGAGGCGGTCCGCAACCCGGGCCGCCCGTTCCTGCTGCCGCCACCGCTGGTCCTCGAGGTCACGTTTGTGCGCAGCGATCAGGCCGACATGGCCGAGATGATTCCAGGCGCCGAGCGCCTCGACGGGCGCACCGTCCGCTACCAGCACGAGGACATGCGGGAGCTCTTCCGGGCGTGGCGTGCGATGCTGGTCCTGTCGGCCTATGTCTAGTGCAACACATACGCGCCCTGTCCGGGGCATCGGGGTTGTGCGGGCAGCCCTGGTGCTGTTGGTCGGTGTTCTGGTCATGGCCTGGGCCTCCATACTGGTCCGTTGGGCGGCGGCCCCGCCACTGGTGATCGGAGCGGGGCGCCTGTCGCTGGCAACGCTGCTCCTGGCCCCCGTGGCCTTGCGGCCGACGGTGAGGGAGTGGTCGGGAGCAAGCGCCAAGCGTTGGCTGCTCGTTGCCATCTCGGGCATCGCGCTGGGGTTGCACTTTGCCGCCTGGCTGACCTCGCTCGGCATGACGTCGGTCGCGAGCTCGGTGGTGCTGGTGAGCACAACGCCGCTGTTTGTGGCGGTCGCCTCGCCGATGGTGCTGGGCGAGCGGGTCGGGCGGGCCATGCTGGTCGCTGCGCTGATCGCCATGGCGGGGGCGATCCTCATCGGCCTCGCCGATGCCCGCAGGACGGCGGACGGGCTGGTGGGCGACCTGTTGGCCCTCACCGGAGCGCTGATGGCCGGGATATACGTGCTGGTCGGGCGGGTGCTGCGGCGCGAGGTTTCGCTTCTCGCCTATATCTGGCCGATCTACGGTCTGGCTGCCGTCATGCTGCTGGCTGCCTGCGCCATTACGCACCAGCGGCTGGTCGGGTACGACGTTCAGACGTACGCCATGGTAGCCTTGCTGGCGGTCGGTCCGCAGCTCATCGGACATTCGTCCGTGAACTGGGCGCTGCGCTACCTGTCGCCGGCCTTTGTAACGGTCGCGATACTCGGAGAGCCGCTGGGCGCCACGCTGCTGGCCTTCCTGCTCCTTGCCGAACGGCCGGGCTGGGCGCTGCTGGCAGGAGGTGCACTCCTGCTCCTGGGAATCGGCCTGGCAGTGCGCAGCGAGCGGCGGGCCGTGCCGACGTGATCGGGCACGCACTCTCCTGGGGAGGGACACAGATTCTGGCGCCGCGAGATGCGGCACGACATCGGGCTCACCTGACGCTCGCGTGTAGAGGAGGGCTGCACAATGGAACTCCGCGTCCTGGCCGACAAATGTACGGGCTGTGGGACCTGCGAAACCGTATGTCCGTTCGGCGCCATCGGCGTGGTCAACGGGGTCGCCCAGGTCTATGAGACCTGCGTTGACTGCGGCGCCTGCGTCGACTCTTGCCCCGAGAACGCACTCGTGCTCGGCGTGCAGGCCGAGGGCGGCGTGCGGCTCGAGGACTATCGCAACGTGTGGGTGTTCGCCGAGCAGCGCGACGGCACGCTGACGCGCGTGGCTGAGCAACTGCTGGCCAAGGCCCGGGACCTTGCCGACGTCCTTGGGGCCAGGGCCGAGGCGGTCCTCATCGGCCACAACGTCGAGCACCTCTGCGAGCCCCTCATCTGGGCAGGCGCCGACACCGTGTACCTGGCCGACGATCCCCAACTGGCCCATTACCGCACCGAGCCGTACGCTCGCGTGTTGACCGATCTCATTCGCCAGAAGCGGCCCGAGATCGTGCTCTTTGGCGCCACCATGATCGGACGCGACCTCGCGCCTCGCATCTCGCAGCGCCTGCACACCGGGCTGACCGCCGACTGCACCGGTCTCGATATCGATGAGAGCGAGCGGCTGCTGCTGCAGACCCGCCCCGCCTTCGGCGGCAATGTGATGGCGACCATCGCCTGCCCGAAGCACCGGCCGCAGATGTCGACGGTGCGCCCCGGCGTCATGGTTGCACGGCCTCCTGACAAGAGCCGTACCGGAACGATCGAGCGCGTCCCGGTGGCCCTGCAGGAGCAGGACCTGCGCGTGCAGGTGCGTGAGGTCGTGAAGGAGACGCGCCGCCGCGCCGAGCTGGAGAATGCGCGCATCATCGTCTCCGGTGGGCGTGGCCTCGGCGGCCCGCATGGGTTCCAGCTGATGGAAGAGCTCGCTGCAGCCCTCGGCGGCGAGGTCGGAGCCTCGCGAGCGGCAGTCGACGCGGGTTGGATCAGCCCCGATCACCAGGTCGGGCAGACCGGCAAGACGGTGCATCCCGACATCTATTTTGCCTGTGGTATCTCGGGCGCCATCCAGCATCAGGCGGGGATGAAAGAGTCCAAGTTCATCGTCGCGATCAACAAGGACCCGAGCGCGCCGATCTTCCGCCTTGCCGACGTGGGCATCGTCGGTGACCTCTATAAGGTCGTACCGGAGATCATTCGTGAGATCAAGGCGGCCAAGGCCGGGAGCGTCGTCTAACGTGCCCGAGGATAACGCAGCGCTTCCAGCCATCCCCGAGGCGCGCGTCCTGCAGTCGCCGGACGGCCCGATCGTGGAGACGTGGGTGCGCGTCCGCTTTGCCGAGACCGACGCCATGGGGGTGGTGTATCACACCAACTATATCATCTGGTTCGAGGTGGGGCGAGGGGCCTACTGGCGTGCCCTGTGTGGAGCGGAGCTGGGCGCAGATGCCGGGTCCTTTCCGGTTGCATCGGTTGAGGCCCACTACCATGCTCCGGCGCGCTACGGCGACCTGGTGACGATTCGCACCTCGGTCCAGGAGATGCGCAGCCGCAGCGTTACCTTTGCTTACGAGTGCCGGCTGGAGCCTACCGGGCAGCGCCTGGCGGTTGGCCGGTCGACGCACCTCTTCCTCGATGCGCAGGGCCACGCCCGGCGCCTGCCGGAGGGGATTCGGCTGGCGCTTCTCGGCCAGCAAAAGGCGTAATGACTTGGCTCAGCAGGGGGCAGAGGATGGGGTTGGTTGTGGAGTCGCACCTGCGCGTGCGCTACGCCGAGACCGACGCCCAGGGCGTTGTGTACTATGCCAACTACCTGGTCTGGTTCGAGGTCGCGCGCGTGAACTATCTGCGCGCACTCGGCTTTGATTTTCGCTCCCTGGAGCAGGCCAACATCACGGTGGTGATCGCCGAGGCGAGCTGCCGGTACCTGGCCCCCGCCCGCTTTGACGACGAGATTGCGGTTCAGGCCTGGGTCGAAGAGATCGGGCGCACGAGCCTCGTCTTCGAGTATGCCGTCCACAACCGTGCTACCGGGCAGCGTCTGGCCGACGGAAGCACGGCCCTGGTGTTCGTGTCGCTCGGGGAGAAGCCGCGACCCATCGAAATACCGGCGGACCTGCGCCGGGCGCTCTTGGCCAACTCGTCAGACGGGGAGCACAAGGAGCCCGCCGTTGTCTGCGAGTCCTGACCCACTGGCAACCCTGCGAGGAGTGTGTGAGGAAGAGCTGCCAGCCTGGATCAGAGACGCTCCAAAGGGCAGCGCTGTCGGCGTAGCCTGCAGCTATGCGCCGCTGGAGCTCCTGCACGCAGCCGGACTCGTGCCGGTACGCTTGCGCTGCCCTGGCCAGCCTTCCGCCGCCGCAGACGCCTGGCTGCCTCCCTTCACCTGCTCGGTGGCACGCGGCATCCTCGGCATGGCCCTCGATGGAACTCTGGACCGCCTGGCTGCCGTGCTCCTCCCTCACACCTGCGACACCATTCAGGAGCTGGCAGGGATCTGGCGCCTCGTGGTGCCGGCGGCCGAGGTCTTTACCCTCGTCGAGCCGCTCGCCGTCGAGAGCCCCCGTGCCCAGGCCTATCTGCGGCAGGAGCTGCAGAGCCTGGCGGAGCGGCTGCAGGAACGGCTGGGGAGATGCGTCACCGACGAGAGCCTGCGGGAGAGCCTGCTGCTCTACGACCATGTCCGCCGGGCGAGGGCACGCCTCGATCGCCTTCGCGATCGGCTTTCAGCGCGGGACGCGTGGGCGGCTCTGGCTGCAGCCTGGCTCCTCCCGCCGCATCGCTATGTGGAGTTGGCCGATCGCCTGGCCGATGCCCTGGCGAAGGCATCGCCCTTCCCGGATGACCGGCCGCGGCTCCTCCTTGCCGGCTCGGTGATCGACGAGCCCCTGATCCCGGCGCTGGTCGACGAGCTGGGCGGGCGGGTCGTCGGCGACGACCTGTGCAATGGCATGCGGGATGCCGAACCTCTCGCCGGGGAGAGCGTAGACCCGTGGGACGCGTTGGCCGCTCGTCTGCTCCAAAGGGCACCCTGCCCGGTCAGGCATGCGCCGACGAGGGCTCTGGGCGGGCGCCTTGCCGAACTCGTGGCTCGGACGGGGGCGCAGGGGGTCGTCCACGTGCTGGTCAAGTTCTGCGATCCGCATGCCTTTGAGGCGGTCCCTGCCGCGCAGGCGCTGGATGCGGCCGGCTGCCCACAGCTGCTGCTCGAGGTAGAGGCAGGGAGCGGCGCGGCGCAGGTGCGCACCCGCCTGCAGGCGTTTCTGGAACTGCTCGCCGGAGGCCGGTGATGGGCAGGTATGCAAGGCTCGAATCGGCGCTCGAGCTGAGCCGCCTCATGGAGCGCCACTATGCCGAGGCCCTGGACCGACGGCATCCCCGTCCGGTAGCCTGGGTCAACGCCGGCGCGCCCGTCGAGCTCTTGCGTGCCGCCGACATTCTCCCGGTGTACCCGGAGAACTATGCCGCCATGTGCGGCGTGCGGGGCGGCGTCTGGCTCTGCGAGGCGGCCGAGCGAGCAGGCTACAGCCGCGACCTGTGCTCCTACGCCCGCATCAGCCTCGGGGCATGCCTGGAAAGGACCGCCGCTCCCTATGAGGGGCTGGGCCGGCCGGACCTCTTGGTGTGCTGCAACAACTCTTGCGGCACCATCGTCAAGTGGTTCGAGGCCCTCGCTCGGTTCTTTGGGGCGGCGCTCTTTGTGATCGACACCCCGTACATGCACGACGGTCTACCCGGCCATGCCGTGGCGTATGTGGCCGCCCAACTCGAGGACCTGATCCGCTGGCTCGAGCAGAGGACAGGGCACGGCATCACCGCTTCAGTCCTCGACGAGGCGCTGCGCTTGAGCCGGGAGGTCACCCTGCTGTGGCGGGAGATCCGAAACCTCTGCCGCGTCAGGCCGTCGCCGCTCAACGCGCCGGACCTGTTCACCCACATGGCGCCCATCGTGGTCCTGCGAGGCGCCCCCGAGGCCGTCGCCTACTATCGGCGCCTGCGGGATGAGGTCCGACAGCGCGTGCAGCACGGGATCGGCGCCATCCCGAATGAGCAGTATCGCCTGCTGTGGGACAATATCGCCATCTGGTCGCACCTGTCGCGTTTCTACTACCTGTTCGCAGCACGCGGCGCCTGCTTTGTGGTCGATACCTATACCGGCGCGTGGGATGCCGTCCCCGAGGAGGGCGACCCGATCGAGAGCCTTGCTCGGGTCTACACCGGAGTCTACCTGAACCGGAGCGTCGGCTTCCGGCTTGAGCACATGCAGCAGCTCATGCAGGACTATGCCTGCGACGGCTTTGTCATGCACAACAATCGCAGCTGCAAGGCGTTCTCACTCGGGCAACCGGCCGCGAGAAGGCTCCTCACCGAAGCGACGGGCGCGCCGGGGCTTTTGCTCGAGGCCGATATGTGTGACACGCGCGCCTATGCTGAGCAACAGGTGCGGATGCGCGTCGAGGCCTTTCTGGAGACCCTCGCCGGGAGGGCGGGGTGAGCGCTTACCTTGGCATCGATATCGGCTCGCGAGTCGTCAAGGTCGTGCTCGTGAACGGCAACGACACCGTGCTGGCTGCCGCACTGGCCTCGGCGGGCACAGACGGGCCGGCCGTAGCGGCCGGGCTGATCCCCCGGGTGTGCAGCGAGGCCGGGATCGGTCCGGGGGAGATCGGCTACACCGTAGTGACCGGCTATGGGCGGGTTCGCTTTGGTGATGCCGACGCCGAAGTCTCGGAGATAACCTGCCATGCCCGGGGAGCGCGGCACCTTGTGCCGGGAGCGCGCACCGTCATCGACATCGGCGGGCAGGATAGCAAGGTCATCGCACTGGACGGGCAGGGGCGCGTGGCGGACTTTTGCATGAACGATCGGTGTGCGGCCGGCACCGGGCGCTTTCTGGAGGTGACTGCGGAGGCGCTGGGGTTGAGGGTGGAAGAGTTGGCCGCCGAGCATACTCGGGCCTGCCGGCCGGTGACCATCAGCTCGACCTGCACCGTCTTTGCCGAATCGGAAGTCATCTCGCATCTGGCGAGGGGCACCCCGCGGCCGGAGATCGTTGCCGGGCTCCATCAGGCGATTGCGAGCCGCCTCGTGGGCCTCGCGGCGCGGGTGGGCCTCACCCCCGTCGTGGTCTGTACCGGCGGGGTCGCCCTCAACGCCGGTGTTGTTGCCGCCCTCGAGGCGGTCGGTAAGGTGGCCATCGTGGTTCCTCCTCACGCCCAGATGGCCGGTGCCCTGGGCGCTGCTCTGATTGCGGCAGCACGCGCGGCAGAAAGGAGGTGATGCAATCGCGGCGAGCTGCCACGAGAGGTGTGGTTGTTGGGGCTACCAGACGGCGGCTGCACAGTAGCAGCCGTCCAGCACCGCCGCTTCCCTGCGCAAGGTCCATGAAGGAGGACTACCATGGACAAGCCCTGGCTGCGCAAGTATGAGCCGCATATCCCCGCCTCGCTCTCGTATCCGGACAGGACGCTGCCCCAGATCCTTGCCGACATTGCCCGCCGCTTCCCGGACCGACCCGCCACCATCTTTTTCAAGGCCAAGCTCACCTACCGCCAGCTCAACGATCTGGTCAACCGCTGCGGCGCCGGCCTCCAGCGGATGGGTATCCGCAAGGGCGACCGCGTCGCCATTCTCATTCCGAACTCGCCCCAGTACGTGATCGCCTACTATGCCATCCTGCGCATCGGGGCGATTGCCGTGCCCTGCAACCCGCTCTATGTAGCCCGCGAGCTGAACTACCAGCTCAAAGACTCGGGCGCCCGGGCCATCTTTACCCTCAGCCGGTTCTACAACACGGTCAAGGAAGCGCAGCCCGGCACGCCGCTCGAGAGCATCGTCGTGACCAACATCAAGGAGTACTTCCCGCCCTTGCTCCGCTTCCTGTTTACCGTGGCCAAGGAGGCGAAGGAGGGCCATCGCGTCGATATCAGCAAGGATCCCTCGGCGCGCTGGTTCCAGTACTTCCTGGCCACCGCCCCGGCGACCCCCAAGGGCGTGGACATCTCCCTCGATGACACCGCCGTCCTCCTCTACACCGGCGGCACGACGGGCGTCCCCAAGGCAGCCGAGCTCTCCCACCGCAACATTATGGTCAACGCCGTGCAGACCTCGGTGTGGTTTAGCGCGCAGGAAGGGCAGGAGGTCATCCTCTCCGCCCTGCCGCTCAGCCACAGCTATGGCATGACCACGGCCATGAACTTTCCGATCTACGCCGGGGCTACCATGATCCTCATCGCCAACCCGCGGGATATCCGCGACGTGTTGGAGAACATCCAGCGCTTCCGCCCGACCGCCTACCCCGGCGTGCCCACCATGTACGTTGCCATCAACAACTATCCCGACGTCAGCAAGTACGACCTCCGCTCGATCAAGGCCTGCATTAGCGGCGGCGCCCCGCTGCCGGTTGAGGTCCAGAAGCGCTTCCAGGAGATCACCGGCGCCAAGCTCGTCGAGGGCTATGGCCTCAGCGAGACCTCGCCGGTCACCCACGCCAACCCGATCTATGGAGAGAACCGCATTGGCACCATCGGGCTGCCGTGGCCC
>ENA-ORXB01001429-ORXB01001429.1-sediment-metagenome-genome-assembly--contig:-NODE-1429-length-28428-cov-16.973087_pt1 | contig 28428 bp, 28 predicted proteins | sample MGYA00237863_ERZ511475 | MGnify/ENA primary metagenome ERZ511475 (study PRJEB26305, sample SAMN06343858) | sediment metagenome | isolation source: hot spring sediment | place: Canada: British Columbia... | reverse complement strand
CGCGGGCAGCATCCTAATCGTCGGTGTGGGCGGCCAGGGGGTGCTGCTGGCCAGCGACATCCTGGCCGCGGTGTGTCTTGGTGCCGGGCTGGACGTGAAGAAGAGCGAGGTCCACGGGATGGCCCAGCGCGGCGGGATCGTCTTCAGCCACGTGCGCTTCGGACCGTCGGTGCACAGCCCTCTTGTGGAGGAAGGGCAGGCCGACGCCCTTGTGGCGCTGGAGTGGGCGGAGGCGTTGCGGTGGAGCAACTTCCTCCGACCGGGTGGTGCGCTCTTTGTGGACCCCGCGCGGGTCGTCCCTCCTGCTGCCTGCGGCGACCGGCGCACCTGGGCGTCCCGCTACCCGCCCCTGGAGCCGCCCCCCAGCGGCGGCGACGGGCGGCAGCTCTGCCTGATCCCGGCGCAGGCCCTGGCCAGGGCGACGGGCGCAGCCAGGGCGGCCAACGTGATCCTGCTGGGCGCCCTCTCCGCACGTCTGGAGTTCCCCGCGGAGGCCTGGGAGGAGGCGATCCGCCGGCTGGTCCCGCCGGCGTTGGTGGAGGCGAACCTGCGGGCGTTCGCCGCGGGGCGAGAGGCCGACCCGCTCTCGCTCCCCTTGCCCGCCGCGAGGTCCGCCCCCAAAGGAGATCGTCGTTTCGCCGTGACCGTGGTCTCCGCCTGGTGCAAAGGGTGCGATATCTGTGTGCGGCTGTGCCCCGAGGACTGCCTGCGCCTGGATGCTCGGGGCGTCGTGCGGGTGACCGCGCCACAGCGCTGCACGGGCTGCCGCCTGTGCGAGCTGCTATGTCCCGACTTCGCCATTACCGTGCGCGAAGAGGGAGGGGCGGTCGTTGTCTGAGCCCCGCCTGCTGCCTGGCAACGAGGCCTGCGCGCTGGGGGCGCTGGCCGCGGGATGCCGCTTCTACGCAGGCTACCCGATCACCCCTTCCTCGGAGATCGCCGAAACCATGGCCGAGCTGCTGCCCGCTGTGGGCGGGGTCTTTGTCCAGATGGAAGATGAGATCGCCTCCCTGGCGGCCTGCCTGGGCGCCGCCCTGGGCGGGATGAAGGCGATGACCGCCACCAGCGGCCCGGGCTTCTCCCTGATGCAGGAGCACATCGGCTTTGCCGCCATGGCCGAGCTGCCCTGCGTCATCGTGGACGTCATGCGCGGCGGGCCCAGCACGGGGCTGCCTACCCTCCCCTCTCAGGCGGACGTGCAGCAGGCGCGGTGGGGCACCCACGGAGACCATCCCATCATCGTGCTGGCGCCGGCCTCGGTGCGGGAGGTCTACGACCTCACCGTCCGCGCCTTCGCCTGTGCCGAGCGGTTTCGCACCCCGGTGATCGTGCTCTACGACGCCGTGGTGGGGCACCTGCGCGAACGGGTGGAACTGCCCGAACAGGCGGAAGTGGTGCCGCGGATGCGGCCGCGGGGGCCGTCCTACTGGCCGTACGCCGCTCCCGACGGGGAGGTGGCGCCCTTGGCTGCCTTCGGCGACGGCTACCGGTTTCACGTCACCGGGCTGGCCCACGACGAGCGCGGCTTCCCCACCCAGGACCCGGCGGTGGTGGCGGCGCTGCAGCACCGCCTACAGCGGAAGATCGAGAACCACCGCGGCGAGATCGTCCGTTGCGAACAGGTCCTGATGGACGACGCGGAGGTGGCCGTGGTCGCCTTCGGCATCGCGGCGCGGGCGGCGCGGGAGGCCATCCAGCGGGCTCGGCGCCAGGGCCTGCGCGTAGGTCTGGTGCGCCCCCTGACGCTGTGGCCCTTTCCCGACGAGGTGCTGTCCGCGGCAGCCGGCCGTGTGCGCGCCCTGGTGGTCGCCGAAATGAACCTGGGACAGATGCTGCGGGAGGTGGAGCGGGCGGTGCGCGGTCGGACCCAGGTGGTCCCCTGCCTGCGCGCTGACGGCGAGCCGGTGCAGCCGGAGGAGATCCTGCAGGTCCTCGAGGCGGAGGTGCCCGCATGGATGTAGGCGCCCTGGACGTCCGCCGCTACCTGCGCCGGGAGATGATGCCTCACATCCTCTGTCCCGGTTGCGGGCACGGTATCGTCCTGCAGGCCCTGCTGCGGGCGGTGGCCAGCCTGGAGCTGGACCCAGACCGCGTGGCTGTGGTGGCCGGGATCGGGTGCAGCAGCCGCCTGGCCGGTTACGTGGACTTCTGCACCCTCCACGCCACCCACGGCCGCGCGCCCGCCTTCGCCACGGGGCTTAAGCTGGCGCGGCCGGAGTTGACGGTGATCGTGATCACGGGAGATGGGGACGGGCTGGCCATCGGGGGCAACCACCTCATCCACGCGGCCCGGCGGAACATCGACCTGCTCTGCCTACTCTTCAACAACGCGGTCTACGGCATGACCGGCGGCCAGGTGGCACCCACGACCCCGCAGGGGAGCCGTGCCACCACCGCGCCGCAGGGAAACCCGGAGCCGCCCTTTGACGCCTGCCGGCTGATGATCGGTGCGGGCGCCACCTTCGTCGCCCGCGGCCTGGCCTACGAACCCCTGACCCTGCAGCACCTCTGCGTGGAGGGACTGCGGCATCCGGGCTTCGCCTTCATCGACGTGCTCACCGACTGCCCGGAGTTCTTCGGCCGGTACAACCGCCTGGGGCGCGGGCCGGAGATGCTGCTCTCGCAGAAGGTGCGCACCACGGCCGTGGGCCCTTTGCTGGCGCGGAAGGCGGCGCTGGACGGGGCCGAGGCGCCCACCGGTGCGGCGCTGCCCACCGGAGTGCTCCACCGGGAAACCCGCCCCGAGTTCACGCGGGCGCTTATGTCGTGGCGCCAGGAGGGCTTCCCGTGATCGCCGTCCGCCTGGCCGGGAGCGGCGGCCAGGGGATCCAGCTCGCCGGCGTGGTCCTGGCCGAGGCCGCCATCGCCGCGGGCTGGAACGCGGCCTGCATGCAGACCTACGGGCCCGAGTCCCGCGGTGGAGCCAGCCGCTGCGACGTCGTCCTAGACCGCGGAGAGATCTACTTCCCCCAGGCGCGTCACCCGGACGTCCTCGTGGCCCTGTCGGCGGATGCCTGCCGCTGCTTCCTGCCCGACGTCAGGCCCGGCGGGCTGGTGCTCTGCGATGCGGTAGCCATGGTGGAGACGCCTCCCTCGCACCTGCACTGCCGCGCCCTCCCCATGGTGGAGACGGCCCGCACGGTGGGCACTCCCCTGGTGGCCAACGTGGTGGCGCTGGGCGCGTTGTGTGCCCTTACGGAGCTTGTGCCGCTGGACGTCCTGGCCCGGGCACTGGCCGCGCGCCGGCCCGAACCACGGAACCAGCAGGCGCTTCAGGCGGGGTTCTCCCTGGGGGAGGCGGCCCGGTTGGACGACGGTAGCCCGGTGGGGGAGGAGAGGGGATGAAGCCGCAGCGGGGGGAGAACGGCACCCGGGCCAGGATCCTGCGCGCCGCCGCGGCCCAGTTTCACGCCCGCGGTTTCGAGGGCACCCGCATGCACCAGATCGCCGCCGCCGCCGGCATCGGCAAGAGCAGCCTCTACCACCACTTCCGCGGCAAGCAGGAGCTGCTCTTCGAGATCCTGCGGCACACGGTGGAGATGGCCATCGCGGGGCTGCGGGAGATCGCCGACTCCGACCTTCCGGCCACAGAGCGGCTGCGCCTGGCCGTGCGCCACCACGTCACCAGCTTGGTGGAGGATCTGGACAACGTGGCCTGCTTCGTTGAAGAAGGCCGCGCCTTGGCCCCGCAGCACCGCGAGGCCTACATCGCCCAGCGGGACGCATACGAGGGATACTTCCGGCGGATCATCGAGGAGGGCGCGGCGCGCGGGGAGTTCGACTCGGTGGACGTCCGTCTGGCCGGGTTCGCCATCCTCGGCATGTGCAACTGGATGGCCCGCTGGTACCGTCCCGACGGCCCGAACACGCCGGAGGAGGTTGCCGACCAGTTCGCCGACCTGGCGGTGGCGGCGCTGGGAGGACGGCAGGCGGCGCGGGTAGGGGCGAAGGTGCGCTCGTGACGGCCGGCGCGCTGCAGGGCATCAGGGTCCTCGACCTCTCGCAGGGAGCCGCGGGGCCCATCTGCACCATGGTGCTGGGCGACCTGGGTGCCGACGTGGTGAAGGTGGAGCCGCCGGGCGGGGAGTGGGGGCGCACGCTGGGTCCGCCGTTTGTCGACGGCATCGCTGCCGCCTTCCTGGGGATGAACCGCAACAAGCGCAGCATCGTGGTGGACCTGAAGCGCCCCGGTGCGGCGGAGGTGGTCTGCCGCCTGGCGGCGGGCGCCGACGTCTTCGTGGAGAGCTTCCGCCCCGGGGTGACCGCGCGGCTTGGGATAGACCACGACACCCTGAGCGCGCGTGCCCCCCGGCTGGTCTACTGCGCCATCACCGCCTTCGGTAACCGCGGCCCCTGGCGGGATAAACCGGGCGTGGACGGGATCGTCCAGGCAGCCAGCGGGTTGATGAGCGTCACCGGGTCTGCCGACGGCCCCCCGACCAAGGTGGGCGTCCCCGCGGCGGACATGGTGGGCGGCCACCTGGCGGCGGAGGCGATCCTGGCGGCCCTGCTGGCGCGCGCCCGCACCGGGCGGGGACAGCGCGTGGAGGTTTCCCTCCTGGACGCGCTGCTGGCCTTCCAGGCTGTGCCGCTCTCCATGTACCTGGCCTCGGGCGAACCGCCGGAGCGTCTGGGGTCGGCCGCCCCCTATGCCGCCCCCAACGAAGCCTTCCCCACGCGCGATGGCTACATCATGGTCGCCGCCTACTCCCCGGAGCGGTGGCGGCGGCTGTGCCAGGTGCTGGCGCGGCCGGAACTGGCCGGAGATCCCCGCTTCGCCAGCAACGCCGACCGGGTGCGGCACCGCGCGGAACTGCATGAGATTCTCGCCGGGATTTTCCGGCAACGGCCGACGGCCGAGTGGCTGGAGTTGCTGGAGGCGGTGGACATACTCTGCGGGCCGTTGCTCAGCTACCCGGAGCTGGTGCGCCACCCGCAGGTGGTGGCCAGCGAGATGATCCTGGAGTTTTCACATCCCGCCCTGGGCAGCGCGCGCGTCCCCGGGATCCCGCACCGCCTGCAGCAGACCCCGGGCACGCTGCGCCTGCCGCCTCCGCTGCCCGGGGAGCACACGGCGGAGGTCCTGCGCGCGGCCGGGTTCTCCCCGGGGGAGATCGACCGGCTGGCGGCGGAGGGCGTGGTCGCCGTGCACGCCGCCACGGCGGCGGCGGACGCCGGGTGAGGCGGATGAGGTGCATCTCGCGGGGAGGTGAGTTGTGGTGACGGAGCCCGTGCTTTTTGAGCAGCGTGGACGGGCGGCCATCCTGACCCTCAACCGGCCGGAGGCGCTCAACGCCATGACCCCGCAACTGCTGGACCTGCTGGAGGCGCATCTGGGGCGCATCGAGCAGGACCCGGAGATCCGCGCGGTCGTCATCACCGGCAGCGGGGAGAAGGCCTTCTGCGTGGGGGCCGACCTCAAGGCCCGGCAGCAGGAGTTCGCGGCCGAGGAGGCGGGAGACCCATTTGCCCAGAGGGTGGAGCAGGTCTTCGGGCACATCGAGCGCCTGCCTCGCCCGGTGATCGCCGCCGTCAACGGTTACTGCCTGGGCGGCGGGTTGGAGCTGGCGCTAACCGCGGACCTGCGGATCGCCGCCGCCGAGGCCCGCTTCGGTTTCCCCGAGGCCAAGGTGGGCAGCATGCCGGGCGCTGGCGGGACGCAGCGGCTGCCCAGGCTGGTGGGGCCGGCGCGGGCGAAGGAGCTCATGTTCCTGGCGGATCACGTCGATGCCGAGACCGCCTTTCGCCTGGGATTGGTCAACCGGGTGGTGCCGCGGGCGGAGCTGATGGACGCCACCGTGGAACTGGCCCGCACCATCTGCCAGCGGGCACCGCTGTCCATCCAGGCCATCAAGGCGGCGGTGAACCTGTCCATGGACGTGCCGCTGGCCCAGGGGCTGGCTTTCGAACGGGAAAGGTTCGCGGCCCTGCGCACCAGCGAGGATCGCAGGGAGGGCATTGCCGCCTTCCTGGAAAAGCGCGAGCCGCAGTTCGTCGGCCGGTAGGAGTGGGGTCTTCCTAAGGAGGGATCACGATGGGAGTTGCCGGTCGGGTGGCCATCGTCACCGGGTCCGGGCAGGGGATCGGCGAGGGGATCGCCCGCCGCCTGAGTGGCGATGGGGCGAGGGTTGTCGTCAACGACATCTTCACGGAGAAGGTGGAGCGAGTGGTGGACGCGCTGCGGGAGGCGGGCGGGCAGGTGCTGGGGGTGGTGGCCGACGTCAGCCGCGCCGATGGGGCCAGGGAGCTTGTGGCCCGCACGCAGGAGGCCCTTGGCCGCGTGGACATCCTGGTGAACAACGTGGGCATCGCCCGCGATACCTACCTCACCAAGATGGCGGAGGAGGACTGGGACGAGGTGCTGCGGGTGAACCTCAAGTCCCAGTTCCTCTGCTGCCGCGCCGCCGTGCCGCTGATGATGGAGCAGAAGTACGGCCGGATCATTAACATCTCCTCGCGCGCCTGGCTGGGCAACCCCGGGCAGGTCAACTACGCCGCGGCCAAAGGCGGCGTGATCAGCCTGACCCGCACCCTGGCCCTGGAGCTGGCCAAGTTCGGCATCACCGTCAACGCCATCGCTCCGGCGTTGATCGACACGCCTCTGTTCCGCGGGCTGAAGGAAGAGATCCAGGAGAGGCTGCTCAAGACGGTGCCGGCAGGGCGCATCGGCACGCCGGAGGATGTGGCCCAGGCGGTAGCCTTCTTCGCCGCAGACGAGTCCTCCTACATCACGGGGCAGACCCTCTACGTCTGCGGCGGGCGCAGCCTGGGGTCTGCGTAGACGATGGGGAGGGGGCGGTGGCTCATGAAGGCCACACGGTGGGCATGCGGTTTCCTCGCAATCCTCACCCTGGCCGTGGGCACAGCGCTGCCGGCTACCGGCGGCCAGGCGGTGCCAGAGGTTCGGATAGCCGTCGGTCCGCCCAATGTCGTCGGCTACCTCCCTCTGTATATGGCCAAGGGGCTTGGCCACTTCGCGGAGCTGGAGCGGCGGCGGAACCTGAAGGTGACGCTCGTCGACTTTCGCGGCGGCAGTGAGGCGGCGACGGCCCTGATCGGCGGAGATGTCGACTTCGCCACGGTGACACTCACCCATGTGATCAAGGCTCACGAGCAGGGGAAAGACCTGAGGTTCCTGCTCACCTTCTTCAACGCACAGGCCATGGCCATGATCGTTCAGGCCGACCTGCGCGACGTCACCTCGCCCGCGCAGTTGCGCGGCCGGCGGGTAGGGATCACCAGCCTGGGCTCGGCCACCCACATGCAGGCCCGGCACATCCTCGCCGCCCACCAGGTGGATCCCGACTCCGTGCAGTTTGTGCCCGTGGGCGGACCTCCCACGGCGCTGGCTGCCTGGCAGCGCAAAGCCGTGGATGCCATGGTTTACCTGGATCCGCTAATCACGATGCTGGTCGATGGAGGGTCCGCGCGGCTCATCTATGACGTCCGTACTCTGGAGGGTACAGTGCGGCTGTATGGAGCGGCGCACATCAGCAGCGGCCTCCTGACCCGCCCGGATGTCATCACCCGCGCCCCGGAGACGACGCAGCGGGTTGTCGACGTCTTCGTCTGCACGCTGCGCTGGCTGCGGAGCCGGCGCACCCGCCCCGAGGAGATCGCCCGAAACCTGCCGCCCGGCCTTGACTGGTCACCCGCGGTGATCCGGGCAAACCTCGGCGGCCTCTCCGCCGACGGTCGGGTACTCCCGGATGCGGTGAACACGGTGATCACCTTCCTCAAGAGGGACGGGCTTCTGGACCCGCGCTTCACCGTTCCCGTGGACCGCCTGGTGGAGGGCGCCTTCGTCCAGCGGGCGATCCTGGGTGGAGGATGTCCGTGAGCAGAGCAGGAGAGCCCCCCGCCACTGCCGTGCGCGCGGTGCAGGCCGCGCTCGTGGCCGCGGCCCTGGTCGGCTGGGAGGTCGGGGCCCGCCGGGGGTGGCTCTCGGCGGAGTTCGTCAGCCGGCCGACGGCGGTGGGCGCGGTGATCTGGGATTGGGTGAGGAGCGGGTACCTCTGGCCCCATCTGGTAGCCACCTTTGAGGCGGCTGTAGTGGGCCTTGGGCTGGGGCTGGCCGGTGGCGCGGCATTGGGGTTTCTAGTCATGTTCGTGCCGGCCGTCGGCGAGGTGGTCGAGCCGGCGATGAGCACGCTGAACGCAGTTCCTCGGATCGTCTTCTACCCGCTGCTCATGCTCTGGCTGGGTCTGGGGATGGCGTCGAAGGTGGGCCTGGTGGCGACCATCGTTGCATTCCTGGGCTACTACACCGCTGTGGGCGCAGTGCGCGAGGTGGACCGACTCCTGCTGGCTCAGGTGCGCATCCTGGGCGCGTCGCCTGCGGCTATGTTGCGCCATCTCTACCTACCCGCGACCCTGGCGTGGATGATCACCGGCCTGCGGACGAGCGTGGGTCTGGCGTTCATTGGTGCCATCCTCGGAGAGTACATGGGGTCGATGCGCGGCATCGGAAATATCATCATGGGGGCCCAGAACCTCTTCCAGACGCCTCAGGTGATGGCGGGCCTAGCCCTAACCATGGTGCTGGCCGCCGCTGTGGATACGCTCCTGGCCCGCTTGGAGACACACTGGTCGGCATGGCGTCAGGTGGAGCAGGCATGAGCACCTCCATTGCTCCGGTGGAGTCACGCGCGGCGGTTCGGCCGCCCGCGGTGCAGGCGGTAGGCCTGGCGAAGTGGTTCGATGGGGCTGAAGGTACGGTTGCAGCCATTGAGAACCTCACGTTTACCGTCCACCCAGGCGAGTTCCTCTGCCTGGTGGGTCCCTCCGGGTGTGGGAAGTCCACTCTGCTGAACATCATCGCCGGTCTGCTGCCGGCGTCGGGTGGGCAGCTTCAGATCTATGGTGAATCCGGCGGACGAGTCCGGCCGGACTGCATCGGTTACGTGTTCCAACGTGATGCGCTCCTCCCCTGGAAGACGGCGCTGCAGAATGTCATGCTGCCACTCCTACTGCGGGGGGTCCCCATGGCCCAGAGCAGGGCAGAAGCTCTGAACTGGGTGCAAAAGGTCGGGCTGGCAGGATTCGAACACCACTACCCCTCCCAACTCTCCGGCGGGATGCGCAAGCGCATATCTCTGGCCATGACCATGGTCTACCGGCCCTCCATAATCCTGATGGACGAGCCCTTCGCAGCGTTGGACGTCCAGACGCGCCACCTCATGGAAAACGAGCTGCTAGCCCTCTGGGCGGAGGCCGGGAGCACCATCCTCTTCGTCACCCACGACCTAGAAGAGGCTGTCGCGCTCGCGGACCGGATCATTGTACTGACGGCGGCCCCGGCCCGCATCAGGGCAGACTACCAGGTGCCACTGGATCGCCCGCGGGACGTGGCCGAGATCCGGACGAGCGGCGCTTTCGTCGACATCTACCGCCGCATCTGGCGGGACCTGCGCGAGGAGGTGGCGGCCAGCCGTGGCCGGCGGTAGTTACCCCGTTGCCGCATCCCGCTACCGCCCAGCCGCCAAGGTCCTGGTGCTGCCGGTGCTGTTAGGCGCATGGGAGGGTGCAGTTCGTGTGGGCGTTCTCGACCCCTTCTACACCAGTTCGCCCGTGCCCATCCTGGCCACCATCGTTCGCTGGATCGCCACAGGTTATGTCCTGGAGCACGTACTGGCCACGCTGGCGGTGACCCTGGCGGGGCTGGCCGGCGGGGTTGTTATCGGCGCCGTCGCTGGCTTCGCCCTGGGCTTTCTGCGATGGCTTGAGAGGGTTGCGCTCCCCTTCCTTACGGCAGCCAACGCCATGCCGCGGATCATCCTGTATCCTCTTATGGTGCTGTGGCTGGGCTTCGGCCCGCTATCACGGATTGTCCTCGTGGCATCGCTCGTGGTCTTTCCGGCTCTCCTCACGACCCATTCCGCCATCCGCCAAGTGGACGTCGAGATAGTCAGGAATGCCCGTGTGCTCGGAGCACGCCGCCTGGGTCTCATCCGCCACGTCTATCTGCCAGCGGTGGCGCTCTGGTTGTTCAGCACCATCCGAGTCACCATCGGGTTCGCGCTGGCGGGGGCGATCGTGGGCGAATACGTGGGCGCGGTCCGCGGCATGGGCATGGTCATCGCCTTCGCTCAATCCATGTTTCGAGCGCGCGAGGTCCTGGCGGGCACGGCTGTTCTGCTGGCGGTCATCTGGCTCATCGACTTGGGTCTGCGCGCCGCCGAGCATGCAGCGGCCCGATGGCGCCTGTCGGAGGTGATGTAGGTGGGTGAAGCCGCTGCTGCGAGTCCGGGTCAGGTGGTCCCCATCCACCCCGAGGTCTTCGCAGGAGAAGGGGGAGGAGAGCCGTTGCTGGTGGGATCGCGCTGCCAGCGCTGTGGCGCGTTCTTCTTTCCGCGCCGGCAGGTGTGCGCGCGCTGCCTCTCTGCGGAGATGGAGGTTGTCCCGTTGAGCGGCACTGGCACGCTGTACACCTATACCGTCGTCCACCAGTCCACGCCGGAGTTCCCCACCCCGTACATCCTGGCCTACGTGGACCTCCCCGAGGGCGTGCGGCTGCTGGCGCCGCTGGTGGGGGTAGCGGCGGATCAGGTGCGCGTGGGCATGCGCCTGCGGCTGCGGGTGGAGCCGCTGCGCACCGATGCGACGGGCCGCACCATCCTGGGCTACCGGCTGTACCCCGACGGAGGTGGGGCATGAGCGACGTCTACGTGGTCGGCATCGGGATGACCAAGTTCGGCAAACACCCCGACCGCACGGTGGTCGACCTGGGCAGCGAGGCGGTGCGGGAGGCCATCCGTGACGCGGACATCGACCCGCGACGCGTCGAGGCCGCCTACTGCGGCCACGTCTTCCAGGGGATGGTGGCGGGGCAGCGGGTGCTGGCACAGACCGGCCTGGCCGGTATCCCCCTGACCAATGTGGAGGACGCTTGCAGCAGCGGCGCCGTCGCCGTCCGGGAAGCCGCTCTGGCGATCCGCGCCGGGGAGCACGACGTGGTCCTGGCCTGGGGGATGGAGCACCTCACCGGGAGGTTCCGCGGCGCCCTCACCCCGGCCGAGGACGACCTGGAGGCGGCCGTGGGCCTGACCATGCCCGCCATCTACGCCATGCGCGCGCGGCGGCATATGGAGGAGTTCGGCACCACGCGCCGCCAGCTGGCCCTGGTCTCGGTGAAGAACAAGCGCAACGCCAGCCTCAACCCGCTCTCCCAGTTCCAGACTCCGGTGAGCGTGGAGGAGGTGCTGGCCTCCCGGCCGATTGCCGAGCCGCTGTGCCTGTACGACTGCTCGCCTGTCAGTGACGGCGCCGCCGCGGCAATCCTCTGCTCCGCCAGGCGGCTGCGCCAACTGACCCGAGCGCATCGCCCCATCCGCCTGGTCGCCGCCGCGCTGCGCAGTGGAGAGGTGGAGACGGGTCTGCCCTCCATGGCCTTCGAGCCGCTCACCCGGCGCACCGCCGAGGCCGCCTACGAGCAGGCCGGCATCGGCCCCGAGGAGGTCGACCTGGCGGAGGTGCACGACTGCTTCAGCATCGCGGAGGTGCTGCGGGTGGAGGGGCTGGGGCTGTTCCCCGTGGGGGAGTACCCGGCCCGGCTGGAAAGGGGCGAGGCGGACATCGGCGGGACTCTGCCGGTCAATCCCAGCGGCGGGCTGCTGGGGAAGGGGCACCCCCTGGGGGCGACGGGTGTGGCCCAGGTGGTGGAGCTGGTCAGGCAGTTGCGCGGCGAGGCCGGCGCGCGGCAGGTGGCCGGAGCCCGGGTCGGCCTGGCCCACTGCCGCGGAGGGAAGGCCGCCGGCATCGAGGGTGCCGCGTGCACCGTGAACATCCTGGCGGCATGAATTGAGCGTGGCGAAGGAGCCGGTCTGACCCATGGGAAACCAGGTCCCCATCCGTTGCGTTCTGATGCGGGGCGGCACGAGCAAGGCCGTCTTCCTCCGTGCACGCGACCTGCCCTCCGATCCCGCCCGCCGCGACGCGGTGATCCTGGCACTGTTCGGTAGCCCCGATCCGCGGCAGATCGACGGCCTGGGGGGAGCCGACATCCTGACCAGCAAGGTGGCCATCATCGGTCCGCCCTCACGGGCCGATGCTGACCTGGACTACACCTTCGGCCAGGTGAGCATCCGGGAACCGGTGGTGGACTACGACATCAATTGCGGCAACATCTCGGCTGCCGTGGGGGTCTACGCCGTGGAGGAAGGACTGGTCCCCGTGCGGGAGCCGGTCACGGCCGTCCGCGTGCACAACACCAATACCGGCAAGGTCTTCGTGGCACACGTCCCAGTCCACGACGGCTCTCCAGCGGTGGAGGGAGAGTGCGTGGTCGAGGGGGTCCCGGGGAGCGGGGCGGAGATCGTCCTGGACTTCACCGCGACCGTCGGCGCGGCCACCGGGTCGCTGTTGCCCACCGGCCGGGTCCGCGACCACCTGCCTGTCCCCGCCCTGGGGCGGTCCGTGGATGCCACCGTCCTGGACGTGGCCAACCTCTGCGTCTTCGTTGCCGCTGCGGACGTGGGCATGACGGGAGCAGAAGGCCCCTCCGAGTTCACCCAAGCGCACCTGGAGGCGCTCGTGGCCGTCAAGGAAGCCGCCGCGCGCCTCGTGGGCATCTCCACCGACGGGCTGGTCCCCCTTCCCGTCGCTGTGGCCCCGCCGGCATCCTTCCGCACCATCGCCGGGGAACCGGTCGCTGCCAACCGCGTCCACCTGCTCGCCCGAATGGCCGGGGGCCGCCCCCCGATGTTGCACAAGGCATATCCCGGCACCGCCGCCGCCTGCACCGCGGTGGCGGTGATGATGGAGGGCACCGTCCCGGCAGCCGTGGCGCGCCCTGTCGCAGCAGAAGGGCCGGTCGTCATCGGACACCCCAGCGGAACGATGCTGGCGCGGGCCCGCCTGCGGCGGGGGGTGGAGTGGGTGGTCGAGCAGGCGGCGTACTCCCGCACGGCCCGCCGCTTGATGGAGGGGTACGCCTTCATCCGCGCAGCAGGAGAGGTCCAGGAGGGCCCGGCCCCCGCTGAGCGGTCGCCCGGAGTGAAGGAGAGGCCATAGCCTTGCCCGAACCAATCCGGAAATTTTTCCTCCGGGATGCGGGCTGAAGCTCCGGGGAGGGTGCCATGATCTGGGAGCCTCAACTAGAGACCATGTCCCGTGCAGACCTGGCAGCGCTGCAGCTGGAGCGGCTGCAGGCGCTGGTGCGCCGGGTCTACGAGCGCGTGCCCTTCTACCACGACCGCTTTGAGGAGGCGGGAGTCCGTCCCGAGCACATCCGCACGCTGGACGACCTGCGTCGCCTTCCCTTCACCCGGAAGAGCGACTTCCGGGACAACTATCCCTTTGGCCTGTTCGCTGTGCCGCTGAGCCAGGTGGCGCGGGTGCACGCCTCCTCCGGAACGACGGGTAAGCCCATCGTCGTCGGCTACACTGCCAGCGACCTCCGCGTCTGGGCGGCGGTCTGTGCCCGCTGCCTGGCGGCCAGCGGGGCGCAGCCCGGGGACATCTTCCAGAACGCCTACGGCTACGGCCTGTTCACCGGAGGCCTGGGCATGCACTACGGCGCGGAACTCATGGGCCTGGTGGTGCTGCCTGTCTCCGGCGGCAACACCGAGCGGCAGGTGATGCTCCTGCGCGACTTCGGCCCCAGGATCATCGCCTGTACCCCCTCCTACGCGCTGACCCTGGCCGAGGCGCTGGCGGCGCAGGGGATTCGCCCGGGCACGTTGGCGCTGCGCTACGGCATCCTGGGTGCGGAGCCGTGGACCGAGGCCATGCGCGACGAGATCGAAGCCAAGCTGGGGATCGCCGCGCTGAACATCTACGGCCTGAGCGAGGTGATCGGCCCGGGGGTGAGCAACGAGTGCGTGGAAGAGAAAAACGGCGCCCACGTCTTCGAGGATCACTTCCTTGTGGAAGTGATCGACCCGCGCACGGAAGAGTCGCTGCCCCCGGGTGAAGCCGGGGAGCTGGTCTTCACCACGCTGACCAAAGAGGCGCTCCCCGTCATCCGCTACCGCAGCGGGGACATCGCCTCCCTGGACCCAACGCCATGCCGGTGCGGACGCACCCTCGTCCGCATGTCTCGTGTGGTCGGGCGGACGGACGACATGCTCATCATCCGCGGCATCAACGTCTATCCCTCCCAGGTGGAGGCGGCGCTGGTGGGCCTGCCGGAGCTCTCGCCGCACTACCAGCTGGTGGTCACCCGGGAGCGCACCCTGGACGAGCTGGAGGTGAAGGTGGAGGTAAGCGAAGGGTTCGCCAAGCAACTGGGCGGGTCGTTCAGCGGAGAGGAGGCCCCGGTGGCGGAGCTGGCCATGCGCTGCCAGCAGAAGCTGCTGGGCGTGCTGGGCATCACCGCCCGGGTGACGCTGGCCCCGCCGGGCACCCTCCCGCGCAGCGAAGGGGGCAAGCTGCGCCGCGTCGACGACCGGCGCCGGGTCTACGCATAGGCGGATGGCGCGGACGGCTGGGTGGGCGCCGGACTGAAGCCGGGGGCGGTGGCGCGGGTGGCTGGATGCGCGCGGGACTGAAGCCGGGGGCGGTGGCGCAGGTGGACGTCGTGGTCACCCGGGAGATGGTGGCGGAGTTCGAGGACGTGGGGCTTGTCCACCCCGTCTACTCCACCTGGGCCATGGTGCGGCACATGGAACAGGCCAGCCGCAGGCTCATCCTCCCTTACCTGGAGCCGGAGGAGGAGGCGGTGGGGTACGCGGTGAGCGTCACCCACCTGGCGCCCACCCCGGTGGGGATGCGCGTGACGGTGACAGCGCGCTTGGAGCAGATCGAGGGGAACCGGGTCGTCTGCGCGGTGGAGGCGCACAACGGGCTCACCCGGATCGGTGAGGGGACGCACGTGCAGGTGGTCCTGCCCAAGAGTCGGCTGCAGGCCCGAATCGCACAGATGGGCAAGCAAAGGCAACCCTGACGGGAGGTGGAGCAGGATGATTCGATGGAGGTCCGGTAGTGCAGATGCGGCGGGGCCCCGGCCTCGCCGCGGCGGGAGCAGGTTCCTTGCCCGACTCCTCACGGCGGCGGTGGTCCCGCTGCTGCTGGCGGCCTTTCCCTCCAGCAGCACAGCCTCCCACACCTACAAGATCGGTTTCATCGCCTCCATCACCGGCCCGGGTGCCAGCCTGGGCGAGCCCGAGCGGGACGTGGCACGCCTGCTGCAAGACCAGCTGACCTCAGCCCGGGGGGTCGTCGGTCCGGACCGCGTGCGGCACGCCGTGGAAATCCTCATCTTTGACGATCAGAGCCGGGCCGACACCGCGGCGAGCCTGGCCCGCCGGCTGATCAACGAGGAGAAGGTCGTCCTCCTCGTCGCCGGCACGCTCAGCGGGCCCAGCCTGGCCATGGTGCCCATCGCCACCGAGGGCCGCACCCCCATGATCTCCATGGCGTCGGCCCGGGCCATCATCGAGGACCCGCAGACCAAGCGCGCCCGCCCCTGGATCTTCAAGCCGGTGCCGGAGAACCTGCACTCGGCGCAGAAGCAGGCCGAGTACCTGAAGGCCGTCGGCACGACCAACGTCTGCCACCTCTACGAGAACACCGCCTACGGACAGGACACCTTCGCCAGCGCCAGCGCCGTCTTCCCCCCGGCAGGCATCAACATCGTCTACGGTGACGCCTTCGACCGCGCCGCCACCGAGTTCCCCCAGGTGGCGCGGGTGCGCGCCAGCGGCTGCCAGGCGGTGGTCATCGGCTCCATCCCGCCCGCGGCCTCGGTGATCAACGTGGCCGTACGTGAGCGGGCGGCTCAGGTGCGCATCGTCCACGGCCACGGAGCCTGCAGCCCCGACCTGATCAAGACGGCGGGCGCGGCCGCCGAGCGCACGGTGATGCCCTGCGGCAAGATCCTCGTAGCCGACCAGTTGCCCGCGGGGGACCCGGTGAAGACGCTTAACCTGAAGTTCATCAGCGACTACAGGCGCTTTACCGGCGGCAGGGAGATCAGCACCTTCGCCGGGCACGCCTTTGACTCGCTGCAGTGGGCGCTCATCGCCCTGCGCAACCTGTCGGACGGCCTGTCGCTGGAGCGGCAGCGGGATGCCGCCAGGGAGGCGCTGGAGACCAAGGTCAAGCGCTGGGCCGGGACCCACGGCTTCTACACCCTCAGCCCGGAGGACCACCTGGGCTGGAAGGCTGAGGAGTTTGCGTTCGTCACGGTGCGGGGAGGGAAGTTCCTCATCCTGCCGCGTGACCAGTGGAAGTAGCCTGCGACGCGAGTCCAAAGAGGCGCACTGCTGCGGCGGGTGGGGAGCGGCGCCCCCCACCCGCCGCGTAAGGAGGCTGTCCTCACGGCGACGGAACAGGCCCTCGGGGTCGGTCGGATGCCGTCCTCCCGCCGCAGCCCCCTGGCGGGGCAGTGGCTGGGCGGCGTCGTCCCCCTGCTGGCAGTCGGCCTGGTCCTCTGGGGCCGTCGCCACGGCTTCGGCCCCACCGAGTACCTGCAGTTCCTGGTGGACGGGCTGCAGGCCGGCGCCATCTACACGTTGGTGGCGCTGGGGTTCGTGGTGGTGCACCGTGTCACCGGCATCATCAACTTCGCCCAGGGAGCTTTCGTCATGTTGGGGCCGATGGTCACCATCACTATCTACGGGCGGGACTGGCCCCTGCCGCCCGCCGCGCGGCTGCTCCTGGCGGCCGCGGTGGCGGTGGGGCTCACAGCCGTCGTCGGGGTGGCAGTCTACCGGCTGGCGGTGCACCCGGCGCGGGGAGCCTCCTTGCTAACCAAGATCATGATCACGGTGGGGGTCTACGTGGCCCTGCAGGGGATGGCCCTGCTCCTGTGGGGGCCCCGGTCCTACGTCCTGCCGGCCTTCAGCACCCTCCAGATGGCGGACCGCACCTTTGCGCTCGGCGACGTGCTCTTCAAGGTCCAGAGCCTGTGGATCTGGGCGACGACCGGGGTGGCGGTGGCCCTTCTCACGCTCTTCTTCGAGCGGACCATGCTGGGGAAGGCCATGCGGGCCTGTGCTGCCGACCGGCTGGCGGCACGGCTCGTGGGTGTGCGCGTGGACGCCATGGCGGCGGTGGCCTTCGCGCTGGCCGCCGTGCTGGGGGCGGTGGCCGGGATCGTGGTCGGTCCGCTTACGCGCCCGACCTACGACATGGGGCTGGAGATCGGGCTGAAGGGATTCGTCGCCGCCGTGATGGGCGGGCTTGTCAGCTTCCAGGGGGCCGTGGTCGGGGCGCTGCTCCTGGGGGTGCTGGAGACGCTGTGGGCAGGGGTGACGCTGGCGGGCTTCAGGGACCTCTTCGCCTTCGTCGTCCTCATCCTGCTGTTGCTCGTCCGGCCCCATGGCTTCGCCGGCGGTGAGGAGGGGGAAGGCTCGTGAAGCGCCTTTCCTCAAGCACCAGGGCGTTCCTGCTGGCGGCTGCGCTCATGGTGGCCATCGGCTGGCTGGAGGGCGCCCGGCCCGGCGGACTCTCCCTCCCCAGGCTCACTGCAGGGCTGGTCACGCTCGACCTGCTGATCCGTGCCGGGGTGTTCACCATCATCCTGGTCGGGCTCAACCTGCTCATGGGCTATGCCGGTCAGGTCTCCCTGGGCCAGGCGGCCTTCTACGGCATGGGGGCCTTCTTCTCGGCCATCCTCACGGTGAAGACGCGCAATGTGGGGATTCCCCCGGCCCTGGCGGGAGCGTGGTGGTGGCCCTGGCTCGTCATGGGATTGGGTGCGGTGATGGTCGGAGGGTTGGCCTACCTCATCGGCTGGGTGATCCTGCGCCTGCGCGGGCACTACCTGGCCATGGCCACGCTGGGCCTGGGGATCGCCGTCTTCATCGTCCTGCGGGAGAACCTGGGCCTGCCGCGGCTCGACCTGACGGGCGGCTTCGACGGCGTCGTGGGCATCCCGCGCCTGCGCGTGGGCGCCTACCCTCTATGGCCTGTGCACCGTTACTTCCTCCTGGTGTGGGCCGTCGCTCTGGCCACCGTGGCCCTGGGGTTGAACATCGTGGATTCCCGCCTTGGCCGGGCATTGCGGGCGATCCACCACAGCCAGCTGGCGGCGGAGACCCTGGGGGTGGACGCACCCCGGTACAAGGCGCAGATCTTCGCCACCAGCGCCGCGCTGGCGTCGCTGGCCGGCAGCCTCTACGCCCACTTCCAGGCGGCCGTGGTCCCCGCCACCTTTGGCTTCGTCCCCTCCCTGGAGCTGGTGCTGATGTCGGCGGTGGGGGGGATGGCCAGCATCTGGGGGGCGCCGCTGGGAGCGCTGGCTGTCCTGCTCCTGGAGGAGCTGCTGCGCACCCGCCTCCGCCTCATCCTCCCCGGGACGGGGGGAGAGCTCGAGGCGGTGGCCTTCGGGCTGCTCCTGATCCTGGTTCTGCTCTTCTGGCCGCGGGGCCTGGCCGGCCGTGTCTCCGGTCCCCTGCGTCGCCCCACACCGGCCAGGGGAGCGGGGTAGCCGTGCCGTCCGCGGCAGGCACCCAGGCCATGTCCGCACCGCTGCTGGAGGTGCGGCAGGTCACCAAGGCCTTCGGCGGCCTGGTGGCGCTGCAGGACGTCTCGCTGGCGGTGTGGCCAGGACAGATCAAGGGCCTGATTGGCCCCAACGGTGCCGGCAAGACCACGCTCTTCAACCTGATCACAGGGATCCTCCCGCCGCTACGTGGTGACATCCTTTTTCGCGGGGGGTCCATCGTCGGGCTCCCTCCCTACCGCATCGCCGACCTGGGCATCGCCCGCACGTTCCAGAACGTGCAGCTTTTCGCGGGGATGACGGTGCTGGAGAACGTGCTGGTGGGGTTCCACCGGCACATGCAGGGCGGGTTGCTGGACGCGGCGTTCCGCTCCCCGAGGATGCGGCGCGAGGAGCGGGAGGTGCGCGAACGGGCCTTGGGCCTGCTGGAGGAGTTCGACCTGCTGCGCTGGGCCCATGAGCCCGTGGAGAGCCTTCCCTTCGGCCGCCAGCGGGTCGTGGAGGTAGCACGGGCGGTGGCGGCGGCGCCCATCCTGGTCCTGCTGGACGAGCCCGGCGCGGGGCTGAGCGGCGCGGAGAAGGTCCGCCTCACCCAGGTCATCCGCAAGTTATGCCAGGACGGCGTCACCGTCTTCCTCGTGGAGCACGACATGGAGCTTATGATGGGCCTGGCCGATGAGGTGGCGGTGCTGGACCACACCGTGCTCATAGCCGAGGGACCGCCTGCGGTCATCCAGAGTCACCCCGCTGTGATCGCCGCCTACCTGGGGGAGGCGGAACCCACCCATGCCCCTTGAGGTCCGAAACCTGGAAGCCGGATACGGCTTCCTGCAGGTGCTGCGGGGGATCTCACTGGACATCCGCCAGGGGGAGATCGCGGCCGTGATCGGCGCCAACGGAGCGGGGAAGACCACACTGCTGCGCACCCTCTCCGGCCTGCTGCGTCCGGCCGGTGGGCAGATCATCTTCGACGGGCGGGACATTACCGGCTGGCCGCCCGAAAGGATCGCCGCCCTGGGCCTCGTCCACATCCCCGAGCGCCGTCACCTCTTCGGCCCCCTGCCGGTTGAGGACAACCTCCTCCTGGGCGGCTACCTCCGCCTGCGCCGCGAGCCACGGGCCGCCGTACGCGAGGACCTGCAGCGCGTCTACGCGCTCTTCCCCCGGCTGAAGGAGCGGCGGCGGCAGCGTGCCGCCACCCTCAGCGGCGGGGAGCAGCAGATGCTGGCCATCGGCCGTGGGCTGATGGCCCGCCCGCGCCTGTTGATGCTCGACGAGCCCTCTCTGGGGCTGGCCCCCCTGCTGGTGCGCGAGCTCTTCCGGGTGATCGCCGAGCTGCGGGAGCAGGGACAGACCATCCTCCTGGTGGAACAGAACGCCCGGCAGGCGCTACAGATTGCCGACGCGGCGTACGTGATGGAGACGGGCCGGATCGCCCTGCGTGGCCCGGGCCGAGAGCTGCTCACGTCGCCGGTGGTGCAGGCCGCCTACCTCGGTCGCAGCGTGGCCGCGGGACGCTAGGCTGTGCTGGCTTCACTCGGCGGCACCCCCGCCCGGGGGCCGGGGGCCTGAAATGCCCGCGTCCTGGGCAGAGATGCCAGCGGGATACCCGAGGCAGCATCGGAGGAGCGCATGATCGGCCCGACACTACTAGGACGCACGAGCGGGTTCCTGCTGGCCCTGGTCCTGGCCATGGGCGGCGTGGGGGCGCCGTGGGCCGCCCGCACCGCTGCAGCCGCCGATGCGTCCATCGTCTTCGCCGCGGTGGACATCCTCAAGCAACAGCACCACGCGGCGCCGGATCCGGTGCGGCTGCTGGCCGCGGCTGCAGAGGGCCTGCGCCAGGCGCTGTCCCAGGCGGGCATCGCCGCGCCGCCGGCGGCGCTGCTGGCGGGAGCGGAGGCGGCCGCGCGAGAGGAGTTCCAGCGGTACTTCGACCGGGCCGCCGTGGTTGCCTACGGACGTCTCAGCGAGGTCCAGCTACAGTACGCCGCGGCCGCTGCTGCCGCCGCCAGCCTGGACGATTCCCACACAGCCTTCCTCCTGCCCGAGCAGTGGGCGGAGGTGCAGCGCGAGCTCTCCCACCAGGCCTCCTTCATCGGCATCGGCATCCGGCTCCTCAACCGGGGAGGCCGGTTCTACGTGATGAACGTCTTCCCGGGGACCCCGGCGGCGCGGGCCGGGCTGCGCGACCTGGACCGCGTGGTGGCCGTGGACGGCCAGAGCACCGAGGGCATGGCCCTCCAGGAGGTATCGCGGCGCATCCGCGGCCCCCAGGGGATGCCGGTGGAGGTGGTCGTCCGTCGACCGGGCGAGCCCGCCCCGCTGGTCTTCACCATTAGCCGGGAGCCCATCCGGGTCCCCGCGGTGGACGCCCGCGTGGTGGAGGGTCAGACGGGGTACGTCCACCTTCACCACCTGGGCAGCGGCGCCACGGTGCAGTTCCGGCGGGCGCTGCAGGACCTGCAGGCACGGGGGATGCGGGCGCTGGTGCTGGACCTGCGGGGCAACGGCGGGGGGCTGGTGGGCGAGACGGTGAGCGTGGCCAGCGCCCTGCTGCCGGCAGGGCTGCCCGTGATGCACCGGGAGAACCGCCTGCGCCGCGTCGCCGACCGGACCAGGGGCGGGCCGCTGCTCTCGACGGAATTGCCGCTGGTGGTCCTGGTTGACGAGGCCACCGCCTCCGGCGGCGAGGTCGTCGCCGCGGCGATGCGGGAGCACCGGCGCGCTCCGCTGGTGGGCGTGCGCACCGCCGGTGCCTTGATGGCCAGCCTCTACTTCCCCCTTCCCGGCGGCACGGCCATCGAGGTGGCGGTGGAGCGCGTCACCACCGGCAGGGGGACGGTCGTGGAAAAGGTCGGGCTGGCCCCCGACGTGCAGGTCGAGCTGACCCCCGACGATCTGGAGAGGGGAGTGGACGCGCAGCTGGAGCGCGCCCTGGAGGAGCTCCGACAGCGGGTGCGCGCCCCGGCGCTGGCCCCGGCGGCCTGAGCCCTACCTCGACGCGCTGCGGGATTCCCCCCGTGGTGGGTGCACCGGGGGGTGTGCTACCCTTACACCTAAGTCAGCCCTTCAACCCCGGAGGTTGTCTGTTGCGCGGGTCGCTCGTGCCGCTGGTCACACCTTTTCGCAACGGCCGGATCGATGAGCGCCGCTTCGACGACCTGGTGCGCTGGCAGATCGAGAGCGGCAGCCACGGCGTGGTGGTCTGCGGGACGACGGGAGAGCCCACGGCCCTCTCGCTGGAGGAGCGGGAGGAGCTAGTGGCGCGTGCCGTACGGGTGGCGCGCCGCCGCATCCCCGTGGTCGCCGGCACGGGGACGGACAACCTGGAAGAGACGCTGAGGCTGACGGCCGCCGCCAGGAAGGCGGGTGCGGATGCGGTCCTGGTCGTGGTCCCCGCCTACAGCCGCCCCTCCCAGGAGGGACTCTACCAGTACTTCCGCACGGTGGCCGAGTCGGTGGACCTGCCGCTGATCCTCTACAACATCCCCGGCCGCACCGCCATCAACCTCGAGGCCTCCACCATCGCGCGCCTGGCGCGCGACGTGCGCAACATCGTCGGGGTGAAGGAGGCAAACAAGGACTTCGAGCACATCACCCGGGTCTTCCACCTGGCGCCGAAGGGGTTCTTGGTTTACTCCGGCATCGAGCTGTTCTGTTTCTCCCTGCTGGCCCTTGGTGGGGCGGGGCACGTCAGCGCCACCGGGAACGTCATGCCCCGCGAGGTTGCGCGCCTCTACGATCTGGCCGCCGCCGCCCGCTGGGAGGAGGCCAGGGAGCTGCACAACTACCTCCTTCCGCTAGACGAGGTCCTCTTCATCGAGACCAACCCCGTACCGGTGAAGACGGCGCTGGGGCTGATGGGCAAGATCGCCCCGGAGGTGCGGCCGCCGCTGGCGCCCCTGGCACCACAGAACGTGGAGCGGCTGCGCGCGGTGCTGGCGCACTACGGCCTGCTGGCTCCAGCACCCCTATCCGCAGGGGGCGATGCCTAGACGGGGGCTGCCATGAGGCGAGTGCGCTTTCTGGCACAGGGACGGTTGCACCACGGCACATGGGGGGAGGAGGTGTTGCTGGATGAATCAGGGCGCGCCTGGCGGCCTGACGACGTCACCTGGTTGCCTCCCGTGACGCCTTCGAAGATCCTGGCGTTCGCTCTGACCTACGCCGACCACGCCGCGGAGCTGGGCGTGGGCCGGCCGGAGGAGCCGGTGCTCTTCCTCAAGCCTCCTTCGGCGCTGGTGGGCCACCGCGCTCCGGTGGTGTACCCTACCGGGGTGGAGTACCTGCACTACGAGGCGGAGCTGGCGGTGGTGATCGGCCGGCGCTGCCGACGCGTCCGGCCCGAGGCGGCGCGCGACGTGGTCAAAGGGTACACCGTGGCCAACGACATAACCGCCCGCGACTTCGTCCGCAACTTCTACCGCCCTCCGGTGAAGGCCAAGGGTTGGGACACCTTCCTGCCGTTGGGGCCTGCGCTGGTGGACGACGTGGCCGAGCCCGGAGCCCTGACCCTGCGCACCTACGTGAACGGCGAGCTACGTCAGGAGGGGAACACGCGGGACCTCTTCTACCCCCTGGAGGAGCTGGTGGCCTACCTCTCCACCTTCATGACGCTGGAAGAGGACGACGTGATCCTCACCGGCACGCCCAGGGGCATCTCCCCCGTCCACCCCGGCGACCTGATGCGCGTCGAGGTGGAGGGGATTGGCGTCCTGGAGAACCCCGTTATCGCCGAAGGGGACTGCTGAAGTGAGGACCGTCCGGCACTTCATCGACGGCGAGTTCGTGGACTCAGAGGCGGGACGGACGTTTCAGAGCCTCAATCCGGCCACCAACACGCCCATCGCCGAGGTGGCCGCGGGGAGCGCGGAGGATGTGGACCGCGCCGTGCGGGCAGCCCGCAGGGCTTTCGACGAGGGCCCCTGGCCGCGGATGCGTGCCGCCGACCGCGCCCGGGCCCTGCAGCGCATCGCCGACATCATCGAGCGGCGCGTCGAGGAGATCTCCCTGGCGGAGTGTGTGGATACCGGCATCCCCTACACGCAGGTCCGGCAGGGTCAGATCCCCCGTGCGGCGGAGAACTTCCGGTTCTTCGCCGAGATGGCCACCCACGTCCCCCACGAGGCCTTCCCTGTGGAGGGCGCATTCGTCAACTACGTGCAGCGCGTCCCCGCCGGCGTGGCAGGATTGATCACCCCCTGGAACACGCCCTTCATGCTGGAGAGCTGGAAGGTGGCGCCCTGTCTGGCCGCCGGGTGCACCTGCGTGCTCAAGCCCGCGGAGTGGGCGCCGCTGTCGGCGGCCCTGCTGGCGGAGGTCGTCCGCGAAGCCGACCTCCCGGCCGGTGTCTTCAACGTCGTCCAGGGGTTCGGCGAGACCGCCGGTGCGCCGCTCGTGGCCCACCCCCTGGTGAACCTGATCTCCTTCACGGGTGAGACCACGACCGGCCGGGAGATCATGCGCAACGGCGCCGCCACCCTGAAGCGCTTCTCCATGGAGCTGGGGGGGAAGTCTCCCGTAGTCGTCTTCCCGGACGCCGACCTGGAGCGGGCGCTAGACGCCACCATCTTCGGCCAGTACACGCTGAACGGGGAGCGCTGCACCGCCAACTCCCGCCTGCTGGTGCACCGGCGCATCCACGACGAGTTCGTGGGCCGGCTTGTGGAGCGCGTGGCCCGGCTGCGTCTGGGCGATCCCCTCGACCCGGCCACCGAGGTCGGGCCCCTCATCCACCCGGAGCACTGGGAGCGGGTGTACGGGTACGTGACGCTGGGGGTGCGGGAGGGGGCCCGGCTGGCCACCGGCGGAAGGCGGCCGCCCGGCCTGCCGCAGGGGAACTACCTGGAGCCTGCGGTGTTCACCGGCGTGGCCACCACCATGCGTATCGCCCAGGAGGAGGTCTTCGGGCCGGTGCTGGCGGTCATCCCCTTCGAGAGCGAGGAGGAGGCCGTGCGCCTGGCCAACGGCGTGCGCTACGGCCTGGCCGCCTACGTTTGGACCGGCGACCTCTCCCGCGGCCACCGCGTGGCCGCAGCCCTGGAGGCGGGCCTGGTCTGGGTGAATTCCCAGAACGTCCGCGACCTGCGCACACCCTTTGGCGGCATGAAGGACTCCGGCATCGGCCGCGAGGGGGGCCGCTACTCCTTCGACTTCTACCAGGAGTACAAGACCATCCACATCGCCCTGGGCGCTCACCGCATCCCGAGGATGGGGACGGGGGAGAGGGAGCGGGAGACCGACTTCCGCGGGCTCGACGGATAGGTGAGCTTTGCAGCTCGCAGCGGCTGTTTGGCAAGGAGGCGAGGGGAGATGCCGGCACGGACCGGAGCCGAGTACGTAGAAGGGCTGCGCACGCGCCCCCCGGAGCTGTGGGTCGAGGGGCAGCGCGTGCCAGACCCGACCGCTCATCCCGCTTTCCGCAACGTCGTCCGCAGCCTGGCCGCCCTCTACGATGCGCAACACGACCCGGCCTTACGTGAGGAGATGACCTACGTCTCCCCGTCGTCAGGCGCGCGGGTCGGGATGTCGTTCCTCGTCCCCCGTTCCCGCGAGGATCTGGCCCGCGTCCGACGCATGATGAAGCGCTGGGCGGACTACTCCGGCGGGATGATGGGACGCACGCCCGACTACCTGAACCGGGCGCTGACGGCCTACGCCGCCGCCGCCGACTACTGTGCCCAGAACGACCCGCGTTTCGGCGAGAACATCCGCCGCTACTACGAGTACGTCCGCGAGCACGACCTGGTGCTGACCCACACCCTGATCAACCCCCAGGCCAACCGCAGCGTCGGCCCCGGCGGGCAGGCCGACCCCACGCTGGCCGCCCGCGTGCTCCGGCAGACCGCCGAAGGCTTGGTCATCCGCGGCGCGCGCATGCTGGCCACCCTGCCCGTCGCCGACGAGCTCATGGTCTTCCCTTCCACGCTGCTGAAGGCCACCGAGGAGGACCGGCCCTACGCCTTTGCCTTCGCCATCCCCACCGCGACACCGGGGCTGCGCTTTCTCTGCCGCGAGTCCTTCCACCACGGCGGCACAGACTTCGACCACCCCCTGGCCGCCCGCTTCGAGGAGATGGACGCCGTGGTCATCTTCGACGACGTCTTGGTCCCCTGGGAGCGGGTCTTCCTCCTGGGGGACGTGGATCGGTGCAACAAGGCCTTCGGCGCCACCAACGCCGTGGTGCACATGGCCCACCAGGTCGTCACCAAGAACGTGGCCAAGACCGAGTTCGTCCTGGGGGTCGCCTCCCTGATCGTGGACGCCATCGCCATCGAGTCCTTCCAGCATGTGCAGGCCAAGATCGCGGAGATCATCTATTACCTGGAGACGATGAAGGCCTTCCTGCGCGCCGCCGAGGCCGACGCCCAGGTGGACAAGTGGGGGGTGATGACACCGGCCTGGCCGCCGCTGGACGCCGCACGGAACATGTTCACCTGGATGTACCCGCGGATGATCGAGATCGTCCAGTTGCTGGGGGCCGGCGGACTGATGGCCCGGCCGACACGGGCGGACGTGGAGGGACCGCTGGGCCAGGCCGTGGAGAAGTACTACCAGGCGGCGCGGCTCCCGGCGGTCGACCGGATCAAGCTCTTCCGCCTGGCCTGGGACCTGGCCCTCTCGTCGTTCGGCTCCCGGCAGGTGATCTACGAGCGCTTCTTCTTCGGCGATCCGGTGCGGATGCAGATGGCCACCTTTGCCAACTACGACCGCACTCCCTACGTGGAGCGGGTGCGGGCGTTCCTCGACCGCTCCGGCGTCCCGGACTCTGCGGCGGCGCTCTCTGCGGGAGCGCTTTCGGAGGGCAAGTAGGTGGACGCCGCCACGGGGTCTGGCCCGTCCGCCTTCCGGCGCATCATGGGCCGCTTCGCCACCGGGGTCACCGTGGTGGCGGTGGAGGCGGCGGAAGGGGTGCACGGCATGACGGCCAACGCGGTGACCTCCGTCTCCCTGGAGCCGCCCCTGGTCCTGGTGTGCGTGGACCGGCGCGCCCGCATGCACCGCCACCTGGCGATGGAAAGGCCCTTTACCATCAACATCCTGCGGCAGGAGCAGGAGCCGCTCTCCCGCTACTTCTCCGGCTCCTGGCCGTATCCCACCCCGCCCGAGTTTCGCTTCCAGCACTGGGAGCACGGCCCGCTCCTGGTCGGCGCGCTGGCGGCCTTGGGCTGCCGCATGGACCGCCTCCTGGAGGCGGGCGACCACACCGTGGTCCTGGGGCGGGTGATGGGTCTGCACGAGGGCGAGGGGGGACTGCCGCTGGTGTTCTTCGGCGGCCGCTACCGCCGGCTGGTGGAAGCGGAGGCCTACGCGGGCGCGCCGGCGGACCCCTGGACTCACGAGTCGGTGCGCATCCACTACGATGAGCCCTGAGCGCCCGGTCGGGACGAACGTCCTCCGCGCCGCGCACATCGAGCTCCGCGTCACCGACCTGGAACGGGCCGAGGAGTTCTACGTCGGCCTGCTGGGATTCGTGCAGACGGCGCGGGACCCCGACCGGGTCTACCTGCGCGGCTACGAGGAATGGCTGCACCACAGCCTGGTCCTGCGCCGGGCTCCCTCGCCGGGGGTGGGGCACATGGCGTTCCGGGTCGCCGTCCCGCTGGACCTGGAGGTGCTGGCGGACCTGGCGAAGCGGGACGGCCTGGCGCACCGGTGGGTGGATGGGGAGGAGGCGGGACAGGGGAAGGCTCTCCGCCTCCAGGACCCCGCCGGGCTCCCCCTGGAGTTCTTCCACGACATGAAGCCGGTGGAACGTCTGTTGCAGCGCTACCACATCCACCGCGGGCCCGGGGTGATGCGCCTGGACCACTTCAACTGTCAGGTCCCCGACGTGCAGCAGGCGGCCGACTGGTACCAGCAGGTCCTGGGCTTTCGCTGTTCGGAGCTCACCGAGACCGAGGAGTCTCCACCCCGCCTCTGGGCCATCTGGCTGCACCGCAAGCAGAACGTCCACGACATGGCGCTGATGACCGGCCGAGGTCCCCGGGTGCACCACGCCGGATTCTGGATGGCGGATACCGCAGGGGTTCTGCGCGCTTGTGACGTCCTGGCCGCCGCCGGGCTCGTGGGGAGTATCGAGCGCGGGCCCGGCCGGCACGGCCTCTCCAACGCCTTCTTCCTGTACCTGCGCGACCCCGACGGCAACCGCATCGAGCTCTACACCGGCGACTACATGATCGCCGACCCCGACTGGCCGGCAGTGCGCTGGAAGCTCGGCGACCCGCGCCGGGCGACGCTGTGGGGCCACGCCGCGCCGCCCTCCTGGTTCGACGAGGCCGCGGTGGTGGAGTCCGTCATCGACGGCGCCCTGCAGCCGGTGCGGCCTCCGGCGCTTCCCGATCGTCCCACCGCGGTGCGCTGAAGCCAGGGACAGGATCGGGGAGTCCATGGAGCGGATGATGGAGGAGACGCTGCGGGCCCTGCTGGGGGCGGCCCCGGACGACGAAACCCTCCGGGCGGTCGAGGAGTGGCGGAGCGCCTGGCGCCGGGAGTGGGAGCGCGTGGAGAGCTTCGACCTGGGAGACGAAGACCTGCCCGCCCCCCTTTGGTGCTGGCCGCCGTGAGCGCCGGCCTGGCCGCGCTGGCCGCCGCCATCCGCACCGGTCGCCTCTCGCCGGTCGACCTGGTGGAGCGCTGCCTGGAGCGGATCCGCGCCACAGAGGAGCGCCTCCACGCGTTCATCCATGTGGACGCGGAGGGCGCGCGGGAGGCGGCTAGGCGGCGGGAGGCTGAGGTGCGCCGCGGCCAGGTCCGCGGCCCGCTGCACGGGATCCCGGTGGCGGTTAAGGACCTGTTCGACCAGGCCGGCCTGCCCACCACCGCGGGGGCGGCGATCCGCCGCGGGCACAGGGCAAAGACCACCTCCACGGCGGTGCAACGCCTGCTGGAGGCGGGCGCGGTAGTGATCGGCAAGACCAACCTGCACGAGTTCGCCTTCGGCGTCACCTCCGTCAACCCGCACTTCGGCGCCGTGGCCAACCCCTGGGACACCGAGCGCGTGGCCGGCGGGTCCAGCGGCGGGTCGGCGGCGGCGG
>ENA-ORXB01001421-ORXB01001421.1-sediment-metagenome-genome-assembly--contig:-NODE-1421-length-28639-cov-13.189377_pt1 | contig 28639 bp, 29 predicted proteins | sample MGYA00237863_ERZ511475 | MGnify/ENA primary metagenome ERZ511475 (study PRJEB26305, sample SAMN06343858) | sediment metagenome | isolation source: hot spring sediment | place: Canada: British Columbia... | reverse complement strand
TCCAGCCACGGGTCGTTTCTTAGGGGCCAAAACAGGACCTGAGACACACCTCACCTCGCCGCATGATCGAAGACCACGATTTCACCTGTGACTGGGGAGGAGTAGATCAGCCGGCGGGCCTTGCCATGAAGGGCATGGGCTACTGCGAGGTACAACCAGACCGGTGCCTGGCCGGTTAATACCACGTCGTTGCCTTCACCTGCCATCTCCAGCGCCGACTGGAGGTAAAGCCCGAGGTCTTCGAGCTTGGCGACATCGCCATAGAGTTGCTTCAAGTCTATGACCACACGGCGGCCCCAAATTGAGGTACGCAGCGTAGGGGCAAGCAGAGAAGCCAAACGCTCAGGCAGCTCTCGAGCTTTTTGCTCAATATTGCTAGCACTATCGGATTCTGCACTCATCCCGCAATGAGCGACGTCGTTCCTTAATCCGACGATCCGATCCCAAACGTCTTTTATCGGAAATTCTTCCGCCACTCGCTGTAACCATTCTGGCGCTGCCGTCAGCTCGGTGCGAGTTCGCGAGGGGCGAGCTTGGCGAGCTATTGAGTTGAGAGCCTCTTCGACCCCTTCGCGATGAACGCGGCTGAGCCAGTCGCCGTGGCCTTGCTGAAGGCAGGCCCAGCTGACGACCCATTCTCGGGCGAGGGTAATGGCTTGAACGGTCAATCCTTTATTTAGGTAATACTCAATGAGATCAAGTTGATGGTGCAGGTTTTCAATGTCCAAGCGCTCAGGGCTTTCATAAGCCAAAGCAGCGACTTCGGCCCTCACTCGCTCAACTATTAGACCGAACGGTTTTGCCCAAGCGTGGAGCTCGTCTTTCGCAGCATCAAGCATCGGTAGCAGCTGTTGTGCGTCCTTCATCACCTCTAGTGGGCGAGCGAGGTGAAGAGATCGGGAGAGGGATGAGAGTTTCCGTGCAACCTCTCGTAGCGTCTTTGGTTTCAGGTCGCTGTTCGGCTGTCTGTGTAAGAAATTGTGAGCATCCTCCATGCGTTGGGCTAACGAGCGGCCGTCTCCTCGGCCGAGCAACTCTTGAGCGCCTGAAAGCCAGTCGAGCAGATCCAGCAAAGGCGTGACATCAAAGACAGGCGCACGATCACTTGGTTTGGGGTTTTTTCTGGGAGGCTGCCGCGCTTCATAGGCGCCGTACACGATGCGCTTTACGTCAACGTCTTTTGTGCGCCGCATGTAGGCGGCAATAACCAGCGCGGACAGCGGGATAGAGCGAAAGGCGTGGGTCACATCAAGTACAATCGCCTCCCCCTCTCCTACTGTCGACGTCACGATGTCGAACATTTGCCAAAGTTCCGACTCTGATTTTCCTTCTGGTATGTCAACTGCTTTGACTAGGTCACCTAGCCGACTCCGGAGCTCCCGTAAGTTGGCATGCTGTCGCACCTGCGGCGTGACGAAAATGATGAGATGCTCAGGTTGGAAGAAGTGGGCGACTGCCTCGGGAAAGAGCTCGGTCGTATAGGCTTGTTCATGGCCGTCCGATGTCCAGACATAAGTTATAGGTTTGTATATCGTTGTGCCGAGAAATGACAGCACCTTCATGACTTTAACCCCGCATATGTCTGGACGAATTGTACGGGATCTAGAACCAACATTTCTGGGTCGAGTATCTTGCGCCTTTGTAACTCTTGGATTGCCCCCGCCCATGTGCGGTCGTGGGTAATTAGAATGGCTCCGACGCGAATCCCGCTGGCGATCAGAAGACTGTCAGCTATCGCATTCTTTCCCAGTGGAGAATGACAGTATTGCAACACCGTTAGGGCGTACTGCACCGTCGCTGAGCAGCATCTCAGTAAGGTGAAGCCAAACCTCCCGCATGCCTCAAGGACACGTTCGATCTCCTGTCGGATTTCCTCGTCGCTCGGATGTCGAACTGGCATCCCGCGACGACGCTTGGCGGTAGAGTGTCGCGGCAGCCATAACTCCATGATGCTAATCTCGCTTACATATCCCTGCCCATGTTCTGCTGCCAGAGCAAGGACATCAGGGCCGACGCCTTGCTCATGGATGTAGTCGATGAGCACCGAGGTATCGAACAAGAACCGACTCACGACCTGTTCTTCGTGTCTTGTACCGAAACGGCGGGGCGACGAGCGCTCATGAACTGCAGATGCCAGGCGACGAAGCCGAGCACCGACAGAAGTTCCCGCTCCTCGAGACCTTCGATCTCGCGAAGCCGCTCCCGTACTGCCTGGGCGATAAGCCGGTTGGCCCGCTGCACGGCCGGGCGCAGTGTCGGGTCGACAGCAAGTCGCTCTGCATAGCGGAGTGCGGGCATCAGCCCATACCGGCGCACCAGCTGTACCCAGCGCATCCACTCATTGCGTGTGACTTCCGGAAGCCGCCGGGCCAGATGCTCGGCCAGACGTATACGCTCAGACAGCGTCTCCATCATCAGTAGAGCTCCTTCGGGCACCAGGCGTCTTGTTGCGCAGCGTTGTGACGAAACTGTTCCCACGCCTGCCGGTCGAGCAGGCCCTCGGTGGGAGCGGAGAGCCACTCTCGCAGGGTCTCCTCTGGTTCTGCCACACTCCCTCCGCCGGCCAGGGCTGCCAGCAGGCCCGGGCCATTCCTCACTAGCCACAGGGCAACCACCTCGAACCTGACTGCTCCCAGACAGCGGGGCTTCGCGCCCCCTACCTTGATGGGGAAGGCCTGTACCACGCGGCCCCCGGCGCCCAGGTCCAGGCCCATGGACCGCAACACCAGCCCCATCTCGGCCGGTCGGACGTTCTCGAAATATAGGCTGACGGCGAAACGGCTGTCTTTGGGCACTGCCTCAATGAAGCGATGGTTCTTTGCTGGCGTCAGGTCCAAGCGACGCATGCGGCCGCTGCGGTAGAACTTGCGGCCCCTAGTATTCTGCGGAGGCCACAACTCGGCGATCTTGATGACTTCGCCATTCACCTGGCCAACGGGAACTGCGTCTGAAAAATGAATGCGCCCGCGGCAACGGGTGGTCCCAAAGAGGCGGCATGCGGCGCAAACGGGGCCATCGCTGTTGCACACAGCGTGGGTCGACCGCACCCTTTCGCTCCGATGTCGTTGCGACACACAGGAGTTGGAGATGGCTTCCAAGACGGAGCGCACCGCGCCTTTTAGCGAGCTGCCCGGTATGACCAGTTGCCCATCGCGACGGGCAAAGGCGTAGTAGGCCTGTTGGCGTCCGCCGATGGTCTTTAGCTCGAACTGGCCGCCGCCCACGTACAGATAGTCGGACACCACTTGCAGACGCAAGTCCAGGCGACCGCTGTCGCCTGTGAAGCGGTCGTGGCCGGGCGGAAAGTCCCTCCTGGGCTCTTCTTTCGGACTTATCCAGAAGAAGGGCTTGGGCTCGGGGGGCTGGCGCATGGCCTGTCTCCTCCTCTCACGGCAGCAGGCGACGCGGGCTCACGAACATGGCCACCCCGTCGCAGCGGAATATGACGGCCTCCAACTGGCCCCTTTCACCGCCGTGCGGGTAGCTTTCGAAGTTGGGGCGGACGTGAGGCGCATCCAGCGGCTGAAGGAAGAAGCGAATAGAGCGTTCCTCCCTGCTCCAGCTACCGGGCAAAGGATGCAGACCCGGTACCTCATGGTCGGTGAGCAGTAAGGCCCGATAGGCATCCCCGTCCCGCCACCAACGCAGTTCGCCCTTTTCCGCGAAGAGCGCTCCCCGCTCCTTCCAGTCCTCGGGGAGGCCTTTGCCCATGGAGAACTGCGATGGGTCAGCCACCCAGTGAGCGATGTCACTGCCCAGCTCTTGCGCCCAGTTCGCCAGGTCTTCGCGCTGGAGGAGTAGGGCATAGACGTAGCAAGGCTTTTCGCTCACCCGGTCGCCTCCTGCGTCGCACCGATGGTTGCCAGCAGCCGCGGGACGATCTGGCCCCAGCGCTGGGCATCGTAATAGCGCCGTGTGTATATGCCCAGCTGAACGCTGTCGCTGGGCTGCGGCAGCCCGCCCACGCAGTCGTCGCGACTGAGGCCGTAACGTGCCGCCTCGTCGCCGTTCACCAGGGCACCCAGGCCGCGCCAGACGGTGGGATCCAGCGCTGTAGCTACCTCGTCCAGACGTGCCTCCCGCACGGAGATCGAAACCTCGCCGAATCCACGGTTCTTGCCGTAGCCTACCTTGAGGAGCCCTCGCTCAATGCTCTCCAGGGCCAGGGCCAGCAGGGCCAGTTGCCAGAGCTCGAAGTTCTCCAGCACCAGTTTCCCGGCGAATGTGCCGGCCACTGCCACCTCCGTCTCGAATAAGGCGCCTGGCACCACCGCCTGACTAAGCCGAGAGATAGCGACGCCGTAACGCACCTCGGTCCTGACCTCGCCCTTAGGCAGGAAGTCGGTGAAGGATGCCCTCCCCCTGAGGCGTGTGTGCCCGAAGATGCGACAGGCGCCGCAGGAGTGGCGGTAGATCTCGTAGCTGGGCAGCTCTTCCTTGCCCAGCCTCCGGGCGCAGCTGGCGGGGTCGTCTGCGAAGGTTGGACAGGCATGACGCCACGAACGCGAGTCATCCAAAGTGCGCAGCACCTTTTCGACGAAGCTCCTCACCACCCCCTTGAGCGAGGAGCCTGGAATGTAAAGGGTCTCGCCCTGCTCAGGGTGGAAGGTACGCACGAACTGCATATCGGGTAGAGAGGGGTCAGCAGAGATCCCGCCGGCCTTGACCAGCAAGGGCCCCCGGGGGCTCAGCTCCAGACAAAGATGGAGCAGGTTATAGCGTGCCTTATGCATTGCCAGCCCCCTTCCGCCATTTGTTCCCGAATGCCTCCAGATAGGGCGAGGCGTAGACAGAGGGCGCTCTACCGCTGCTCAGATAGTCCAAGAGGTTCTCGCTGGTCACCCTCTGTATCGTTATCTCTTCGAGTCTTCCCCAGCCAGGGCCGCGGGTGGACTTGCCGCCGATGGCGAATCCCTCCTCGCCCCACCAGTTCAAGACGGTCACGAGCAGACCCAGCTCCCAGTCGTCCAGGTTCTCGGCTACTATTTCGATTCTGAACCTGGAGCCGGGCACCACCGTCTCGAAGTCGTATTTGATGCCGCTGCGGGCAGCACCCAAATCACGGTCTATGCCCACGCCGTCCCGCACCTGGGTCACCCTGACGAGGCGGTCGCCGTTGACCAGGTAGGCATCCTTGCAGGCTACTCGGCCGGCGAACCAGGGCGATCCGAACATTCGGCACGCGGTGCAGCTCGCATCGAACACCTTTTCGGCAAACATGGCCTCATTCCTTTTGGACTCTCCCCACAGCTTTTCCTTCTCCCTGTCGGAAACACACGGGTCTTGGAACGGATCGCATGCCCAGAGGTCAGGTTTTCGGTCCAGAGTGCGGAGCACACGTTCCACCTGAAAGCGAACCACTCCCTTGATGGACGAGCCCGGAATAAAGGGCATGCCGTCAGGCCCCTTCACCACCGGCAGGTCAGTGCCGATGGGCTCCAGCGATGCCCGAGATCCTACGGACAAGGCTGTTCGCATGGCCAGGATGGCGTTGATGAAAGTCCTGCTGTTGAACCGCTCGAAGGTGGTCATGATCGCTCCCCCCGGCCCTTCGATTCGCCCTTGCTCAGCCACACATACCACCAGATTGTGTAGCCCAACACTCGCTTGACCAATTCCAGGTGCACCTGGCCGACTACTTCTTGCTGTCTGTCTTGGGCTATGTTTTTAGCTAGCTGTTTCAGCTCCTCCAGCTCGCTGATGGCCTTGCGGGTCCAATCAGGGTCCAGCTGCCCACGGCCTGCCTGATACCTCATGAACAGGTCGACGAGGGCCCATGACCTGCTTTCCTCGGCTATAGCCAGGATGTTGCGCAATTGGCCTTCCTTGTTGCTTCCCGCTCCGCGTGCCAGTTTTTCGGCCTTTCTCGCCAGCTCCTCCTGATGCTCTTCCACCTTGTCGGCAATGAGCGGGTCTAACCGTAGAGCCCGGCTCATATCTCCTTCACCTCCAGATGGAACGGATGACAAACGATGCACTCTCCAAAGCTCTCGTCATTGCGCTCCCCGATCCCCTGCTGTTCGATAGCAGCAAGGGCGGAGACAAGCTCGTCCCTTGGGCCCTCCCAGCGAAAGACGTAGACGCTGCCCATTCGCGCCGCCAGGTCAGTCGGCTTCGGAAGGCCCCAGGCCGTTGACCAGCCACTGGCGATGTCCGGGCGAGTCACCCACAGGAGCGGCTTTAGAACCGTATCGCCAATGACCAGCAGGGGGCGTAAAGACGGCACACCCTCAACCGAGAAGACAGCCGGCGACAAGAGGTCGATTGTGAAGTATATGCCCTCGGGCGTTTCCTGATCGGGCGCGTCGACAGCAATCCGCTTCAGGTCTTTCCACAGGTCCTGCAGCGTTTGGTTGAAGAGTTTCAATCTTTCGGCTAGAGGTGGCAGCCGGACATCGCACCGCTCCAGGCTCACCCGGCCATAGCCACGGTTATGCATGGCTCCGATAGGCGTCCTGCTCAGCGCTTCCTCGAGTCGCTCTATAACTCTGGTCTCTCCTTGGACGCGGCCCAGAAAGACGATGGGGCAGGAGCCTTCGCCATCGGGGCTCTTTACCTCGGGGGCCAGCGCGGAAGCCGTATAGAGCATCTCTTCGAAGGAAGCCCGCCTGTGCCGACTCAGGGCGACCCTCGTTTGGGCGTGGAAGACGGGTTCGACTGCAACGTAACTGATCTCGTCACCGTGTCTGTGTACCGAATAGAAAGATTCCTTCCATTCCATCCGTGCACGGCAGTCGTCCTGCGCGCATTCGATGGAGAATGGGACAGGAAATCTAGCACCAGCCAGCTCTAGCAGACGGTATGCGAGGAACGGAATGAGCCAGTCCACGACACCGTGCCCTCGCTTCACTTGCGAAGGCGCCTTGACGAACCCCGGGTTTGTCTTGCAAGTAACGGCGGTCAGTGGAAGGGGCAGAGCGTACTCTATCTGGTGCCAGCGAGGAGCAGGGAAGAAGTTCCATACGCGTATTCCTGCCATGGTTTCCAGGATCTCGGGGCTGGTCTTGCCTTCCCTCATCAGGTCTATAGCGAGGGCACCCCGCAAGACGCGTCCGGGCACATAGGTGCGTCCTGCCAGGAACTGGCTGTCGCCACGAACATCTCCCACCAGTAGTGGCTCCTCGGGCTTAAGGAGTAGCCACATGAGGCTTTGCCCTCCATGTTTGCCAGATAGCGACCAAGTCGTGTCGCGTGAGAGTGGCGCCATCGACGCGTGCAGATAGGTCCAGCCGCCCTATCCAGCCGAGGCCTCTCGTCTTGCCGCCACCCACAGCCCAGGGCCAGCGACAGGCGAGGTCTAACAGCGCCGCAGCTTCCCTGGCGGAGCCCTCGTCCGCAAAATAGCCCGTGCAACTGGCGAGCCAGCTGCTAGGCCCGGGCGTCGTGGTCTCCACGAAGAAGAGACGATGGGTTATAGCAGCCTTTCTGAGCCTGCTAATACCTACCCCTGCTCGCACGTCTGCCGCTACCTGGCTAGCCGGAACAGCGTCGTTGAACCTCAGGGCGGCTTCCTGCCGGGGATTGCCGAACACCCGGCACACCAGGCATGGCCCCGTGTCCCAGCAACGCGGTTGGGGCCCGCGGCAGACCTTTTGTCCGAAGGCTGTCAACAGAAGTTCGGCCCTGTCGCGTAGAAAGCCTTTGATAGTGGTGGCCGGGATGACAGGACGGCCATTAGTCCCAAGGGCCAACGGCCGGTCGACGCCCAGCACGCGGCGGTTACCAGTAATATGAAGGGCAGTGTCCAGCTCGAAGCGGATCGAGATCTCCAGCTGTGTCATCCTCCCGAGACCTCCGATTCCCAGCCAGGGCGCATGGCATGAAGCTCTGCCAGCTCGAGTGCGTCCATGAAGGCCGTCCGCCAGGCGGGGCCGCCGTCGCTGCTGGACGTATCCAGCACCCACACCGGCGGTGACAGTTGGCGGCTCCCCGAAGCGCCGGGCGACAGTGTCACGGCGAGGCGCTCCAGGGTGGTCAGCATCACTTCCTGCTCAGCTCTCTTGCGGCGGGCGATGTCGTAGGCGATGAGCGAGGTGGAAATCATGACTCCTTTCGATAGGACCTCCTGCCAGCGATGGCGCAGGCTACGAGGCTGACGAGCCAGCTCCTTGCTCGCCTCCAGCAACACTCCTGCCTGCTCGAGGGTGTAGGGGCGACCGAGGAGACTGATGCGCTCAGCACCTCCCAGGCGAGTTTCATATGCGGAAAGGAGCGGCTCGACATGCTCGGAGGCTACCGGCTCTGGCAGCCAGAGGAATGTCAGCGCGCTGGACCTTCTAGCCTTAGCTGTGCGCTTGGCTTTCCCCAGGAGGCCCTTGGTGAGCCGTTGCATGTAGCGAACAGGGAACTTGACGTCGGCTATGACGATGGCGCAGGATGCAGTGACATGTGCATCCGTGCCTGTATCGTCCCACCTCATGATCTCCCGCATGTGCTGGCTGGCCCGCTCTTCGAACTTCTCTAGGAATTTGACGGCCACCTCCCATGCGTAGCCGCCATGGAGCAGAAGGGTGACATCGTCTCCGCCCACGTTCAGGATGTCGAAAGGCCAGGTGTTCTCCCCCTCCAGCTGGTCTCTGCAGACCTCATTGAGAGCGTCGTAGAGGGCGTCCTTGGTTACCTTGATCAGGGCCTCCGACAGGCTTTTGTAGTCGCTGTCCTTCCGAACCCGCCCTAGAAGGCGACCTATGTCATTACCATCTGCATGCAGGAAGGCCAGATATCCCCGGGTACCCTTCTGGACGAGGGTGTCCAGGTCTGCCGGTTGCTTAGGTCTCCGGCCGGAGCCGTATACGTCCCAGAACTCTCGATTGAACTTGCCCCTCAGGTCATACCCGTCTGCATGGCGCCGGCCCTCGTTGTCGCGGCGATGGCAGACCTGACACAGCCGCTCGCCCAGCTCCTGATCGATGTGGACTACCATCCTTTTGCCGCACCGGTTGCATCGTTGTCCGAAGGGATGGGCTTGAAAGAACGGGACATGGATTCTGGACTGCTTGGCCTCCCGCAGGCGTGCCATCAAATGGGCCATGCGAAGCGGGAAATCTCCTCCTTCGTAACTGGCCCTGGCTGCATTCACCAAGCGCAGCGCCCACCCATCGAGACCGTCCGCAGGTAGACGGGGCTGCTCCGCAACCACCGGCCCATCTTCGTAGACCACGGTGACCGTGACCGTTAGCGTCTCGTTCCTGTAAAGCTGTTCGATCTCCCGTTTGACTGCTGGCGCCAGGTCGCGCTTGACCTTCAGTAGAAAGGAGCCGCCGGCGCAGTACAGAACCTCAAAACCGTATCTGCTGCGAAGACTGCCTTTTTCATCCCTGATAGCGTCCTCGCATCGCTGTAGAAGCGCGCTGCCGCCCCTTATCTGAGGCAGGGAGGAGGTCTCGAAGACGTAGTCCTGGATGGAATCAACGTCCCCTGCCAGGTAGACCTCGTCATCCATCCTGGTGCCTCCGGGCAGCGTCACTTTGGAAACATCCCCCCAGGTAAACCCTAAACAGGTGCTTGGTCATCGGCATGGGTAGCAGTTCCCAAGGCGATCTGGGCATCTTTGCTCAGAGCGTCCAGGTGGGGGAGGAGGTCGGCGATGAGGCGCTCGCGCACACGACGCCCCTCCGGCAGGCCCGTCCAGGCCCGATACTTCTCGTATATGGACTGGAGCTGGTTGGCCACCGTCTTGGGCGAACGCCCCAGGGCCTGGGCCAGCTCCTCGTTGCTGCCCCCGCCCCTGACCAGCGCCACCAGCACCCTCTGCTCGGCGGGCGTCAACTCTCGCCAGAAGTCCTGGAGCAGGCGGCGGCGCAGGCCCTCGCTCACCTGCTGCTGTCGCTGGATGGCGCGATAGGGGTCGTCCCACACCAACAGCTCAGAGAGGGTCGAGGGCAACAAGCTCCATCGCAGCACCGGCACCGGCACCAGCACAGCGCCGTCGGCGTGCATCTGCCGTGTCCGCAGCAGCTCGGGGGGCGAAAGCAGGTGCCAGACGCAGTCCTTTTCGTCCAGCAGCAGTTGGGCCACGGCCATGCCGTAGGCCGCCATCACCTTCCTGCCGCCAGCGATGCAAAGATGCACACGCCGCTTGGCCCGCTTCTGGGAGGCGACCTCGCGATAGAGGACCCGCAGGAGCAGGGCGGCGTCCTGTTCGCTCACGATGTCGGTCGGATAGTGACGCCCCTCCCGCACCGGCACGTAGCGGAAGCGTACTGGCGGCGTGCGCCGGGCGTAATGCTGTTCCTCATCACGGAGACGACGGAGCGCATCGCCCAGGGCAGAGGGCCGAGTGTGGATGACGGCAACTTCGCTGATAGGGTAGCCCCGGCGCAGCAGGGCATCCAGGGCAATCGTCACCACCTGGGGCTCGGTGCCGAGGGTGGCCACTACGGAGTCCATAGCCACAAGTTCCTTGGCGGCGAGAGTATAAAACCTCCGTGGAGAGGAAATCAACTACTACACACGACCGAGACCCGAGAAAGATAGCAGAAGCTGACGAGCGTATGGAGCTGTCCCCAGTGAGGATCAGATGCGGCGCAGAAGGGACTGGGGCTCTGCAGGGGGACGGGGACGCGGGCGGTAGGTGGGGTCGGGATAGCCCAGCTCCACCAGAAAGGCGGGCTCCCAGCCTGTGGGCAGGCCGATGGCGGCCCGCACCTCCTCCTGGCAGAACAGGGGAGCACCCATGAGGCAGGAGCCTAGGCCGCGGGCATGGGCGGCCAGCATGAGGTTCTGGAGGGCGGCGCCCAGGCTCTGGACGAACATGTCGCGCTCGGCCCGCTGACGGCGTGCGTCCGGCCAGAGGCGGGCGTCCGACAGCTCCAGGCAGGCCAGCAGCAGGACCGGCGCCGATGCAATGCGGCGGCGCGAGCGCTCCATCAGCGATCGGGCCTCCTCGGGGCGATGACCGTCGGCCTGCATATCCCTCAGCCAGGCCGACTCCATGGCCGAGACCAGCCGCTCGCGGGCACCTGGCGAGAGGACCACGAAGCGCCAGGGTCGGCTGTGGTGGGGGGCGGGAGCTGCCGCCGCCAGCATCACCAGCTCGTCCACCAGGTCGTCGGGAACGGGGATGGGCAGGAAGCGGCGCACCGACCGGCGCCCCAGGATGACCTGATCCAGGGACACCGTGCCGGTCACTCGGCCGCCTCCCCGGCCGTACCCAGGCGGCTGGGCAGGGAGAGGTCCTGCAGCAGACGCTTGGTGTTCTCGGCTCCGGGAGCGTGGGACAGGCGCAGCAGGTCCTGGGGGCTGTCGACGTCGGCCGTCAGGTCCTCGCGCCGCAGAACGGCAGTGGGAACCGACCTGGCCACTGCCTCGCGGCGGTGGGCTGTAAAGCTCTTGGGACCGAAGCGGAAGGGGATGGCATCGGGGGGCCTCAGCGCCAGGACGTTGGTCCCTCCTTCCACCGAGGGCACGATGGCCACCCCTCTGGGCGAGGGTAGGGAGGCCAGCACCTCCTCGACCGCCGCTGGCGTCAGGGTGGGGAGGTCTGCCGGCACCACCAGGATAGTGTCGGCGCCCTCGCGGGCCAGCTCCGTGGCCCCGTAGCTCAGGGCGGCATTGATGCCCCGCACCTGCGGGGGTTCGGGCAGCGGACGCGCCCGCAGGCGTTCCGCCTCCTTCAGCACCGCCTTGTCGGGGCTGATGATGGCGATATAGGCGATGGAGGCGGCCCCCAGCAGGGCCGTCACCACATCGGCCAGCATGGCGAGGGCCAGCCGGCGCCTCTCTTCGGAGGTGAGGACGGCGGCGAGGCGCCCTTTGGCTTCCGACAGAGCCTTCACCGGCACCAGGGCTGCGATCACACTTCCACCCCCAACGACACCAGCACCGTGCGTGCCAGGGCCACCTTCTTGTCCATCGAGGACATTATCGTATCCGTCGTCACCACGTCCAAGCCCAGGGCCTCCACCCGAGACGCGAGGGCGGCATCTCGCTGGTCCATCACCATCACGTCCAGGAAATCGGCGTAGAGGCGGGCCACACCCACCGGGCTCACCTCCATGCCCAGCTCGCGCATGATGCGGTCGGCCGGCCCCTTGAGGGTGGCCCCGCCGACGATGGGACTGATAGCCCCCACCCTGGCAGGGGTCGACGCGAGAGCCTCCCTCAGCCCGGGCACGGCCAGGATCGGGCCGATGCTGAGCAGTGGGTTGGACGGGGCGACGATGATCGCCTCCGCCTGCTCGATGGCCTCCAGGACTCCTGGCGCCGGCAGGGCTGCCTCGGCGCCCTGGTAGACGATGCCCCGCACCGGCACCTCGGCCCGCCGTCGCACGAAGTAGTCCTGGAACTCCAGCAGGCCATCGTCGGTACGGATGCGGGTCCGAAGGGGGGCCTCGGTGGCTGGGAGGACGGTGCAGGCGAGGCCGAAAGCGCGGACGATGCTGGCGGTGGCCTCGGTCAGGCCGAAGCCGCTACGCAGCAGGTTGGTGCGGTGCAGGCAGGTGGCCAGGTCCCGGTCGCCCAGGCGGAACCAGGTCTCGTAGCCGAAGCGGGCCAGGGCCTCCACGACGGCAAAGGTGTCGTCCCGGATGCCGAAGGTGCGCTCCTCGTCGGCCACCCCCGCCAGGTGGTAGACGACCATGTCGATGTCGGGCGATACATGGAGGCCGTACATCTGGCAGTCGTCGCCGACGTTGGAGATGATGGTGACCCTCTCCGGGGGCACGACCCGCACCAGCCCCTGGAGGAAACGGGCTGCGCCCGTCCCCCCGGCCAGCACGACTATCACTGGGCGACCTCCACCACCGTAACGCCCTCGCCGCCCTCCCGCGGCTCGGCGGGACGGTAGGACTTGACCAGGGGGTGGGACGAGAGCAGCTCGCGCACGGCCCGGCGGAGGGTGCCCGAACCCTTGCCGTGGACGATGCGCAGGTGTCGCAGCCCGGCGCGGAAGGCGGCGTCCAGATGCTCCTCGACCAGGGGGAGGGCCTCGTCCAGGGTCATGCCCCGCACCTCGATCTCGTCCCTGGCGTGGGCAGGCGGCGGGGGCGCGCTCACGGGTGGCGACGGGGTGGCCTCGGGACGCTCGGCCCGCACTATGTCGGCCAGGGGGACACGGGCCCGCAGGGCGCCGAGGCGTACCTCCAGCTCGCCAGCCTCGTCGGGCAGCGAGATAACCTCTCCCGGCTCCGATACCCCCCTCAGCCAGACGCGGTCACCGGGCTGGACCTGCGCCAGCGGCACCGCCGGCGGGCGCGCCTCTTCGGCCAGTGCCCTTTCCTGGGCCGCGACCTCTCCCAGCAGACGGCGGGCCTGGTCCAGGGCACGGCGGCCGCGGGCCGAGCGCTCGCTCCGCTCGATGGCCTGCTGGGCCTGGTGCAGGCGGCGACGGGCCGCCGCCAGCTCCTGCTCCAGCAGCCTACGGGTGCGCTCGACGAGGAGCCGACGTTCTCTTTCCAGGGCCTGCAGCCGCCTCTCCAGCTCCTGGCGCAGGGCCTCGGCCTGGCGACGCTCCTCTTCCAGGGCGTGCCGCTCGGCGGCGGCCTGCTGGCGCTCCCGCTGCAGGTCGTGCAGCAGCCTTTCCACCTCCAGGTGGCCGGGGGCCAGGCCGCGGCGGGCCTCTTCCAGGACCTCCTCCGACAGGCCCAGGCGCTGGGCGATGTGCAGGGCGTTGGACTGCCCGGGCACGCCGATGCGAAGGTGGTAGGTCGGCGCCAGGGTCTCGGGGTCGAACTCAACCGAGGCGTTCATCATGCCCGGAGTATCGTGGGCCAGCGCCTTCAGCTCGCCATGGTGGGTGGTAGCGACGGTCAGGCAGCCCCGGGCCAGCAGGTGCAGCAGGATGGCACGGGCGAGGGCTGCGCCCTCGGTGGGATCGGTGCCAGCGCCCAGCTCGTCCAGCAGCACCAGGCTACGGGGGGTGGCCCTGTGCAGGATGTCGACGATGTTGCGCATGTGGGAGCTGAAAGTGGACAGCGACTGCTCGATGCTCTGCTCGTCGCCGATGTCGGCGTAGATGCCATCGAAGACGGGCAGGGCCGACCCCTCCTCGGCGGGCACCGGCAGGCCGGCCTGGGCCATCAGGCAGAGAAGGCCTGTCGTTTTGAGGGCTACCGTCTTGCCGCCGGTGTTGGGCCCGGTGATGAGCAGCACCGTGAAGCCTTCGTCCCGCCCCAGCCAGAGGGAGATGGGCACCACGTTTCCCCTGAGCAGTGGGTGGCGGGCCTGGGTCAGGCGCAAGCGGGACGGCTCCGGGATGAGCCAGGGCTGCTCATGGCCTTCCAGGGGCAGGGGGCAGCGCAGCTCTTCCCCCAGCCGCGCCTTGGCCAGGGCCAGGTCGAGGCGCGCCAGGGCCTCCACCGCCCGGCGGATAGCGGCGGCCCGCTCCCCCACCAGGGCCGAGAGGCGCCGGAGGACTCGCTCCACCTCTCGCTGCTCCTCCAGTTGAAGCTCACGCCAGCGGTTGGCCTCCTCCACCACCTCCAGCGGCTCCACGAAAACGGTGGCGCCCGAGGAGGAGACGTCATGAACGATGCCGGGAATCATGTGCCGCATCTCGGCGCGTACCGGGAGCACGTAGCGGCCCTCGCGCATGGTGACCAGAGGCTCCTGCAGGGCCTGTCGGCCCGTCTGGGAGGCGACGATGCGCTCCAGATGGGCCACCAGGCGGTCATGGGCGCGGCGGACTTGCCTCCGCAGCTCGCCCAGCACGGGGCTGGCTTCGTCGGTCACCTCACCGCGACGGTCCAGGCATCGTCCTATCTCCTGCAGCAAGGGGCCGAAGTCGGCGATGCGGTCGGTGAGGGATGCCAGCAGGGGTAGCTGGTGGCGCCAGCTTCCTACCAGCCCCCGCATCTGCTGGGCCAGCTGGAGCGTGTCGGCCACCTCCAGCAGCTCCGAGGGCTGCAGCACGTGCCCCTTGGCCGCCTGGCGGGCCAGCTCGCGCACGTCCCGCGCCGAGGCGAGGGACAGGCCGGGACGTAAGGACAGGAGTTTCCGGGCCTCGGCCGTCTCCCGCTGGCGGCGCAGCACCTCTTGATAGTCGGTGGAGGGCTGAAGGCGACGGGCCAGCTCTCGGCCCAGAGAGAAAGTGCACAGGCCCTCGAGACGGGCCAGCACCTTATCGAACTCGAGGGTCTGCAGGTGCTTGGGGACCACTAGGCCTCACCAACCGCCGGTGCTTGAAGGCGAGATAGGTCTTCGAGCGGCGCCCTTCAAGTTCAAGTTAATCGCGTGACGGTGAACCTGTATAGCTCCACATCTTCGTCGGGGTCGAGGCCGGCCTTGGCCTTGGCGATGGCGAGCTGCTGCTCCACCGTCTCCACCCCCTCGATGTCGGGCAGCAGCAGCCCGCGCTTGAGCCCCTTGCGCACGATGACCCCGTAGCGCTTCGGGTCCAGGGCCTCGGGGCCGGCTACAGGCTCCGGTGGCGCAAGCACGTCCACGGAGTAGACCAGCTCGTCCAGCTCCTCGGGCGTGACGGGCGGGAAGCGCAAGTCGTTGGTGGCGCTCTCGATGGCGTAGGCCACCACTTCTTCTGCCAGGGTGGGCCGTGTGGGGTAGATGGAGCCGATGCAGCCCCGCAGGCGGCCGTCGGCCGTCTTGATGGACACGAAGACCCCTGCCCGCTCCGGCAGGCCGGCCAGGGCTTCGGGCGGCAGGGAAGGCTCGATCATCCTTCCTTCCCGCACGTAGGCCTCCACCGCTTCCCTGGCCAGGCGCACCAGGGGGTGGGTGGGCGCTCGCACCGCGGTACGGGGCAGGCCGTTCTCCAGGCCCGCGGTCTCGCCCGCTACCTGCACCGAAGCCACCATGTAGCCCACTCCCCAGGGACCTTCGTGGGAGAGGACGCGGGGCCGAACCTGCAGGCCATCCAGGGCGCCCATCAGGAAGCTGAGAGAGGGCACGGCGTCGTCGCCGGCCCGCTCACGGAATTCCAGGGGAAGGGAAAGCACGGCCTCCACGTCCCAATTGGCTACCGCCTCCTCCAGCCGGCGGTCCAGCTCGGGGCCGGCCGGGTCGAAGCCATAAGGCCCCTCGGGCGACAGGCGATGGGACAGGTCGGCGCTGGCGATGACCGCCGCCCGATGCCCCAGGCCGTCGATGGCCGCCCGCACTGCCTGTCCCATGTGGAAATGGTCTCGGGGCGACAGGAAAGAGATGTTGAGGAGCAGGAGCCGTGCCCCCTCCAGGCCCGGACGCAGGTGGTAAAGGGGCACGGTCACGGACCAGTCCAGGTCCCACTGGGAAACGGTGCGCAATGGCAGCCCCCTGGCCAATGCCTCCCGCCGCACGGCCTGCACCGCCTCACGGTCTACAGGGAAAGAGAGGTGCACCTGGGGGGCGCCCCACTGGGCGAAGTCGCCTTCGGCTCGCTCGGCGTCCAGCAGGGTGAAGGAGGTCGGGTGCAGGGGGCCGTGGACGGCTATCAGCACCGCCAGCTCCGGCCGATGGGAGGCCAGCTCGTCAGCTACCTGGGCCAGGGCGTCCAGAGTGCGCTGGACCTCCCGCTCCCGCCCCCGTCCCACCTCGGGGACGATGATGGGCGGGTGGGGGGAGATGCAGGCATAGACGATGGGCATGGCCGCCGCTTCCGGCATCCAATTATACGGCGGCCAGAGCGCTGCGCAGCGCCGACAGCAGGGCGGCGTCGTCGCGGGGGTCCACCGTTCGGGGGTCCAGCAGGAGGGCATCGGCCTCGATGCGACCCACCACCGACGGCTCCCCCAGGCGCAGGCGTCGGGCCACCTCCAGGAGCCAGGCCCCTTCCCCCGGCACCGCCAGCACCCGCGTGGGCACCCCCTCCTCGGGCAGGCTGCCGCCACCCACCATAGAGCGGGAGGGGCGCACCTGGGCCGGCGGCCCCAACGTCCGCGCCCAGCGCCGCGCCCGCCGCTCCACCTCCCGCAAGGGCATCGCTATCATCCGCCAGACGGGGACCTTGGTCAGGGCCTCGCCCCGCAGGTAGTGCAGCAGGGTAGCCTGCAGGGCGGCGGTGCTGGCCTTGTCCAGTCGCACGGCCCGTGCCAGGGGGTGGCGACGCAGCCGCTCCACCAGCTCCCGCCGACCGAGGACGATGCCGGCCTGGGGACCGCCCAGCAGCTTGTCGCCCGAAAAGCACACCAGGTCTGCCCCGTCCCTCAGGGACTCCTGAGGCGTCGGCTCGTAGGCCAGGCCGAAGCGCGTCGTATCCAGCAGGCAGCCGGAGCCGAGGTCATCGATCAAGATGAGGCCGCGGGAGTGGGCCAGCTCGGCCATCTCCCGCAGGGGAACGCTGTGGGTGAACCCGACGATGCGAAAGTTGCTGGCATGGACACGCAGCAGGGCGGCCGTCTCGGGGCCGATGGCGGACTCGTAGTCGTGCAGGTAGGTGCGGTTGGTGGTGCCCACCTCCACCAGGCGGGCTCCCGACTGGCGCAGGATATCTGGGATGCGGAAGCCACCGCCGATCTCCACCGCCTGACCACGGGAGACCACCACCTCCCGTCCCTGGCACAGGGCGGTGAGGGCCAGCAGCACAGCGGCGGCGTTGTTGTTCACCACCAGGGCCGCCTCCGCCCCCGTGAGACGGCACAGCAGGCCTTCCAGGTGCACATGGCGGGAGCCGCGCTCGCCGGACTCCAGGTCGAACTCCAGGTTGGAGTAGCCCCGCGACACGGCCTCCATGGCCGCGACGGCCTCGTCGGACAGGGGAGCCCGTCCCAGATTGGTGTGGACGATCACGCCGGTGGCGTTGATGACCGGCCGCAGGGAGGGACGCAGGACGGCGTGTGCCCGGTGAAGGACGGCCTCTGCCAGTTGCTCATGGCTGGGGGCTGGCCGCCCCTGGGCGATGGCCGCACGGGCCTCGGCCAGCACCTCTCTGGCCAGCTGGGCCACTACCTCGGGCGGAGCGTCGTTGCGCAGGGGTTGAAGGGCTGGATGGCCCGCCAGGCGGTCTACGCTGGGAAGGTCACGGAAGGGGCTTCGGGATGTCATGGCGGGCGCCTGCCCGCGGCCCTACAGCGGACGGCTCTGGGCGGCCGCGTCGGGAGCCCTCACCAGGCCGTCTGCCAGGAACCTGGCTACCTCCTGGCTGCTGTAGCCGTGCTCCAGTAGCAGCTCCACCGAGTGCTGGCCGATCTCCGGCCCGATGGCCGGCGGAGCGGGGTCGGCCCAGCCCCTGCGCAGGGGCACGTCGATGCCGCGGAAGGTGACACCGCTGTCGTCGACCACCTCCACGATGGAATCGTTGGCCAGAACCTGGGGATGCTGCACCACCTGCGGGATGTCCAGGACCGGGGCGGCCAGCGCCCGGTAGCGAGCGCACCTCTCTAGCAACTCGAAGAGGGCCAGGCCGTTGCAGATGTCCTGGATCTCTCTCTCCAGCTCGTCGACGTGGGCCAGCCTGGACTCCATGTCCTTGAACCGTTCGTCCTGGTAGAGGGGGATGCCCAGCGCCTCGCAGAGCCGCCGGAAGAAGCCGTCGTTGGGCGCCGAGAGGAAGACATGGCTGCCATCGGCACAGCGGAATATGCCTGACGGGGCGAAGTAAGGGCTGCGGTTGGCAGTCCGGGGGTGCACCCAGCCCGTGAGCAGATAGCTGCCCAACGAGGTGGTGTTGAGGCAGAGGGCGGCCTCCAGCAGGGACGTATCTACCCTCTGGCCGGAGCCAGTAGCGTTGCGTTGCTGCAGCCCAACCAGCGCCCCGATCACCGCCAGCAGTGCTGTGGTCATATCGATGATGGGCGCCGGCACCCTCGAAGGGCGTCCAGCGTCGCCACCGTTGAGGCTGGCCAGGCCCGAGAGGGACTGGGCCAGGGGGTCGATGCCCGGTCGGCCCGCATATGGGCCCTCTTTGCCCCAGGCGGTGATGCCGACCCAGACGATGTCCGGCCGCACCTTGCTGGCCTGGTCGTAGGAGATGCCCAGGGCCGAGAGGGCCGGCTCCTGCACGTTGGTTATGAGGACGTCCGACCGCTCCACCAGCCGGGCGATGATCTCCCTGGCGCCGGGGTCGGCCAGGTTCAGCGCGATGCTGCGCTTGTTGCGGTTTACGCTCATAAAGAGGGCCGACTGGCCTCGCCATCTGGGCCCCAGGACGCGCAGCGGGTCGCCTTGCAGGTCTTCGACCTTCACCACATCGGCGCCGAGGCTGCCCAGGAAGGACGCCGCGTATGGCCCCGAGATCATGGAGGCCACTTCCAGGACGCGCGTGCCGGCCAGGGGGCCCATCCCTGCTTCCCGTCTCGTCGAGAATGGTCTCCGACTACTATATCGGCTCGGCCAGAGTGAGAGAAGGCCCCGACGGTCACGGAGCGCCGGGCGCGCCGCCGTCAGGAAGCGCTCTGTCGCCCCGACTTCATGAGGGTGGCGACGATACGGTCCAGCAACTCGTCCGAGCCTTGCTGCACGAAGGGGACCATCAGCCGGTTCACCACCGGCCCCAGCACGCCGCCGTAGATGACATCGCCGTCGCCGCGGATGACGGTGCCCCCGTCCGAGTCGGACAGGGTTATCAGGCCATGACCGCTGATGGGCTCGTTGAGGCCTGCCAGGTCGAACCCGACCCGTTCTCCCTCGACCCATTCGGTGACCACGACCCTGACCTTGGTGGTGCGTCGCAGAGGCCCCACCTCGCCCTTGATGACCCATATGTACTCTTTGTCGCTGATCACCTCATGGGACTGGTAGCCAGGGGCCATGGGCGCCCAGTTGTTGATGTCCTTCACGAACTCCCACACCTGGGCGCGCGGGAGCGGGATCTCGCGTTCGTACTTGATCTTCATCGCACAGCTCCCTCGGCATGACCATCGGGACGGCTCATGCTTGCCCTCCGGTAGCGTGCATGGCCGACAGGTAGCCCCAGGTAACGGCCAGGCCGATAGTGCCGCCGCCACCGTAGTAGCCCGGCCCGGCCACGCTGGCCATGACGTTGCCGGCAGCGTAGAGGCCCTCGATAGGCTGGCCGCGCACGTTCAGCACCTGGCCGTGCACGTTGGTACGGGGGCCGCCCTTGGTGCCGGCCGATGCCACATGGATGGGCAGGGCATAGAAGGGAGGCCTCTCGATGGTGCCGATGTTGGGGTGGTAGTGGGACGGGTCTCCCAGCCAGCGCTCGTAGGGCGCGTTGCCGCGCTGGAACTCCCTGTCCACACCTGCCTTGGCGAACTCGTTCCAGCGGTCGACCGTGTCCTGCAGGCGCTCGCAGTCGATGCCCAGCTTCGCTGCCAGGTCCTCCAGCGTCTCGGCCTTGGGCAGCCACTCCGGGTCGGGGTCGGTGGGCATCACCGTCAGGATGGGATATTTGGCCCTGAACTGGGAGTCCATGATGACCCAGCAGGGGATGTTACGGAAGGTGTACTCGGTGGGATCGAAGGCGTACAGCGCCTTGGACATATCGTTGTAGTTAACGGCCTCGTTGACGAAGCGCAGCCCGTGGCGGTTGACCATGATGGAATGGGGCAGGCTCCTCTCGCCAATGACCCAGCGGCTGACGGGCCTCCCTTCGTACTCTTCGCCGGGGACGCTGGCCCCGGGGTAGAGCCAGGCCTCCGGCATGTTGCCCAGGTCAGCACCTATCTCCAGGGTCATGAGCAGGCCGTCACCCCTGTTGAAGGGAGTGCTGCAGTGGAGATGGACAGGCCCCGGAATGAAGCGGTGCCACAGCTCCTGGTTCCACTCGAAGCCGCCGCAGGCCAGGATGGTGCCCTTTCTGGCCTGCAGGACGATGCGCTCCTCCTCCCGGCGCACCGCTTCGACCCCCACCACGCGACCGTTCTGTTGCAACAGCCTGACGGCACGGGTCTCCAGCATGAACTCTATGCCACGGTCGAGGCATGCCTTCAGCAGCCCGGCTATGAGGGCGTTGCCCGAACCGACGAGGCCCTGGCTCATCCGCTCCTCGATGGCCTGCAGGGGGAAGGAGGCGGGCCGGGCCATGCCGAGCATGGCCTCGTCTATGGTCAGGGGGACCACCATCATGGGCGAAGGCGGGATTTTCGCTGCCCAGTCACCGAGCTGTGGCAGCGGGAAGAAGCCGGGATCGAGGGTGCGGCCCGCCTTCCCGCCCGGCATCTCTGCGTGATAATCGGGCATCGAGGAGGCGCGGAACTTGAGAGGCGTCTTCTCCTCTAAGTAGCGGATGACTTTATGTCCAGTATCTACGAACTTCTCCACCAGCTCGCGGGGCGCGCGGCCGGCAGTGAGGCGGGTGCAGTACTCCAGGGCCTCGTCCCTGGAGTCCTCCTCGCCCACCTCCGCCATGTGGTGATTGAGCGGTATCCACACCCCTCCACCCGACAGGGCAGATGTCCCCCCGATCTTGTCGGCGGCCTCCACCACGATTACTCTCGCCCCTCGATCGTGGGCGACGATGGCCGCTGTCAGCCCAGCGGCCCCCGATCCCACCACCACCACATCGGCCTCTCTGTTCCTGCTCTGCTCCATCGTGACCCTCCTGCGTCAGCCCTGTCTGGGGCCTCGCTTACATCCTTTCGGTGGCGGTCACGCCGCAGATATAGCCGAAGGTTATGGCCGGAGCGAGGGTGCCTCCGCCCCCGCAGTAGGCGCCCCCCAGCGGAGCCGCGATGGTGTTGCCGGCGGCATACAGGCCGGGAATGGGGTGCCCACGCACGTGCATCACCTGCCCCCTCTGGTTGACCCGGGGGCCGCCGTTGGTGCCCAGCGCCCCCGGGTACACTGGCAGGGCATAGAAGGGCGGCTGAGCGACGGTGCCCAGGTTGGGATGCGGCGCGTCGGGATCACCGGAGTAGCGTGCGAAGGGGTTCTTGCCCCGCCCGAACTCTCGGTCCTCGCCCTGCGCCACGAAGCTGTTCCACCGGTCGACGGTCTCCACCAGGCGCTCGGCGTCCACACCTATCTTTCCGGCCAGCTCCGGCAAGCTATCGGCCCGCACCAGCCACTCCGGATCGGGGTCGCCGGGCATGACCGTCATGATGGGGTACCTGGACCTGAACTGCCTGTCCATGATGGCCCAGCAGGGGATATTCCTGTAGGAGTAGGAGGTAGGATCGAACTCGGCCATCGCCTTGGTCAGGTCGTTGTAGGGCGCCCCCTCGTCGGCGAAGCGCCGTCCCCACCTGTTGACCATGATGGTGTGAGGTAGGTTACGCTCGCCCCCCACCTGTCGTGCCAGCGGGTGGCCCTCGTATTCCTCCCCCGGGATGAAGGCGGAAGGGGACCCCCAGACGCTGTGGGTGTTGGCCAGGTCAGCGCCTACCTCCATGGCCATCAACAGAGCGTCGCCCTCGTTGCCGGGCGGGCTGTTGGGCCATTGCATGGGGAAGGGCAAGAAGCGGGATGTGAGCTCCTGGTTCCACTCGAAGCCGCCCGCTGCCAGCACCACCCCCAGCCGCCCGACCAGGTCCCACTCTCTGTCGCTCACTTGGACGCGGACGCCGGTCACGCGTCCCTCCTCCTGCAGGAGCCTCCTGGCCCGGGCGTTCAGCAAGACGTGGACGCCCAGGCGCAGGCAGCCTGCCAGCAGGCCCGTCACCAGGGCCTGGCCCATGGTGGCCATCCCCTTGGTCATGCGCTCCTCCAGGAGTTGCAGGGGTAGCCCGGCGCCCCGCAGGAGCCTGCCGCCACCGATGATCTCCTCCAGCGTCAGGGGGATGGAGTAGATGGGGGCAGGCCGCAGGAACGGCTCGGCCTCGCCCAGCACGCTGCGCGGGATGGGCTGCGGCTCCAGGCTGCGTCCCTTGAGCTTGCCTCCGACGATCTCGGCGTGGTAGTCGGGCGCGGCCCACACCGAGAACCGGAGAGGGGTCTTGTCCTCCAGGAAGCGGACCACCTTCGGGGCCGTGTCCACAAACGTCTCCACCAGCGTCGGGTCGGCCGTGGGGCCTCCCAGCTTGAGGCAGTAGGCCAGGGCCTCCTCCTTGCTGTCCGACTCCCCCACCTCGGCCATATGGTGGTTCTGGGGGACCCAGATAGCGCCTCCGGATACGGCCGAGGTGCCGCCTATCTTGTCCGCCCTCTCGACGACGATGACCCGTGCGCCTCTGGCTGCGGCAGCCAGGGCCGCCGTGAGGCCGGCGGCCCCTGAGCCGACCACCACCAGGTCGGCGCCGCGCTGCGCCAGTGTGCCGGGGTCAGTCACGACCGGCATGGGACACCTCCACGGCCAGGACCCCTATCCGGCCTCCTTCTTGGCCTCCTTGAGTCGACGGATGAGGGCGTCCAGCAGCTCTACTGCGTCGCCGACGACGCCGTACTTGGCGTACCTGAAGATAGGAGCACCCGAGTCCTTGTTGATGGCCACGATGGTCCGCGCCCCCGAGCAGCCTGCCATGTGCTGACTGGCCCCCGATATCCCCACGGCGATGTAGAGCAGGGGCTTGACCACCTTGCCCGTCAGGCCCACCTGGTGAGAGGCGTCGACCCAGCCGGCGTCCACCAGGGGGCGGGAGGCGGCCGGCACTCCCCCCAGCAGGCGGGCCAGCTCCTGGATCAGGGGGTAGTTATCGGGCGATCCCAGGCCGCGACCGCCCGCAACGATCACCTGGGCCTCGTCCAGCCTCGGCCCGGAGGTCTCGGCCACCTGTATTCGCCGCGCCCTCTCGCCCGTTCCGTCCAGCGGGATGTGGACCTCCTGATATTCCGGCTCCGATGGGAGCGGGGCTGCCTGGGGGATGGTCGCCGTGGGGGCGGTCAGAAGCAGGTAGGGCGGCCCTCCGCGCAACCGATAGTCGGCGGTGAGGCTGCCGCCGAACGCCAGGGCTCTGGCCCGGAGGGTGCTGCCATCCTCGTCTCGCTCCACCGACTGCACGTTCACCAGCACCGGGACCTGCAGCCTGACGGCGACCCTGGCGGCCACGATGCGCGACCACCAGGAGCTGGCGAACACCAGGACGAAGGGGGAGGCTGACCGGCAGTAACGGGCCAGCAGCTCCACCGAGGCATCCAGCCCCGCGTCCTCGTCGTCGGGGTTCAGTACTTCGACTCGCCCGATGCCGTAACTGCGGGCGAAGGCCCGCATGTCCAGGGGCGGACGGCCCAGGCCCAGCCAGCGGGCCTCGGCGCCCAGCCCTTCGGCCGTCTGTCGCAGGAAGGTGAGCAGCTCTTCGATGTCTCCGCCCGTGAGCCTCTCGTAGGCCGAAGTGCAGGCGACGGCAATCATTTTTGCGGTTCTCCACCGTGGCTTTGGACTCTAAGGTCTGGGCCTAGAGCTTGACCAGGCCATCGCGCTGCAGCACTTCCAGCAGCTTGGCGGCCGTATCGTCAGCCCCGTCGCCCGAGATCATTTGGCAGTGTCCCTCCACCTGGACCACCCGGAGCCTCTCCAGGACGACCCGCGGCTCCAGGTCGCCAGGCCCCAGGCCCAGCTCCTCAGGAGTGACCACCTGGGGCATGGCGCGACGGGCCTTGATGGCCCTGGCCGCGGGTGGGTACCTGGGCTGGCCCAGTTCGCTGGTGATGGTCACCACCGCTGGCAGCGGCAGTTCCCATACCTCCTCACCGTAAGGGGTCACGACGGTGACGTGCAGGGCCGGTCCATCTCCCGCCCCGTCCGGCTCGATGCTCAAGGCCCTGGCCGAGAGGGCTACGGGGATGCCCAGCAGTTCGGCCAGCGCCGGCCCCACGATGCCCTGGTCGTCATCGGACGCCTGTCGACCGCACAGGACCAGGTCGGCACCGCCGGATGACCGTATGTATTCGGCGATGACGCGGGCCACGCCCAGGCAGTCCAGGTCGCGGGCGGGAATGGACACGATCTCGTCGGCGCCCAGGGCCAGGGCATAGCGGAGGACATTGATGGGGTCCTCTCCCACCGAGACGGCGATTATCTGGCAGTCCACTCCGGCGTCCCGCAGGCGCAGCGCCGCCTCTATCGCCTGTTCGTCGTAGCCGTTGATGACTCGCGTGATGGCGCCCTCTTCGATGGTCTTGCCGTCGGGGCCGATGGACAGTTGCCCCGTCAGGACGAGGGCGTTGACCGCGTCTGGGTCCAGGACCTCCTTTACGCAGACGACGATCCTCATCGCCGGGCTCTCACGAAGTTATGGTCAGTTCGCCGACGAGCTGTTCGAACACCTCCGTGGCCTCGGCGATCAGGTCGAACACGATCTGCCGGGCGGGCTTGATGCTGGTGACGAAGCCCACGCCCTGACCGGCGGCCTCGGTCATGAAGTCCTCGATGCCGTAATCGCGGGCCGCCTGCATCACCTCGCCGGCCATGATCATCTGGTGGGGCGGCGGGAGGGGCTTGGGCGCCTCCGGCGACTCCCACTCCTTGGTCCACTGGTTCCTGAGTATTCGCATGGGCAGGCCGGAGACGGAGCGTGAGTGGGTCAGGTCCTCGGCCGTGGCGGCCAGCAGCTTCTGCTTGATGACCATGTCCACGTCAGACTCGCGGCTGGTCAGCCAGATGGTGCCCGTCCACACGCCCACGGCGCCCAGGCAGAGGGCGGCCGCCAGGTGCCGACCAGTGGTGACGCCGCCGGCAGCGATGACGGGGGTATCGCCGGCGATGGCTGCCACCATCGGCACCAGGGAGAAGGTGCCGATGTAACCGGTGTGGCCGGCTGCGTCATAGCCCTGGGCGATGATGGCATCCACGCCCAGCTCGAGCTCGCGCTTGGCCTGCTTGGGAGAGCCGACCAGGCCCCAGACCTGCATGCCCCTGGCACGGGCCGGCTCCAGGACCCACTCGGGGCTGCCGAGGCCGAAGGCCAGGACGGGCACCTTGTGGTCCAGCACCACCTCCAGCTGACGCCTGGTGCCCTCCTTGCTGAACCACCCCAGCTTGTAGTACTCGGGCTCGTTCTTGGGGTCGGGGATGTTGTACTTGCGCTTTATCTCGGCCACGAATCGCTTGTGGGTCTCGGGAATCTGCGCCTTGAGCTCCTCGATGGTCGCGCTGGGCGGGCTGGCGGCGGGCAGGAGCAGGTCCACGCCGAAAGGCTTGTTGCCTATCCTCTCGCGGATCCATCTGATGTCGGCGTCCAGCTCGTCGGGCGTGCGGGGCGCACCGCCGTAGACCGAGAAGGCCCCCGCATTGATGACGGCTACGACCACGTCGCGACAGTGGGTGAAGGCGATGATGGGGTACTCGATGCCGAGGATGTCGCATAACTTGGTGTGCAGGGGGTTGCGGGCCATCGTATCACCTCGTCCCGATATCTTGCTCGCCCATATGCTATCGCCCGGCCAGATGCATGTCAATCAACATGTCTAACAGTTAACGCGTCGATTTCTATGGCCTGTACACCGAAAGCGGGCTTCGATGCGGGTATGGCGTCGATAGGCCCAGGGCGTGGCGTTCTAGCCCGAGGCCCACAGCAGCAGAGAGCGCCAGATGGCCAGTCCGTCCTCTCCCCCCAGCAGCGCCTCGCAAGCGCGTTCCGGGTGGGGCATCATCCCCAGCACGTTGCCCTCCTCGTTGAGGATGCCGGCGATGTTGCCCAGGCTGCCGTTGGGATTGGCCTCGGCCGTCGTCTCGCCTGTCGGCGTGCAGTAGCGGAAGAGGACGCGCCCTTCCGCCTCCAGCATGGCCAGCGTTTCCGGGTCGGCGTAGTAGCGGCCGTCGCCGTGGGAGATGGGCATGGACAGGACTTGGCCCCGTCGACAGGCGGCAGTGAAGGGCGTCCCCTCTCGCTCCACCCTGATGTTCACCCACTGACAGCGGTACTGGAGATGCTCGTTGCGCAGAAGAGCCCCCGGCAGCAGGTGCGCCTCGCACAGGACCTGAAAGCCGTTGCAGATGCCGATGACCGGACGGCCGCGACGGGCGTGCTCGGCCACCGCTCGCATCACCGGCGAGAAGCGGGCGATGGCCCCCGGGCGCAGGTAGTCGCCGTACGAGAACCCTCCAGGCAGCACCACGCAGTCGTACCCAGTGAGATCGGACTGCCGGTGCCAGACCAGGTCGGCCTGCTGACCCAGGATGCGGGTGAGGACGTCGTGACAGTCGTAGTCGCTCCAGGTGCCGGGAAAGACGACGACGGCGAAGCGCATCTCCGCAACCAGTATGCCACAGCCACGCTCCGCAGGCACAGCCGCCCCGGCAGCATCGCGTATCCTGGGTAGAGATGACGGTAGAGGCGAGGGCGGCCTTCCTGGCCTTCTTCTTCGTCGTCTGGGCGCTGATGGGGTTGCTGCCCTGGCTCGTGGCGGCCCTCTGGCGACGCGGCCGGGGGGTGCTCCTGGCGCTGCCCCTGGCACCTCTGACCGGCTGCCTCGCTGGCGCCCTGGTGCCTGTCCTGGGCGCCGACGATGGCCGGGGCTTTCTCGTCAGCCTGGCTGTCGCCCTCGGCGGGGGTGCCCTGGGCACGGCGGCGGGCGTGTTGCTGGAAGAACGCATCTTTCGCCCTGGCCATTGACGTCCCCTGATGCTACGTTGGAAAGGGGATGGCGTCCTACTCCCTGTCCACCATGTGGTCGCAGGGGCGCTTCCGCTCCCTGGCCGACTTTGCCCGCACGGCCCGTCGCCTCGGCTACCCCAACGTCGAGATCAGCTACGTGGTAGGGCCAGAGGGGGTGGAGGAGCTGCTCTCGTGCGGGGAGGTGGGAGTCCTGTCCCTCCACAACCCCGTCCCCAGGGTGACGATAGCCGACGGCCGCACCAGCGATGCCCTGAACCTGGCCTCCCTGGACGAGGAGGAGCGTCGCCTGGCCGTGGAGCTGGGAAAGCGAACGCTGGAGCTGGCGGCCAAGGCCGGCGCCGACCGCGTCGTCTTCCACCTGGGGGGCATCGGCAATGACCACTTCCCCGAGGAGCGGGAGCTGAGGCGTCTGTACGACGCCGGCGTGCGCGAGGGTGAGGAGGTGGAGGCCTTGCGCCGTCGCGCCAGGGAGCGCCGCGCGGAGGCGGTCGGCCCTTACCTCGCTCGGGCGCGCAAGTCCCTGGCGGAGCTGGCCGAGGAGGCGGCCAGGCTGGGCGTGCGCATCGGCCTCGAGAACCGTTACCACTACCACGAGATCCCCAGCGTGGACGAGATGCACCTGCTCCTGGCCGACTACCCGCCCGAGGTAGTGGGCTACTGGCACGACGTGGGCCACGCCGAGGTCCTGGACCGTCTGGGCCTGGTGGACAAGCGCCGCTGGCTGCAGGAGCTGGGCGAGCGCTGCATCGGTGCCCATCTGCACGACGTGGACGGCCTGCAGGACCACCGCGCCCCCGGCCATGGCACCGCCGACTGGGACTACGTGGCCCGCTACCTGCCGCCCGACGCCCTGCGGGTGTTCGAGATCAACCAGCGGGTGCCCGAGGAGCAGGTGGCCGCTGCCATCGCCTTCCTGCGCCAGCGGGGCGTGCTATGATGGGCGTCGGGCATTCGTCACAAGGGTGACACGAAGAGATGGGCACCTTCCGCGTAGAGTTCGAGGTCGGGAACCCGGAGGGACGGCGCTTCGAACGCCTGCAGGCGCTGGTGGACACGGGCGCATCGCACATTGTCGTGCCCTCCCCCCTGCTGAGAAGTCTCGGCGTCCCCGTCCGCTGGCGCTGGCAGTTCCAGATGGCCGACGACCGCGTCGTGGAGAGGGATGCGGGCTACACGTTGGTGCGCCTGGACGGCCGGGTGGCGCCCACGGTAGTGGTCTTCGGCGACGAGGGGGTCGAGGCGCTGCTGGGCGCTGCCACCCTCGAGACCTTTAGCCTGGCCATGGACCCGGTGCGCAGGCGTCTGGTGCCCGTCCCGGGCCTGCTCAAGGCCGCCCGCTAGCCATGCGCCTCTCCCAGCTCTTCGGCAGGACG
>ENA-ORXB01001420-ORXB01001420.1-sediment-metagenome-genome-assembly--contig:-NODE-1420-length-28660-cov-3.425323_pt1 | contig 28660 bp, 30 predicted proteins | sample MGYA00237863_ERZ511475 | MGnify/ENA primary metagenome ERZ511475 (study PRJEB26305, sample SAMN06343858) | sediment metagenome | isolation source: hot spring sediment | place: Canada: British Columbia... | reverse complement strand
GGCGTGCAGGAGCGCGATCTCGATCTGGTCGAGCACGAAGCCCGGCCGCACCCCGATGCCGGTGACGACGAACCCCGCGTACGCGCCGCGGCGGACGTAGCTCCAGATCTCGCCGCCGAACTGGAGGAAGCCCCGCTCGGGCTCCCCGAGGGAGGCGAACCGCAGCCACGGGACCTTCAGGCGCTCCTCGGCATCGGCCGGGCACGCGCCGAGCACCAACCCGTCGCGGGACAGGATCAGCACCCCGCGCGCGTCCCCGACGCTCTGCGACAGGCGCACGGCGAGCGCGGTCAGGTCTTCCATGGGTTCGTCCGAGAAGACCATCGGGTCGCCGCGGCGGAGCCTTGAGCGCGGACGGCGCGGCGGAGGCCGCTTCGGCCTACGTCTCGGCCGAAGGTCGTCCCCCGGGGGACTCGGCGAGGGCGGCGAGGGCGGCCGCCGACATCACCTCGACCGGGGCCACGCGGCCGGTCCACAGCTCGAAGGACAGGGCCGCCTGCGCGAGCAGCAGCCCGAGCCCCCCGTAGGCCGCGGCGCCGGCCGCCCGAGCCGCCTGCAGGAGCGGGGTCGTGGCCGGCCGGTACAGCAGGTCCACGACCACCACCCCCGGCCCGAGGGGCGGCAGCGGCAGGTCCTCGCCGAGGGCGCCGAGCGGCGTGGCGTTCACGACGAGATCCACCGGCTCCTCCCCCGCCCGCTCGAGGGGCACGATCCGGACCTCGGTCCGCGCGCCCTCGAGCGTCTCGGCGAGATCCACGCGGGAGGGGTCCCGCACGGCCACGAGCAGGCGCGCGAGCCCTCCCTGCACGAGCGCGAGCGCGCACGCCCGCGCGGCGCCGCCGGCCCCGAACAGCAGGGCCGAGCGCCCGGCGGGCTCGAAGCCGGCGTCGCGGCGCAGGAACCGGTCGAAGCCCGGCGCGTCGGTGTTGTGCCCCTCCAGCCCGGCCGCCCCGACCACGATGGTGTTCACGGCCCGCAGGCGGCGGGCGTCCTCCGACAGGCGCCCGATCCGCTCCGCCACCTCGGTCTTGTGCGGCATCGTGACGTTCGCACCGGAGAAGCCGAGCGCCTCGAGCCCCTCGAGGGCCTGCCCCACGCGCCCCGGCGGGACCGGCAGCGGCACGTACACCCACGGCAGCTCGAGCGCCGCGAAGGCCGCGTTGTGGATCTCGGGCGAGAGGCTGTGCGCCACCGGCCAGCCCATCACCCCGACCGTGCGGGTCGAGCCGTCGATCCGGATGCCGAGGGCGGGCTCACTCACCGCAGCGCGCCCGGTTCCGCTCGTGGTCGGCGAGGGTCACGCCGAAGGCGTGGTGCCCGTCCGCGCCGCAGAGCACGTAGTAGAGGTACTCGGTCCGCGCCGGCTCCAGCGCGGCCGCGAGCGAGGCGAGCCCGGGGCTCGAGATCGGCGTCGGCGGCAGGCCCACGTGCAGCCGCGTGTTGTAGGGGCTGTCGTGGGAAAGGTCCGACTCGGAGAGCTGGCCGTCGGGCGTCGGGTCGTCGTAGAGCAGCGTCGCGTCGATCCCGAGCGGCATCCCCGCCCGCAGGCGGTTGTAGATGACCCCGGCGATGAGCGGCCGCTCGCGCTCGAGCTTGGCCTCCTCCTCGATCATCGAGGCCACGATCACGACCTCGTAGGGGCTGAGCCCGAGGGCCTCCGCCCGGTCCCACGGCAGGGCCTCGGCCTCGGTCGCGAACTGCTCGAGCAGGCGCCGGATCACGTCCTTCGCCGTCGTGCCCTCCGCGAGGAACTCGTAGGTCTCGGGGAACAGGAACCCCTCGGGTGTGGGCGTGCCCTTCGGCAGGTACGGTGGGAGCGACCAGCGGCCCGAGCTCGCCTCGGCCAGGAACCGCCGCTCGGGGATGCCGAGCTCCTCGTGGACGCGCTCGGCGATCTGCGTGAGCCGGTACCCCTCGGGGATCGTGAGGCGCACCGTAGGGGCCGGGGGCGGCGGCTGGGTGAGCGCGCGGAAGGCGTCCTCCGGCAGCATGTTCGTCGTCAGGTGATAGGTCCCGGGGAGGATGCGGTCCTCGAGACCGCTGCGGCGCAGCAGCCATCGCGAGACCGTCCCGCACCGCAGCACCCCTGCCTCGTGCAGCTGCGCCACGACCTCGGCCCCGCTCGCGCCCTCGGCCACCGTGATCGTCACGGGGGTGCGCGGGCCCGACGCCCCCCGACACCACGCGTAGTAGCGGACGCTCGCGAGCCCGCCCCCGATGACGACGAGCAGGACCACCAGCGACCCGAAGGCGAGCCACGGCGGGCGTCGCCGCCGGTGGCGGCCGGGGAGCTCCTCGGTCGGAGCCTGGGGCGCGGTCACCGACATCCGGGCCCAGAGCATAGCGGTCCCGCCCCGGCCGGGCTCACGTCCGATGCGCGTCCAGGTAGGCCTGGAGGATCACGGTCGCGGCCGAGCGGTCCACGGCGCGCCGGCGACGGCGGCCGCCGGCCCCGGCCTCGCGCAGGGCGCGCTCGGCCTCGGCGGTGGACAGGCGCTCGTCCTGGAGCACGACCGGGACCGGCAGCACGGCGCGGAGCGCCTCGGCGAAGGCCTCCGCCTTCCGCGCCGCCTCCCCCCGCTCGCCCGAGAGCGAGCGGGGGTGCCCGACGACGACGAGCGCGACCCCGTGCTCGCGCACGAGCTCCGCGATCGCGCGCAGGTCGTGCGGGGCGCCGGTGCGCACGGTCCCGAGCGGCACCGCGAGCCGCCGCTCGTCGTCGGAGATCGCGACGCCGATCCGCACGTCCCCGAGGTCCAGCCCGAGGACGCGCCCCCGGGATGTAGTCTGAGTCATACTAGTGCCCGGCGAGGAGCTCCTCGAGCCGCGCCGGGATCGCCCCGATCGCGTCGCGCACGGCGGCGCCGTTCGGGCCGCCGGCGAACCCGAGGATCGGCTTCCCGCCGGCTCCCCCGCCGATCTGCTTCGCGGCGCGCTCGAGCAGCGCCGGCGCCGTGACGCCGCGGGCCACGAGCCGCTTGCTGCAGGCGGCCGCGATGAGGCCCTTGCCCTCGGCGTCGCTGCCGAGCACGGCCGCGGCCCCGCCCTCGGCCTCCAGGCGGCCGACCACGCCCTGGGCGAGCTCGCGCAGCTCGTCGGCGGCCGCGGGGAGCACGGCGGTCACGAGCAGCGCGCCGGCGACCGGCACCGCGGTGCGGGCGAGCTCCTCGATCCTTTCCTGAACCTCCTGCCGGCGGATCTTCCCGAGCTCGCTCTCCAGGCGCTTGACCTGCTCGAGCAGCTGCCGGGCGCGCTCGGGCGCCGAGCGCGGGTCCCCCGCGCCGAGCGCCTGCACCACGGCCTGGAGCAGGTCGCGCTCGAGGTTGATCTCCTTCAGCGCGTCGGGCCCCACGAGCGCCTCGACCCGCCGCATCCCCGCCCCGATGCTCGCCTCGCCCAGGATCCGGATGAGGGCGACGTTGCCGGTGCGCGGCACGTGGGTCCCGCCGCAGAGCTCGATCGAGTAGTCGCCGACCTCGACGACCCGCACGAACTCGCCGTACTTCTCGCCGAAGAGCGCGATGGCCCCCTGGCTGCGCGCCTCCTCGAAGGTCGTCTCGTAGATCGTGACCGGCTGGTCCTCGGCGAGGCGGCGGTTCGCGAGCTCCTCGGCCTGATCGAGCACGTCCCGGGGCACCGCGCTGTGGTGGGGGAAGTCGAACCGCAGGCGCCCCGGCGCGACGAGCGAGCCGGCCTGCCGGGCGTGCTCGCCGAGGATGTGGCGGAGCGTCCAGTGGACGACGTGGGTCGCCGTGTGGGCACGGGCGGTGGCCTCGCGCCGCACGCGGTCGACCTCGGCGTGGACGTCCTCGCCCTCGCGGATCTCGCCGGACTGGACCACGCCGGTGTGGACGATGGTGTCCCCCGGCCCGTACTGGGTGTCGAGCACGCGGACGAGCCCGCCCGCCGTGCGCAGGTAGCCGTGGTCGCCGATCTGGCCGCCGGACTCCGCGTAGAAGGGCGTCCGGTCGAGCACGACCTTGACCTCCTCGCCCTCGCCCGCGACCGGCGCCCGGCCGGTGTCGGTGAGCAGGGCTCGCACGCGGCCCTCGGCCTCGAGCGTCTCGTAGCCCACGAACTCGCTCCGGCCGACCTCCGCCGCGACGGCCGCGAGCTCCTCGCCGAGGCGCCCCTTCTTCGCGGCGCGCTTCGCGCGCTCGCGCTGCTCGGCCATGAGCGCCTCGAACCCCTCCTCGTCGATCCGCAGGCCGGCGTCCTCGACGAGCTCGCGCGTGAGCTCCTTCGGGAACCCGAAGGTGTCGTGGAGCTTGAAGACGACCGAGCCCGGCAGCACGCCGGCCTCGCGCGCCCGGGCGACCTCGTCCTCGAACAGCGCCATCCCCTGGCGGAGCGTGCGGGCGAAGCGCTCCTCCTCAGAGGCGGCCACCTGCTCGACGTACGCCCGGTTCTCGACGAGCTCGGGGTAGGCATCGCCGAAGGCCTCGACGGTGGTGGCCACGAGGGCCGGCATGACCTCTTGCTCGATGCCGAGGCGCCGGGCGTGGCTCACGACCCGCCGCAGCATGCGCCGCAGCACGTAGCCGCGGCCCTCGTTCGAGGGCAGCACCCCGTCGGCGATGAGGAAGGTCGTCGCCCGGCCGTGCTCGGCGATCACCTTCAGCGAGACGTCGGCGGCGGGGTCCTGCCCGTGGCGCCGACCGGCGAGGGACTCGGCGACCTCCATGAGCGGGCGGAACAGGTCGGTCTCGAACACGTTCGCGACGTCCTGGAGGACGACCGCGAGGCGCTCGACGCTCGCGCCGGTGTCGATGTTCTTCGCGGGGAGCTCGCCGACGATCTCGCCCCGGTCGTCGACCTCGTCCTGCATGAAGACGTGGTTCCAGATCTCCAGGTACCGGTCCTCGTCCACCTCCGGGCCGCCCTCGGGCCCGTAGGCGGGACCCCGGTCGACGTAGATCTCCGAGCACGGTCCGGCCGGACCCGCGGCGTGCGTCCACCAGTAGTTGTCGGCCTTGCCGCGGCGCACGATCCGCTCGGGCGGGATCCCGATCTCCTGCCAGATCTCGACGGTCTCGTCGTCGCTCTCGTAGACCGTGACCCAGATCCGCTCGGGGTCGATGCCGAAGACCCGCGTGACGAGCTCGAACCCCCAGCCGCACGACTCGCGCTTGAAGTAGTCGCCGAAGGAGAAGTTCCCGAGCATCTCGAAGAACGTGAGGTGGCGGGCCGTCCGGCCGACGTTGTCGATGTCGTTGGTGCGGAAGCACTTCTGGCACGTCGTCGCCCGCGGGAACGGGGCCGGCGCGTGGCCGAGGAAGTACGGGATGAACTGGTTCATGCCGGCGTTCGTGAGCAGCAGGCCGGACTCCGGCGGCGGGATGAGGCTCGCCGAGGGCACGCGCCGATGGCCGCGCTCCTCGAAGAAGCGCAGGAACGTCTCGCGGATCTCCCGGCCCTCCATGGGAGCCGAGTCTACCCGGCGTCCCGGAGGTCCCTGCGGAGCTCCTCCTCGCGCTCGCGCATCGCCCGCTGGCCCTCGGCGATCGACTCGGAGACGAGCTTGGCGAGGTCCATGAGCCCGGCCTTCGCCTCCCGGGCCACCCGCGAGGGGGCGACCTTCTCGGCCTGCCGGCGGGCGAACCGCATGGTCATCACCGCCCCGGCCACGCCGGCCCCGAGACCGACCGCGAGCCAGAACAGGCGCCTCATGCGGCCCTCACGACCCGGAGCGCTTGCCGCCGCGGAAGCGCTTGGCGGCCCTCGAGATCCCCGCCCCGACGGAGATGACCTTCACGAGCGGGCTCGCCGCAGCCTGCTCCACGAGGCCCGAGACCTTCTCGACGCGCGCGGCCACGACGTTGGCCTGCTCGAGCAGGCCGTTCGTGCGCTCGACCGAGCCCTTGACCTCGCGCAGCAGCGGCACGGTCTCCTCGCGCATCGCGTCGATGATCATCTTCGTGGCCTCGAGCACGCGGAACGCGTTGATGAGCACCACGCACAGGAACAGCACGAGCAGGGCCCAGAAGGCGGACAGGACGATGAGGGCGACGTCGCCCCCGTCGAGCGCACCGATCACGGCCATGGCGGAACTCCTCGGGATCGAAGGTCAGGTGGCCGCATCATACCCGGCCGCCCCGAGCCGACGCCCCGCCCTCACCAGGCGACCGGCACGGGCTCGGCCGGTCTCGCGAGCAGCGTTCAGGGACCATCGTCGCGCTCCTCGCCCTGGCCGGAGGGCTCGTAGTAGCGCTTGCCGCTGAACCGCGCCGGCCGGTACTCCTGCTCGACCACGTGGCCGGGGTACTCGTGGGGGTACTTGTAGCCGACCCCGTAGCCGAGCTCACGGAGCTTGGGATGGCCGGGCTCGCGCAGGTGCAGCGGCACCGGGTCGGCCGAGGCGGCGTCCTCCTGCGCCCGACCCAGAGCCACGAGCACGCTGTTGGACTTCGGCGCGCGGGCGAGGTAGATCGCGGCCTCGGCGAGGTTCAGCCGGGCCTCGGGGAGCCCGACGTACTCCACGGCCTGGGCGGCCGCCACCGCGACGAGCAGCGCCCTCGGATCGGCGAGGCCGATGTCCTCGCTCGCGTGGACGACCATGCGTCGGGCGATGTACCGGGGGTCCTCCCCCGCCTCGAGCATCCGCGCGAGCCAGAACAGCGCCGCGTCGGGGTCCGAGCCGCGGATCGACTTGATGAACGCCGAGATCACGTCGTAGTGGGCGTCCCCCTGCCGGTCGTAGACCACCGCCTTCTTCTGGACCGCGTCGGCGGCGCGCTCGAGGGTGACCTCGGACTCCCCCGCGGCCCGGGCCGCGAGCACCGCGGCCTCGAGGCCGGTGAGCGCGATCCGAGCGTCCCCGCCGGCGACCTCCACGAGGTGCTCGAGCGCCTCCTCGCGCACGCGCACGCCGAGGCCGCCGAGGCCGCGCTCGCGGTCGGTGAGGGCGCGCTCGAGCAGGGCACGGACCTCCTCCGGCGCGAGTGGCTCGAGGCGCAGCAGGAGGCAGCGCGAGAGCAGCGGCGTGACGAGCGAGAAGTACGGGTTCTCCGTCGTCGCCCCGATGAGCGTGATCGTGCCGTCCTCGACCGCCGGCAGGAGGACGTCCTGCTGAGCCTTCGACCACCGGTGGACCTCGTCGACGAACAGCACCGTGCGGAACAGCCCGCCCCGCGCTCGCTCCATGACCTTGCGGGCGTCGGCGACACCCGAGGAGACGGCCGAGAGCTGGACGAGCTCGGCCCCAACGGCCTCGGCCAAGAGGTACGCGAGCGTGGTCTTGCCGGACCCCGCCGGGCCCCACAGCAGGAGCGAGGGCAGGTGGCCGGCCTCGAGCAGCTTCGTGAGCGCCCGGTCCGGCCCGATGAGGTGCCGCTGCCCGACGAACTCCTCGAAGGTCCGAGGGCGCATCCGGGCCGCGAGCGGGACCTCGGCCATCGCCGCCTCAGCCGTACCGGATGATCCGGTCGGGCCGGATCCGGAAGCGCACCCGCACCTGGCCCTCGACGGGCGCCCACGGCGTCCCGTCGTACCGGCGCGAGAGCGCGTCGATGTGGGCCTCGGCCTCGGGACCGGTCTCGGCCGCCACCACCGTCCCGGTGATCGAGATCCACCGGTAGGGGTGTTCCTGGACGAGCACGGCGACCCGCGGGTCCCGGCGGAGGTTCCGGGCCTTCGTCCTGCCCTCGGCGGTGTTCACGAGCACGTGCCCGTCGGTCGCGTCGATCCACGTGATCGTGGCGTGCGGGGTGCCGTCGGGGTTCATGGTGACGACGGTCGCGTAGTGGGGCCCCGTGAGGAGCTCGATGTCGGCGGGGGTGAGCTCGGTCATCGGTCCTCCTCCTCTCGTCCCGGGCGGCGCGGGGGCTCGCGGAGCGCGAGCCCGAGCTCCGCGAGCTGACGCTCGGACACCGGCGCCGGCGCGCCCGTGAGCAGGTCGGCGCCGGACTGGGCCTTCGGGAAGGCGGTCACGTCCCGGATCGCGTCCTTGCCGGCCATGAGCATCACGATCCGGTCGATGCCGAACGCGATGCCGCCGTGTGGCGGCACGCCGTACCGGAAGGCCCGCAGCAGGTGCCCGAACTGCTCCTCGGTCTGCTCGGGCGTGAGCCCGAGCCGCTCGAACACCCGGCGCTGCACCTCGGGGTCGTGGATCCGGATGCTCCCGCCGCCGAGCTCGAACCCGTTGAGGACGAGGTCGTAGCCGCGGCTGCGGGCGGTCTCCGGCTCGAGGTCCTCCGGGTCGGCCGGCGCGGTGAAGGGGTGGTGCACGCTCACCCACTTGCCCTCGTCCTCGCTCCACTCGAACAGCGGCGGCTCGACCATCCAGCAGAAGGCCCACGTGTTCGGCGGTACGAGCTCGAGCCGGGCCGCCAGGCGCCGGCGGAGCGCGTCGAGGGCCACGTTCGTCCGGTCGACCCGGTCGGCCACGACGAGCACGAGATCGCCCTCGCGCGCCCCGGTGGCCGCGAGCACGCCGGCCACCTCCTCGGGGCTCACGTGCTTCTCCACCGGCGAGCGCACCCCCTCGGGGAGCACGGCGAAGGTCACGAGCCCGCCCGCCCCGTTCTCGCGGGCGACCTGCGTGAGCTGCTCGTGCTCCTTGCGCGAGAGCGCCGCCCCGCCGGGCGCGGCGAAGCCCTTCACGACCCCGCCCGAGGCGAGGACCTGCGCGAACACCCGGAAGGAGGTCCCGGCGAACACGCCGCCGAGGTCGGCGAGCTCCATCCCGTAGCGCAGGTCCGGCTTGTCCGAGCCGTAGCGCTCGAGCATCTCGGCGTAGGTCATGCGCGGGAACGGCGTGGGCACCTCCACGCCCTGCGTGGCCCGGACGATCTCGGCCATGAGGGGCTCGATCACCGCGAAGACGTCCTCCTCGGTGACGAAGGACATCTCGACGTCGAGCTGGGTGAACTCGAAGCTCCGGTCGGCGCGCGGGTCCTCGTCGCGGAAGCAGCGCACGATCTGGTAGTAACGGTCCTGGCCGGCCACCATGAGCAGCTGCTTGAGTTGCTGGGGCGATTGCGGGAGCGCGTAGAACGAGCCGCGCCACAGCCGCGAGGGCACGAGGAAGTCCCGCGCCCCCTCCGGGGTGCTCCGCGTGAGGTAGGGCGTCTCGACCTCGACGAAGCCGAGGGCGTCCATGTGGTCGCGGATCATCCGGATGATCCGGTGGCGCAGGCGCAGGATGCGCGTCATCTCCGGCCGACGCAGGTCGAGGTACCGGTAGCGCAGGCGCAGCTCCTCGGAGGCCTCGATCCGGTCCTCGATCGGGAAGGGCGGGGTCTCGGCCTGCGCGAGCACCTCGGCCGAGCGCACCGCCACCTCGATCTCACCGGTCGGCAGGGCCGCGTTCACGGTGCCCTCCGGCCGGCGGCGGACCTCCCCGGTCACGCGGACGACCGACTCGGCGCGGAAGGCCTTCGCGGCGGCGTGGGCCTCGGGGGCCTCCTCGGGGTGGATCACGAGCTGGACGAGCCCCTCGCGGTCCCGCAGGTCGATGAAGGTCACGCCGCCGTGGTCGCGCTCGCGCCAGACCCAGCCGCAGAGCGTGACCTCCTCGCCCACGTGCTCGACGCGGAGCTCGCCGCAGGCATGGGTGCGCATCGCCGTCCGCATCACGCTCATGGTTGCCCCCGCAGCCAGTTCACCACATCGGCGCGACCCAGCTCCTCCTGCCGCCCGTCGGCCAGCCGCCGGAGCGTCACCCGACCCTCGGCCGCCTCGCGCTCCCCCACGATCGCCGCGTACGCGGCGCCGGCGCGGTCGGCCATCCGCAGCTGGGCCTTGAGCGGCCGCTCCTCGTACGCGCCGTCGGCGGGGATGCCCGCCGCCCGGAGCTCGCGCAGGAGCCCCGCGGCGGCGGCCCGCCCCGCCGCGCCGAGGCCGACGACGAAGACCGCGAGCCCGGGCTCGCTCGGCGGCTCGAGCCCCTCGTCCCGCACGGCGAGCAGGACCCGCTCGAGCCCCATCCCGAACCCCACGCCGGGCACCGGCGGCCCGCCGAGGGTCTCGGCCAGGCCGTCGTACCGGCCGCCGCCGAAGAGCGTCCCCTGCGCTTCGGAGAGCACGAGGCTCACGAACTCGAAGGCCGTGCGGGTGTAGTAGTCGAGCCCGCGGACGAGGGTCGGCGTGACCACGGGCTCGAGACCGGCCTCGCGCAGCCCCGCGAGCACGCCCTCGAAGTGCTCGCGGCAGGGCTCGCACAGGCGGTCGGTGATCCGCGGCGCGCCCGCGGCGACCTCCCGGCAGGCCTCGTGCTTGCAGTCCAGGACCCGCAGGGGGTTGTCGGCGAAGCGCTCGCGGTGCTCGTCGCGGAGGCGGTCGGCGTTCGCGCGCAGGTACGCGAGGAGCTCCTCGCGGTAGGCGGGTCGGCACGCGGCGTCGCCGATCGAGTTGAGCTGCAGCTCGTAACGCGAGAGCCCCAGGGCGCGGAGCAGCTCGTCGCCGAGCACGATCACCTCGACGTCGGCGGTCGGCTCGGCGACGCCGAAGATCTCCACGCCGAACTGCCGGTGCTCGCGGTACCGTCCGGCCTGCGGTCGGCCGTAGCGGTACATCCGGGTGAGGTAGTAGGCCTTGAAGGGGCTCGGCATCTCCGCGCGGTGCGCGAGGTAGGCGCGCATGACCGGCGCGGTGCCCTCGGGCCGCAGCGTGAGCGAGCGCCCCCCGCGGTCGGTGAACGTGTACATCTCCTTGGTGACCACGTCGCTCGTCTCGCCGGAGGTGCGGACGAACAGCTCCGTGTGCTCGAACCCGGGGGTCTCGACGTACCGGTAGCCGTACCGGCGCGCGAGCTCGGCCGCGCGGTCGTACAGGGCCCGCATCCGGCTGCCCTCGGGCGGCAGCAGGTCGAGCGTCCCCCTCGGCGGCGCGAGATCCACCGCTCAGAGCCCCTGCAGGAACGGGTTGCGCTCGCGCTCCCGACCGACCGTGGTGCGCGGCCCGTGCCCGGGCAGCACGGGCAGCGGGTCGGGCAGCGTGAGGAACCGGCGGAGGCTCCGCTGCATCGCCGCCGGGTCGGAGTTCGGGAAGTCGCTGCGCCCGATCGCGCCGGCGAACACGAGGTCGCCGGAGAGCACCCAGCCGTCGGTCCGGTAGCACACGCTCCCCGGGGTGTGGCCGGGGGTGTGCAGGACCTCGATCCGGAAGCCGGCGAACGTGAGCTCGTCGCCGTCGACGACGGTGCGGACGTCCTTCACCGGCACCGGCGGCGCCTCGTACCCGGCCCCCCACGCGACGGGGTCGGTGAGGGCGAGCACGTCGGCCTCGTGGATGTAGAAGGGCAGGTCCTCGCCGCAGAACAGCGCCGCCGCCCCGATGTGGTCGAAGTGCCCGTGCGTCGCGAGGACGGCCACCGGGCGCTTGCCCTCGGCCTCGAGCATGGCCCGGACGCGCTCGGGCGAGAAGCCGGGGTCGACGACGACGGCCTCGTCGGTCCCGTCGGCCCCGATCAGCCAGCAGTTCGTCTCGAAGGAGTTGTCGGAGAAGACGTCGAGGTACATCGCGGGCATGGTATCGGACCGGGCGCCAGGGCCGTGGCCCTCAGAGCCAGGCCGTGTCGATCCACAGCGTGACCGGTCCGTCGTTCACGAGCTCGACCTCCATGTGCTCCCGGAAGGCGCCGCGGCGCACCGGGACCCCGCGCGCCTCGAGCGCACGCGCGAAGGCCTCGACCCGATCGGCCGCGATCTCCGGCGGCGCCGCCCCATCGAAGCTCGGACGTCGACCGCGCCGGACGTCCCCGTAGAGGGTGAACTGGGGCACGACCAGGATCTCGCCGGCCACGTCCAGGACGGAGCGGTTCATCTTGCCGGCCGCATCGGGGAAGATCCGCAGGTTCACCACCTTCTCCGCCAGCCGGTCGTAGGCCCCGAGCCCGTCCTCGCGCCCGACCCCGACGAGCAGGAGCAGGCCGGCCCCGATCTCCGCGACGGTCTGCCCGCGCACGCGCACGGCGGCCCGACTCACCCGCTGCAGCGTGATCCGGATGACGCCCTCCTTCCCCGTCTCAAGCCCACCGGGCGCCGAGCCGATGCAGGGGTTGACCGTCGGAGCCCCCGGGCCCTGGGGAGGATACCCGGGTCGTTCCGACGCTGGGGAGGAGATCCGTGGCCAGCACTGCACCGCAGGACCCGAGCGAGCGCCCGTCCGCGGCCGTCCCGGACGGCCCGCTCTCGGACGTGGCGAGCATCCACCAGGCCGAGGAGGCCCTCGCGAGCACGCTCGCGGAGGTCGACCGGACCGAGGAGGAGCTCCGCGCGGCCGAGGAGGTCGTCGCCCGGCTCCAGGCGGAGCTCGGCGGGCGGCTGTCCGAGGCCGAGCGCCTGACGAGCCTCGTGGCCCAGGCCTACGAGATGCAGCGGCAGCGCCTCGAGCGGGAGCTCGAGCAGATCCAGGCCCGTGCCCGTCAGCTCCAGCGCGCGCGAGAGCCGGGATCGGTCGAGGAGCCCCCGGCGCCGGTCGCTCGGCCCGCTGCGGTCGCCGCCCCCGTCACCCCTGCCCCCGCCGCGGATACCCCCGCCGCGGTCGCCCCCGCACCCGAGGGCCCAGCCCCGGCCCAGGTGGCCGAAGCCCCGACCCCCGCACCGGTCGCGGCGGCCGAGCCGGCCACGCCCGCACCCGCAGCGCCCGAGCCGGCCCCCGTCGAGACCGCGGCCGACCGCAAGCGCGGCAAGAAGGGCCCCGAGCCCGTGCCGAGCGCCGAGGGGGGCGAGGCGTACGAGGACCACTGGTACCAGGTCCTGAAGCAGAGCGGGCTCGGCAGCGAGGAAGCGCCGAGCGACGCCGCCGCCGGCCGGTAGCGCTAGCGGGGCACCACCCGGAACGCGTCGTACACGTTCTCGACCTTCTTCACCGCGTTCAGGATCCCCGACAGATGCGTGATGTCGGCGAGCTCGAACGTGAACCGCAGCGTCACCGTCCGGTCGCGGCCCACGGTGGAGGTCGCCGAGAGGATGTTCACGTGGTTGTCGGAGAGCACCGTCGCCACGTCCGAGAGCAGCCGCGTGCGGTCCAGGGCCTCGACCTGGATCGTCACGACGAAGGTCGTCGGCTTCCCCGGCCGCCAGGAGACCTCGATGACCCGCTCGGGCTGACGCATGAGCGCTCGCGCGTTCGGGCAGTCGGTGCGGTGGACCGAGACCCCCTGGCCGCGGGTGACGAAGCCCATGATCTCGTCTCCCGGGACCGGCGTGCAGCACCGCGCGAGCTTCACCCACACGTCGGCCGAGCCCGGCACCACCACGCCGGAGGTGACGTCCGGCTTCTCGATCCGGACCGGCCGGGCGAGCGGGACCTCGGTGACGTCCTCCTCGGTGGCCCCGGTGACCAGGCGGGACAGCCGCGCGATCACCGACTGCGGCGAGACGTGCCCCTCCCCCACCGCCGCGTAGAGCGAGTCGAGGTCGGGGAACTTCATGTCGTCGGCGACCTGCCGCAGGACCTCCTCGGTCGCCAGCCGCTTGAACGGCACGTTCTGCTTGCGCATCGCGCGCTGGAGCGCGTCGCGGCCCTGCTCGATCGCGTCCTCGCGCCGCTCGCGGCTGAACCACTGGCGGATCTTGTTCCGGGCCCGCGGGGTCTTCACGAACTTCAGCCAGTCCTGGGACGGCCCCTCCCCCTCGGCCTTCGAGGTCAGGATCTCCACCGTGTCCCCGGTGCGCAGCTCGTAGTCGAGCGGCACGAGGCGACCCCCGACCTTCGCGCCGATCGTCCGGTGCCCGACCTCGGTGTGGATCGCGTAGGCGAAGTCGACCGGGGTCGAGCCGGCCGGCAGGTTGATCACGTCGCCCTTCGGGGTGAAGACGAAGACCTGCCCCGCGTACAGGTCGATCTTCAGGCCCTCCATGAACTCGCGGGGGTCGGCCATGTCCTTCAGCCACTCGAGCATCTGACCGAGCCACGCGAGGTCCGCGGCCTCCTTCGCCCGCTTGCCCTCGCGGCCCTCCTTGTAGCGCCAGTGCGCGGCGATGCCGTACTCGGCGGTGCGGTGCATCTCGTGCGTGCGGATCTGCACCTCGATCGGGCGGCCACCGGGCCCGAGGACCGTGGTGTGCAGCGACTGGTACATGTTGGACTTGGGCATCGCGATGTAGTCCTTGAAGCGGCCGGGCACCGGCTTCCACAGCGAGTGGATCGCCCCGAGGGCCGCGTAGCAGTCGCGCACCGTGTCGACGAGGACGCGGATGCCGGCGAGGTCGTAGATCTCGTTGAACTCCTTGCCGCCGACGACCATCTTCTCGTAGATCGAGTACAGGTGCTTCGGGCGGCCCTCGACCTCGGCGCGGATGCCGGCCTCGCGCAGGCGCTGCCGGGCGGCCTCGAGCAGGCCCTCGACGTAGGCCTGGCGCTCCTCGCGCCGTCGCTCGACGAGGCTCGCGATCTCGCGGTACGGGCCGGGGTGCAGGGTCTTGAACGCCAGGTCCTCGAGCTCCCACTTCAGCTGCTGGACGCCGAGGCGGTGCGCGAGCGGCGCGTAGATCTCGAGCGTCTCGGTCGCGATCCGGCGCTGCTTCTCCGGGGCGAGCACCGAGAGCGTCCGCATGTTGTGGAGGCGGTCGGCGAGCTTGATGAGCAGGACGCGGATGTCGCCCGCCATCGCGACGATCATCTTGCGGACGTTCTCGGCCTGCTCGAGCTCTCGGCTCCGCAGCTCGATCGCGTCGAGCTTGGTCAGCCCGTCGACGATCCGAGCGATGTCGGGCCCGAACTCGCGCTCGAGCTGCTCGAGCGTGACGTCGGTGTCCTCGACGGTGTCGTGCAGGAGCGCGGCGACGAGCGTCGTCGTGTCGAGCCCGAGGTCGGCGAGGATCGTGGCGACCGCGAGCGGGTGCGTGATGAACTCGTCGCCCGAGATCCGGCGCTGGCCCGCGTGCGCCTGCTCGGCGAACCGGTAGGCGCGCTCGATCTCGCGCAGGTCGGCCTTCGGGTTGTAGGAGCGGACGGTCCGCAGGAGCAGCTCGAGCCCGGTGGCCGGCTCGGGCTCGCCCCCGCCCGGGCGCAGGCGGGACAGGATCCCACCCCGCCGCTCGGATCTCACCTGCTCACGGGCCTCCACGCTGGCTCCCTCCTCCGGAAGAGCCAGTGTACGCCCCGGCCTGCCGCGCGGAGCGCGCGGGCTCAGTACGAGATCAGCGTGAACAGGTCGTAGCCGTCGAGCCTGGACCGCCCCTGGAGGAACCCGAGCTCGATCAGGCACGCGATCCCCACGACCTTGCCGCCGACCCGCTCCACGAGGTCGGCCGTGGCGCGGGCGGTGCCGCCGGTGGCGAGCACGTCGTCCACGATGAGCACCCGCTCGCCGGGGGCGATGGCGTCGCGGTGGATCTCGAGCGTGGCGGTCCCGTACTCGAGCTCGTACTCGGCGGCCTCGGTCTCCCAGGGCAGCTTGTCCTTCTTGCGGACCGGCACGAACCCGGCGCCGAAGTGGTAGGCGACCGGCGAGGCGAGGATGAACCCCCGCGCCTCGATCCCGACGACCTTGTCGACGTTGCCGCGCCCGAAGTGGACGACGATGAGGTCGATCACGGTCGAGAAGGCGATCTCGTTCGCGAGCAGGGGCGTGATGTCCTTGAAGACGATGCCCTCCTGGGGGAAGTCCGGCACATCCCGGATCAGCGCCTTCAGCTGGTCGATCTCCACGGGCTCACCTCCGCTTGCGCTTGGCCGGCGGCTTGCGACGTTTGGCCTGGGGACGGGCTCCCGAGCGGGGGGCCGCCGGGCGCGGCGCCGGCGCGACGATCGCCGGCTCCGGGGCCTCCTCGGCGGGCGGCTCGGACCCGGCCGGGACCGGCGCGAGCCGCCGCCGCTCCGGCTCGCGCTCCAGGCGCGCCCGCACCTGCCGGTACCTCGGCTCCCGCTCCTTCAGCACCGCGAGGATCGGTGCGGCCACGAAGATGGACGAGTAGGCGCCGGTGAGCGTCCCGATGAGCATCGCGAACGCGAAGTCCTTCAGCGTGGAGCCGCCGAACAGCAGGAGCGAGAGGATCGGCAGCACCACCACGAGCGAGGTGTTCACGGAGCGCATGAACACCGAGTTCAGCGAGAGGTTCACGACGCCCGAGTAGGTGTGCTTCGCGACGAGCGCCGGCGACTCCGTGTTCTCCTTGACCTTGTCGTAGATCACGACCGTGTCGTAGAGCGAGAACCCGAGGATCGTGAGGATCGCGATCACCGTGGCCGGGGAGACCTCGCGGCCGGTGAGCGCGTACACCCCGGCCGTGATGAGCACATCGTGCACCATCGCGACCTGCGCGCCGATCGCCATCTTCCACTCGAACCGCAGCGTGATGTACAGCGTGATCGCGACGAGCACCACGACGAGGCCGATGAGCGCCTGGCGGGAGATCTGGGACCCCCACGTCGGCCCGACCACCTGCACGCTCACGTCCGTCGGATCCACCCCCGCCTGCGCGGCGAGGTCCGAGATCAGCTGGGTGCGCCGGTCGGCCGACAGGTCGTCGGTGAGCGCGCTCGTACGGATCTGGATCTGGTCGCCCCCGACGATCTGGATCTCCGCGTCGGCCCTGCCGTACCCCGCGAGCACGGAGCGGACCTCCTCCGTCGAGACGCCCGTCCGGTCCTGGTACTGCAGGAGCGAGCCCCCGGTGAAGTCGATCGAGAAGTTCAGGCCGCGCACCACCAGCCCCCCCAGGGAGAGCACGATGAGCGTGCCCGAGAGCGCCGCCCACCACCGGCGGTGCTCGATGATGCGGAACCTCGGCGTCACGTAGCCGCGGAAGGCATCGAGCGCGTGCCGGAGGTTCATCGCGAACCCCCTGCGACCACCGGCGCCGCGGCGTGGTCGGCGGCCACGCCGCTCTCCAGGCCGAAGCCCCGCAGGCCGACGAGCCGCTCGCTGCGCGCGATGAGGAACACGGCCGGCCGCTTGAAGAAGTACACGACGAACAGGTCCAGGGCCGTCGAGACCCCCAGCGTGAGCGCGAACCCTCGCACGGAGCTGATCGCCGTGATGTAGAGGATGACGGCCGCAAGGGCGGTGACGACGTCCGCGGCCACGATCGTCCGGAAGGCGCGCTTGAAGGCCGGCTGGACCGCCGCGCGGGGCGACCGGCCCGAGCGGACCTCGTCCTTCAGGCGCTCGAAGAACACGATGTAGGAGTCGGTCGTGACCCCGAGCGAGATCACCAGCCCCGCCACGCCGGCGAGCGTGAGCGTGTACCCGATCGTGCTCCCGGCGACGGCCACGAGCCCGAGCGCGAGGGCGGCCCAGATCGCCATGCCGAACCAGGCGACGAGCGCGAGGAGGCGGTAGTAGAAGAGGAGGTAGAGCGCGAGCAGCACGAGCCCCGCGATGCCGGCCACGAGCCCCTGGCGCAGCGACTGCTCGCCGAGGGTCGGGCTCACGGTCACGACCTGCTCCGTCGTGAGCGAGACCGGCAGCGCCCCGGCGTTCAGCACGGTCGCGAGGTCCTTGGCTTCCTGCTCGGTGAAGGAGCCGGTGATCTGCCCGTTGCCGCCGGTGATCGGCTCCCGGATGGTCGGGGCCGAGATGACCTCGCGGTCGAGCACGATCGCGAGCTCGCGCCCCACGAGCTCGGTCGTGATCTTCGCGAAGAGGTCGGCGCCCTCCTTCGTGAGGTCGAACAGGATGATCCACCCCTGGCCGACGGAGGTCTGCCCGCCGGTGTCGTACACGGCGCTCGCCCGCGCGATCGCATCGCCGGTGATCCGGACCGGGCCGAGCTTGTACTTGGTCGTGCCGTCCTGGCCCAGGTACACGACGTCCTGGTCGGCGAGGGCCTCGAACGAGCAGGCCGGCGTCGCGCGCTCGGCCTCCGTCGCGCACGTGACCGGCGTGGCGTCGTAGCCGGGGTCCGAGGGCGTGAGTGTCTCCAGGACCTCTCGCTCCTCGAGGCGGGCGGTCGTCCCGATGACCTCGAGCAGCCGCTCCTGCCCGGTCTCCTGCAGGCGTGCCTGCGCCCGCTCGCGCGTGAGGAAGCACCCGAGCTCCTTCCCCGCCGAGGACACCACGCAGAAGCGCGTGCGGACCTGCTCGACCTGAAGGGTCGCGAGCTGCGCCTGCGCCTCCTCGCGGCTCGGCAGGCAGGCCGAGCCTTCGTCGCTCGCGAGGGTCTTCCCGTCGGCCTGCAGGCAGTAGGTGAGGCTCGTCGTCGTGCTCACACCGTCGATCACGGCCTGCGCCTCGGCCTTCGTGGCGTAGCCGCACACGGGCGTGCCGACGTTCGGCCCCCGGATGCAGAAGGTGCCCTCGGCCGGGGCCGGCGAGGGCGCCGGGCTCGCCTGGGCGGCCGGGATCACCTCGAGCGCGTCGATCTCGGCCTGCGCCTCCTCGCGCGTGCCGAAGCACGGGCCCTCCCGGTCCCCGAGCCCGGTGAGGCACACCGACTGCACGACGGGCTCGACCGCGACCGCCTCCAAGGCCGCGTCGGCGGCCGACCGGTCCGGGTAGCAGCCGTAGCTCAGGCGTCCCGGGCCCACCAGGCAGTACTCGTCGGCCGGGCGCTCCTCGATCGAGCCGCGGGCGAGCCCGGGGATCTGCACCTCGATGGTCGAGCCGGTGACGAAGATGTTCGGCTCCGCCGTCCCGAAGGCGTCGACGCGGCGGCGGATGTTCTCGACCGCCCGCTCCATCACCGGCCGGGGCGTGCCCTCGGGGGCCGAGAGGATCACCGAGACCCCGCCCTCGAGATCCAGGCCGAGCACCGGCCCGTGCCCGGTCGCGAACAGCGCGGCCGACCCGGCGACGAGCGTGAGCACGAACGCGATCGAGAGCCACAGGCCCCGCGCGCGCCTCATGCGAGCTCCGCCTGGTTGATCACGAGCTTGAACCGGCACCCGAGCGCGTCCGCGGCCTTGCGGCAGAGCTGCATCCGGCCCAGGAAGATCTCGAAGTACTCCATGACCTGGCTGATCTGGGGATCGATCGTGAGCTCCAGCGTGATCGTTTTCGCGGCGGGGTCCACCCGCAGGAACGACTGCTCGGCCGCGAAGTTCACGCGGTCGTGGATGTCGAACTCGGGCCGGCCGGTCTTGCGCACGCGGCTGCGGTGGACGTCGGACTTGTCGGCGAGGATCACGGCGGCCGCCACCTCCGAGACCGAGTACCCCTGCTCCTCCTCGTGGTTCGCGATGGCCGCCACCACCGTGGCGAGGTCCGCGGAGGGCATCCGGTCGCGCAGGGCGTGGTAGACGAGCAGCCCGCCGGTCTGGCCGTGCGCCTCGCGGGTGAGCATGTTCCCGACGTCGTGCAGGTAGCCGGCGATGCAAGCGAGGTTCGCGGTGTGCTCATCGAACCCGACCCGGTGGAGCACGTTGTAGGCGATCCTCGCGGTGAGGTTGGCGTGCCGGAACCCGTGCTCGGTGTAGCCCATCCCCTCCATGACCCGGTCGGCCGCCGAGATGAACGAGGACAGCTCGGGATCGGCCTGGATCTGCTCGAAGGTCAGGCCGCTCGCCTCGGGGGCGGGCTCCACCGCGGCCGGCCGGTCCTCCCGCGCGCGCTCAGCGGCCTCGCTCACGACCGGTCGTCGGTCCCCTCCTCCGGCAGGTCGTCGAGATCCGCGTCGTCCTCGGCGCTCAGCCGCTGCAGGATCCCTTGGCGGAGCAGCCGGACCTCGGTGCCGGGGGCGATCTCGACGTGGACCGTGCCGGCGTCCTCATCGATCTCGGTCAGGATCCCGAAGATCCCGCCGCTGATCATCACCTCGTCCCCGACCCGGAGCGAGGAGAGCATCGCCTGCTGCTGGCGCTGCCGGTTCCGCTGCGGTCGGATCATGAGGAAGTACAGACCGGCGATCATCGCCACCGGCAGGAGCAGGGTGATGAGCGAGCCGCCGGGCTGCTGGGTCGAGCTCTGGGCAAGGATCTGGAGCAACGTGCGTTCGCCTCCTCGTGTTCGGCGAGGCAGCATACAGGCTACCGCGCCGCACCGGGCTCCTCAGGCGAGCGGGAGCGCGCCGTCCGGGGCGAGGCCGAGGTGCCGCATCGCCCGCTCGGTCGCCACGCGGCCCCGCGGGGTGCGGGCGAGGAAGCCGAGCTGCATGAGGTAGGGCTCGACCACGTCCTCGACCGTGTCCGTCTCCTCCCCGACGGCGGCGGCGAGGGTGGACAGGCCCACCGGACCGCCGCCGAACTTGCGGACGATCGTCTCGAGCACGGCGAGGTCGAGCCGGTCCAGGCCCCGCTCGTCCACGTCGAAGAGCTCGAGGCCGGAGCGGGCGATCTCGAGGGTGATGCGGCCGTCGTGACGGACCTCCGCGACGTCCCGGACCCGGCGGAGCAGCCGGTTCGCCACCCGCGGGGTGCCGCGCGAGCGCCGGGCGATCTCGAGGGCGCCCGCCTCCTCGATCTCGACCTCCAGGATGCCGGCCGAGCGCCGCACGATCCGGGCGAGGTCCTCGACCGAGTAGTACTCCAGGCGCGGCGAGAACCCGAACCGCTCCCGCAGCGGGAGCGTGATCCGCCCCGGCCGGGTCGTCGCCCCGACGAGGGTGAACCGCGGCAGGTCCAGGCGGATCGAGCGAGCGCTCGGGCCCTTGCCGAGGACGACGTCGAGCTTGAAGTCCTCCAGCGCCGGGTACAGGACCTCCTCGACCGGGCGCGGCATCCGGTGGATCTCGTCCACGAACAGGACGTCGCCCTCCTCGAGGTTCGTGAGGATCGCGGCGAGATCGCCGGGGCGATCGAGGGCCGGCCCCGAGGTCGGCTGGAAGCCCACCCCGAGCTCGTTCGCGACGATCTGCGCGAGCGTGGTCTTTCCCAAGCCCGGCGGCCCCGAGAACAGCAGGTGGTCCAGGGGCTCGCTCCGGGCGCGCGCCCCCTCGATGAGCAGCGCGAGCTGCTCCTTGATCCGGTCCTGCCCGACGAACTCGGCGAGCGTCCTCGGCCGCAGCGCGGCGTCGAAGGCCCGCTCCTCCTCCGGCAGCTCCGGGTCCACGATCCGCTCGAGGTCCACCGCCATACCCTACCCCCGCCCCACGCGCCGGAGCGCCTCGCGCAGGAGCTCCTCGACCGGACGCTCGCCGTCGGCGCCGAGTCCGGCGAGGGCCTCGGAGGCCTCCTGCGGGCTGAGCCCGAGCGAAAGGAGCGCCTCGCGCACGTCGGCGAGGGGGCCGGCGAGCGGCGCGCCCTCGCCGCCGAGCTTGTCCTTCAGGTCGAGCACGACCCGCTGCGCGACCTTCTTGCCCACCCCCGGCACGATGGTGAGCGCGGCGACGTCCCCGGCGGCGACCGCCCGGCGGATCGCCTCGGGGGCGAGCACCGACAGGAACGAGAGCGCCACCTTGGGGCCGACCCCGTTCACGGTCACGAGGAGGTCGAACAGCGTGCGCTCCTCGCCGGTCGCGAACCCGTACAGGGTCATCTGGTCCTCGCGGACGTGCAGGCGCGTGAGCAGGCGCGCCGGCTTGCCGACCGCCGGCAGCTTCGCGAGCGTCGAGGCCGGCGCGAGGAGCTCGTAGCCGACGCCGCCGACGTCGATCACCGCCCGTCCCGCGCCCTTCTCGGCGACCCGGCCCTCGACGAACGCGATCACCGGAGCTGGGCCACCGCGCGCGCCGCCCGGCGCATCCGGCTCTGGGTCAGGTGGCAGAGGGCCACCGCGACCGCGTCGGCCGCGTCCGGCTGGCGCGGGACCTCGCCGAGCCCGTGCAGGCGCGCGAGCGCGTCGCGGACCTGCGCCTTGTCGGCCGTCCCCGAGCCGGTCACGGCCATCTTGACCTCGAGCGGCCCGTATTCCTCGACCGCGAGCCCGGCCTCGGCCGCGGCGAGCATGATGGCCCCCGTGGCTCGGGCCACGCGCAGCGCGCTCACCTGGTTCCGGTTCCAGGCCACGCGCTCGATCGCCACCGAGCTCGGGCGGTGCGCGGCGATCGCCTGCCGCACGTGCCGGTGGATGAACAGGAGGCGCTGCGCCTCGGCGAGGTCCGACGGGGTCCGGATCACGTCCGCCCACCGGATCTCGGCCCCGCGGTCCCAGCGCGCGACCACGGCGAGGCCGGTCGCGGCCACGCCGGGGTCCACCCCGAGCACGCAGGGCTCGAACACGTGTTCAGTCTAGGGTCGGTCAGGGGCGGGGGCAAGCACCTCGGGAGGCTCAGCCGAGCTCGGCCATGACCGACTCGGGGATGTCGAAGTTCGCGTAGACCGCCTGGACGTCGTCGAGCTCCTCCAGCGCCTCGAGCAGCGCGAGCACCTGCTTGGCCTGGGCGCCCTCGACCGGCACCGTGGTCTGCGGCACCATCGTGATCTCGGCCGAGAGCATCGGCACGCCGGCCGCCTCCAGCGCCTGCTTCACCGCCTGGAACGTCGACGGGTCGGTCGTGATCTCCCAGGTGCTCTCGGCGTCCTTCAGGTCCTCGGCGCCGGCCTCGAGGACGATCTCGAGCAGGCGCTCCTCGTCGGGGGCGGCGTCCTTCTCGATCTGGATCACGCCCTTGCGGTGGAACATCCACGCCACGCTCCCCGACTCGCCGAGGCTACCCCCGTTGCGGTTGAAGACGTACCGGACCTCCTGCGCCGTGCGGTTGCGGTTGTCGGTCAGCGTCTGCACGTAGATCGCCACCCCGCCGGGCCCGTACCCCTCGTAGACGACCTCCTCGTACCGGGCCCCGCCGGCGAGCTCGCCGGTCCCGCGCTTGATCGCCCGCTCGATGTTCTCGAGCGGGACCGAGGCCGCGCGCGCCTTCTCGATCGCCGTCGCCAGGGTCGCGTTCGCCTTCGGGTCGCCGCTGCCGCCCTCCCGGGCCGCGACCTCGACGAAGCGCAGGAGCTTGGCGAACTCGTTGCTGCGCTTGGCGTCCTGCGCCGCCTTCTTCCGTTTGATCGTCGACCACTTCGAATGGCCGGACATGCCTCACACCTTCCTCAGCACGTACCCGTGGAGCCGGGTCTCCCCCACCAGCTCCGGATGGAAGGATGCCACGACGAGGTTCCCCTCCTCCACGACCACGGGGTGGCCCTCGTGCTCGGCGAGCACCCGCACCCCCGGCCCGACCTCCTCGACGATCGGGGCCCGGATGAACACGGCCCGGACCGGGTGGTCCACGCCCTCGACGCGCAGGTCGGTCTCGAACGAGTCCACCTGGCGCCCGTAGGCGTTGCGCCGCACCGTGATGTCCACGAGGTCCAGCAGCGGCTCGAGCCCGATGACCCGCCTGGCCATCACGATCATGCCGGCGCACGTGCCGAGCATCGGCATCCCGGCCCGCGCGCGCTCGCGGATCGGCTCGACCAGGCCGGCGCTGCGCGCGAGCTTGGAGATGGTCGTGGACTCCCCGCCGGGGATCACCAGGCACTCGACCTCGGCCAGGTCCTCCGGCGTGCGGACCTCGACCGGCCTCGCGCCGAGCTCGGCCAGCACGGCGGCGTGCTCGCGGAAGTCACCCTGGAGCGCGAGGACGCCGGCCTTCATGCGCCTCGCGTCACCAGCCGCGGGTCTGGAGCAGACCCTCCTCGCCGAGCTCCTTGATGTCGATCCCGTGCATCGGCTCGCCGAGCCCGTGCGAGACCTTCGCGAGCACGTCGGGGTCGTTGTAGTGGGTCGTCGCCTCGACGATCGCGCGAGCCCGGGCGGCGGGGTTCTCGGACTTGAAGATGCCCGAGCCCACGAAGACGCCGTCCACGCCGAGCTGCATCATGAGCGCGGCGTCGGCCGGCGTCGCGATCCCACCGGCCGCGAAGTTCACGACCGGCAGCCGGCCCTGCTCGGCCACCATCCGACAGAGCTCGACGGGGGCCCCGAGCTCCTTCGCCGCCGCCACGAACTGCTCGGGGCGCAGGCCCTGCAGCCAGGCGATCTGCCGGAGCATCGTCCGCTGGTGGCGGACGGCCTCCACGACGTTGCCGGTGCCCGCCTCGCCCTTCGTGCGGATCATCGCGGCCCCCTCGGCGATCCGCCGCAGCGCCTCGCCGAGGTCCCGCGCGCCGCACACGAAGGGGACGGTGAAGGCCCACTTGTCGATGTGGTACTCCTCGTCGGCCGGGGTGAGGACCTCGGACTCGTCGATGTAGTCCACGCCGAGCGCCTGCAGGATCTGCGCCTCGACGAAGTGGCCGATCCGGACCTTGGCCATCACCGGGATCGAGACCGCCTGCATGATCTCCTCGATCTTGTTCGCGTCGGCCATGCGGGCGACCCCACCCTCGCGGCGGATGTCGGCCGGCACCCGCTCGAGGGCCATGACGGCGCACGCGCCGGCGTCCTCGGCGATCTTGGCCTGCTCGGCGTTCGTGACGTCCATGATCACGCCGCCCTTCAGCATCTCGGCCAGCCCGGACTTCACCCGGAAGGTGCCGGTCTCGCGTTCCACGGGTACCCCCTCCTGATGCGGTGATCTGCGCCCTCGCGGACCCGAGGGCGTGCCGCATCCGAGTCTACCGCCGGACCCCGGGCCCCGGACGGCTACGCTGGAGCCATGCGCGGGGGGCGGCGGTGAGCCGGACGGCGCGGCTCTCCTACGAGCTGAAGACGATCGTCGCGCGCTCGCCGCTCGCCCTGCCGATCCAGCGCCTGCGGCGGCGCGGCGAGGTCCTCGGCCCCGACACCGAGATCGTGATCGAGTCGTTCCCGCGGTGCGCCTCCTCGTTCGCCGTCGCGGCCTTCCGTCTCGCGCAGGAGCCCCACGCGAGCCGCATCGCCCACCACACGCACGCGCCGGCCCAGGTCATCGCCGCCGTCCGGCGTGGGGTGCCGGCGCTCGTGCTCCTGCGCGAGCCCGAGGAGGCCGTGCTCTCGCACGTCATCTACACGCCCGGCCTCACGCCCGAGGTCTCCCTCCGCGGGTACGTCCGGTTCCACGAGCCGCTCCTGCCCCACCGCGGCGGGTTCGTGGTCGGCCTGTTCGAGGAGGTCGTCTCGGACTTCGGCTCGGTGATCGAGCGGGTGAACGCGCGCTTCGGCACGACCTTCCGGCCCTTCGAGCACCGTCCGGAGCACCTCGCCCGGATCGACCGCGAGATCGAGGAGGACTACCGCTCGCGCGCCCGCTCCGCCGAGGAGCTCGCGCGGACGGTCCCGCTGCCGACCGAGGAGCGACGCCGGCTGAAGGAGCGCCTGCGGGCCGCCTACCGCGCGACCCCCGAGCGCCTGCGCCGGCGCGCCGAGGCCGCCTACGAGGCGCTGCGGGCAGAGGCGCTCGGCCCCTAGCGCCGGGAGCTCGCGCTCGGCCCCTGCGGCTCGGCTGCTAGCGCTCGGTCTGGAGCTCGGCGAAGCTCGGCAGGAGCTCGACCCAGGTCCGCCCCGGCGCGAGCGGGATCTCGGTGCCGTCCCTGGCGAGGAAGCGGGTCGGCTCGCGCAGGCTCTCCCGCTCCCACCGCCCGAGGACCATCCGCCCGTCGCGGAACACGTACGCCCTCCCCGAGCCGGTGAGCTCGAGGTGCGGGGTGATGCCCCCGCGGGGCCCGATCTCGACGTCCACGACCTGGACCACGACGTTCGTCGCCGAGACCTGCTCGCCCCCCTCCTCCAGGTGCGGCTCGTCGCCGTGGGACCGGAGCCAGGCGTGCTCGCGGCGGCTCCAGCTCCACCACACGTCCGCGTACGTCTGCGAGAAGGGCAGGTGCACCCGCGTCACCCGGCGCGAGCGCAGCGCGAGCTCCTCGGCGTAGGAGAACACCGGCTCCGGCGCCCCGTCCCTCGAGCGTGCGACGCGGTACAGCGCCTTCGTGCTCGCGTAGAGGTTGTGCGGCGCTGGGCGGCTCGGGTCGCGGGTGAAGGCGTCCCCGCCCCGGGTCTCGTCGATCGGGATGAGGTCGGCCTCGTTCACCACGCGCACGACGTTCGGGGCGCCGCCGGAGTACGCGAGGATCGGGCGTCCGAAGGCCGCGAGGATGTCCGGGTCGGCGGTGCGAGCGCTCCGCACCGGCCCGACGCGCGGGGCGTCGTGGCACTGGTACAGGACGACGAACCGCGTGATCCCGCCCTCGACGAGCTCCTCGTAGACGATGTCGGCGGAGGACAGGCCGGCCTGGGGACGGGCGTCGGGGTAGTTCTCGACCTTGATGGCGAGCACCGGCCGGTCCGGCACCTGCCCGTGCGGGGCCGGCAGGCCGGTGAGCGGACAGGTCGGCGTGGGCGGCGGGCCCTCCTCGATGAGCCCGACGCTCGAGAGCGTCGAGCGGACGACGGCCGGCGCCTGCGAGGGGTTCAGGGCGAAGTAGCCCAGGCCGGCGCCGGCGCCGAGGAGCAGCGTGAGCGCGCCGAGCGCCGCTTTCCCGCGACGGGTCATGGACATGCGGGCACCACCTCCGGGTTCGGGATCTTCGGGGGGTCGCGCACCGGCCGAGGCCGGGACCCGGCATGCTACCGGCCGACCGGGGCCGCCTCAACCACCCGGGCTCACATCTCCTCGAGCCGCCGGATCCGCTCCTCGATCGGCGGGTGCGTGGAGAACAGGCGCTCGAGCAGGCCCATCCGCTCCCCCTCCACCCGCGAGGGCTGGGCGAGCCACAGGTGCGCCGTCGCGTTGTTCGCCGAGCGCATCGGGATGCCGCTCGCCCGGGCGATCTTCCGGAGCGCGCTCGCCAGGCCCGGCGGGTACCGGGTGAGCAGCGCACCCTGCGCGTCGGCGAGGAACTCGCGGTTGCGCGAGACCGCCAGCTTGATGATCTGCCCGACGATCGGCGCGAGGATCAGCATGAGCAGCCCGAGCGCGAACAGGACGAGCTCGACCGGCCCGCCCCCGCGCTCGTCGCCGCGCCGGCGCCCGAGCCCGCCCCACCACCAGGCCCGCATGAAGAGCTCCGAGAGCAGGACGGCGGCGCCGACGAGGGTCGCGACGACGGTCCCCACCAGGATGTCCCGATCCAGGACGTGGGCCATCTCGTGGGCGATGACGCCCTCGAGCTCGACGCGGTTCATCGTCTCGAGCAGGCCGCGGGTCACCGCGATCGAGGCGTGCTCGGGGTCGCGGCCGGTGGCGAAGGCGTTCGGGGCACGCTCGGGCACGACGTAGACCCGCGGCTTCGGGATCCCCGCGGCGATCGCGAGGCCCTCGACGACGTTGTGCAGGCGCGGCTCCTCCTCGGGGGTGACCTCGCGGGCGCGCACGGAGGCGAGGACGATCCGGTCCCCGGCGTAGTAGGAGCCGAGGGACATCGCGATCGCGACGGCGAGCGCGAGCACGAGCCCCGTCGGCCCGCCGCCGGTGAGCTGCCCGATGGCGTAGCCGACGAGCCCGAGGAAGACGACCGCCCCCAGCATGAGGAGCGCGGTCCGGCGCTTGTTGGCGGCGATCTGCTCGTACACGTCAGTCCGCGAGACCCACCCGGGCCGGCCCGCGCTCGGGATCCTCGATGCGGAAGAACTCGCGCGGGGTGAAGCCGAACGCGCGGGCGATGAGCGAGGCGGGGAACGAGCCGATGAGCGTGTTCAGCCGCATGACCTGCTCGTTGTAGAACTGGCGCGCGTAGGCGATCTTCGACTCGGTCGCGGTGAGCTCCTCCTGGAGCGCGAGGAAGCTCTCGCTCGCCTTCAGCTCCGGATAGGCCTCGACGACGGCGAGCAGGCGCCGCACGCCGCGCGTGATCTCGTTCTCCGCGTCGGCCTGGTCGGGGACGGAGCCCGCCTCGATCGCCCGGGCCCGGGCCCTCGCGACCTCCTCGAAGAGCTCGCGCTCGTGCGCGGCGTAGCCCTTGACGGTCTCGACGAGGTTCGGGATGAGGTCGTAGCGGCGGCGCAGCTGCACGTCGATCTGCGCCCACCCCTCCTCGACGCGGTTGCGCAGCCGCACGAGCCGGTTGAACGTCCACACCGCCCACAGCGCGGCGGCGCCGACCACGCCGAGCGCGATCCAGAGCCACATGCCGGGGCCCATCCTACCGGCCGCGGTCGCGCGGGCCGGGCCGGGGTGTCAACATGTTCACGGCTCCGTGGCCACGCCCCGGTGCTCGGCGTGAACCCCTTGACACCATCGTCCTGCGACGTTTCCGACAGGGGGTTCACACGGTCGAGCAGGGAGCTATCCTTCGGCCGTCAACCCGGTGACACCCGCGCGGTCCGAACGGGGAGCTATCCTTCGGCCGTCAACCCGGTGACAGCGCCGACGAGGCGCTCAGCGCTCAGCCCTCCCTCCCTGCCGACCCCCCGCCCGGCGATACGCCGCCTCCAGCCTGGGCAGGACGACCTCCCACGAGAAGGCCCGGGCCCGCTCGCGCCCGGCCCGACGAAGGCGCTCGGCGAGCTCGGGCTCGTCCAGGACCCGGCCGAGGGCGCGCGTGAGCGCCTCGAGATCCCCCGGGGGCACGAGGAGCCCGTCGACGCCGTCGCGGATGACCTCGTCGAAGCCGGGGATGGCCGAGGCGACCACCGGCAGCCCGGCGGCCATCGCCTCCACGAGGACGATCCCGAAGCTCTCGCCCCCGACGTTCGGAGCCACGAACGCATCGCACGCCGCGTGGATCGGCGGCAGGTCCCGGTTGGGCAGTGCCCCGAGGAGCAGGACGCGCTCGCGCAGCTCGGGCGGGAGCCCCTCCGCCGCCGTCCGCTCCGGCCCCTCCCCGACCACGACGAGCCGCAGATCGGGACGCTCGGCCGCCAGGCACGCGTACGCCGCCACGGCCAGCCGGAAGCCCTTGCGCGCGTCCAGGCGGCCGACGAACAGCAGCTTGCGGCCGGGGCCGAGACGTGCGGGCTCGGCGACCGCGTGGAGATCGGAAGAGCGTCGTGTAGGGAAAGAGTGTAGATCTCGGTGGTCGCCGTATCATTAAAAAAAAAAAGAAA
>ENA-ORXB01001419-ORXB01001419.1-sediment-metagenome-genome-assembly--contig:-NODE-1419-length-28661-cov-4.448748_pt1 | contig 28661 bp, 29 predicted proteins | sample MGYA00237863_ERZ511475 | MGnify/ENA primary metagenome ERZ511475 (study PRJEB26305, sample SAMN06343858) | sediment metagenome | isolation source: hot spring sediment | place: Canada: British Columbia... | reverse complement strand
CTTCCCCCTTCCCCAGGCGGGCGCCGCGGCGCCCGCCTGGGGAAGGGGGACAGGGGGAAGGGGTTCCGCGACGGGCGGGCTCGAAGCCGATCCCGATGGGCAGGGCCACCAGCAGCCTGCCTCCGTGCTATGCACTGAACGCGAGTCTGAACAGCTAAGATGGCGCTGGCTCTTGCACTGCTGCGCCGAATCTGCTATAGTCCCCCCACAGGTAAGCCCAGCTGGAGAAGAGGCGTTACAGCTATGGTCAAGCTATTGATGACCTGGAACATCCGTCCTGGCAAGGAGGAGGAGTACATCGAGTTCCTGACGCAAGAGTTCGCCCCGACGATCATGCGCCTGGGCATCCAGCCTACCGATGCGTGGCTGACCGTGGTCGGCGAGGGGCCGCAGGTCCACGCCGGGGGCACGGCTCCGGACCTGGAGACCATGGAGCGAATCCTGGCGGGCAAGGACTGGCAAAAGCTGGAGAGCAAACTCCTCTCCCTCGTTCAGGATTTTCGGCGCAAGATCGTGGTCGCTACCGACGGCTTCCAGATCTAGGCGCGACAGATGGAGATTGCTCGCTAAAAGAGACAAGAGCGCTGCCGGACGCTCTTGTCTCTTTGATTCCCTGCGGCGCCATCACGATGCATCGGCTGCGGCGCTGGTGCGGGCGCGTCTGCCCGTATGGGCTAGTCCTTCTTCTCAGGCTTGGCCTCGTCGCTCTTATCGGCCTTGGTGTCGGTGCTATCCCGCCCGGCCTTGGCCCCCGAAGAGCCGTTGCCGGTTGACGAGCTCGAGCGATGGTCCGTGCAGTAGAACCCAGAGCCCTTGAACACGATACCAACGGCATGAGGGACTCGGTGCACGGGGCCTTCACACTCCGGGCAGCGCTGCAGCGGCTCATCGGTGATGCGCTGCCACCGCTCGAAGCGTATGCCGCAGGTTTCGCACTTGTACTCATACGTAGGCATAGTCGATCACCTCAACCGATAGACTGGGCTCGTGGTTGCGTCCCCTGAGAAGCCCTGTGCGCGCTTATTGTACTCTGCTCGCCCGCGGCGTGCAAGTGGGCGAAGGTGACAACTCCCGTGAACCTTTTGCCTACCGGCGGCGACTCACCTTTCGGGGGAGTCGCATGGAGATCGCAGTGAGCCAGCCCGCATTGCACACGGACCCCGATCAGGTGCTGATCCGCCGCATGGCGGCCGGCGACGAGGAGGCGCTGCGTGTTCTCTACGCTGCCTATGGCCGGCGGCTCTTTGCCTACGCCTATCGCCTGACGGGGAGCAGGGCTGCTGCAGAAGAGGTCGTCCAGGATACCCTGCTGGCGGCGTGGAAGGGGGCAGCGGCCTTTCGCGGCGACTCTCGGATTGTCACCTGGCTGCTGGGCATCGTGCATCACCGGGCGCTGAACCTCCTCCGGCGCAAGGCGCTCCCGAGTGATACGCTGGAAGAAGCTGCCGAGAGGGCCGATGCGGGGGCGGGGCTCACCGAGCTGGCCGAGGCGAGCGAGCGCCGCAAGGCGCTGACCCTGGCGCTCGGCCAGCTCTCGGGTGAGCACAGGGCGGTACTGGAGCTGGTTTTCTACCAGGGGCTGAGCCTGGCAGAGGTTGCCGAGGTCCTCCGCTGCCCGGTGGGCACCGTCAAGAGCCGGCTGAGCTATGCCAAGGTTCGGCTGCGCGAGGCCCTGGCCCGCCAGGGCTGGCGGGCGGAGGATGTGCTATGAGCTGTCGCAGCAAGCTGGCGGAGCTGTTGCCGCTCTACGCGGCGGGCTCGCTCGGCGAAGAGGAGCGGCGGGCTGTGGCCGCCCATCTGGCCGCCTGCGCCGACTGCCGGGCCGAGCTGGCCTTCTGGCAGGAGGTAGCGTCGGCGGTGGCTGCCGAGGATCGCCTCCTGCCGGCGCCATCGCCGAACCTCGTCGATCGGGCGCTGGTCGGCGCGCAGCGCAGGCGGGCGAACCCCTTCGTCCGCGCCTGGGGGCTGCTGGCCGCGCAGGTGCCCCTGGTGCGACGCGAGATCTGGTCGGCTTCGGCTCTGGTAATGGCCCTCGGCTGCCTGGTAGCCATTCTCCAGGGCGGCAGCGCGAGCGCGTCGATCATCGAGGCCGTGGCGCCGGTCGTCGCTGCGGCCGGCCTGGCCATGCTCTACGGCCCGGAGAGCGACCCCGGCCTGGAGTTGGCGCTGGCCACGCCGACCTCACCGCGGCAGGTGCTGTTGGCCCGCCTGGTGGTGGTCTACGGGTACGACCTGATCCTCGGCGTGGCTGCCAGTGTGGGCGTGCTGGCCGTCGTGCCAGCGGGCCTGCTTGGCCAGCTCATCCTGGGGTGGCTGGCGCCAATGGCCTTTCTGTCTGCGCTGGCCCTGGTGCTCTCGATGGTCATCGGCACCGGCAACGCGATCACGGCGGCGCTGATGCTGTGGCTGGCGCGGGGCCTGGCCTCGGGCCTGCGCATAGGCACAATGGGCGCTCCGGCTGCCCTCGAGGCGGCTTTCGTGGCCGCGCTACAGGCCTATGCCGGGCTCTGGCAGAGAACCGGCCTGCTGTTTGCGCTGGCGGCGGCGCTCCTGGCCGTGGCCGTCGCTCTGGCGGGTCAGGGGGAGCGGCTGGTGGCGCAAAAGGCGTGAGGCACCGGCTCACGGCCCTCGCCACATTGCTGAGGTCTGGCGTGTCTGCATGACCTCCTCGCAGTTGAACCGCCGGCGCTCTCACTGTGACTCACTGCCTGGAGGAGCCGAAAGGAGAGCCGCCGATGTCTGCCTTCTGGGGAGTTGCCCGCTACGAGTACCACATGGCCATCCGCCGCTGGGGGATGTGGCTGGCAATGGCCATCGCCGCCGTGCCGTACGTCCTGCCGGCCGCTGCTGAGCCGATCATGGCGGATTCTGCGGGAGCCTTTTCCGTCGGATGGATGTGGGCCTTTGGGGGCAACACAGTGCTGCAACTGAATCTGCTGATGCCCATCATCGCCGGGATCGTGATGGCGGACCGGCTGCCCCGCGACCTGCGGCTGGGCACGCGCGAGTTGCTGGCATCGACGCCGCTGAGGCGCCCCGCCTACGTCCTGGGCAAGTACCTCGGGGTCGTCGCGGCAGCGCTCACACCGGTGCTGGCAGCCATCGGACTGCTCGCCGCCATCCTCTCGATGCGGGGCTTGGCCGCCGGCTTGCCGGCTGCGGGGTTGCTGGCGCTGGTGGCCGGCCTGCTGGCCGGCTTCCTGGCCATCACCGTGCCGGCCTATCTCTTCATCGGCGCCTTCAGCGTGGCCTGCCCGGCGGTGCTGCCGGTGCGCGTCTACCAGGTGCTCTACGTCGGATACTGGTTCTGGGGCAACTTCCTGAACCCCAAAGTCATCCCAACCCTGGCGGGCAGCCCGCTCACGCCCTCCGGCGAGTACGCCGCCGCCGGCTTTTTCGCCGCCAGCAAGGCGAGCGGGATGGTATCGCTGCACACGCCGGCGGAGGCGGTGCTCAGCATCGCTGCCCTCCTGACCTGTGCGGCTGCGGCGCTGGTTGCGCTGGAGCGGTATCTGGCCTGGCAGGAGCGTACTGCGTGACGCGTACCGCGTATTGCGTACTGCGTACTGCGTAACCCTGTGCTGGTGCGGGGAGTCTTGCCTATTGGTGGACCTACGCAGTACAGGAGGAGTCAGTCGTGCAGGCCTTTCTCGGTGTCGACCCCTATGAATACCGCATGTCGGTTCGTCGCTGGAGCCTGTGGCTGGCCTTTGCGCTGGCTGCAGCGCCCTCAGCGGTCACGCTGGCCTCGTTTCGCGCCGTGGGCTCTGCAGAGCCCCTGCGGCGACTGGCTGGCACATTGGCTGCGCAGCTCAACCTCTTCTTTCCGCTCGCTGGGGGCATCGCTATCGCCGATCGCCTGGCGCGCGACCGTCAGATGAAGGTGCGCGAGCTCCTGCAGGCTACCCCGACAGGTCGCCCCACCTACGTAGCCGGCAAGTATGTTGGGACGACCCTGGCGGTCCTCACCCCCGCGTTGGCCTGGACCCTCATCCGCCTAGGCGCCCTGGTGCTATTGGGCCTGCCTGCCGGCGTCCTGTGGCCGGGCATGCTGGCGTTCCTGGGCATCACCGTACCGGCCTTGCTCTTCGTCGGCGCCTTCTCACTGGCCTGCCCCGAGGTGCTGCCGGTGCGCGTGTACCAGGTGCTGTTCGCCGGCTACTGGTACTGCGGCAACTACCTCAGCCCGCAGAAAATGCCGACGATCAGCCAGACGCTGCTGGCGGCGTCTGGACGTTTTGTGAACGGGGCCTTCTTCCAAGGCGTCTACGACCCGGCCGGGCCTCGCTACACCCCCGGCCAGGCGGCGCTGAACCTGTTGGTGCTCTTCGCCTGTGCCGCTGCAGCGCTCATCGCGCTCGAGCGCTACCTGGCGTGGCAGGCGAGGAGAGCGTGATACGTGATGCGTGCAAGGTGATGCGTGAGGGGAACGCGGCGCCGGATGCGCTGCACTGAGCCGGGCTCACGTATCGCGCATCAGGAGGGAGGCATCCATGGGGGCGTTTCTGGGCATCGTGCGCACTGAATATCGCATGTCGATCCGCCGCTGGTGGGTGTGGGCAGCTTTTGTCGGCGGCCAACTGCTGCTCGCACCCGGCGTCCCAGGTCTCGTGTCGGCGTGGCCCCGGCTGAGCCTGTGGCAGTGGTCGGGTGTCGTAGCGGTCATCGGCAATATGCTGCCGCCCATCGTCGCCGGCATCGTCATCGCCGACCGCCTGGTGCGCGACCGCACGCTGGGTGTGCGCGAGTTGTTCTGTGCCACGCCCGTGCCGCGTCACATGTACATCCTGGGCAAGTACACGGGGGCCACGCTGGCGGTGTTGACGCAGGCCCTCGCCGCCGTGCTGACCGAGGGTGCGCTCTTTGTGGCCAGTGGGCTGCCGCCGGCGCTCCTCGTCCATGCACTCGGCGCATTCCTGGCTGTCGACGTGCCGGCCCTGCTCTTTGTCGGCGCGTTCAGTGTGGCCTGCCCGGAGGTGCTGCCGCTGCGCGTGTACCAGGTCCTGTTCACCGGCTACTGGTTCTGGGCGACTGCCATACCCAGTTCGTTCATGCCCACCGTCAATGGCACCCTGCTCAGCCCCAAGGGCGACTATGCGGCCAGCGCCTTCTTTGCCGAGCCGGGCATCTATGCCGTGCGGCCGTATACACCCATCGAGGGTGCGCTCAACATCCTTGTGCTCCTCGCCTGCGCCGGAGTTGCGCTCATCGCGCTCGAGCGCTACATGGCGTGGCAGGCGAAGCGAGCGTGAAACGCGATTGAACCTTCCGGCCCCGAGCCGCTACCTATGGAGTGAGAGTGCACGCGCGCTCGCAACGGGCTCAAGCGGATCGAGGATTGGACGACGATGAAGGCACTGACGATTGCACCATTGAAGTATCACCTGCGCATCTACCGGCGCGAGCACCTGGCGCTGCCGGCGGGGCTGTGGGCCCTCTTTGTTCTGATGGTCCTCTTCATGCGTGACGATGCTCAGCGGACGTTCGACGTGGCCGGTGCCTTCCTGGGCTTTGTGCTGCCCCTCATGGCCGGCATCCTGGCCGCCTCGGCAGTGGTCGAGGATCCGGCGCTGGAGCTGCAGCTGGCGGCGCCGCGTGCGCCCTGGCGCATCCTTGTGGAGCGGCTGGCGGCGCTGCTCGGCGTGGTGACCCTCGCAGCGGTGGCCTACCAGCTCTACCTGGCGACGATGGGGGTCGATCTCAGCTCACTGGGGGACCCCGCCGCCCGCCAGCTCGGCTGGCTCGTGCCCAGCCTGGCGCTGATGGGGCTCGCGAGTCTGACGGCGCTGGCCCTGGTCCAGGGCACCGGCGGGGCGCTCCTGGTGGGCCTCGTGTGGCTCCTGCAGATACTGGGGCGCAAGTGGTTCATCGACAGCCGATGGGCGCGCTATCTCTTCCTGTTCATGCGCGCCCGCTACGCGGCACACCCGTCGCTTGCGGCGAACGAACTGTGCCTGACGGGCCTGGCCGTGGTGTTGATTGCGGCAGCGGGCTGGCTGCTGCGGAAAACGGAGCGCTACCTGTAGGGGCAACTCGTGAACCGCCACGGCATTGGTAGGGGCGGTTCGTGAACCGCCCATGGCATTGCCGTCGTAGGGGCGGCTCGCGACCCGCCCGCGGCATTGGTAGGGGCGGTTCGTGAACCGCCCTACAGATGAGAGGGAGCACATGGACATCCAGATCGCCGGTCTGAGCAAGACCTACGGCTCGGGCGGCAAGGCCGTCCGGGCGTTGCGGGGAGTGGACCTGACCATCGGGGAGGGGATGTTCGGCCTGCTGGGGCCCAACGGCGCCGGCAAGACGACGCTGATGCGCATCCTGGCCGGCCTGGTGAACCCTACTTCGGGCAGGGTGACGGTCGCCGGGCACGACCTGAGCACCGAGCGCGGCAAGGTGGCCGTCAAGGCCATCCTGGGGTACCTTCCTCAGGAGCTGGGCCTCTATCCAGAGCTGACCGCCCGGCAGTTCCTGGACTATATGGCGATCCTCAAGGGTCTGGATGATGCCCGGACGCGGCGGGTGCGGGTAGATCGCACCCTGGAGATGACGGGCCTCGCCGACGTGGCCGAGCGCAAGCTCAAGGGCTTTTCGGGCGGCATGAAGCGGCGGGTTGGCATCGCGCAGGCGCTCCTGAACGACCCTCGGATCCTGATCGTCGACGAGCCAACAGCAGGGCTCGACCCGGAGGAGCGCATTCGCTTCCGCAACCTCCTCGTCGACCTCGCCAGCGACCGCATTGTCATCCTCTCGACCCACATCGTCGAGGATATCAGCCAGACCTGCCGGGACATGGCGGTGCTCGACCGCGGCCTGGTGCGCTTCCGCGGCTCGCCGGGCGATCTGATTGCGCGGGCGCAGGGTATGGTCTGGCAGATCCGCACCGAGAACGGCCACAAGCCCAATGGCGGACTGGTGGTCGTTTCAACCCTGCAGCTCGCCGATGGTGTGCAGTACCGGGTGGTCGGCCGTGACGCCTCGGCCTACCCCGGGGCGGAGCCGGCCCAGCCGAGCCTGGAGGATGGATACGTCTGGCTGATGCAGGCGAAAGATGTGGGGCCGGGCGCGGAGTGATAGGCCCACAGCCCGCTGCCCGATTTGCGAATGCCATGGTTTCCATGCTATAATCCCTCGCTACTAACAGCCGATGCCTGGAACAGGGCGGTGAAGCTGGGACGAGAGGGGGGAAAGGTGTGACGCAGGTAATCGTCGAGCGGAACGAATCCTTCGAGAGTGCCCTCAAGCGGTTCAACAAGAAGGTACAACAGGACCGCGTCCTCTCGGAGGTTCGGCGCCGGCGCTTCTACGAGAAGCCGAGCGTGCTGCGCAAGAAGAAGAAAGCGGCCAAGCGACGCAAGAGCCGCAAGCAGACGCGCAAGAGCATGAGGGATTAGGAGCCCAGGGCCGATCCAGGCCCACATTGTTGGGCTCATGAGCAGGATGGCTGCCGATGGCTCTGAAGGACAAGCTGTCTGCCGACCTGAAGCAGGCAATGCGCGACCGAGACGAGAACCGTCTGGTCGCGCTTCGCCTGCTGCGGGCGGGCATCGTCAACGAGGAGGTCGAGAAGCAGCATCCGCTAGATGACAGCGAGATTCAGGCCGTTGTCGCCCGGCAGGTCAAACAGCGGCGTGAGTCGATCGAGGCCTTCCGTGCCGGTGGTCGCGAAGACCTGGTGAAGCAGGAAGAGGCACAGTTGCGTGTCCTGATGGAGTACCTGCCGCAGCAGATGTCCCGTGAAGAGATCGAGGCGGCGGCACGGGAAGCCATCAGCGAGGTTGGCGCCAAAGGGCCGGGTGACCTGGGCGCCGTGATGCGCGTGCTCATGCCCCGCCTGAAGGGCCGCGCAGAGGGCTCGTTGGTGAACCAGGTGGTCAGGGAGTTGCTTGGTGCCCGCTAGCACCGCGCCCGGCGGGCAGACGCCAGCCATCGCTGCCTTCTGAGAGCGCCATGACAGACAGGTCCGGCGGCATCTCGTTCGCGGAAGCGAACACCCCTTCGAGTGTGCCTTTGCCACCGTGGCGGACACGGCTCGGCATCCTCCTCCTCTCGCTCCTCCTCGTTGTGGCGGTGAGCGGGGTATTGTGTGTGCGCCTCGAGCCCGAAAGCGTTGACCTTGAGGTCGGCGAGGTGGCACCGCGGCGGATCCTCGCACCCCGCTCAGTCACTTTTGTCAGCGAGTATCTAACGGAACAGCAGCGCGAGGAAGCTGCCCGGCAGGTTGCGCCGGTCTACACTGCGCCTGATCCGGAGATCGTCCGCCGGCAGCTGGCGCAGGCGCGAGGGCTCACCGACTATCTCACAGCTGTGCGAGCCGACCCGTACCTCTCCCCTGAAGAGCGCAAGAAGGCGATCGAGGCCATCGATGGCCTGCGCCTCTCCCCATCGGCGATCAACGCCATACTCAGCCTCGATAGCGTCTCCTGGAGTGCGGTCGTGACGGATGTTCACACCATCCTCGAGCAGGCGATGCGCAACGAGATCCGCGAGGGAGAGCTGACCGAGGCGCAGCGGCGCATCGGAGCGATGGTGAGCCAGTCGCTCTCGCCGGCAAGCACCGAAGCGGTCGTCGCGCTGGCGCAGGCGCTGCTGGTCCCCAACAGCCTCTACGATGAGGCGACGACCGAGGAGCGGCGGCAGCAGGCACGGGACCGGGTCCTCCCCGTCAGCCATAGCCTCAAGCAGGGTGAGGTCGTGGTGCGCGAGGGCGAACTGGTGACGCCTCTGGACCTGGAGGAGCTAGAGGCGCTGGGCCTGCGGCGGGCCGAGAACGGCCTGTCGCAGGCGGCGGGCACCATCCTGCTCGTCGGCCTGCTGGTGGCCCTGCTCATTGCCTACATCCACCGCTCTCAGCCCGAGCTGTGGTACCGCCCGCGCCGTCTGCTGCTCCTGGCGCTCAGCCTGCTGGCTGCGGCGATCTTGGCGCGGCTCTTGGTGCCGGGGCACGCGCTGCTCCGGTATCTCTTCCCCGGAGCGGCGCTGGCCATGCTGTGCAGCGTGCTGGTGAACGTGCAGCTCGGGGCGATCCTCAGCGTGCTTCTGAGCGTGCTCGTCGGCTTTGTCTCAGGTGGCTCCCTGGACCTGGCGGTGTACACGCTGGCCGGGTCGCTGGTCGGCTCGCTGGCCCTGTGGCACATGGAGCAGCTCCACTACTTTACCCGGGCGGGCGCCCTGGTGGCTCTGGCCAACATGGTGAGCATCGTCGCCTTCGGGTTGGTCGAGCGGAGCTATGATACGACCGCGCTCCTCCAGCTCCTGGGCGTAAGCGTGGCGAACGGCGCGCTCTCGGCGAGCCTCACCTTCGCCGGCTATGCGTTTGTGGGGCGGGCCTTTGGGATTACGACCTCCCTGCAGCTCCTCGAGCTGGCGCGGCCGACGCATCCCCTGTTCCGGCAGCTCCTGCTGAACGCCCCGGGCACTTACCATCACTCCATCATTGTGGCGAACATGGCCGAGCGTGCCGCCGAGCTGGTGGGAGCCGATCCGCTTCTGGCACGCGTGGGCGCCTACTACCATGACATCGGCAAGACACTGCGGCCCTACTTCTTTATCGAAAACCAGTCGGATGGCCTCAACCCGCACGACCGTCTCGACCCCAAGACGAGCGCCAAGATCATCATCAGCCACACGCAGGATGGAGTGGCCCTCGCGCGTCAGTACGCTCTTCCTGAGCGTGTGCAGGATATCATTGCACAGCACCACGGCACGACCCTGGCCGGGTTCTTCTACCAGGTTGCAAACAAGGAGGGCGGCAGCGAGGTCAGCGAGAGCGACTTTCGCTACCCCGGGCCGGTGCCCGACACCAAGGAGGCGGCCATTGTCATGCTCGCCGACGTGGAGGCGGTCGTGCGTGCCAAACGCCCGAGGACGCCGCAGGAGATGGACCAGATCATCCACCAGTACATACAGGACAAGCTGGTCACCGGGCAGCTCGACCGGTGCAACCTCACGCTCCGTGACCTGGACCAGATCCGGCAGGCCTTCAGTGGTGTGCTGAAGAGCATCTTCCATCCGCGCATCCAGTATCCGGAGAAGGAAGAGTAATGGCTCCACCAAGGGAGGGCTGCGGGCGCGAAAGGCCGGACCTCCTGAGCCGGTTCGGGTATGCTCTCAGGGGGTGGGTCGAGGCCTGGAGGTGCCAGCCCAATATCCGGATTCAGGCGGCCTTTGTCGTGGGGATCACGGCGCTCGGCCTGTACCTGGGGCTTTCCACGGAGCAGTGGGCGATCATCGTGTTGACCTACGGGGTGGTGATTGCCTCCGAGCTCCTGAACTCGGCGCTGGAGGCGCTTACCGATCTGGTCTCGCCGACCTATCACCCGTTGGCTCGCCGGGCGAAGGATATCGCCGCCGGGGCCGTGCTGTTGACGGCAGTGGCCGCGCTGATCGTGGGACTGCTCATCCTCGGGCCGCCGCTTCTGGCACGGCTGAGGTGATCGAGACATCGTGGCGGAGGACAGCATCGTGGAGATACGGCAGTATATGCGCGTGGCGTGGCGATGGCTGTGGCTGATCGGAGGGCTGCCCGTCCTGGTCCTCGCTGTCAGCCTCCTGCGAGGCCGTGCGCCTCAGTCGCCCGGATACGTCGCCACTATGCGCTTCAGCGTGGGGGTCGTGCCCGAGGAGGCCGGTGGCGAGTTCTATACCTATGACCGATACTACACCTGGCTGACGGCCGAGTACCTGATCGACGACCTGGCTGAGGTGGTGAAGAGCCGCGAGATCGCTGAAGCGGTGGCGGCGGAGGCTGCCCGGGCCGGGCTGTCCCGACAGCTGGCACCTGGCACGCTGCAGGGCGCAACGGCAGGCGGCAAGCAGCACCGCATTCTGACGGTATCGCTGACCTGGCCGGACCAGAGTGAGCTGGAGGTGCTCGCCAAGGCGACGGCGACGGTGCTCAGCGAGGGCCGCGCAGCCTACTTTACCCAGCTGCGACAGGTGGGCACGCCGGTCGTCATGCACCTCATCGATCCTCCCGCCATCTCCCCTCTGGGGGTGAGCCTGCGCAGCCGCGTTGAGGTGCCGCTGAGGGTCGGCCTGGCGCTCCTGGCGGGGATAGCCCTGGCCTTCTTCCTGGAGTATGTGGATGACACTGTGCATGAGCCGGGCGATCTGGCGGCGCGAGGGGTGCCGGTGCTCGGCGTCATCCCGCGGCGCGGCTCCCTGCCCTGGTCGGAGCGCCGGGCGAGGTAGACGGAGCCCGGTATCGATTCCGGTTGCCATGCCCCTGCCTCGGTGCTAGACTCACTCCCGGGCCGGAGACGGCCACGCCTCTCGGGTCCCCCGCACCTGAGAGGACTCTTGGGAGGCAGGGAGCATGAGGATAGGCATCTTTGATGCCCTTTTCAGCCAGCTATCCCTGGAGGACATGCTGGAGCTCTGTGTCGATGCCGGTCTGGACGCGGTCGAGATCGGCACCGGCAACTATCCCGGGTCCAGGCACATCGACGTCGATGCGCTCCTCGAAAGTCAGCAGGCACGTGAGGCATACTTGCGCGAGTTCCGGGCTCGAAACCTCATCATCAGCGCCTTCTCGTGCCATGGAAACCCCATCCATCCCAACCGCGATCTGGCGGCGCGCCACGACGAGGTCTATCGCAAGACCGTCCGCCTCGCGCAGGCCATGGGCGTGCCGGTGGTGTGCTGCTTCTCCGGTTGCCCCGGCGGCGGCCCGGAGGACCGGCGCCCCAACTGGGTGACCGCCGCCTGGCCCCCTGACTATCCCGACATCCTGAACTGGCAGTGGACCGAGGTCGTCATTCCCTACTGGCAGGAGTTCGGCCGCTTTGCTCAGGACCACGGAGTCCGGCTGGCCATCGAGATGCATCCCGGGTTTGTGGTCTACAATCCGGCGACGCTAACCCGCCTGCGGGCAGAGGTCGGTCCGGTCATCGGGGCCAACCTGGATCCCAGCCATCTCTACTGGCAGGGCATCGACCCGGTCGCCGCGATCAAGAGCCTGGAGGGCTCGATCTATCACGTGCACGCCAAGGACACCGCCATCGACCGTCAGAACACCGAGGTCAACGGCGTGCTGGATACCAAGCCGTACTCCGACGTACCACACCGCTCATGGATCTTTCGGACTGTAGGGTATGGGCATTCGCTCCTGGAGTGGCGCCAGATCGTGAGCGCTCTGCGCACGTTCGGCTACGACTATGTGCTGAGCATCGAGCACGAGGACGCCCTGGCCTCCATCAACGAGGGTTTCAGCAAGGCCGTTGCCTTTCTGAGGGAGATCGTGCTGAGCGAGACGCCAGCACAAGCGTGGTGGGTGTGAGATGAATATGATCCGTGTCGGGCTCATAGGTGCAGGCTTTGTGGGGCCCGCTCACGTTGAGGCTCTTCGACGCCTGGGATACGTGGAGGTGCTTGCCCTGGCAGAAACCGACGCGCGGCGTGCCCGGGAAAAGGCCGACCAGATGGGCATTCCGGAGGCATGCGGCGACTATCGCAAGCTACTGGCCAACCCCCGGGTGACGGTGGTCCACAATGCAACGCCCAACCGTATGCACTTTGAGATCAACCTGCACGCCCTCCGCGCCGGCAAGCACGTGGTGTCGGAGAAGCCGCTGGCCATCACGTCGGACGAGGCGCAGCAGCTCGTTGACGAGGCGAGGGCGACGGGGCTGGTGAACGCCGTTAACTATAACTATCGGGGCTATCCCCTCGTGCGCCAGATGCGGGCCATGATCGCCCGAGGAGATATCGGTCAGGTCCGGCTGGTGCATGGCTCCTACCTGCAGGACTGGATGACCTACGCCACCGACTATAGCTGGCGGGTCCTGCCGGAGCAGGGTGGCCCCTCCCGCGCCCTGGCCGATATCGGCACGCACTGGTGCGACCTGGCGCAGTGGGTTACCGGGCAGCGAATCAGCCGGGTGATGGGTCGGCTGGCGACAGTGGTGCCCATCCGCTTCCGGCCGGTGGAGCGGGAGGTGGAGGCTTTCGCAACGGCCGAAGGCCCGAGGGAGGCCGTGGAGGTCCGGACGGAGGACTGCGCCTCCGTGCTGATCGACTTTGAGGGCGGCGCGACGGGTGCCTTTGTGGTGTCGCAGGTCAGCCCGGGGCGCAAGAACCGTCTCTGGATCGAGGTCGACGGCAGCGAAGGCTCGCTGGCCTGGGATCAGGACCATCCCGACGAGCTGTGGTACGGTCAGCGGGGCCGCCCCAATCAGGTGCTGCCGCGTGACCCGGCGCTGCTGGATGTGGAGTCGCTCGTCGGCTCCTTCCTGCCGGCGGGGCATCCGGAGGGCTGGTCAGACGCGCTGCGGAACCTCTTTGCCGAGATCTATGGGTTCATCCGCGCCGGCCGGGATCCCCTGCACGACGTACCGACCTTTCCGACCTTCTACGACGGCCTGGTCGAAAACATCCTGGTCGAGGCGATCCTGGAGAGCCACCGGCTGCAGCAGTGGGTCGAGGTGCCGCGGATGCCGCTGCCGCAGCCCGCGCCGGCCGTCGCCACTGCGCGGCGCTAGGGCGGCAGACAGCGCGGGTTCAACTCCGCGCTGTCTGCTCGCGGGATCGCTCCTCATCCTCGGCGGGTTTGGGCTGGGGGATAATCAGGACGCGGTCGATGCGCCGACCATCCATGTCCACGACCTCAAAGCTGTGGCCGTTGGCCACGATCCGGTCACCGACCCGCGGAAGGCGCCCGAGCTGGGCGACGACAAACCCGGCGACGGTGTTGAACTGGTACTGCTCCTCGCCGGGCAGACGGTCGACGTCCAGCAGGTCGCGCAGGTCGTCCGCCGGGAGCAGGCCATCGACCAGCAGCGAACCGTCCTCCCGGCGGACGACGGCCTGCTCGACCCGATCGTACTCGTCCTCGATCTCGCCGACGAGCTGCTCAAGCACGTCCTCCAGAGTGATCAGGCCCTCCGTCTCGCCGTACTCGTTGATGACGATGGCCATGGCTGAGTGGGCCATCTGGAAGGCGCGGAGGGTGGCCGAGATCAGCTGGCTATCGGGGACGAAGAGCGGCTGGCGCAGTATCTTGCGCAGGTCGAGCGCCTCGCCCTGCACGAGGACGTCCCTCGCGTGCACGATCCCGAGGACGTTATCGAGGCTATCCTGATACACGGGAAAGCGCGAGTAGGTCGATTCCTCCACGATCCTGCGGACCTCGTGGGGCGGCATGTCGATCTCGATGGCCACGACCTCCGAGCGCGGGCGCATCAACTCGCCGACCCGGAGGTCGGCGAAGCGAAAAACCCTCTCGACCAGCTCGCGCTCGGTACCGGCAAAGACCCCAACCCGCGCCCCCTCGGCCATCAGGTACTTGATCTCCTCTTCGCTGGCCGGCGGCGGCTCCTCCGCCCGAAGCCCGAGAATGCGCAGCACGCCATCCGTTGACGTGCGCAGAATCCACACCAGCGGCCGGGCCAGGGTGGCAAGGCCCTTCATCACCGGAGCCATGGCGCGGGAGATCGACTCGGCGTGGGCGAGGGCGATGCGCTTGGGCACCAGTTCCCCGAGAATGAGCGTCAGGTAGGTGATGCCAAGCACAACGAGCACCAGAGCGACGGTGGATGCGTATGGCCCGATCACGGGCAGCCCCGCCAGAGAGGGAGTCAGCCGGGCGACGATGGTCGCACCGCCGAAGGCGCCGGCGAGTGTGCCGACCAGGGTGATGCCAATCTGCACGGTCGAGAGGAAAGTGCCAGGCTCTTCCAGGAGGTTGATGGCCGTCTGCGCTCGCCGATCGCCCTCCTCCGCCTGGGCTTCCAGGCGGGAGCGTCGGGAGGAGACCAGGGCTATCTCTGTGCCGGCAAAGATGCCATTGGCGATGACCAGAAGCAGTATGATGATGAGTTCAAGTGTCATCGGAAACCTTGAGTACCTCTGCGTGACGCCTGTCAGGTGGGCACGAGGCCCGTCCCGATGCTGCACGATGGCCTCGGAGCGTTGCCTCGCCCCGGTACAAATCTTGACGCGTTACAGGCGCACACCTTCAGGATACCAGAAAAACCGTCATCGTGCAAGCGGCGCAGCGTGGCCGCCTGACCGCACTATCCTGGCCGTGTCGCTTGGGCCTGCCAGCAAGAAGTAGGCCACAGAGTAGAAGGGCCTGCACGCCTCCGAGGACAAAGTCTACATAAACTTCAGCTTCTGGCACACTTATTGCTGAAAAGAAATGGTAGACGCGCCTGGGCGGCGGCATAGGACCGGCGCGCGCTCCCCCGAGGCTTTGTTTCCGGCAGACCGGCGCGGATCATCCGGCCGGTGATACGCACGGACGCCGGAAGCCACAGAGGAGGATGCAACACGATGTACCGGACCTTGCTGCGGCTGGTGTTCTTCCTGGCGGTCCTGGCCATTCTGCAGGCATGGCCGCCGGCAGCATGGGCGCGGCTGGCCCCCGGCATATCCCAGCAGGCATCGGGAGAAGCCGTCGTGCCTGCTCCCAGCGCAGAGGCGACGGCAGCGGCGGAGACTCGGGCGGTCGTCGCGCCCCCCACTGCGCTGACGGTGACCCGGGATGTGGCCCAGCCAGCGGCTCCGGCAGCGCCGTTGCCCGACGACGCTCCCGCCGGGCCGGGCGCGGTCGCCGCCGGCCCGGCAGACGGCAACTCCGCCCCGCCGACGCAGATGGCGGGCCTTGCCGAAGCCCTGCCGGTGCCGCCGACCCCCACTCCCCTGGCGGAGGCCCCTCCAGCACCGGCCGCCTACGAGCCCGGGAGTTCTCCTGGTGCGACTACGCTCCTGGCGCAATGGCCGCCCGAGGTGGAGGTGGTCTCGCAGCCGGCTTTGGCCATACCGGGAGCCGTCGTGCCCGTTGGAGCAGTGATCAGCGGGACGTTGCCGGTGGAGAGCGTGGCGGTAGAGTACGACCTACAGAGGCTGTCGTGGCCCAACGGTCGCGGTGCGCGGACTCCACCCTTCCCGGGGGCGGTGGGCCTCAACCTGCTCCAGTGGGTGGCGCCGCTGCCGCAGCAGGTCGGCGATCTGCTGTGGTACCGTGTGGTTGCCGAGCCGGGCGGCGGCGGCAGGCCGCTGCACTCGGCGGACCAGTGCCTGCCCTATGGGCGCTGGCTGAATGCCGGCGCTGCTGAGGCTTTCCCGGATGGTGAGGGTCGCCTCTGGGAGGCAGACCGCTCCTGTTACCCCGGCTCATACGGCTACGACGGACCCACACGCGTGCTCACCACCGGCGAGGTGGTACAGGGAGCTACAGGCTATGGCGAACAGGACCTGTACCGGCAACAGCGGGCGAGCGTGGACGGCGTGCCCTTCCACTACCGCTTCTGGTACGGCACCGGTCTCTACGAGGCCCGGCTCCAAGTCGAGCTGCGGTTTGCCGAGCTCGAGGCAAGCGGGCCCGGGCAGCGGGTCTTTGACGTCCTGGCGAACGGTCAGCCGCTCGTGGAGGGGCTGGACTTGTGGGCGGTAGCCGGGCCGCGCGTGGCCCTCGTAGTCACGCGGGAGGTCACCGTCACCTATCAGGCGGAGAAGGACCCGGTGCTGGACCTGGCGTTCGTGCCGCGGGTTGGTGAGGCCTGCGTGGCGGGCGTGGCAGTCTGGGGCGTCGAGGCGGTGCCCCAGTACACGGTGTCCATTGCCGTCGATCACCCGGCCGATGACGTCCATGCGGTGGTCGGGGAGAGGTCCCAGCGCCACGAGCCCTTTGTACGGCTGGGGCGTTACACCGATGGCTCAGAGTGTGCGGCCGGCTTCCTGTTCCGGCGGGTCCCGGTCCCCGGTCAGGCATACGTCTCCAGCGCCTGGCTGGAACTCTCGAGCTATCCGGCAGTAGGCAGGCAGCATGGGGACGCGGATGTCACCATCTACGCGCAGGCCACAGACTCGGCGCAGGGCTTTGGCCGACGTCAGCAAATCGTTACGGTGCGTCCGCTGACCTCGGCGGGCGTGCGTTGGCTCATCGACCGGCCGTGGTCGGCGGGAGAGAGCTGTCGCTCGCCGGATCTCTCGGCGGCGCTGCAGGAGCTCTTCGATCGAGCCAACTGGCGGCCCGGCAACAACCTCGCCATCCTGATCATGCCCAATGGCGGCGCGGTGGGCTGGCGGGATGTGGTGGCGCAGGAGTGGGCTGCTGGCGGCCATGGGCTGGGGTCGGCGGCGACCCTGCATGTCACCTATGTGCCACCCCTCGCGGAGCAGCCGAAGCGCTGACCCTGGCACAGGGCTTGCCGCTGGCGGGCGGGAGGTTAGCGGCGATGGAAGAGCTGGCGCTGCTGGCGGTCATTGCGCACCCCGGGGACGAGCTGGCAATCGCAGGGACGCTGGCCAGCCATACCGAAGCAGGCGTGCGCGTCGAGGTGGCCTGTGCCACACGCGGTGAGGTGGGCTTGGCGGCCGGCCAACTCTCTCCGGACGAGCGCGCGGCACAGGCGGAGCATGACCTCCGCTGCGCCTGCAACCGTCTGGGCGTGAGAGCGGTCCACTTCCTGGGGTACCGAGACTCGGGCCCCCTCGGCCACACGGCGCTGGAGCCCGGGACCCTGGCGAGGGCGCGGGCTCTGGAGGCGGTGCGAGGCCTCGTCCGGCTGATCCGCTCGGTGCGGCCGCAGGTCGTCATAACCTTCGGGCCCGACGGGATCGATGGCCATCCGGACCATGTGCTCATCGGCGAGCTGACCACGCAGGCCTTCGGGGCGGCGGGGGATGGGCACCAGTTCCCGCGGGATGGCGGGCCGGAGCCCTTCCTGCCCAGCAAGCTGTACTACTTTGGCCTGCCACGGGGCCTCCTGCAGCTGGCGGATATCCCCGGACCGGGCACCCCCGACGCGGCGATTGCCGCGCGACGGGATGTGTGCCTGTTCATCGACCGCAAGATCGAGGCGGCGCGCTGCTATGGGCCCGGCGTGGAGCCGGAGCTGATCGGACTCTTTCAGTTGCCGGAGCCGGAGCGGCACCATCTGTTGAGCTTGGAGTATTTCAACCTGGCGCAGCCGCTTCCGGCGGCGGACGACCGCCGCGACCCGTACCTGTTTGCCGGCATTCCATAGGGCGAACCCGCCGCCCGGCCCCGCCTCCTATGGCATGGACGTTGCTAAGCGGTAGCGTCAGGCGGCCCTGGTTTGGTCTGACGGGTCTGGGCCACCGGAGGCGCTATGGTGAGGGCAGAATCAGGGGTAGAGCTGCACAACCTCCGCATCGAGGCGGATGGGTCTATCAGCGTGGACCTCGCTCCCCTCGCCGCCCCGGCGCCCGGGCCGCCTCGCGAAACGCGTATCCTCTATCAGGTGGCGAACCCCTTCCTATCGGCCACCTTTGAATCCCCCGGTCGCCTCAGCGGGTACAGTGCCTTTCACGCCGGCACGATCCTCGAGCCGGGCGCCTGGCGTCAGACGCTCAGGCTGGATGGTCAGACGCCGCCTCTGGAGGCCGCCGGGGTGCGCGTGCGTGCCAGGGTCATGGCCGAGGAATGGCACGCTCCCGGCTGCAAGCTGACCGTGAGCAGCTTCTGCGACGGCGGGCGCAATGCCATCTACCAGGCCTATGAGCTCGTGAGCCTTGACGGCCGGCCGCATGACCTCGAGCTTCTCATCTCGGCGGCCTTTGTCTCGGGCGAGGAGTTCAGCGCCTACGGCCTCCACTACGATGAGCGCTTTGGGGCCATCGTGGCCATCTTTGGCGAGACCGGTGCAGCCGGTCCGTGGCGCTCCACGGAGGGCGTGGCGCGCGCTGCACTCCTCGGCGCCGACCTGCCGCCTGCCGAGTGGGAGGTCAGCGGCCCGCGAGCTTACCTCACCTACAGGCTCCGGGCCGAGGGGAAACAGTCAGCCGGCTTGTGCGTGATAGTGACCGGGGGCTGGCAACGGCAGGAGCACGAGGCGCTCTTCCAGCAGGCGACCCTCCACTGGCGCCGGGAGTTGGAGGAAGCTCATCGCTATGGCGAGTGGCTGGCAGGCAGGCTCGAGGTCGCGGACCCGGTGCTCCATAGCGCCTTTGTCGCCGCCCTCAACGCCGCGGCGAGCGCCTACCGCGTGGACCACGACGGCCGCTTCCGGGGGCTCCTCCCCGCGCCCGAGGAGGGCTCGGCGCCGGCGGTCGTGATCCCCTGCGACGTATACTGGTGCTCGCAGGTGCTGCTGCCCTTTTGGCCCGAGAGGGTACGCGATGCCATCCTCTCTCTCGCCCGGGCCGTGCACGACGACGGCCGCCTCGGTCGCAGCATCCGGACCCTTCCCGAGTATGAGGAGGGGCCCGGTGGCAGTGACCCTTCCGCCTACGAAATCTGGCCCGATGCCTTGGACTCGCCTTCGTACTTTGCCATGCTGGTACACGACTATGTCTGCTGGACGGGTGATGAGGGGCTGCTCGAGGAGCGGGTCCGGGGACGCAGCATCTGGGAGAAGGTCCTGGCCTGCGTCAACTATCTGCGCAGGCAGGATACGAACCACGACTTCTTGTTCGAGAAGCGCCGCACCCAGCCCGACTGGGCCTTTGACGTCCTGCGGGACGACTGGGTGACCTATGACCTGTGCCTGCACTGCCAGGCGCTGAAGAACGTGGCCGAGATGGCCCTGCTGCGAGGCGACGAGGCGACCGCCCGCGACATGGTCACCTGGATGACCGGTGCGCAGGCCGCGATCAACCGGCGGCTGTGGCACGAGGGCCGTGGCCAGTATGTGGACTATATCCGGAGCTACCAGGGCTTTGTGGAGGACCACGCGGCCATCGACACGGTAGTCGCCGCGCTCTATGGCATCGGCACGGAGAGCCAGTGTCACCGGCACCTGGAGCGCCTGGAGCAGATGTTGGAGACCCGCAGGAACGAGGAGCAGTACTACGGCGACTGGGGCATCATGAGCTGCTTCCCCTTCTACAAGGAGCGAGGCGACCTCGAGGGGCGGAGCGCCTGGGCGTACTCCTATCACAACGGCGCCGCCTGGCCGGGGTGGAGCGGCGTCTTTGCCCTTGCCGAGCTCTTGCACCACCGCCCCGACTGGCGCTACGCCCTCGAGCGCTGGTGGACCTACTCCCTCGAGCAGCACTGGCTCACGCCGCCGGAGTACTATGCGCCCCCCTACGACGCCCCGGAGCTCCGACAGAGCCTGCCCCTCTACGCCTGGAGCGGGATGCCGGCTGCGGCGATGATCCTCGGGGGGTTTGGGGTCTGGCCGAACATCGCGGGTGAGGTGGTGCTGCTGGCCCCGCCCTGGGGGGACAGCCGCCTCAACGGCATAAGGCTGCGCGGCGAGGTCTATGACATCGTCGCGAAGGACGGAGTCGTCCGCGTGTTGCATGAGGGCGATGTGGTCGCCTCTGGGGAGCACGGGCTGCGGATCAGGCTGGGCCGGGCGGTGCCGCAACGGGCCGGCGCGTAGGCCAAGGCCAAAGCTTGTGCGCTCCGAATGTGGTATAATCACCCGCGATACGCAAGCTAGATCGGGTGCACTTCGCTATGGCCGAAAGCTCTCTCACGCCTGACCGGCCGGCTTTGGACCGTGTGTTGCAGACCCTGCCCGCCAAGCCCGGCGTCTATATCATGAAGGACGTCGAGGGCAGGATCATCTACGTCGGCAAGGCCGTCAACCTGCGGAACCGGGTGCGTTCCTACTTTCACACGCCGCTCTCACAGCCTCCCAAGATTCAGCGCCTTGTGGGGGATGTGAGCACGGTCGAGTACATCGTCGCTGCCTCCGAGCTGGAGGCGCTTATCCTCGAGTGCAACCTCATCAAGAAGCACCGTCCGCGCTACAATGTGCGCCTCAAGGACGACAAGCGCTACCCGTACATCCGGATCAGCATGCAGGATGACTATCCCCGGTTGACGATCACACGGCGCATGCTGAACGACGGCGCGCGCTACTTCGGGCCGTTCACCAACTCCAAGGCCGTGCACACCACTCTGGAGCTGGTGCGCAAGATCTTTCCGTACATCACCTGCAAGCGGGAGATCACCGGCAACGACAAGCGCGCCTGCCTGTACTACCACATGGGTCGCTGCCCGGGCCCGTGCATCGGTGCGATCTCCAAGGAGGACTATCGCGAGCTGATGCAGCAGATTGCCCTCTTTCTCGAGGGCCGGCAGGGGCAGATCCAGGAGAGCCTGCGCCGGCGGATGATGGCGGCTGCGGAGGCGCTGGACTTTGAGCAGGCAGCCCGGCTGCGGGATCAGCTTGCAGCCATCGAGGCGGTGATCGAGCGGCAGCGGGTCGTGTCGGCGAGCCTGTCGGATCAGGATATCATCGCCTTCGCTCGCGACGACGGACAGGCCTGTGTGCAGGTCTTCTTCGTCCGGGACGGCAAGCTGATCGGGCGCGACTACTTTGTGCTCACCGGTGCGCTCGACGAGGATGCCCGCTCCATCATGAGCTCGTTCGTCAAGCAGTTCTATGATGGGGCGGCCTATGTGCCGCCAGAGATCGTGCTGCAGAGCCGGGTCGACGAGTGGCTGGTTATCGAGGAGTGGCTGAGCAGCAAGCGCGGCACCAAGGTCGCGCTCCGCGTGCCGCGCACGGGCCCCAAGCACGAGCTCGTCAAGATGGCGGCCGAGAACGCCGCCGAGACGCTTGCCAACCTGCGTGCCCAATGGGAGCGGGAGGAGACGCGATACACCGAGGCCCTGACGGAGCTTCAAACGGCGATCGGTCTCGCCGAGCCGCCGGCGCGTATCGAGTGCTATGACATCGCCAACCTTCAGGGGGTCTCGGCGACAGGCTCCATGGTGGTGTTTGCCAAGGGGCTGCCGCGCAAGCAGGACTACCGGCACTTTCGGATCAAGACGGTGCCCGGAGCCGATGATTATGCCATGATGCGCGAGGTGCTCCGCCGGCGCTTCCGCAGGGCCCAGGGGGAGAGCGCGGAGGGCGGCCGCGAGCCCCGCTGGTCGGTGCTGCCGAACCTGCTTGTCGTTGATGGGGGCATGGGCCAGCTCAACGTGGCGCTCGAGGTGCTCGCCGAGATGGGGCTCTCGCACATTCAGGCTGCGGCCCTCGCCAAGAAGGAGGAAGAGCTCTACCTCCCGGGCCGCGACGAGCCGCTGCGGCTGCCACGGGATTCGCAGGCGCTATTCCTCTTGCAGCGCATACGGGACGAGGCGCACCGCTTTGCGCGGCGTCTGCACCATCGGGTGCACGAGGCGAAGAGCATGGCCTCGCAGCTCGAAGAGATACCGGGCATCGGGCCACGGCGGCGCCGGGCTCTCCTTCAAAAGTTCGGCTCACTGGAGGCCATCCGACAGGCGAGCCTGGAGGAGCTGGCCGCGACGCCCGGCATGACTCTTCAGGCCGCAAAACGGCTGCTGGAGGCGCTGTAGACGGCCTCTGCTAGCGGGCGATCACTGCCTCCATTTCGTCGATCATGGCGTGGAAGCGCTCGTGCTCGCCCTCGCCCATCTCCTCGCGCTCGACGCGCTCGCAGGCCTCGAGAAGGTAGCGCTGATCCTCGGCGGTGAGGACCCTGTCTGCCAGCGGGTAGAGGATGTGGTCCTCCTTCTGGATGTGCTGGCGAAGCAGTCGCACATAGTCGCGCACCGCGTCGACCAGGACGTCCGGGTCGTCGAGCCTTCCCTCGGCGTACTTTTGCCCTTCCTCGCGGATGATGCGGACGTAGGCCCGCCCCTGCTCGTGCTCGGCGTACATGACGCCGATCGGCCCGCCCTCGACCGGGATGCCCCGCTCGCTCATGCGCGTGAAGAGATGCTTCTCTTCCTTGCTGTGGTGGCAGCGGTCGGCAAAGCTGGCGAAAAAGATGGCCGCATCCAGGAAGAACCGCGCCGGCACCGGATCGCCGCGCTCGAGGCGGTTTGCAGCCTGCTCGGCGACGTCAAGGACGCGCTCGATGGCCCGGTGCTCGTCCATCAGAATGCGGGTGGCTGTCGTCTTCTCCATGGTGTGCCCTCCTGAGCGTCGCTCTTACCTCTGTGCACATCATAGCACGCTCTGCGCCAGAGGTCTGCGACTGGAGTCGCATTCCATTTCGGCGGGCTTCGGCAGGTAGCTGTTCAGCCTCGCGTTCAGCGCATGGCACGGAGCCAGGCTGCTGCTAGCCCTGCCCATCGGGATCGGCTTTGCGCCGGCTCGTCGGGGAACCCCCTCCCCCTGTCCCCCTCCCCCAGGCGGACGCCGCGGCGTCCGCCTGGGGGAGGGGGAATACATTAAGGGTGTGTCGGGGTCCGGTGGCGCGCCGCGGCGCGCCACCGGACCCCGACACACCCGTTGACAATGACGTCGCTGCTGGGCGGGCACGCCGTGCCCGCCCAGCAGCGGGGTTGAGCGCTGGGGGTGGAAGCGCTACCCCGTGAGGTGGGGTTGCGCTGCTCGGGAGCGATGACACTCAAGGCCCCTTACCCGGTGGACGCCGCGGCGTCCGCCGGGTAAGGGGAGGCGCAGCAACCCGCAAAGGGAGCACGGGCTCCCCTTGCTCTGTATGGCAGGGCTCTGGAAGGGCCTGTCTCAGGCCCTTGCCTCGGCGAACCGTGAGACGGCGCCCAACAGGAAGGCCAGCCCCCAGACAAACACCCAGATGCCGTACCCGGCGACCGACAGGTGGCTGGTAAAGAGTGCGATGCCGCTTGCGACAAAGAGGGCACCGATGGCGCCAAAGGCTATCCCTGCCAGCCGCGCCTTGCCGTTGGCTGTAAGCTGTTGCGTGACCATAGGTAACCTCCGTTCTCCCTCCACGCGGCCTTTGAGCCGCGGGTGACATGGATTACTCAGGCTTCGCCCGTCTGCTGCGGGCCATATCCCGCCTCCAGAGCGGCCAGGTCCATGCCGATGGTGACCAGCCGCTCGACGCGGGGATCCACGGGAGCGACCTTTCGGGCGTCGACCGTCTTGAGATACCGCCGGCACGCTCCGCAGAGGTACAGCCGATAGGCACTGTCCTCCCCCTCGCAGTAGGCCTGCTCTTGCGTATCGCGGCAGAAGGGGCAACCGAGCCGGCGGAACGGCCAGGCGCTGCTGCAGCGCGAGCAGATCAGGCTGCGCTGCGGCGGGTCTCCGAACAGCACCGCCAGATCCGGGTATCCGCCGCAGACCGGGCATCGGCTCCAGTCCCACTCGGGCGGATGCTCCTGCAGGGCCGGCACAACCGCGGCCGCCGCCCACTCCAGATAGGGCACGAGGGCGAGGAGGGCCAGCGCATCGGCAAAGGCGAGCTCCCGGCGCTGGCCGAAGCTCAGCGTAGGATCGGCGAACACGGACCGCAGGCGCGCGGGCCAGTCCGCTTGCACCCGTGGCCGGTCGGGGTCGAAGCGTCGCCAGGCCCCCTCCAGCCGGCGGACCAGCTCCTCCAGGGGGCCGGCCGTCACCTGCAGGTCCTCAAAGTCGAGCTGCGGCTGCCCGTTCGCCGCGCGCTCTCGGCGCACCTGCCAGACGAGTCTGGGCCGCGCCGAGGCCAGCTCCTGACGTGCACCGACCTGCACCTCGTAGATGGCGAGCCAGAAGGGCGCCACGTCGGCGAGATCGGGGCGCTCGCCCACGCGGCTCGCGAGGCGCTCGAGCGTCGTCGCGCCGCCGCCGCAGGTCGGGGCCGTGTACCAGGTCGTCACAGCCGCAAGGGCAGCCGCTCTGCTCATGCGGCCTCCTCCTCTGCCGGTCCCAGCATCGCAGGCAGAAGCCGCGCTGCCAGGGCCAGGACGAGCACGGCAGCCGAGACCGCTCCGGCAAGGATCGCCACCTCCATCCAGTGCGGGCTGTAGACGGTGCCGCGCGGCCGCCAGATGGCGAACAGGCTGATGTTGGCGCGGTTAAGGGCGAGCCCCAGGGTGGCAAGGCCCGCGCCCGCGAGCAGACCCCGGTTTGTCTCCCGCAGGCGCGACTGACTGAGGATGGCGACGGGGCCAACCACGCCGACCAGCAGCTCGGCCCAGAACAGGAGCGACAGGGTGCTCCCTGTGAAGAGCAAGCCCAGCTCCCCGGCGATCAGCAGGTCGAGCAGCTTGAGGACGCCATAGGCGGCCAGAAAGCCGGCCACGGCCCGCCCGAGGTTGGCCAGCAGGTGCGTGCGCACCGGCCGGCCAAAGGCTCGCGGCAGGAGCATCGATACCAGAATGGCCATGCACAGGCCGCCTGCAATCGCCGTCAGCAGGAAGAGGAAGGGCAGGAGTGGCGTCCACCACAGAGCGTGGAGCTTGTCCTGCAGGAGCAGCCACATCGAGCCCAGCGACGACTGGTGCAGGCTGGAGAGGATGATGCCCGCGCTCACAAAGACGACGGTGAACGAACGCACCAGGCGGTGCGGCCCCTCCCAGCCCAGACTCTCTAACACCACCGGGCTGAACTCGAGCACCAGCACGATGGTATAGAGCATCACGCACCAGGATATCTCGAACATGAACGACTCGGGGTTCAGGAAGGCGATGATGTTGTAGAACCGGTGCGGCAGGCCGAGGTCGGCCAGGAGGACGGCACAGACCATGATGTAGCCCAGGAGCCCTGCCAGCACCACGGGCGGAACCAGCACGTGGTAGCGCTCGTCGTTCAGGATGTAGACGACCGCCGCCAGGGTGAAGGCGCCCGCCGAGAAGGGCACGATGAACACGTCAAAGGTGATCCAAATGCCCCAGGGGTAGGCGTTGCCGAGGTTAGTGGTCGCGCCGAGGCCGCGCATAAAGCGCACGACGGCCACGCCCAGCCCCAGGCCGGCCAGGGCCAGCAGCACGAGATACACCCCAACTTCCGTCCAGGAGACCGGGAGGTTCCTCGCCCACTGTGCGCGCCTTGTGGTCATGATCTACTCTCCTTAGCAGCGGCTGCTGCGTCACCGGTGTGCTGGCCCGTCCCGCGTCGCTTGCTGTACCACTGGAGGCCGGCCAGGATGGCGGCCACGCCGATGGCAATGCCCGGCGTGCCGTAGCGGGCGAGATCGTCGTTGAGCTTGGCGACCGGCTCCTTGCCGAGGGAGGGGACGCCGAGGTACTCGAACGGCACTGCGAGCTCCTGCTCGGAAGGCACAGGATGGTCAGCGAGGGTTGGCAGACCGAGGTACGCGAAGGGCACCGCGGAGAGTATGAGCACGCTGGTGCCGCCGCCCTCCTCCTTGCCGTACACGTGCTGGATGTACCTCTCCGGCTGCGCCTTGAGCCGCTGCTCGGCCAGGGCGATCATCTCCTCGCGCTCGCCAAACTGCAGCGCCCCCGTCGGGCAGGTCTTGACACAGGCAGGCACCAGGCCTTCGGCCAGGCGGTCGTAGCAAAGGTGGCATTTGCGGATGTAGCCTACCGGCTTGTCCCACTCAAAGCGCGGTACCCGGAAGGGGCAGGCGGTCATGCAGTAGCGGCAGCCGATGCAGCGCGCGTCGTTGTACAGCACCGGTCCATCCGGCAGCTTGTGCATGGCCCCGACCGGGCAGGCGGAGACGCAGGCCGGGTGCAGGCAGTGCATGCACTGGCGTTTGACATAATAGAGACCCGATTCGCCGGCGCGGTTCGTCCCCTCGCGGCGATCGACGAAGGTATAAACATCTTTGGCCAGCCCGGTCGGGATCGTCCCGAACGAGGGCAATTGGTTGGCTTCCTGGCAGGCGAGCGCGCACGAGTTGCAGCCGACGCAGCGGGTGACGTCGATCAACATGCCCCAGGTGTTGGCGGCGGGGGAAGGCGCTTCGGCGGCGGTCGTCTCCATGGCCGCGAGCCAGGCGACCGTGAGCGCCGCGGCGCTGCCGCCTAGCCGCTGCAGGAATTGGCGGCGTGAGAGGCGAGGCGTGCTCATGGTCGCCTCCGCGTCTGGACGATGGCGCCGACGGCCAGGACGAACGCGACGCCGAGCGCGCCGCCAATGCCCAGGCCCAGCCCCAGGGTCGCCAGCGATAGGGTCTGCAGGGAGCGGTTGGCGCGCGTGAGGGCGGCGACCTCGTTTGCCAGTTGCGCCTCGCGCGCGGAGGGACTGCTGTCAGCAGGTGCGCGTTCCGAGGCCAGCCCGGAGAGGCTAGAGGACTTGCTGTGGATGCTCTGGCTGTGGCAACTGAGGCAGACGTCGGCGGCAACGGCGAAGCTGTGGCTGTGGAGGGCGGGTTGCTCGCCGCCCGTCGCTGCCGACAGGTGGCAGTCGATGCAGGTGACGCCAGCCGCGCGATGAGTGGTGTGCGTAAAGCTCTCGCTGACCTGCCGATGGCACGAGCTGCACAGCGCCTGGTCGGTGAGTCGGAACTGTTGCGAGTGCGAGAGATGGCAGCCGATGCACTGGACCCCTTTGCTGGCGTGCAGGCTGTTCTGCCACTGATTGTAGGTCTCGGCGTGGCAGGCGGCGCAGCTCTCCGATTCGACGTCGATCGGCATGGGGCCTGTTTTGGGATGTCCCTCGACGTAGGGACCGTGGCAGGCGCTACAGGCGACCTGGTGTTGGGCGTGCGGCGAATTCTGCCAGGCGGCTGTCTCATCAGCATGGCATGCCTGGCACGCTTCGGGGTCACCCTCTTGAGGGGACGGCAGGGCTGCCTGGGCGATGATCGATGGGCACAAAGCGACCAGCGCGACGAGGAAAATGGCGATCCGCCATCCTCGACGCGCGCGGCGACCTCCTTGCCTCATTGGTCTCTCTCCTTTCAATGTGGCGATTCCCTTGCTTGATGCGGTCAAGCGGCCTGCTGCGATGCCGCGCGCCGGAAGACTTCACCGGCGAGGAGCAGCGCGAGGATCGGAAGCCCCATGCGAAGGATCGTGAGGCCAATGACGGCGACGATGGCGAGCCAATCGAACGTCAACATCTCTCTTCCCTCCTGGATCAGCGTCGATATGACCTGTACTTCTACTCTGACACAGAAGCGCGTCGCCATCCATTCGGGACGATACCCATTCGGTTCCCCATGCCTGATGGGGGAATCGCGTCATGAAGGAGGGGGTTCAGTGGGGAAAAGGACTACCGATGAGATGGGGAAAATCGGTCATCCCCTGAGGAACAAAAATCGCCGCGGGCTGCTCCATGGGAGCGTTGATCTGGCCCGCGGCGATTGGGCTGCCGGTCGGCTGCGTTATTGGCTCTTCTGGCTTCTTGTGCTGGCTTGCAGCTTGTTGATCAGATCGCGCGGCGTGACGCTGGCCATGCGCTCTTCCTGCGCTTTGGCGGCGGCCTGTTCGCTTGGCGTCAGCCCGCCTATGCTGCCCAGCACGGCCACCTGCGAGACGATACGTCGGGTCGCGTCGCTATGGCAGCTTGGGCAAGCGGGCGGGCCGGCCTCCTCTGCCGCTTTGATCGAATGCCAGAAGCGCTCGAAGGTATGGTTGCAGTTCAGGCAGACATATTCGTAGATCGGCATCGTTCGCACCTCAATCGCATAGGACTGCCCAATTTGTTATGATCGAGACCCGCCTATCTCGCCGACGTGATGTGAGCGCTTCGCCGCATAACCACCCCTGTGGGGGATGTTAGATGGCATCTTCGTCCGCCTATCCATCCCTGGCAGGGTATTAGGCAGATTTATCTTCGCGAGATCACTCTCCGTCAACCTGAGTATAGCATCGCCCGATCGCCCTGACAAGACTTCTTGGCCGGATGGATTGGAACTGTCCACAGCTTGGTGCGATCTCTCGACCGCTGCATCCGCAGGCCGGAAAGAACCGGAACTGGTCGTCGGTTGAGACTTTCTTTCTTCAACGCCCTGCCAGATTCAAGACCATGTGCCCTGCATTGATCACAAAAAAGCCCACGTGGGCCGCCGCATGCGCGACCATCGCGGTTTCCAGGTTACGTCGCCAGAAAAGCCAGCCAAAGAGCAACCCGCCCAGCGCATTCAGCAGCACGGTGCGGAAG